>Ga0070738_10003025_pt1 | contig 23412 bp, 26 predicted proteins | sample Coa_R2_2_FD_66446 | JGI IMG/M metagenome (GOLD analysis project Ga0070738, IMG submission 66446) | Surface soil microbial communities from Centralia Pennsylvania, which are recovering from an underground coalmine fire - Coalmine... | ecosystem: Environmental > Terrestrial > Soil > Unclassified ... | reverse complement strand
CTTTGAACTTCTCGGCCGTTCAGCAGCACTACGTGCAATGAGCAGGCCCATCCTGAATCCTCTGCCTAAATCATTAAAGGACGTGCTGTACACGAGGGACGAGGTTGCGCGAATGGCGAAAGTGTGCGCGCACACGGTTGCAAGGGACGTACGCGCCGGCCGGTTGAAGGAGATTCGATTCAACCGTCGCCGAATACGTTACACTCGAGAAGCCGTTGAAGAGTATCTCGCAGGAAAATATCAAAGCTGAATACCCAAGGCTTCTCACGGCTAAAGCGCCTCGGAACCATCGGCATGAGGCCTAACGCATGAAGAGACAATCCTGGAAAACAGCCAAACAGATAGCCAATAGATATCACCTCTCGATTCGGGCTATCGCGTACCTGGTTGAGGACCGTGTCTTGCCGGTTTACAAAATCGGGCGCGCTGTACGATTCGACCCGGTTGAATGCGACCTGGCGATGAGGGCCTTCCGCCGCAATTCCAAATTTGATGGGTCATTCAGGCCGGGGCCGACGAATAATCAACCTCCACTGTAAACATAGTCGATGAGCAACGAGCAACGAAATTTCCTATCGCTCCCGCGCTACCCCGGCTTGATCTCACTGCTTGAGGCCTGTTGGCTGTTTGGGCTTCTTGAGCATCAAGGAAAGATTTTGATTGCGAACGGCCATCTGGTGCCGGCCGGAAAACGACGGAGGCCCCGCAAGGCACGTCTGTTCATTTCCGCTTACATTTTGGAATTGGCAGCCGATCGCGACTGGCTCAATAAAGCCAGGGACATCTTGGTTTCGCATTGGGAGGAGACGAATACTCTAAAACGCTTACGGCTTGGTGAAAAATCGTCAACGCCGCCGACAGCATGACCCAATGATGGTATAACGCAAAGCCGCCCCGAAGGGCGGCTGTAAAGATTTGTTGGAGTTTAAGGACTACCGGCGTCCATGCTCTCCATGGTATCCGCCATGAAAGCCCTCGTGGCGTTCGGCACGGAGCCCTCGGTCCCAATGGCCGTCATGACCCCAGCGAGCATCGCGGTCCCAGTGAGCGGGCGCGCCCCAGTGCCCACGTGTCCATACCCAATGGTTATCACACCATCCCCAGTTGCCTCCGACCCAAACGTAACCGGGCGTAGGGCATACAGGCACGGTCTCGACAATCGGCGCCGGCATGGATGGTTGCACACAAACTGGGGACGGTGCTACGACGACCGGTGCAGGAACCGGGATTCCAAAGTTGATTCCGAAACGAACCCCGGCATTTGCAGCGGTGATTCCCACTGCAGCAAGGGCCAGAATTGCAATAGTCTTTTTCATATTCACTACCAATTCGACGCCCTGGCTCGGCAAAACATCGTTACAACGGAATTACTGTTTTGTAAGGCAGCGGTGGACAGCTCTGGGGACTTGCGGTAGGAGGGACAACTATGAAGAAGAAATTGACGGTTTACCAGAAACCAACGTGCACCAAGTGCCGGATGACTTTGCGGATTTTGAAGGAACGCGGTGCGGATTTCGAAGCCATCAACTACTTTGAAACGCCTTTGACGGAAGCACACTTGCGTGGTTTGTTAAAAAAACTGGGCCTGACTGCGCGCGACATCCTCCGCAAAGACGAACCGATCGCGAAGGAGTTGGGCCTCGCTAAAAGGGAATTTTCGGATAAGGAATTGATGGCTCTGATGGCTAAACATCCTGATCTGATCCAAAGGCCAATCGTTGTGCGCGGGGATCAGGCTGTGCTGGGCCGACCACCAGAGAACGTCGAAAAACTGCTCTGAACTTGGGAGCAGAGGGGCTCTGACGAGAGCCATTCGCATTTTCGCGATCTACTTGCGGGTCGCACGAAACCGGAACCGCGCCCTCGCCCGCTCGACGACCACACTTGCGAAGCCGGCTGCCTCCAGTCGTCGTCCCATGGTGTTTGGCGCAACGGGACTGTAGGTGTCGCCAAGGTGGATCATCCGGAACAGGGGAGAACCAACGCCGTCGAAGCCAGCGAAGACACCACCGGAGCGCAGCACGCGCCACGCTTCACTTAGAAGCCTGTCCTGCAACGCGACCGTCGGGACGTGGTGTAGCATCGTGAGCGATACCACGCCAGAGAACGAGCCGTCCGCGAACGGCATTGCCGCCCCGTCACCGTGGACGATGCGCACGCCGAGGCCGCTCAGTCGCTCCTCCAGCTCGGCCGCCGCGGCCGCGTCCACTTCCAGGGCCGTCGGCCGCCGTGTCCTGCCACGCAACAGGTCGGTGGTAATGCCCGGTCCCGGGCCGATTTCCAGCACATCGTCCCCGAGTTCGACTCCTTGCAAAACCCAAGGGAGTAACTGCTGCTCAACGCGACGCCGCCACGGTCCGGAGCGACACACTCGCCGATGGAACCAGTTCATGCTGTGGTCCTCCTGATCGCCTCAACCGTCAGCAGACATTGTTCCGCACGGACGTCTTCAAATCGCTCCACGAGCTGTTGTCGAAACCATGCAAAGGCAGGCCGGCGCTTGGAATAAAATAGGTGGCTTAAACGGCTGCGGTGGTAATCGGAGGAGCCAAAACGGGGAATCGGAACTCGAAACTGCGGAGCCTGCTCCAGAAGCTCGGCCCACTGGTGCTCGAGTTTTTGGCCGGCGATCGTGTACCACACCTCTACGGGTTCAGCCACCTGAAGCAAGTAATCTATATGCCAGTGCGGAGCGGCAGTTGATTCCAGATGATGGCCGATGCGCGCACAAAGCCCGCTGGCTCCGAAAGCACTTCCGACGTAAGCATAAAACCCGGGCACGATGTCAAATTTCCCCAGTTGGCCAATTGCAATCCGCTTCATCTGAGGCACCCACGCAATCAGCATGTACGTGCCTTTCTCGTCCGGGAGGTCCATTCCGGGTCACCCGAAGGTGCTGCCGTTCCAGCCCCAGTTCCCTGCTTCAACCTCCGTGAAATTGAGGTAAACCCGGTCGGGGGCAATCCCTAGGGAATCTTTCAGCAATTTGCAGATCTGCTGGGAAAGCTTGCGATTGGTTTCACCATTCAGTCCGCCTATCCCGCGGACATCCACGAAAGCGGCGTCTCCGGCTTTGCCGGACATCAACATGGTCGACTGGGTAACAGTGACCATCACATACTGTTCCGGTTTGCCGGTGGCTCCGGCCACGGCCTTCGAGAGCGCAGCTAGTAGTGGTTTTCCCTTCTCGTCCGGCAGAGGAACCGTTGTTTCGAGTTTCAGCAATGGCATACAGGACGTTTACACCCGGGCCGTGCTGCTCTCAAGCCGCGAAAACGCCCGGGACATGTCGGCGCGTTTGTGCGTTATTAACTGCATGGGCAAAGCATCAGTCCCAAATGTGCAGGCGGTGACCAAGTTTGTTCGCGAGGTCATCGGGTGCGACTGTCCGGATGAAGTTTTCCGGCACATTGAAATTCAGCACGGCAGTTCTGCCGTCAAAGCCTGCCCAGCCGATTGTGAACTGCGCATCGGGGGCCGGTTGCTCATTGTGGTTACTTCGGAACCTCTGCCGAGACTTGCTCGGCATTTAGCCGAAGTGGTCGCCGAAGGCAAACGGGCCAGGGATGAACGCAAATTCAACCGTTTCCGGCTGGTGGTGGCGACGGGGAAGGCTGCTGAGGAGAGCGAGCATTTCTTCCGGATGTTTGAATCGTCAACCGAGAAGGACGAGCGAACGCATTTGCACGTTTTGTCCAAGGGTGAGGTCCCGAACTTTTTCTCTCATGCGCCTGACGCAGATTGAAGTCGAATGTTACGCCGGCGCCAAAGCGGACGAAAAGCCGCGCCGGTTCACTTTGGAAGGCCAGACGATCGAGGTGGGCGAGGTGCTCGACCGGTGGTATCAGGTCGAAAACAAACCGGAGTACCCGCGTGCGGATTACTTCGGCTGTCATCGTCACATTGCTTTCTTTTGTGTTTCGTTCTTGGCCAACTGAAAGGTTTCCCACCCGCCTCCGAGGGCCTTATACAGGGTGACCAAGTTCTCGCTTACGAGCCGCTGGCTGTCCACCAATTGGTCTTCGGCGCCAAAGAGAGAACGCTCGGAATCCAACACGTTCAGGAAATCGCCGTTGCCGGTGGTGTAGAGTTCGTTCGAAATTTCCAGCGCGCGGCGATTGGCGACCACCGAGTCGTTCAAGGCTTTCCAGCGCGTCTGCTCGTTGGTGTAGGCGACGAGCGCGTTTTCCACATCCTGAAAGGAGGTCAGCACCGTCTTTTCATAGGTGGCGACCGCCTGTTCTTGCTGAGCGGTGGCGATTTTGATCTGGGCGCGAATGCGAGCGAAATCCAGGATACGCCAAGTCACTGTTGGACCCGCCGACCAATACTTGCTGCCTCCCGTGAACCAATCGCTCGCGCTCAGGCTCTGTAGGCCTGCCGTGCCGCCCAGGGACAATTTCGGAAACAGCTCAGCCGTCTGGACGCCGATGCCGGCAGTGGCGGCCGCGAGTTGCCGCTCTGCTCGTCGCACGTCCGGCCGGCGTCGGAGCAATTCTGAAGGCAAGCCGACCGGAACGGTCGGCGGAGTCGTAGGAATCGGCTCATCGCGGTAAAGTTCAGCCACCAGCGCGCCAGGCTCTTCCCCCAGCAGTACGCCGAGTGCATGAATCGCCTGCTTCATGGCGGTCTCAAACGTTGGCACAGTAGCCTCCGTCGTGGCCAGGAGCGCTTGGGCTTGTTTCACATCCAATTCGCTTGTAAGGCCCGCCTTAAAACGCGCTTGGGTAAGTTCAATGGACTCGGTTTGTGCCTTAATATTGTTGCGTGCAATGACAAGTCGCTGCTGGTTTCCGCGCACCTCCATGTAGTTTCGCGCGACATCACCCAGCACTGTCATAAGCACATCGCGGAGGTCTTCCCGGCTGGCAGCCAGGTTAGCGGTGTCCGCTTCCAACGTGCGGCGTTTGCCGCCAAAGATGTCGATTTCCCACGTCGCATCGAAGTGCGTATCAAAATTGTCGTAATCCAGTTTCTGACCCGGAAAACTGAACTGCTGGTTGTTCTTCGAGAGCCTCTCCCTGGTATATCCAACGGAGGTGCCAATGGTCGGCCCGAAATCCGCCACCGCTCCGGCACGCGTTGCCCGGGACTCATGCAAACGGCCCAAGGCCAGGCGCAGGTCATAATTGGCCTTCACCGCGCGTTGGATGAGCGAATCCAGTTCGGGATCGTTGAAAGTCTTCCACCATTCGACCACTTGCGCGTTGCTGTTCGTGGTTCCGCCGAGGAGCGGCTCGCTCCAATTAGCCGGCGCGGCCGTTTGAGGAGGATGGTAATTGGGGCCGACTGCGCAACCGCTGAGGAGAGTTAAGATGCCTGCTAAGAGTGCGCTCGAATTTCGTGTATTCATTTGCTGGCCCTTTCATTGCGAGCAATTGCCCCCGGAGAGTTGGTTGTGGTGAGGATTCCGGATGGCGCTGGCGCTTCAATGAAGACATCCATTTGCTGTCCAACGTAGATGGGAAGCTCACCGCGCTCGAAACTGTAAATGACCTGAAGCACACGAGTGTCCACCCGTTCAGTGGTGTCCCCCGTGAGCGAGGTTTTCGGAATCACGAAGGGCTCGAAGCGAACAAATTTGAGCGGCGTCTGATCTCCCGGTTGCCGCGCAAGGATCCCTCTGCAGGGGACCCGGGTTTCACGCGCCAGGCATCGTTCTCGTCGACGTCTACGCGGACGCAGAGCGGATCGACGCGGCCAAGCAAGATCAAAGCCTGGGCAAGAACACCGGTCTGCGCGAACTCGCCCAGGTGAACCTTGAGTTGCAAGACCTGGCCGTCCACCGGCGCGCGCACGGTCAACCGCTCCAGGTTAGTTTGTGTCGCTTGAAGATCGGCTCGCGATTGCGCCAGTTTCGCCACGGCCACAGCCACCGCGTCACGGCGAGTGGTGACTTCCTGCACGCTCAAGGCGCGGCGATCGGTCAGGCTTTGTGCCAGGGCAAGCTGGTTGGTGGCTTGATCGACGGTCGCCTCCGCGACCTGCAGGGCCGCCTGCTGCTGCGCCAATTGCGCCCGCGTGGCGCGGTCGTCAATGGTAAAGAGCGGGTCCCCGGCCTTCACCCGGCTGCCGATCTGGACGTAGATTTTTGAAACCAACCCGGCGATGTCGGTGCCGATGGCGATGTTTTCCGTGCTCGCCTCGACGATTCCGGACCCCGCGACAAACGTTTGATACGGCGCTTGGGCGGGTTCTGCGACGGGTGGTGCGGGTGGAATAACTTTGTTTCCCTGAACTACCGTGGCGACGCCGAAGCCGATGCCGACCACAGCCAGGATTGGAATGACATATTTACGGATCATTTTGGTTTCCTTTCATTACTTTCGAGTGCCGTTAAGTTCTGCCGGCGAGTTGACGACTCGCTCGATGTGACCGTCATCCATTTTGGCAATGCGGTCGGCAAATCCAAAAATGCGCGCATCATGCGTAACAACAATGAGCGCGCGCCCATCTTGCAGGGCCACTTTGCGGAGCAACTCCATGATGGTCTGCCCCGTTTCATGGTCCAGCGCGCTGGTCGGCTCGTCGCAGACGACCAGTTTCGGCTGGTGCACCAGCGCGCGAGCGATGGCGACGCGCTGCTGCTGGCCGCCGGAAAGTTGGCTGGGCATTGCGCCCATCATGCGGTCGTCGAAGTTCACCTGGCGGAGGACCTCGCGCGCGCGCTCCGTTGCCTTGCGGCGGCTTTCGCCCTGAACGAGCAACGGCACAGCCACATTCTCGGCTGCGGTCAAAGTTGGGATGAGATTGTAGGCCTGGAAAACAAAACCGATGTTCTCGCCCCGGTAGCGAGTCTTTTCACTTTGCCTTGCTGCGCGGAAATTGTGGCCAAAGACCACGCACTCGCCCTCGGACTGATCCAGGATGCCGGCGATGATCGATATAAGCGTTGTCTTCCCACAGCCGGAGGGTCCGACCAGCATCATCAATTCACCCGGCCGCACATCCAGATCTACCCCGCGCAACGCCTGGACCGCCGCTGTGCCTTCCCCGAAGATCTTTCGGAGCCCGGTGCATTTGACGGCGACACCGTTCTTTTCTGTTTCGTTCATATTCAACTCCTCAAAAGCGCGCATGATCAATTAGCTCCGAAACACGATTGCGGGCTCAAGCCTCATGACTTTCCAAATGCTTGCCAGGGCCGAGCCGACACAAATCAGCAACACCGCTCCAGCAGTCAGCGCCAGGACTTGCCACGGCAAAAGGAACGCCAGCTCGCTGTGGTTTGAAGCGGCTCCAAAGAGGCAGGCCGCTCCGACGCCAAGTCCGTAACCAATCGCTCCGACCGTGAGGGCCTGGAGAACAATCATGCCCAGCAGCTTGCCATTCCCCGCTCCCATGGCTTTTAGCGTTCCGAAATAGCGCAGGTTATCGAGCGTGAAATTATAGAAGGTTTGGCCCGCGATCGCCGTGCCGATGATGAACCCGAGCACAACCGACATGCCGAAGTTGATGGGAATGCCGGTGTTCTTCATGAAGTAATTCAGCGTAAGTTGAACGAATTGCTTATGGGTGTAAGCGGCCAACCCGGTCTTTGCTCGAATGCGATCACACACGACCTGGGAATTCTCACCCGCTTTGGATTTAGCCAAAACAAAGGAGAGCAGCTTGCGCTGCCGGGGGGCAAAGATCGTGGCGCGCGAGTAGGTCGTGTAAACCATCGGCTGAGATTGAAACGTGCGCGTGGTGCGGCAAATGCCCACAACGACGGCGCGATGATCGTTCAACTCCATCGTGTCGCCAACCTGAAGCGGCACACGACGACCGCCGGGCAGCACTTTGGCTAGTTTGCCGGAGGCGCCCACTTCGTCTACAATCACGCCGTCGCTACGGCGCAAATCCGCGAGTGTTCCCTGGACCATGATCGGTGGGCCGCCGATAAGCGTGGCGTCGTCCAGGCCGATGAGGTTGCACGACTGAAAGTTGCCGTTGTCGAGCCTCGCCTGGAGTAATCCCTTATACAGCGGCACGGCCCATTCAATGCCTTCCACGCTTCGGACACGGTCCAAATCGGTATCCCGGAGCGGTTTGACGTCATCCACAAACTGGACTTTTTCGTCCATGACCCAAATGGAGGGAAGAGAGGTGTCGGTCAGGAACCCAAAGGTGCGGCTCATCAGACCGACGAAAATCCCGGCCTGTTGCGTCAGCAGCAGCGAGGCAAAGGTTAGCCCCATCAGAATCCCGAGGTACTTGGCCCGGTCGCCGATTAGCATCTTCAAAGCGATGAAGTTCATAGTCTCTAAGCGAACTACTTATGGTCGTTCTAGTTGGTAACGCGCCGGAAGGTTGTCAAACCCGACAGGGCTTTCCTTCCAGCCTTTCAATGCGGTTATTGAGAATTTGGTGATATGCGCGGCAAGTTGCTGGATCTCCGCTGGACCGAACTTCCGGTCGGGATTGAGGCGCGCCACCATCTGGCGACAGTGAAAGTAGAACAGCCATTGCGCCACGACGCTGAACACGCACAGCCAGAGAGTTTCTTCATCCACCTCTCGGCCAACTAACCGGCCAACAATTGATTTCAACCGCTCCGCGTTAGGGCGAATCTGTTTTTTTACGAGGAGGTCGAGCATAACGGTCGGCTCGATCATTTCCTGGGCGATCAGCTTCCCAAACCAAGCCGGGCGGCCCTGATCGAAGAATCGTGCCAAGGCGGTATGAACGAACGAGTAGAGCTGCTGCTCCGCCGAGACGGTAGAAAGCTCTGGCTCATGGAAGCGTGGCGCGTAACTCCTGGCGTAATCGAAGACTGCTTTATAAAGCTCCTCCTTTTCGCCGAAATGGTAGTTCACGGCCGCGTTGTTCACGTTGGCTCCTTCGCAGATTCCGCGAATAGTCGCCGCGCGGAACCCGCATTCGGCGAACACTTCCCCCGCGGCCTCCAGGAGCCGCTCTCGAGTCTCGGGTGTTTTATCTTTGCCATTCATAAGCTTTAGTCCTCAGTTTAAAATGCTCGCTTCAAGCGCCTGTTTGAATGTGTCCACGAGTTCTTGAGCCATGCTATTTGCTGAAAATCAGGGAACCAGGGTGTCGGCAGATGGCAACGTCTTATGCTCAACGGCCGAAAACTCCTTTGTTGTTTGGGTGAAGGTGCCGTTGCCCTCTTCGGGCATGCGGAGCCGCTCGCATCCGACAGCGGAGCCGATGGCGGCGTTTTCCGGGTCGACCTCAACGGCTCTCAAGCCCCCAACTTCTTGGGATGCTTTAGCTGATTCTGGGACAGCGCGGTTGACTGTGTTTCCTCGGAAGAGCACCGCCAGGCCCACGCAGATGCTCCAAGCCAGAAGGATAAAGACGACCATGAACATCATGAAAGCATCGTCGTTCAGACCGAAGACCGCCTGCGTCAGAACTGTGGAACTTAAGATGTCTGTCATATGTTCGACTTTGTTTCCGATTGAGTTCTCTCAATCACGTGAACATCTTCCCCCCGTTCCGTTCATCCTTCTAAGACCTTGTTTGTTGCAGAGTCATGCCTTTCAGGCATATCTTGGGCGGCGATGGAACTGCGGCATTTCAGGTATTTTCTGGCTGTGGGTGATGCATTGAGCTTCACCAAAGCTGCGGCTCAACTGCGCATCGCTCAGCCGGCGTTAAGCCGACAAGTGCAGGATTTGGAGGATGAAATCGGCGTGGACCTGCTCAAGCGGAGCCGGCGTGGTGTTAAGCTTACAGCCGAGGGGAAGCTCTTCCTGCAGGAGATCCGCAAAATCTTGAAGCAGACCGAAGAATCCGTCGAAAAAGTTCGCGCGCTGACGCGAGGCCAAGTCGGAGAATTGCACGTCGGCTACGCTGCCGCGCCCACAGTGGAAATCCTGCCGCCGGCGCTGGCCGCTTTTCAAAAGGAATTTCCGCGTGTCAATGTAGTGCTTCACGACCTGTCACGACACGAAATCATCGAAGGGCTGCAGAACGGCACACTGGAATTGGCGGTTGCGCCCAGGGCTCCAGGGGCGTCGCACGAGGGAATCGAATTTGAAGTGTTGCTAACGTATCCGTTTTGGGTGGCGCTCCCGCGCGAACATCGGCTAGCTCGACTCAAATCCATTTCGCTTGAAAAGGCTGCCGCCGAACCACTCATCGCCCTTCGTTTCAGGGGCACACCAGCGTATCACCAAATGCTCGACCGGATGTTCGCTCCCCTTGGTATCAAGCCCCGCGTTGTTGCGGAGTGCGACACATTCAGTTCCCTCATCACTGCCGTGGAGACCGGCCGTGGTATCGCGTTGGCGATCTCGCCTTTTAAACACGTGAGCGGCAAACGCGTTGTCTATCGGCCGTTGGCCGACGCGCGCGAAGCTTTTCCGGTAGGCATTGCGCGCGCGAAAAGCGGGGACGTCACTCCGGCGGGAGAAAAGTTTTGCGAAATACTCCGAACAGTTGCGAAGGGGACAATTGGGGCCAGGTCAGGCAATCGTTTTTGGCAATAGTGAAACAGCAATGGAATTGCGGCATCTCAGATATTTCTTGGCCGTGGCGGAGGCTTCGAACTTCACAAAGGCGGCCAGAAGCTTGCGGGTCGCACAACCCGCGCTCAGCCGGCAGGTACAGGACCTGGAGGAGGAAATCGGGGTGGACTTGCTAAAGCGCAGCCCAAGGGGCGTGACGCTCACCGCCGAGGGGAAGCTGTTTTTGGAGGAGGTTCGAGACCTGCTCAAGCGGGCAGACGAGTCGGTGAACAAGGTCCGCGCGCTGGCTAGAGGCGAATACGGCGAGTTGCACATTGGTTACTCCCCCTCACCGACCATAGAGCTACTTCCCCCGGCCCTGGCGGCGTTTCAAAAGGCCGTGCCGGGCGTCAAAGTATTGCTGCATGACATGTCGGGTGGTGAAATCGTGGATGGGTTGCGCAGTGGTACTTTGCACCTGGCGGTTACGCCGTGGGTGATCGGTGAACACTACCCTGATGTGGAATTTGAACCGCTCCGAAGTTATCCCATTTGCGCCGTCTTGGCTCCAGGCCATCCCCTGGCGCGATTGAAGGCGATCCCGTTCGAAAAGGTTGCGGCGGAACCACTGATTACTCTGAGTCGCAAAGATTATCCAGACGCTCACGCCCTTCTGGAACGCATGTTCAGGCCTTCGGGCCTCAAACCTCGAATTGCCCAGGAATGCGATAGCGGCAGCTCGGTGGTAACGGCAATTGAGGCTCAACGCGGAATCACGCTCACCATGCCAGTGCTCAAGCTTGTCACAGGAAAGCGCTTGCAATACCGCCCGCTAACCGGAGTAACCGAAAGCATATCGGTCGGGATTGCTCGTGCCAAACACGGGGACCTCACGCCCGCTGGCGAGAAGTTTTGCGAACTTCTACGAAAGGTTTCGAAAACGGTTTCCAAGCTGAGGGCTTCGTGAACCAGTGTTCATGCCGAGCGGGGCGTTTCCACCGAAGCTAATCCTATTTCCCTGCGAAGGATCTGGGCGTGGCTAATTCCTCTCGACATCAAGGCCCCACCGGCTTCGAGTTTTCCGCGGTCTCCACTTCTAGCCAATGGCCATTGGGGTCACGGATCTGCAAAACATCGCCAGCCATTTGCGCTTCGTAGCCGAAGCGGTCAGCCCGATCTCTCAGCTCCGACAGGACTCGCACGTCAGGCACCGCAAATCGATACGAGATCAGCCCGACGGAGTTTTCGGGCGCGGGGGTTTTCCCGGCCCACGTGTTGATCGCGACATGATGATGATAGCCGCCCGCCGCCAAGAACCGGCCGTTGGGTCCGAGGTGTGCAGTGATCTCAAGGCCAAGAAAGTCGCGGAAGAATTTTTCTCCCTCGGCTAGATCAGCGACGTGCAGGTTGAGATGGCCGATGTCTGTGCCGGCAGCTGCGTGCCCCGGGATGGAGTCGGAAGCCGCCACCCCCAGAAGGTTGTCCAAGTCCAGCGGTTCGTTTTTGTGAACAACGATGAGGCCGTTGCGAATCGGCCATTCGGAGCGCGGGAGGTCGAAATAGAGTTCTACGCCGTTTCCATCCAGGTCCTGCAGGTAAATAGAGTAGCCAAAGTCGTGATCGGACCCGCCGTCGATGGGATGGTCAGCCGCTATTATTCGCCGAAGTGCGTTGGCCAGGTCGCGCCGCGTCGGATAGCGAATCGCGAAATGGTAGAGCCCGGTCGTGCGGGGCCGGCGTGGAGCGGCATTCCGGTCCTCCGTGAAAGCGAGGAAGCCAGGCGGGCTTTCGGTTGCCGAAAGCGACGCCTCATCCTTGCTGCGCTCGAGGACTTTGAATCCAATCACCCGCTGGTAAAAATCCAGAGCGCGGCGCAGGTCGAGTGTGCGCAAATGCACGCGGCTGATATGCGTTTCATCGGGAAGTCGGAACGCTTCCGGCTCGGACAACTTTTGAAATGCCATTGTTTTCATATTCTTTGTGGTTCTTAATTGTTTTCGTGATTACGGTGTGGTCACTCGAGATCATATCCCCCTCATGCTTGGCCAGGCCCGCTACAGTGTACCTGGGACTGCCGTATCTTTTCCGCATAACCCGACGAAGTAATCTCACTTGGCGCACCAGGGGCCGCTTCGGCGTGGGGCGGGGGCGCCGCTCGATGACAGTCGGCCGCGCGGGTTCGTCATGCCAGGCGGCGCCATAGAGCAGGATCACCAAAGCGATGGTTGTGAGAGTCAGCGGAAACACAATTCAGACCCCTTCATTGAATTTGCTGGCCGGGTTCGGTTGACGCCACGCTGCCAGCAGGTCCCGATTCCATCGTTTCCCATCCCCCGCCCAGCGACTTGTAGAGAGAGATGAGATTGATGGAGATCGTGCGGTCGCTTTGGACCAGGGCATCCTGCGCCTGGTAAAGTGAGCGCTCGGCATCCAACACGCGGAGAAAGTCCGCCAAACCATTCGCGTAGAGCTTGTTCGCTGTCTCCAAGGATTTCTGGCTCGAGACAACCGCATCCTGCAAGGAACCCCGCCGCACCTGCTCTTTCGCATACGCCACCAGGCCGTTCTCCACCTCCTCGAAGGCCGTCAGCACGGTTTTTTCGTAGGTAGCCAGGGCCTGTTCCTCGCGCGCGTTTTGCACTTTGATATTCGAGCGAATGCGCCCGGCATCGAAGATACGCCATTGCATCGTTGGTCCGATTGACCAGGACTGGCTATCGGCGGTGAACCAATGGCTGGCGCTGACGCTCAGATACCCCGCATTGCCAGTGATGGAGAATTTGGGAAAGAGATCTGCCTTAGCCACGCCGATGTTGGCCGTCGCGGCGGCAAGCTGACGTTCGGCCTGACGAATATCAGGCCGGCGCAACAGCAATTCCGAAGGCAGCCCGACGGGCACTATTGGAGGCTGCACTGGGATCGGTGATGCTGAAGTCAATTCGGCCCGCAATGTTCCGGGCTCTTGACCCAGCAGCACTCCCAAGCGGTGTATCGCGGTCTGGATCGAGGCTTCCAGCGTCGGAACGTCGGCCCGGGTGGTGGCCAGGACGGTAGAGGCCTGTTGCACATCGAGGTCGCTGGAGAGTCCGTTGGCAAATCGGTCACGCGTGATGGCCAGGGTCTTTTCCTGGGCGGCAATGTTCTCATGCGCAATCGCCAACCGCCCTTGATAGCCACGCAGATCAACGTAACTGTCCGCCACATCTCCCAACAGAGTGATGAGGACGTCGCGCCGGCTAAATTCGGCCGCTGACGCCTGAGCCCCGGCGGCTTCCTTGGCGCGGCGCTTGCCGCCAAAAACATCGATTTCCCAAGACGCATCGAAGCCGGCTTGATAGACATTGTTCTCGAAAGGCACGCTCGGCGGAAGCGGGAGCGCACCAAGTACGGGTTGGTTCTTGGACTGGCGCTGGCGGGAGTACGACCCGGACCCGGTCATGGTGGGCCACAGGTCGGCGGCAGCAATGCCAAATTGGGCGCGAGCCTCGCGCACCCGCGCTTGGGCGACTCTCAGGTCGAGGTTTGAGCGAACCGCCCGGTTAATGAGGGAGTCCAACTCAGGGTCTCGGAAGGTCGTCCACCACTCGGTGGTCGCGATTGCTGTATTCGTTTCACCGCTGGCGAGTGGCGTGCTCCATTGAGACGGCGAGGAGACCTTCGGTTGGTGGTAATCGGGGCCGACGGCGCAGCCCGCGAGAAAGAGGTGGACCAGTCCAAGACTCGATACGGTTTTAAGATGGATGGTTTTCATACACGGGGTTTCAATGGACAGCGACTGCTCCCTTGGCAGCGGAGACACGTTTGAGGCCAAGCGCGACGAAAATGGAAACGAAGGACACCAGCGCCATCCAGCGGAAGGCGTCCACGTAGGAAAGCAAACTCGATTGGAGCAACAGAGCGTTGTAGACACCGGCAGGGGCCATGACTTGCGCCTGGGCGACCCCGACCTTGAGCGCAAGGGCGGCCTGCTGCCCTTGAAGCGCGGATTGGAAGGCGGGATCAAACGGAGTCACATGCGCGATCAGCACCGCCTGATGCACCTGGGCTGCCCGGGCAATCGTCGTGGTGGCCAGCGAAATCCCGATACTGCCACCCAGATTGCGCATCAGGTTGAACAGCCCGGTGGCATTACCCATCTGGTCGTTGCGCAATAGACCCATAGTCGTGGTGGCCAGCGGCACGAACGTGATGGCCATGCCCGCCCCCTGGACCAGGTTTGCCAATACAAAACTGCCCTTGCCCACTCCTAAATTGATGTTGCCTAGCATCAGGGTGGACACGCCCGACAGAAGCATTCCCGCAACGAGCAATTTGCGGTTGTCCAGCTTGCTGCTCAAAACCCCGACCACGGGCATTACCAATAGCAAACCAAGGCCCCGCGGACTCTGGGCCAGGCCGCTTTGGAAGGCGGGGTACCCGAGCAGATTCTGAACAAACAGGGGCAGCAGCGTGAGCGGGCTGTATATAATCACGCCGAACAGGGTGGCGAGCACGGTGCCGAACAGGAAATTGCGATTCCCGAACACGCGCAGGTTAACGATGGGGGACTGCGCCCGGAGTTCCCAAATCACAAAAGCGATGAGCGCCACCACCGAGATGACGGTGAACCAGCAAATCCAGTTGGCCGAGAACCAGTCAACTTCCTGTCCCTTGTCGAGCACAGTTTGCATCGTGCCCAACCAGAGGCTCAGCAGCCCAAAACCAATGGCATCGATCCGGCCGGGTTTGCTGTTGTGGAGGTAAGCCGGGTCGGCGATGAACTGTTGAATCATCCACAGCGCGAGCAGCCCGACCGGAAGGTTGATGAAGAAGAGCCAGCGCCAGGAGTAATGGTCGGTGACCCAGCCGCCCACTAACGGGCCGAGCACGGGGGCGACTACAACTCCCAGACCCCATACCGCCATGCCTTGGCCTCGCTTATCCGGGGGGAAGGATTCCAGAAGAATGGCTTGGGAGAGCGGCTGCAGGGCTCCGCCGCTTGCGCCTTGGAACACCCGCGCGACGACCAGAATGCCGAGCGAGCCGGCGATGCCGCAGAAAAAGGAAGCGATGGCAAACAGGCCAATACAAGCCATGAAAAAACGTTTGCGTCCAAAGAAGGAGGAAAACCAGGCGCTGGCCGGCAGCACCACGGCATTTGAAATCAGGTAACTCGTCTGCACCCACGTCGCTTCCGAACTCGACGCGGAAAGATTGCCGGCGATGTGGGGCAGTGCCACGCTCACGATCGTGGAATCGAGCACTTCCATAAACGTGGGCAAGACCACCGCAGCGGCGATCAGCCAGGGATTCACTTTGATGGAAGTTTCGTTGTTCACGGCTTTCAACCCCCAAATTTTCCAGGCATTACTTCACCCGGACTTTGGGCTCGACGGACATTCCCGGGCCGAGCACGACTCCAGTGCGCGCCGCGTCATCCAGCGCGATTTTGACGGGCACGCGTTGAACGACTTTGACGTAGTTGCCCGTGGCATTTTCCGGCGGGAATAGGCTGAACCGCGCGCCGGAACCGTTTTGAATGCTGTCCACGTGGCCGGTGAGTTTGAGGTGGGGATAAGCATCGACAGCCACGGTGACCGGTTGACCGGGCCGCATGTGGCGCAACTGCGTCTCCTTGAAATTGGCAACGACCCATACTGGACGCGGCACGATGGCCAGCAGGGCTTGACCAGGCTGGACGTAAGATCCGGCTTCCACGGTCCTGCGCGTGACATAACCCGACTCGTGCGCTTTGACCTGCGTGTAGGACAGGTTCAGTTCCGCCTGCCGCACCGCCGCCTCACTGCTTTTAACTTCGGCTGCGGCGGTTTGGATATTTGCCTGATCCAGCGTGGCTTGGGCTTCGGCCGCCAGTTCGCGGTTGCGCGCGGCCGTCAAAGTTGCTTCCGCGGACCGCGCTTGCGTTGCGGCCAAGTCCAATTGGCTTTGAGAAACGCCAGCCGTCCCGACCGCTTCATAGCGCCTCGAATCGGCCTCCGCACGGGTGGCCTCCGCCTGCGCGGCAGCGAGGTTGGCCTTTTCTTGCTCGACTCTAGCCTGGTCTGCGAGCAGTTGAGCTTTGGTCTGGCCCAAGCGGCTCTGTGCCGAAGCGAGGTTGGCCCGCTCCTGCTCGAGTTTGGCTTCGTAATCGCTGGGTTCGATTTGCACGAGCACGTCCCCCGCATTCACGAACTGGTTATCGTTCACCGGGACGCGCTCCACCCGGCCCGCCACCTGTGGCGCAATCTGGGTTACGTGCCCCTCGATGAAAGCGTCATCGGTGGATTCAAAAGGGGCGATGGATTTTACGTAATAGACCGCTACCGTTGCCACTGCGGCCACGATGGCGATTCCCAGCAGGAGATAACGCACTGCGCTTCTCTGTCTTGGGCCTTCGGCCAAAGGCGAGTCGCCGTTTCGGCCCCCGCGGTACTGCCCGCCCATCCCGGGTTCCAACGCCCGTTGATGCTCGGGCCCGGGCACCGTTTCGATTTCAGGAACAGGTGGGTCTTCTCCGGTGGTGTGGCTCTTCGCTTCCCGTTTATCCGCTTGAGTCGCCGCGCTCATACGACTTCACTCCGTGGTTCCAGGTGGCGGGTCAAAGGATCATGATGTTCGCCATCCTCTTCGTCAGCCGACCAGGCATCGGCTGGGACCTCAGGCGGCCCGGGTTTACCGGTGAACTTCAGGGCGTTGGTAAGATTGGCAATGCCGAACCCGCCGCTCGCCAATCGGAACGACAAAGCCGGCAAAGTCAAAAGGGAACGAACCCGCTGCAACCGCTCCGCCGGCAATAGCGCCTCCAGGGTGAAGCGGAGATAAATGTGATGCTCGCCGACCAGCTGGATATCCACGAATCCCAGTTGCGTTTGGCCGGGCTGGTGGTGTTGCCGGCGTCGCTCCACGTGATTCAAATCCCGAACCTCAGCCTGATATAGAAACTCCTGCTCGGTCACTTCCACGATGTCCCGGAGACCGGCCGCGAATTTAGAGGGCGGCTGCCAGGTCGGGACCCCTTTACCCGCCAGGTCAATACGCGCAATTCTGCCCACGACCATCGTGGTCACCGAGTGCCTCGCCGCGATGGTGATTCTGTCTTGTCGGAAGAAATCCGGCCGTTGAACGTTCTGAATGATTCGTTGCACTTGCGCGGGATCGTCCTGCGTGAATACGCTTAGCGAACCATCCACGCCGTATATACGAATCTGTAATTCTGCGTTTGGGGGATTCATCTTAGCCTCCGTAGATGTTCGATGAATCATGAATTGACGACTGCGGCTCTCGCCGTGACCCCCTGACGCTGAGAGTCCGCCGGTTTGTGAGTGGCCTTCATCAGACCCGCGAAGTTTTCACGATAACGCCAGAGGAGAAACAGCGAGAGCACGGTTACCACCGTCGCCATTGGCAAACCCGCCGGTGCCATCAAAACGTGGAAGCAAAGAATGTTCACGATGACCGGCCCAAGGAGAGTCAGTCCCAGCGGTACCCGGCGCCCCAGGAGCAGCAGGAGTCCGCCGGCGACCTGCAACGCGCCGACCACATACAGGTAATGGCTGACGAAGAGCGCTGTCATAAAATCCCGCGCTGGGCCTTCCGGCGGGGGAGGCATCGGTATGAAGTGCAAAAACATGTTTGCGCCGAACACGACGAAGATCAGCCCGAGCAAACCGCGGGTGATGATGGTTGCGATTTTCATAGTAGTTTTTTCGTTTGTTTTGTTTGTTGTTCCGATCATTTGCTGGCTCACGTGTCAGGCGACCTGAGCTAAAATCTGTTTGGATTGCGCCCCTGCCGCCGCCAGCGCCTTCTCCGGCCCAATCGCGCTATTGGCCACACCTTCCACCCGGACCATGTCAACATCGGTGATTCCGATGAATCCAAGGACCGTGCGCAAATACGGCTCTGTGAAGTCGAACGGCTTCATATGTTCGTTCGAATAGACCCCCCCACTGGCAAGCACGACGATAGCGTGCTTGTCCTTGAGGAATCCTTGCGGTCCGTTGGGTCCATAAGAGAAAGTCCGGCCGGCACGGACCACATGATCAATCCACGCCTTCAGGGTTGATGGCGGGGCAAAATTGTGCATGGGCACCGCAATGACAATCGTGTCGGCGGCGGATATCTCATCAATCAGCGCATCGGACAATGCCAGCGCCTCGGCCTGGTCTGGCGTGCGTTTTTCCGCCGGGGCATACATCCCGGAGATGAACACTTGGCCAACGTGCGGCGGCGGGTTTTTGCCCAGGTCCCGGATCACCACCCGGGAATTGGGATGGCGCTGGAGCAAGTCGTTCACGATGGAACGGGCGGCTTGATGCGAGTAGGAATCGCTTCCTCGCGGACTGCTTTCGATGAGCAGGATGTTTTTCATATCGTTTCCTTTCGTTTCTTCGTGCTTTTGTTTTGTTGTTTCTTTCAAACTCAGTTCTCTCAATCAGCTACGCCATCTTCACTTCGGTCCCTTCCTGCGCCCAATACCGTGTTCTTTGCGCTGCCATGCTTTTCCGGCATAATGCCGCAGACCCCGGCGACCCACTCATGAGTGAGTTCACTTGAGTAGCGCGCCAGGGAGTTCTAAAAGCCGACATGTTGTGAGCGATCGATCTGCTGAAGAGTTGGCCCAGATCCAGAGTGACGGGCAGGGCCTTTCGGTCAGGCTCGCGGGGTATCACTGACGGGAGCGTTCCAGGTTAGTTCCTTCTCAAGGAAGATGTTTTCCTCCAAAACCATTCTTTCACCGCTCTGGCGAGCGGAGCACTTTGAACAAAGGGTGGGCGGGTTCGGGAAGGTCCGACCAAGTCAGAGGGGAGCAACGGCTTCCACGTGAACGATCCCCTGCACACGTTGATTGTGCTGTCTGGTCGATTCAAACTCCAGAACTGCACCCCACCCCCAAAGTCCGAAAAAGTAATCGCCTCAACTGGCTTTTTCCAACTCGGGCCTGCCAGTGGCACGTAGCATGGTTCCACTCACCGGCGTATCCATTGGGTAATCGCGCTGCCGCCAGGCATCAATCCCGCCTAGCAAGGGCCTGACGTGCTGGATGCCTTTCTTGCGCAGCAGCAACGCCGCGTAGGCGGCGCTCGCCTCGTTCGGACAGGAACAGTAGAGGACAATATCGCGATCCACCGGGATTTCCAGGTGCTTCGCCTCCAGTTCATCCAAGGTGATGTGCATCGCACCGCGGATCAGTCTCGGCTCCTGTTCAAGTTCCGGTCGGGAACGCACATCGAGAATGACCGGGGCCGCTCCCGCTTCGAGCTTTGCCTGTAACTCGTCCGCGGTGATGCGCGCCATCTTTAGCTCGGTTAACAGCCTACGCCGTTGGATGTATTTATAGCCAAGGTAGAGCGCCAATGCCCCAACCAGGACGGCCAACGCACGGCCGCCCAGGCTAGAGAGGGCCGCCAGCAATTGCTCCAACTGACGGCTGAATAGAACGCCCAGCCCGATGAAGCCACTGACATACAACACCGAAGCCAAACCATCCAGGGCCAGGAACCGGGCCGCGCTCACGCCCGAAGTGCCCGCCAACGGCGGGGCCAGGGTGCTCAAGCCGGGAATGAATTTTGCCAGCACGATACCCTGCATGCCATAGCGCGCGAAAACGTTCTGGGTTTTGCGAACACAGGAATCGGGTTCCATCGATATGCGGCAGAGCAAGCCCAGGACCCGATAGCCACGGGAACGCCCCAAGTAGAACCAAACTCCGTCCGCCATGAGCGATCCTAGAACGCCGGCGCCCAGCGATGCAGCCCAAGGGATTTGACCTGCCGCAGTCAGGGCGCCAGCCCCCAATAACCAGGGGGTAGCTGGCACCGGAACGCCCAACTGCTCGACCAGGACCGCGGTAAACAGGACTGCGGGTCCATGCCTGGCAAGAAGTTGCAGGATCTCGTTCATTTCATGGAGATTTGCCCAAGCCATCCGCCTCCTGGAGCAGCAGGCGAACGAAAAGCCACTCACGCCAGTACCATCTGTCGAAACCAATATTGAGTCCGCTCTGAACAAGGCTTCTGGCTCGGCCAAGCTCTGCGCGAGCAGCCGCCTCGTTGCCCAGCTTGTAGAAGGACATGGCCCGGATAACCCTGTCCGTTGCAGTCGGCAGCGCGATGTAAGCGGAGGTGTCAAGGCTGCTCTGAGCCAAGTCCAACGCTTCGGGGTAATGGCCCCGTCTGTATTCCAGCAGGCCGAGCAACATCAAATTCCACGAGGAAGGCGTGGCGGTCCCTTTCTTTATTGGGCCGGCGCTTGCCAGGGCACGGTTCAGAATCTGCACGAAGGGATCGAGATTCGTCGCGGAGTTTCCATCAAGAGGTCGGAGCGAGCCTATCTTGAGGCAATTTTGCGCGGTGGCTTCATCGGCCGTTCCTCTGAACCTCCGAAATGCTTCATCGCGCAACCGCAAGAAGCCTCCTTCGTCCCCCAGCTTCAGCAAGGTCATGGCGGAGTCATAATAATCCACGGAGGAAGCAGCCTCGGGAGGTTGTTGAAGCTGCCGAAGGTACTCGAAGCGCTTGCGAGCCAGCTCCCATTCTCCCCTCATCTCGCGCCACTCGCCCAGCGCGCGAAACACAGCGGGGTCCTGCGGCTTAGGGCTGGCGAGCGTGTCCAAAGAGTGATCGCTCTCGGCCAGCAGATCATTGCACTCGCTCAGGAGGAGGCCTGCAATCTCCCAATCGTACCAGGCGCTTTCAAGCTCTTCCGGTTGCATGATGCCTGGAAATAACGCGGGTGAAGTGCTCCCTAAATCCAGCCCTTGCTCCGATTTGGCCTGAATCAATTCATGCGCTTGCGTCCAATCCTGCACCGCAGTCTGGTATTGGCCCAAGCGCCAGTTTGACATCGCCTTGATAGCGGATGTGGTGGCGAGCCTGGAGCCGCTATGGATAGGGTAACTCTCGCAGCGATAACACCAATTTAATGCTTCGGAAAACCGGCCCCGCCGAAATTCGAGTAGAGCAAGCGCCTCCGACCATTGCGGCCCATGAGGCGGAGATGGGCGCATCTCCTCCGGGGTCGGAAATCTCTTATCTACTATCTCTGCGGGCAAAATCAGGGACTGCAGCAAGTTCGGATCAGGCGGCAACACCAGGGCCACTTTGACGGTCCAGTATTGCGACGCGAGGTTTGTTGGAGTTGAGCTGAGCACGGCAGTTTGGCGGGACCGCTCGTAACCAGGAAGGTCTCCCGCCCTGAGCAAGGCTGCCGCCAGCCTCCGTGAATCCGAGGACAGCAGCTCAGGATCGTCGAGTTGGTCCACCTTGACGAGAGACGCGAACCGCTCTGCGGACTGGGGCCATCGGCCCTTTAAGGCGTGCCAGTCACCTAACCCGCGAAACACGGCGGCCAGTGCGGGAGAAGGCTTGTCCAGCGGCAATTCGGCCAGCAGCTTATCGGCTTCCTCAAAGCGGCGGTCTGCCACCAACAGGGCAAGCCGTGACCCCTTTTCCCGCAATTGCGCTTCCTTCCTCAGCCGTGTCTCCGAACGCCAAAGCACGGTGGAAACAATGGCGCCCAGGAGCAAAGCGGCAGCCACTGCGGCTCCAGAGAGGAAAACCAAGCGATTCCTGCACACAAGCTTCTGTAGCCGGTACCGTCGGCTGGGTGGCCGCGCAAGGACCGGCTCGTTCGTTAAGTGCCTCTGAACGTCCATGGCCAATCCGTTCGCCGTCTCGTAACGGCGCGCCCGGTCCTTCTCGAGGCACTTCATTACGATCCAGTCCAGGTCGCCTCGGAGTTGGTGTATTAGCTTCGGCCCCTCCGTGCGACGCCTCTGCGCCATGGTGGTCTGTTCCACGGCAGACATGGTCTTGAGCCGGGTGGACGGCTTGACCGCTTCTTTTTCACGAATGGTCTTGCGCAGCGCGTCAAGTCCATCCCTCAGGGCCTCCTTCGGATCAAAAGGCGTCTGCCCGACCAGCAACTCGTAAAGCAAGACTCCAAGGGAGTAGATGTCGCTGCGGGTATCGATATCCACGCTGCTCATGTCCGCTTGTTCCGGACTCAGGTACGCGGGGGTGCCGACCAGGGCTTGAAATTGGGTGAAGAGGGTCTTGTCCGTCAGCTTGAACGAAATGGCCTTGGCAATTCCAAAATCTATGACCTTCGGCACCGCCACTCCGTCGTTGACCGTGACCAGGATGTTCGAGGGCTTCAGGTCGCGGTGAATGATGCCCTTTTGGTGGGCGTGCTGGATAGCCCAGCAAACTTTAATGAATAAACCGAGCCGGTCCTGCGTGGAGAGTTGGTGCTGGTCGCAGTATTCCGTGATGGGAATGCCGCGCACCAGTTCCATGACCAGGTACGGCCGTCCGGAGTCGGTCGCCCCGGCATCGAAGACTTTCGCGATATTCGGATGCTCCATCAGGGCCAGGGCCTGCCCTTCGGCCTCGAAGCGCGCCACGACGCTCCTGGTATCCATGCCGACCTTGATGAGCTTGAGCGCCACTCGCCGGCGCACCGGCTCCTCCTGCTCTGCCATGTAAACCACCCCGCAACCTCCTTCCCCGAGCTTTTCGAGAAGTTTATAGGGACCGATTCGGCCGCTTTCGAGGGGCTCCGGTTCCAGCGCGGATCGAGCCGCTGAGGGAATCTCGACAGGATTGGCGTTTGCGGCTGCCTCTTCCAGGGCAGGGGCGCATCCAGTGAAAAAGTCATCGGCGCTCTTCGAAAGCCCCAACAACTGCTCGATTCGTTCGCGCAGGGCTTTGTCAGTGCCACAGGCCCCGTCGAGAAACGCCCGGCGCTCCGCCAGATCGGCATAATCCAGCGCGGCCTCAAAAAGGGACTGTTCGCGTTGCGAATTCGGATCCATGAACTCGTCCTAAGATTTAACGCGCCAGAAATTGAATAAACCCGACACAAGCCCAATTCAGCGCGCTTCCTGGATGGTGCGCAGGAGCCAGGCTTTGGCGAAAGCCCACCGTCGTTCGACCGTTCGCTCCGTGACTCCGAGGGCCTCAGCAACTTCCTGGTTCGTCATTCCCGCAAAGAACTTCATCGTCACCAGTTGCGCCGATTCAGGATTTTCTGTCTT
>Ga0070738_10003023_pt1 | contig 23418 bp, 22 predicted proteins | sample Coa_R2_2_FD_66446 | JGI IMG/M metagenome (GOLD analysis project Ga0070738, IMG submission 66446) | Surface soil microbial communities from Centralia Pennsylvania, which are recovering from an underground coalmine fire - Coalmine... | ecosystem: Environmental > Terrestrial > Soil > Unclassified ... | reverse complement strand
ACTTCATCGGGAATCCACATCCATTCTTCTCTGGAAGCCGCCAAATGGAGGTAGGTTGTTTCTTTGCCGGACGGGAGCCGGTTTTCGGCGCTGAAATCACGGACGACGTTTACGCCCGGCATGCGCGCCAGGCTTTCATAAAGCGCCATCGTGCCCAGAGGGTCCGCGCGCAGAGAGGAGTAAGCCGGGTAAACGTCGCCTGCCTCGAATCTTAATTGAAACAGCTCGAACAGGCCCAGGCCGAATAAAGCCGCGCCAACCACCAGGATCAGGGCTGCGACGTGCCTTTTCATGCTGACGCCCTTTCGGCCGGGCCCGCCGCGCAGTCGCGAATGCGGCTGACGTTATTCGCGAACTTTTGAACCGCATCGTTGTCGATTTCGTGCAAGCCGTACCAGGCCCGATCGAACATGAAAAGATTCTCACCGAACGCCGACACTAACTCTGGCAACGCGTGGGCCCGCCTTCCGAGTTCTCGTTCGTAATCGCGATTGGACTTGAACCGGGCCAGTTGAATGAGATTTTTTGAAGCCAACAGCGCCAGGCTCGCGAGGTAAAAGGCCCGCAACGCCAGCCGCAGTTCGCCCTGGCTCAACAACTTTTGGGCCAGTCCCATCCAGCCCTCCTCGGGCAGTTGATCGGCCGCGAGGTTCTCCTCCGACAGGTCCGGCACTGGAATCATTGGCTCACTGGCCAGGGTGGCAGCGGCCTTGCGCCGGTTTCGCCAGATACGGTAGAAGAGCCATATCAGCCCGGCCACGGTGGCAAGGATGAGACCGTACAGGAGCAACTGCATGAACGTGACCCAGCGCGCTGCGATGTTATCTGAACCCCCGGCGCGCTGGCGGGCGAACAAGCGGCGAAACAACGAATCGAGCCAGCGGGCAACTGCCTTCAGCGAATTGATCACGAACGGCTTGATCCGCGCCAGCAAGCGCGCGAGGAACCCCTTTTGTTCCTTGTCTTCAACCAACCTGATACGCGGCTGCCGCCAGGCATATTTTGGTTGCTGCACAACTTCCTGGATTGTCCGGTCCAATTCGGCGGCCGGGAAAACAGCGTCCGCACCTTGGGCGGCGGCCGGGGCTGGAGTGGCTTCCGCCGCGGCACCGGGAACGGGCTGAAAACTCAATGCCAGCCCAACAATCAAAATGGCGATGGCGGAAGATTGAGCCGTGGGCAGGCGCAGTTCAGCTCTCAGGTCGGCTCCTGAACGCTGCGCCTCGCCGTAGAAACAACGCAGCGCGTAAACGGTCTTCAGAATCGGATCCACGCAAAGGTAGGTCAGCGCGAAAACGGCGGCAAAAAAAGTAGTGTTGAGCATTGAAAGTCCGCTGCGCGTAAACACGGTTTCTATCCCAAACAACATTTTAAGCAGGGTCGGCACCACAAAACAGGCTGCCATCAGATTCAGGGAAACAAACAGGGCAAAGCAAACCAGGATCGACAGGATGCAATGGTTTTGGGCAGGCCAAAGGAAAGCCTGCCGAAACGCCTTGCTGACCAGGTGGCGGACACCGGGTTTATCATCCGAGGCGATAGCGCAGGCATTTTGGTAAAAAGCGTACACCCAGGCAAATGGCAACGCCGGCACCAGCGAAAGCGGGATCAAAAACAAGCCGCTGGGCTGAATGGCAGCCTGGGCCAGAAAAGTCTGCCGCAACATTGTTCCAGTTACGTTGAATGGTTGACCGCAAAGCAAAGCGCGCATGGACCTGGAGAAAATCGAATGGCAGGTCTTCATCCACAGAAAGAGCGCCGAGAGCGTGATCGCGCCACCCACCAGGTGCTGAGCCGCAAAAGGGCTGCGGCTCATATCTCCCCAAAAATAAAGCAGGCCAAGGACGAACGGCAGCGTGCCCGCAAAGTACCAGGAGAAAGAAGCCGCCGTCGCCGAGCGGAGCAAATGCACGGCTTCCTCGATTATCTCAAGGGCGGCTTTGCCCAGCAGGCGGCGCCGTTCACGTTTTGGAATGCGAGACATGGCGAAAGGAGTTCAACGGGAATCGGTCAAAGAGAACGGCTAGTGAGTGGTGAGTCATTTATCGTGCCACCATTTCACTTGCCAGAATGCGCCTTCATGAAAGGAGCTTGGCAGCGCGAGCAGCGCACTGCCGACGAGATAAAAGAAAAACCAGGCAATCACCAGTCCCATGGCGCAGCGCCCGAGAGCCAGAAGGCGCGCCCATCCAGGCCGCTCGAGGATTGGCACCGGGGCGAGCGCTCGAAGGCAGTTGGCACAAATGACCTTGTCATCGTGTTCGGTGATACATTCGCGGCAGAAAAAACGGCGGCAGCTTGGACAACGCGCCACGGCTTCCCGCTGCGAGTGGTTAAAGCAGCGCTGGTAGGCCAGGTCACGGATCATGCCGGTTGATTGGTCGGTTCATCAGAAGCCTCGGGTGGAAGGGAACTGGTCGGAGGCGGCGGAGTGGAAATAACGGGCGGGGCTTCCGGGGTGGGACCGGGGCCGGGGCGGGCCGTCTCCTGCGCGGCCAATATCAGTGGCCGCAGAGTTTGAAGAACTTTGAGGGCTCTTCGTGAGCGGCTCATCGAAATCAGGGGTTCGATTTGCACGGCGGTGCGCAAGTAACACTTACAGGAGGGCCCGAGCAACAGATGGAACAGCAGAAAGAATCCAAAAACCCCCGCAACGGTGCCGAAAATCCCGGCTACGACCGGGCCGCCGCCGGTGACGGCAATAAGAGCGAAAAAACAGGCGGCACCGAGCAAACCGACACCCTGGTAAAGCCACCGATCGGTCCGGCAAAAAACCAGGGCCTGAACATCCCTGAAATAGAAGCGCTTGTAGATTTCAGAATAGCCGCTGGTATCGATCTGCAAAATGTGGTCCTTGCCGAGCCAGAGACTCGTGCGCGCACTGAACGCGACCGAAAACAGCGATCGATTCTTCGAGCCGGTAAGACGGCGATACTCCCTCTCAGCCATGGCTTTTCCAGTGGGTTGTCAGAAAATAAATGCCGACGCCCCAGCCAATCAACTGGAGGCTCGAAAGGATGATCGCCACAACGAACCGAATCTTTGTCCGGTGAACGATGCTCCTCGGGGCATTCCAAAACCGAATGGCCAAAATCAGCGAAATCGGGGCTGTGACCACGGTAAAATAGAAAATCAGCAAAGGATAAACCGCCAAGGCAAGAGCGATGCTGTCGTACAACGTGCGCTCCTGCTCGAGTCGTTTGATTTTTCCCTTTTTACGCCCCGTTTCCAGGCAGGTGGGACAGAAATGCTCGCCGTGCAACTCGCAATCGCACAAAGCGCACAAAAAGCGGCCGCAACCGTCACACGGAGTCACAGCCTTTTTCTGCGGGTGATAAAAACAGCCTGCCTCGGTTTCGATAACGAGGGCTTCGCCGCTGCTTCCGGTCGCCAGCTCCCGATGAATTGCGGGAAAAACGTCGGCATGAATCAACCCGCGGCAAGAGGGACACGGAACCAACTCGGGTTGGTTCAATAATGGTTCGGCCAGAGGTGCCTTGCAGGATGGGCATTCCACCGGCGTCGTCATGTGCGTCAATTACCGGTTGACGATAACCCGGGTGTTGCAGATGCGATCATGAAGCGCCCGCTTCTCCTCATCAAACGCGGCCATGAAATAGCCAATGCCCAGGATAAGCCCGCTCAGCATTTTTGCAAAATACCGGCCCAATGCCAGCATGTACGAGACCTGGCCCCCTTCGGCAGTCACGACCTTTACCTTAACCGCCATTTTGCCTAACGTCGCCCCGTATTTGCCAATCAGGAACGTTTCGTAACTCACTCCGATGATCAAGTTGATCAGCATCACCACCGCTTGCATTACGAAAAATCCCGCGGACGGCGTGCGCGCGGTCGAAGCGAACATCAAACCCGCCATGAATCCGATAGCGGCGTTGACGACGCCTAAAATGATTCCATCCAGAAAAACCGCCGCGAAGCGTGTCCAAAACCCCGCGTACTCCATGTCGCCGGTGTTAAGCCGGGCGCCCTCAGAAAGTTTCTGAATAAAGGCCGGCTTGCAACCGGCGCACACGCGCGCGTTTCCGTACGCAATCGTGTCTTCGAGGTTGAACAGCCTGCCGCACTCAGCGCAGACGGCCTGGCCGGGAACGGTGGCAGTGGCGGTGCCTCCCTGGCTCCCTTGCACCTGCCCGTACGGCTGCCAGTTGGCCATCCCTTCTTTCCAAACAAGAGTCTCCGGCTTGATGCGTCCGCTCTGAACCAGCTGATCTAATTGAGCGTCATCGACGGGACCATTCTGCTGTCCAGCTTCAGCGTAATACCAGTTCATAGGTCATTGTGAGTTTTGGGTTGGTTTTCTTGACTTCAGGCACGCCTGCTTAAGGATTCTGGCCACCGTTGTGCCACAAATGGGGCGGGGTTTGCAAGAAATCTTCGTTGACAAATGTGGTGAGCGCCAAAATTCACCATGGCACACCGGAAGCTTCGAGTTCAGCCGCTTGCAAAAAATCTTTGAGCAACTGAGTTCGAGGCTCGGCTAAACGCCGGGCGGGCTCGAGCTTTAGTTTCAAAGGGAGTTCTTCGAGGTTTTTCTTCAAAACTTTCAGAGCGTCAGAAAACAAAACAAACCGGGTGTCGCGGCCAACTTTGCTAACCGTTCGGAGGATGCTGACAGCACCGAGTTGCTCAAGGATGTCGGCGTCGCGAAGAATGACCCCCTCAATGAATCGAGGTTCAGCCGAGGGCTGGTGAGTTCGAATTGCCTCAACGACTGCGGGAATTTTGTCTTCGGGAAACCCAAAGCCCCGAAGAATGGCGGGCGTTCGTTCCATGGCATACGCCACGCAATCCCAGCGAGCAAGGGCTTGCTGGTCCTCGGGCCGGTGACCTATAAAAACGCCCAAGTCATGCATCCATGAGGCGGCGTGGACAATATCGTCGTCGTGATTCAGGCCGGCGGCCAGGCGCGAAGCAAGTTCATACAACCTGGCCTGGTGGCTGAACTTGTCCGGAGGGTTGGCGTTTTGCCGGATATAATTCTCGATGGCTTTACGATGCTGGCGCATAGAACAATTCAATGGATGATGGCACCCGCCCAAATGGTTTGCAGGTTGCACCGCCCCTGGCAACCTGCAACCTTCAACCGAATGAAATCCGCTTTTCCTGAGGGCACCATCAACCAAATCGCATTGCTCGGTGGGAAAGTGCTGAAAAGCACTCTGCCCCTGCTTGATTCCTCATCAGCAGCTAGCGCCAAGGGGCCAAAACGCTTGAGCCTCCCCCAGGGAGACCTTTCGAATTTTTACGATGGTGATGAAGGAATTCGTTATGCCGCATTCATCGAATTGAAAGCGGGGAGCCCACGCGGCAATCACCTGCACCGCGTCAAAGTGGAGCATGTTTACCTGATCTCGGGCGAGGTATCCCTGATCGTGCAGAATTCCGCCTCCGATAGGGTCACCGTGGAGCTTAAGCCGGGAGACCTGGTTCGGATTGAGACCGGCATCGCCCATGTATTTTGTCCGGTTCAGGACGGATGCGCAGTGGAGTTTTCCCCGAACAGGTTTGATCCGGCTGACGTGGAAAGATTTGCGCTCATTTGAGCGGCCGAAGGGTGACATTTCCTGGGGTATTTGCCTACCTGCCTGAATATCACTTAAAACTTGCTATTTCGGAGAATGGGCTGCAGTGTTTTGCCCATCTGTCAAAATCTTGTCGCTCCCACGGCATGGTGAATCTTCAGGTGAACTCGGTTCAGTGATGATTTGAAACCCGATAAGCGGGAACAGTCTGGTGAAAGCAACAGTGAGTGAAGGACAGGGAAAAGCATAGGTATAGTATAGATGAGTGCAAAATTGTTTGTTGGGAACCTTAGTTTCAACATCACGGAGAACGACCTGCAGGACGCCTTCGCGGCACACGGGACGGTAGTGGAAGCCAACTTGATGATGGATAGAGCGACGGGCCGGCCGCGCGGTTTTGGCTTTGTGACCATGAGCACACCGGAAGAAGCTCAAAAGGCGATTGACGCCTTGCACGGCAAAGAATTCGCCGGTCGCGCGCTGACTGTTAACATTGCGCGGCCCCGCGAGGAACGCGCCCCGGGCGGCGGTGGCGGCGGTGGACGCCGTGATTTCCGCGGCGGTGGCGGTGGCGGCGGACGGCGCGAGCGCTATTGATTTTTAATAACTTCGGGCCCGGGCTTCTACCCGGGCCTTCTTTTTTCAAGCCGCCGCATCCTGCTGCGGCGGCTCGTTTCGAGAACGGGAACCAATTTTCCGTCGCTTCGTGTCTCTCCCGCCAGGGGACAAAGGGAGTCAACACACTTAGGTCATAGTCCTACGACTACCGCCTTAGTTTCCGTATAGTGTTCGAGGACTTCGTGGCCCATTTCCCTGCCCCAACCCGACTGCTTGTATCCGCCAAAAGGCAACGCCGCATCGAAAACATTGTAGCAATTGATCCAGACGGTTCCGGCCCGAAGTTCAGATGCGATTCGGTGCGCCTTGCTGATATCCCGGGTCCAAACGCCGGCAGCTAAACCGTATTCAGTCAGGTTCGCGCGCTGAACCAGGTCTTCGGTTTTCGAAAACGGCTCGGCTACGACAACCGGTCCAAAGATTTCTTCTCGAACGATGCTCATTTCCGGGCGCACATCCTTGACCACCGTCGGCTGGACGAAATACCCGCGGTCGCCGGCCCTGCCGCCGCCGGTCACATAACAAGCCCCATCCGCTTTGCCCTGGTGAAGGTAATTGCTGACCCGTCGCAGCTGCTCCTCCGAAACGAGGGGCCCCATTTGCGTGTCTTGTGAAAGTCCGGGACCGAGCTTGATTTTTTTGGCCCTCTCGGCGACGCCGTTCACAACTTCGTCAAAGATCCCTTTCTCGACAAACAGCCGGGACCCGGCGCAGCAACACTGACCATGATTGAAGAAGATGGCATTCGCGGCCCCGTTGACGGCGGCTTCGACGTCGCCGACGTCCTGGAAAACAATGTTGGGGGATTTGCCACCCAACTCGAGACTAACCTTTTTCAGGTTGCCGGCGGCGGCTTTCACAATCAAACGGCCGACCTCGGTAGAACCGGTGAAAGCGATTTTATCGACCCCAGGATGAGATGCCAGAGCTGCGCCTGCGGTCTCTCCGTACCCAGTGACAATATTGATTACCCCTTCAGGAATGCCCGCTTCGAGCAGCAACTCGCCCAACCGCAGCGCCGAAAGTGGCGTCTGTTCAGCAGGCTTCAGGACAACGCAGTTGCCGGTCGCCAATGCGGGTCCCAGTTTCCACGCCGCCATTAGCAGCGGGAAGTTCCAAGGAATGATCTGCCCAACCACTCCAACCGGTTCACGAACGGTGAACGCGTGGAACCGCGCCCCCGGAGCGTACGGCACACTGATCGGAATCGTGTTGCCCTCAATTTTTGTGGCCCAACCGGCCATGTAGTGAAACAGATCCGCCGAGAGCGGCACATCCGCCACGCGCGCCACGGCGCGAGGCTTTCCGTTATCAAGCGATTCAAGATCGGCGAATTCATCCGCATGCTGCAGCAGCAAGTCGCCGACGCGCCAAAGCAATTTGCCGCGCTCACTCGGCGTCATGGTGCGCCATGGGCCCCCCTCGAAGGCCTTTCGCGCGGCCCTCACCGCGCGGTCGATATCTTCAGCCTGGCTGTCAGGAACGCGACTCAATAGCGAGGCGTCCGCCGGGTTCAGAACGTCAAACAGTTTCCCCGAGGCGCAGGGAACCCAGGCTCCCCCAATGAGGTTCTTTTTGGGCCGAGCCAGCCAGGCGGACACCTCCGAGCCCGCGCTCAGGCCGCTGCCGTGCGATGCTTGCCCGTTGCCGTTGCCGGAATTGGGACGGAGGCGCGAAGCTCGGGAGCCTTCGGATTTTTTAGCGCGTGATGAAATGGTTTTCATAAAGTTTGACAAGGAGATTTGGGTTTTTTGATTAGCATAAAAAGAGTACTCCTCAGGCATAAAGAGTGCAAATGGAAGAGATAAGCAACCCGGCTTATTACCCGGGCGGCTGTTAGCGCAGGAATTGCTGCCGGAAGGTCCAGACTGACAACCCAAGTCCGATGACAAGAATAATCCGGCGGACACTCTGCTGCGAGATGCGTTGCGAGAAGTGGGACCCGAGGAAATAGCCGAGCACGGCGCCAGCGGTCATGATCGCGGCTTTTGGCCAGTGAATCAGGCCGGCCTCGATGAACCAAAGCGCGGCGACCAGGTTGATTAGGGAGCCGAGAATGGTTTTCAGCGTGTTCATCTCGTGGATGTGGCGCAACCCAATGAACCCGAGCGAAGCGAGCATGAGGATGCCAATGCCCGCGCCGAAATACCCGCCGTAAATGGAGACAAAAAACTGAAACAGGATTGCCGCCCAGATTCGAGGCTGCCTGGCCGTGGCCGGCGGGGGCCCGGGCGCGGCGAAGCGCCGCATGAGCCCCTGCGCCATAAACAGCAGGGTGGCAAATAGAATCAGGAAGGGGACCAGCTTGGAAAAGGTGCTGTTGCTGGTGTGGGTAAGCAAAACGCTGCCAACCAGTCCGCCAAGAACGCTGATCGGGACGAAGCGCCACAACCACGGGCGCACAGCCCTGAGATGCTGACGATAGCCGTAAATGCCTCCCGACGTCCCAATGACCAGCGCCAGGGTGCTGGTGGCGTTCGCCACGATCGATGACGTTCCAAATGCAAGCAACGTCGGAAAGGTCACCAGCGTCCCGCCTCCCGCAACGGCATTAATGCCACCGCCGGCGACCGCTGCGGCAAAAAGGCCGGCCATTTCACTCGGGTGCATCGTTGGACGGCAAGTTACGGTTCTGAGCTTTGAACTCAAGTCGGACAGCGTGAGAGATGGAATGAATCCGAATCGTTAAATCGCAAAAAGGATTCGACCTTCCCTTCCTCCAGCAACGGTCAAACCGCGGAGTGTAAATGAGTGCCGTCCCCAGAGGATGGATCCTTGGCTTTTTGAGCCCAACGGAGTTTGGCGGATTGAGCCCGCGGATTCGCGCGACGTTCCTCGAGCGCGGGTCGTATCACCTCCGACGATACCTGGCTATAAACGCCCTCTCGAAATCCGGTCGCAAAAGCAGTCTTCACACGGCGATCTTCGCCGGAATGGAAAGAGAGTATTGCCACCCGGCCGCCACGTCGAAGGCAGGAGGGGACCTGGCGCAAAAGAGCATCCAAAGCCGAGAACTCATCGTTAACGGCGATTCGAAGAGCCTGGAACACCCGCCGGATCGAGGGGTCAACCTCCTCCGCACTTCGCCTCGAAAGTAACTCCTTTATGCTTGAGGCAAGCTCAATGGTGGTAGGAAATGAATGCCCCGCCAGGGCGTTCCCGAGCAACTCGGCAAACGGCTCATCAGCTGCCTCGTGGAACAACTGTATTAATTTGGCAGGAGCAATGGATTCCAGAATGGCCGAGGCGGGTTTGCCTTTCACAGGGTTCATTCGCATGTCGAGGGGACCCTCATGTTTAAACGAAAACCCGCGGATCGGATTGTCCAGTTGCATCGACGAGACCCCGAGGTCGGCCAAAACGATGTCGACGGCCGGCAGTTGGAGGTCTCCCAAAGTTTTGGCAAGCCCGGCGAAATTCGTGCGTCGCGCGACAAATACGTCGGGGCCGTACCCGGCTTTGCGCAACCGGGCTTCGGTGCGAGTGAGTTCCAAGGGATCCTGCTCTAACCCAATGAGCCGTCCAGAAGGGCTAAGGCATCGCAGCAAGGCCTCGGCATGACCTCCATAACCCAGGGTGCAATCGACCGCTGCGTCTCCCGGCTGCGGGGCGAGGACGCTTAGAATCTCCTGCACCATTATAGGGCGGTGGGTCCCCGCAGGGGTCTTTCCGGAGTCGAGCACCTTGCGATGGATATCGGGAAACCTGGTTGGGTCCAACTCCTTGTATTTGTCTTGATAACGGCGCGGGTATTTGCCGCCGTAACGAGGGCGGCGCCGGTGAGGAACCGGGCCGCTCGGGCGCAGGTCGGGAGAATTGGCGCTGGTTTCGTCCACTGGCGACAGCATAAGGCCTCCAACCTGCGGGAGCGAGCACTCCTACGTCAGGACCAGAGCGTGAATTGCGTCCGAGAGCGCGATTTGCCCAGCAGGTTCCTTGCAAACTGGCGGCTTGCCCCTTACTTTCTGGCAGCATGAAGTTCATAGAGCTATGAAAAGAAGAATCCTGTTCGGGGTGCTGGCCGTTGTTCTGACCGTGAACCTCCTTATCGGCGCCCGTATCTTTCTGTCGACGGCACAAGCGGCTGAAAAGGATTCTCCCTACCCCAGCCTGGAACTGTTTTCTTACGTGATGGAAAAGGTCCGCAAGGACTATGTGGATGGTCAAAAACTCACCTACCAGGACCTCGTCTATGGCGCCCTCAAAGGGATGCTCAACACCCTTGACCCGCATAGCGAGTTCATGGAACCGGACAAATACAAGGAACTTCAAAACGACACCCAGGGAGCGTTCGGCGGGTTGGGAATCGTGGTTTCGCTAAAAGACAATTTCGTGACCGTCGTGGCTCCGATGGACGACAGCCCTGGATTCAAAGCGGGCATTCTTTCCGGCGACCGGATTATCCGGATTGACGGCAAGAGCACCGAGAAGATGAGCTTGCAGGATGCGGTCAAGACGCTGCGCGGCGAACCCGGAACAGAAATACGGCTCACCGTCTTTCGGCCTTCAACCAGCCAGGTCCAGGAGTTCAAACTCACAAGGTCCGTCATCAACATCGACATGGTGACCGATATTAATGGGAAGAAAGAGTTTCCTCTGGGTGAAAACAAGATTGGCTACGTGCGGCTGGTTCAGTTCGGCGAAAAAACCAGCGATGACCTCGAACTGGCGCTCCGGACACTCAGAAAACAGGGAATGCAAGGCCTGGTGATGGATTTGCGCGGGAACCCTGGCGGTTTGCTCGAACAGGCCGTGGACGTCTGCGAAAAGTTTCTGCCGCGCGGACAGCTTGTAGTAACGACGGAAGGGCGAAATGCCGCGCAAAACTCGTCACGCTATGCCAATGGCCATGGAGATGAACTCAAGGGCATGCCGATGGTCGTGCTGGTAAACCTGGGCAGCGCCAGCGCGTCGGAAATCGTCGCCGGTTGCCTCCAGGACGTGAAGCGGGCGCTTATCCTGGGCGAACGGACATTCGGGAAAGGTTCAGTTCAAAGCATTTTGCCGCTCCAGGACGGTTCGGCGCTGCGGCTGACGACCGCCAAATATTACACTCCAAGCCACAAAGTGATTCACGAAGAGGGGATCACCCCCGACATCCCGGTCGCGATGACCGACGAAGAGTACCGGGATGTCCAGTTGAAACACTCTCCCGGAGGACTCGAAAGCCTGACTGAGAAGGAACGCGAACGAGCCAATAACGCACACGATCCGCAGTTAGAGCGGGCAATAGATACCCTGAAGGCGATCACCATATTTACCGAACGGTCCCCTGCCCCGGAGCGGCGCGTCGCCAAGGGAGACAAAGTGGCGTTGAACCGCTGAGGGGATGCCGCTGCTGGCTTTCGAAACCTCGTGCGATGAGACCAGCGCGGCGGTCATCCATCAGAACACGGTCCTTTCAAACGTCGTCTCATCGCAGGTTAAACTCCACGCCGAATACGGCGGCGTAGTTCCCGAATTGGCGGCGCGCGAGCATCTGCGCAACCTTGTGCCGGTTGCACGAGCCGCCCTTCAAAAGGCAGGAGTGACTGCTGACCGCCTGGCCGCCATTTGCGCGACGCAAGGCCCAGGTTTACCCAGCGCCCTGATGGTGGGGTTCAAAGCCGCGGAAGCCATGGCGTTCGCATTGCGCTGCGATTTCATCGGGATCCATCACCACGAAGCACATCTCTACTCGCCCTGGATCCACGGTGATCCGCCGGCAGCCGATTTCAACGAATTTCAGCCCAATGTTTCGCTGGTCGTCAGCGGCGGACATACCATGCTGGTGCATGTGTTGCCCGGAATGAAACCGCGTTTACTCGGTTCAACCCTCGATGACGCTGCCGGAGAATGTTTTGACAAAATCGGCAAGCTGATGGGATTGCCCTACCCAGCGGGACCGATCATCGATCGACTCGCGGAGCAAGGAAACCCGCGCGCGTTCGAATTTCCGCGACCCCTCATCAACGACCTGACCCACGACTTCAGCTTCAGCGGCCTAAAAACTTCGGTGCGTTACTTTCTTCGGGACCACCCGGAAACAATGGAACGCGAAGAACAACTGCGAGACCTGTGTGCGAGCGTGCAGGCGGCAATCGTCGATGTTCTGGTTACAAAAACGTGCAATGCCGCTCGATCGGTCAGCGCCCAATGCGTCACCGCTTCGGGCGGGGTGGCTTGCAATCGCTCGCTGCGCATGCGCCTTGAGCAGAACTGCAAGGCCGAAGGCATTCAACTGCGGCTTGCCGCACCCTTCTTCTGCACCGATAACGCCGCCATGATCGGGATCCTGGGGGAAATGAAACTGCGGACCTCAGGCAAAGCCACATCTTTGGAAGCGGATGTTCTGCCTAATTGGCCTTTGGTAGATTTGAGCCAGTAGCACCCAATTTAGCGCGAAAAGTTTCCGGGAATTCATCCCAGTCACGGGCGTAAAAAAAAATCCCCTGTGGCCGGTCGCGGGCGTGAGCCGTGCCACAGGGAGCGGTGGGTCGCCGCTAAAGTTCTGTCCAACTCGGAAATCTTTGCAGGCGTTGTAAATCGCTGCTGCCCGAGATTTAGCCAAAACCATGCCAGCCCGGACGAAATGGCCGAAACCTGTGATTTACCGGGACTTTTTGAGATTAGAGGATTTAGGTTGGGCTTGAAAAATGGTAAGAGAGTTACCACACCTGATAAGTTGATTACCTGCTGAGTTAGTCGCCAGATTAGGAACGGGCGGCTCCTAAAAAACACTCCCTACTCGAGCCCGTTCATGCTTCCATTGGTTATGCTTGATCAACAGGCAGCCAGCACCGGGATCCGCCTGCGGCTTGCGGCCTTTATCCTGGCCATCGCCGGGATGGTCGGGATCATCGCGTGGACCGCGCAAAGCGCGTGGCGCCATGGCGGAGAACTCCGGGAGAAATTGACCCTGGTGCAACTTCAAAGCTTCCAAATCGCGGATCATTTCCAGGAGAAAATTCTCGAATTGAACAATTCGGTGCTGCGGTACGGAGCGTATCACGACAGGGACGCCTGGGCCCGTTTTCAAACGAACAGCATAGAACTGGACCATTGGATTGATGATCAGCGCTCCGTTCTTTCCACCGACCGCGAGCGCCGGGTCCTGGATCTGATTAATACGAACTATGACCATTACATTGCGGCTGCCAGGGAGATTGAGAAGCGCCTGGGGACCAACAGCGCGGCTTCACTGGGCTTGAAGGACTTCGCAGATTTCGAGAAACAGTCGCAACGTTTGCTTAAGCAGGGGTTTGTTTTGGCTGATACGCATCGGGCCTCGATGGACAACTTCCTGCAGGCTTCGAAGCGTTCGCTCGGGTACTTGAGAGCGCTGTTGGCGACCTCCCTGGCAATGCTCCTTGCGGCGGGCACCGGCCTGGCTGTGATGGTGTATGGAGAACTGATTGCCCCGTTGCGCGTTAAACTGGTCGAGAGCCAGCAACTCATGGGCCGGCAGGAAAAGCTGGCTTCTCTAGGCATGCTTGCGGCGGGGGTGGCCCACGAAATACGGAACCCGCTGACGGCCATTAAGGCCTGGTTGTTCATCCAAAAAAAGCATTTCAAGCCCGGGTCCCCGGAGCAGGCCGAGGCCGAGATCATCGGCAGCGAAATCAACCGGCTCGAGCGCATTGCCAAAGACGTCCTGCTTTTTGCCCGCCCGTCCAATCCCGAGTTCACAACGGTTCAGGCTCATCAACCCCTGGAAAGCGTGCAAACGCTCCTGGCTCCGGAACTCAAAAAATCCGATATCCAGCTGGTGGTTGAGAATTCTGTGAACGCGGCGGTTCGAGTGGATTTGCAACAAATCCAGCAAGTCCTGATTAATTTGATTCAGAACGCGGCGGAAAGCATCGGCCGATCCGGCACCGTCACCCTTCGGACCCGGACGAGCACCAAGCGGCTTTCGGACCGCGTCATGGAAGTGGTCATTCTGGAAGTGTCCGATACCGGAAAGGGAATCCCGCCCCAGGTGGAGAAGCGGTTGTTTGATCCCTTTTTCAGCACCAAGGAAACCGGCACTGGCCTGGGGTTATCGATTGCAGCGCGCATTGTGGAAAAGCACGGAGGCGCGCTGCAGTATCAGACCCAGATCAACCGCGGGACCACTTTTGGCATCGTGCTGCCGAAAGCCGACGCAAAGAACGATTGAACTGGCGAGTTTACATCGGGACCGGATCCGGCCGGGTCGTTTCAACGCCGGCTGATTTCGAATCGCGCGTTGTTATCAGCATTTGTCTGCTGTTGAATAATCGCAAATGGAACGGGCAGCCATGACAAGCCGACCGAAGATTTTGTTAGTCGAGGATGACACCGCGATCGTAGTCACGTTGCGGCGCCTGCTCAACGAGGAGGGTTACCAGGTCGAAATTGAAACACGCGGCGATGCCGGGCTGGAGAGGGCGCAAGCTGAAGCATTCGACCTGGTCATTACAGACATGAAACTGCCGGGCATAAACGGCCTGGACCTGGTCCGGCAATTGCATGGCGCGCGTCCACGGCTGCCGATCATCCTGATCACCGCTCACGGGACGACCGAAACGGCTATCGAAGCCACCAAGGCCGGCGCCTATGATTATCTGCTCAAGCCGTTTGAGATGCCAGAGCTCATCGAACTGGTGGAGCATGGCGTGGCCAGCAGCCGGCTGATGAGCGAGCCGGTGGAACTCGGCGGGGCCGGGCTTTCACGCGACGCGTTGATTGGAAGCAGCCGGGTCATGCAATCCATTTACAAAGAAATCGGCCGGGTCGCTTCAAAGCCGGTCAATATTCTCATCCGCGGCGAAACCGGCACCGGCAAGGAACTGATCGCTCGTGCCATTTACCAGCATAGCGAACGGGCGGGCGCGCCGTTCATCGCCATTAACTGCGCGGCAATCCCGGAAACCCTGCTCGAAAGCGAACTCTTCGGCCACGAACGCGGAGCCTTTACCGGGGCAGAATCCCGCCGGATCGGGAGATTCGAACAAGCCGACCGCGGAACCATTTTTCTGGACGAAATCGGCGACATGACTCCCGGCACGCAGGCGAAGTTGTTGCGCGTGTTGCAGGAGCGATGCGTTCAAAGACTTGGAGGCAAGGAAATCATCTCGGTGGATGTGCGAGTCATAGCCGCAACACATCGCGACCTGGAAACCGCTCTCAAACGGCAGCAATTCAGAGAAGATCTTTACTATCGCCTTAGCGTGGTCGTGATTGCGCTGCCGCCGCTCCGGGAGCGCAGGGAAGATATTCCGAACCTGGTAAAATACTTCCTGGGCAAGTATGGAGCCGAATTCGGTGTCGCCACTCCGTCGATCCAGGCTGACGCGGTGGAATTCCTCTCCCGCCAGGACTGGCCGGGAAACGTGCGGGAACTGGAAAACGTTGTGCGCAAGGTGTTGTTACACGCGCAAGGGTACAGCATCAACCTCGAACACGTGCAGGCGGCGCTGTTGAGGACGGGCCCGGCCCTCGAGGCCGCGGAGCAAACGTTGCGGCAGTACGTCGATTTTCTGCTGAGCGCAGCGCAACGCGGGGAACTCGACGACGCCCACGAAAAATTAATGGCCGCTTGCGAACGCGAATTGTTCAGCCGCGCAATTGAGCTCGCGCACGGCAACCAGGCTAAAGCAGCGCGGTGGGTTGGAGTCTCGCGCCTGACCATGCGAGAAAAACTGATTCAATTTGGGTTACACCCCAACCGCGATTCACCGCGACAGCCTTGAACCGGAGCGAGCTTTTCGGGGCGCAAAACCGGATCAGGCGCCGTGGATTAAGGCGTTACACGCTCTTGCAAAACCGTTCGATTCTTTCGAGCCCCTTTTCAAGGTTCGCCATGCTCGTGGCATAGCTGATCCTGATGTAATCGTCGGCGCCGAAAGCAATCCCGGGCACCGCGGCGACCTTCTCGGCCTCGAGCAGGCGCGCGCAGAATTCCGTCGAACTAAGGCCAGTCGCCGAAATATTCGGAAACAGGTAGAAGGCGCCTTTTGCATTCACGCATGAAACCCGCGGGATCGCGTTAAGGCGTTGCCAGGCGAACGTTCGCCGTTTGTTGAACTCGGCCAGCCACACCTTCAGGTGATCCTGCGGTCCGTTTAGAGCGGCGACAGCTCCCTTTTGAGCGAACGACGTGGGGTTGCTGGTGCTGTGGCTTTGAATAGCGTCAATGGCCTTGGCAATCGGTTCGGGAGCCGCGCACCAGCCCAGCCTCCAACCGGTCATGCTCCAGGCCTTGGCGAAACCATGCACAATGATCGTATGATGCAAGTGATCCGGTGAAAACGAAGCGACGCTCTTGTGCTGCGCTCCTTCGTAGAGCAGGTGCTCGTAGATTTCATCGCTCATGATCAGCACACCACGCTCGACACAAATATCGCCGAGCGCCTTGATTTCCGCAGGGGAATAAACCGTGCCCGTGGGGTTGCTGGGAGAATTGAGCACCAGCAGTCGTGTCCGGAACGTGATGGCTTGCCGCAGAGAATCCGGAGTAAGCTTGAACTGGGTTTGATCCGTCGTTGGAACAATGACCGGGCGGGCGCCGGCCAGTTTGACCATCTCGGGATAGCTCAGCCAGTAGGGGGACGGAATAATCACTTCGTCGCCTTCTTCGCACGTTGCCAGGATAACGTTGTAACAAGAGTGCTTGCCGCCACAGGAAACAATGATTTGCGACGGTTTGAAGGAGAGGCCGTTCTCGCGTTTATGTTTGTCGGCGATTGCCTGGCGCAACTCGGGGATTCCAGCGGCAGGAGTGTACTTGGTGAATCCGGCGGCGAGCGCGCTTGCAGCGGCGTCTTTGATGTGCTGCGGCGTATCAAAATCCGGCTCCCCAGCCCCGAACCCAACCACATCCAGGCCTTCAGCTTTCATCTGCTTAGCTTTGGAATCTATGGCCAGAGTCAGCGAGGGCGACAACGTGGCCGCTCGATGCGCAATCTTATAGTTCATGTCGGACGAGACAAATACCACCGGAAAGCTCAACCGCAAGAGGGAACTAAAATCCGAGTGAAGTTGCCGGGTCGGCGGGTTTTACATGAGTTTGAACGTTGCGGAAATCGATCATCTCGGCCGGAGAGGCGACAAACTGGCCAAGCGAGGAAAAGATGCGCGGGGTTCGCCAGCGCCAGTGCTCCGTATGACCGTCGGCAAAGGAAAAGTTGCACCCCTGGGAGTGCCGATTGGCAGGCAAATCCCACCACTGATCCGGGTAAAACGAACCCGGCCAGGGTATCCCAAAGAGAGAATCGAGAATGCCGGCCTCGTGAACGTCGATAAAAACGAGCAACTCAGCCGGCGAAGGCTGTGTTATCTGGGTGAATTTGGCGAAGCACGGAAGAGTCGCAAGGCCTGAGTCCGCGCCGAAGGTCATGCCGTTAATGGATTCGCTCATGTTGTAGCTCCGGGTGCGCAATAACCCGGTATCCGTTCCGTCCGGCAGCACCACCGTCGAGCGATCCGCGGGACAATGGTAAATTCCGGCGCTGCGGTTGTACGGATAAAGGTACCCGTTCTGAATATTGGTCGTGTTGACATCAACCCGCGTATTCCCCGGGCACCAAGTCCAGCTCAAGTTGGCTCCAGGAATCGGCAACCCGGTATCCAAGTCATACACCGATTGATTCGGCGGCAGGAAATCCAGGTTATCCATCGCGTACGAATGCCAGCAAACCTGCAACTGCTTGAGATTGTTCTGGCAGGCAACGCTTAATCCCTTTTGCTTGGCCTGGGAAAGCGTCGGCAAGAGCAAAGCAGCCAGGAGGGCAATGATGGCAATGACCACCAGTAGCTCCACGAGGGTAAAGCCTCCAGAGTGCTTCCTCGCTTCGTTTGGGCAAGGAAACACTTCGCACGGACAAGGTCGCCTGGGCAAAACCGCACTCACATGCACGGCTGCTGCAATTGCTGATCGGCCAATCATAGCAGAGATCGGTTCCAGGCTCCAGACGTAAAACCTGCTCTGTTTAAATGATTAAGGAATTGTCATTTGACGTACTGGCCCGTTGTAGACGAAAGTTTGGCCATGGCCCAGATTCTCGTCATCGACGATGATCCGGATATTAGGGAACTGCTGAAGACGACACTAGAATCCGCAGGACACCGGGTGGTGATCACGGAGAATGGCAGCAAAGGAGTTCAGGCATTTAAAGAAAAGCGCCCGGACCTGGTGATCACCGACTTGTTCATGCCCGAACAGGAAGGTTTGGAGACAATCAAACAGCTCCGAATGGAACATCCCGATGTCTCAATCCTCGCGATCTCGGGCCGGCCGACCGGCGGCACAATGCTAACGGTTGCCAAACGGCTCGGAGCAAAGGCCGTTTTGCAGAAACCGTTCCTGCCCGAGGAACTCCTAAAATTGGTTGAGGAGACTCTCTAATCAAGGCGGCCGGGTTTGAGAGGGCCGCCCTGTCGCAGAGCGGCGCCTCATTAAAGACAACAAGCCCCCTGCCCGGCATCTTATTCAGCCATGGCTCGTTGCTGAGCGCCGCGAGGGTGATGAACGCCTTCTCCAAACTCTTCTATCATTTTTTGGTTGAACGCTTTGAGATCGGCAGGCTTGCGACTCGTCACCAATCCGTTGTCGACGACCACTTCCTCATCAACCCAATCAACTCCGGCATTTTTGAGGTCGATCTTAATTGAGGGATACGAGGTCATCCGACGGCCTTTCGCCACGCCGGCGTCCACGAGTGTCCACGGACCGTGGCAAATGGCGGCGACAGGTTTGCCGGCATCAAAAAACTCGCGGATAAATTGGATCGCTTTTGGCTGAAGCCTCAGGTGATCCGGATTCATGACTCCTCCAGGCAGAAGCAACGCGTCAAAATCCTCCGAGTTGGCATCCTCCAGAGAGACGTCCACCTTGTATTTGTTACCCCAATCGGTTTCATCCCAGGCCTTCACTTTCTTTTCGGCGGGCGAGACGATGACAGTCTCAGCTCCCGCATCTTCCAAGGCCTCCTTTGGGCTGGTCAGCTCCACTTCCTCAAATCCATCGGCCACCAAAATCGCCACTTTCTTGCCGTCCAATTTGTGTTCCATAAAATCTACTCCTTGGTTTGTTCCGGCCGTGAATGGCCGTTTGCAGATCCCTTCACCTGTTTTGAAAAAGTAAGCCATAGGGACAACGCCCTAGTGGCGCCCGCTAATGAGGCATCGAAGGGGCGACAATCTCCTGGCGCAGTTTGCGCAGCGTCTCGATATCCAACAGCAGTTCGCGCCGCTCCTTGGGTTCGAGCGAGTCGGGACCATGGTGGCGGACTTTAAGGCCTAGCCGTTCGAGGTGATTTAAATGCAGTGGGTCACGCGGCCTCGCGGGAGCCGAGACTAAAGACACATGAACATCCCAGGCGCGGGCGTCCTGCAACACGCGCGTAAGGCCGTTGGTGCCGGGGCTCCCCGCGCTCTTTTCGAGCTGATCCAATTCGGCCTGGAAGGTTTCTAAAATCGTCGGCGGTTCGATTTCCTCGGGCGTTAGAAACAGTCCCTTTCGCCGGGCCCACTCGCCTGAGGAGGTGCGACTAGTCCACGCCGACAGCGGCACGGCGAGCAAAAAACCGGCGATCACAGGGGAAAACCACCAAATCAGCCTCGGCACCGTAAAAGCCAAAAGCACGGTCCAGGCCACTCCCAAAAAAAGGCTGGGCCAGTGCCGACGAAATGCCTCCGAAAAGCTGGTGCTGCTTTCGCCCCGGTCCTGAGCTTTCCATTCTACTTTTCGCCCCATCAGGATTCCCACGACGAACCGGGTTTGGAGCAAGGCCAGGTTCGGAGCCAGGAGCGTCGAAACCAGGGTCTCGCAGGCGGCACTCGCAACGAGCTTTAATTCGCCGCCAAACGCTTTTTGCCGTTCAGGTTTGCGCAAATGGATGAGCAAACTCAGGAACTTTGGCATCAGCAGCAGACCCATCATGACACCAAACAAAATGAGCGCCTGTTGACCAACCGAAATGTGCCACACCGGAAACAGGCTTCGCTGCGAAGGGAAGTAAGTGTGTTTTCCGAGTGCCTCCTTTATTCCCCCAGCGGTCGTCAGAACCAGCAACAGGAGCCAAAGCGGTGACGCCAGGTACGACATGAGGCCCATCAGGATGTGGATACGATTGACGAAATGAAAACCCGGCGTGAACAACAAGCGGGCATGTTGCAGGTTGCCCTGGCACCAACGGCGATCTCGAGCCGCATACCCGATGAGTGATGAAGGCATTTCCTCGTAGCTGCCGCGCAATTCGCTCGCGAGATACACTTTCCACCCGGCCCGCCGCATAAAGGCCGCTTCAACGAAATCGTGGCTCAGAATCGATCCGCCCAAAGGCTCTTTCCCGGGCAATTTTGGCAACCGGCAATGCTCTACGAAAGGTTTGATGCGAATGATGGCATTGTGCCCCCAGTAATTGGCGGCGCCGCCCTGCCAAAAATTCAAACCGCTGATGAAAATCAGGCTATAGGCCTGCACCGCGAATTGGTGTATCCGGCCAAAAAGCGTGCGGCGGTTCACCGGCAAGGGCGGCGCCTGCACGATGCCGACATGCGGGTTAAGTTCCATGAGACGCACCAGGTTCACCAGGCTCAACCCTGTCATCATGCTGTCGGCGTCGAACACAACCATGTAACGGTAGCGTTCGCCCCAGGTGGCGCAAAAGTCAGCTATGTTCCCGGTTTTGCGCTCGGTGTTTTCCCGGCGGTTGCGGTAAACCAATCGTTCCGGATCCGCCACTTGCTTTCGAAGCTCCGCAAACGCGATCTCTTCATTGACCCATGTATCGGGGTCGGTGGTGTCGCTCAGCACGAAGAAATCAAAGGAGTCCAGGAACCCCGTGTCTGCGACACTTGCATAGGTCGCTTTGAGCCCGGCCAGCACGCGGCTGGGTTCCTCGTTGTACACCGGCATCACCACGGCGGTGCGAGGCAATTGCTCGACCCTGTTCGCCTGGTCCAACGTTCTGCTCAAATCAAGGCTGTCACCTCCCCGCCACTGGACCACAAACCCGATCGCCGCCGTCCAAAACGACAGCGCAATGGGCAGCAACAAAATCATGAACAAAACAAAACTCGCGATCTTAAGCGCATCCAGGCCGTTGACCCGGATCATTGAGAACGCATGCCAACCGATTACCAGCGCCGTGATTAGGACGAGGCTGGCAAAACCCAAGCGCCGGAGCATCAACCAGAATTGACTCGGCTCAAGCCCTAGCGTTTTCACGGAGGCCCGGGGCATCACGGTAGTTGGTAATGGTACATCCATGTTTCGCTGAGGACCTGATTGCCTTTATGCAGGAAAAGGCGCAGGTCCGCCGGTTTATTTCCCGTATCCGCCCAATCGAAGAACGTTCTCCACCCACCCGTGATTTCGTTTTTTTCGATTACCAGGTTCCTCACTTTGCCCTGGGAACTTTCAACGTTTACTTCGACCGCGGCGTCCGCCGGCAGCGAGTTTGAACTGGTCGAGGAGAAATCGATTACAAAGTGCGGAGGCGATTTGGCGTGTTCGGGAGTAATGCGAGTCGCTTCCACTTTCATGAGTTCGGTCTTTAACGGCTCTCCGAGACAAGCCGAAAGGCGATACTTGTAACGGCGTTCCTGACCTTTTTCCGTTTTCTCTGAAGGGACCCAATAGGCGACAATGTTATCGTTGTATTCGGCTGGACTCGGTATCTCGACGAGTTCGACGTTGCCCGCGCCCCAGTTCTCACGCGGTTCGATCCAGAGGGTCGGACGCAGTTCATAGCGGGCGCCAAGATCCTGGTAATGGTCGAAGTTGCGGTCGCGTTGCAACAAACCAAAGCCCTTGGCCGACACCAGTGGAAAGCGGCTGATCCAATGCTCCTTTTGCGGGTTGGAGAGAGGCCGCCATTCCAAGTTCGAATCCCCTGGTTCGATCAAGAGCCCGTCCGAATCGTGGACCTCGGGCCGGAAATCAGGAATAAAGCGCAAATCATTTTTGCCTTTCAGAAACATGCTGGTGAGCGGACCAACGCCCATCTTTTTGACGGGTTTCCTGAAGAACAGCGAGGCGTCCACTTCCAATTGTGTAACTTCGCCCGGCTCGATTGTGAATTGATAGGCGCCGGCGACGCTTGGTCCGTCCAGGAGCGCGTAGATTTTCATCGAGGCGTCCAGCGACCCGGGTTTCTCAATCCAAAAGTGAGTAAACCGCGGAAACTCCTCTCCCTCCGGCTCAGCAGTGTTAACGGCCAGGCCGCGAGCCGAGGCGCCGTAACGCTGGCCGGCGCCGATGATCCGGAAGTAGCTGGCGCCCAGGAAGGCGGCTACTTCGTCCTGCTTCCCCGGGCTATTCACCGGATAGAGAACGCGAATGCCGGCAAACTCCAATCCGTTCGATAAGGATCCCGCAAGCGGCAGCTTGCCATAGTCGAATTGCCTGGGCGAAAAAACAAAATCCTGGACCTCTCCATGGTCGACAAGGTGAATCGCGACCGGGTCCTGGTAAATGAACCCGCGGTGAAAAAACTGAAAGGTGAATCGCAAACCGCCGGCCTGCCACGGGCCCTGGCTGGGCACAAAGTGGATGCGCTGATAGTCATCGTAACTGAGCTTCTTCAGAGCCTCGGGCAATTCCGGACCGGATTCAGAGTGAAAATCACCGCCGGCCAGAGTCCGAGCGCGGGCGCGAAGAATTTCGTAGGAAAAACGTAAAGCAGGCTCCTGGGCCTGAGCGCCGAGTGTCATTACAATGATAACCGCAGGCGCCAAACAACGGAGAAGCCATGGCATGGGCTGAGTGTGAATTACGCCGGAGGTGGGCATGTGAAGCACTCGACCCGATCACAATCGCCTGCGCCTCAAGAGGGATATGAGGAACAAGACAACAAACAACACAAACATCACGCGCGCGATGAGCGCCGCGATACCTGCCAAGGCAAGAAAGCCAAGGGCCCCGGCCAGTAATGCGACCAGGAGGAAAACCAGGGCGTAATATAGTGTGTTCGGTCCATTCATAGCTTTCGCCATGTCCAAACCTGGAGCACTCAACTGGCAAAGAAAACGGGGTGGACTACTCCCCTCAGCGCATTTTCCGGTCTGCGATAGAGCCGTTCACGGGTCCGTCGGAGAGAGCCGGATTTCCGTTGAGTTTACGTTTATCCGATTTGTTTAATGCCGGCGAGTTTGGCTTCCTTGAAGCCTGGTTTATGCGTAAACCACAGTCTCCTATGGGTTTTGGCTTCGGAAATGCTACAGTTTTCGTTGCTATGCCTGAGCAGGACAGAGTACTGGGAAAGAGGATACTCCTCGTGGATGACGACCCCGGTGCCCGCGAGTCCAT
>Ga0070738_10003019_pt1 | contig 23460 bp, 24 predicted proteins | sample Coa_R2_2_FD_66446 | JGI IMG/M metagenome (GOLD analysis project Ga0070738, IMG submission 66446) | Surface soil microbial communities from Centralia Pennsylvania, which are recovering from an underground coalmine fire - Coalmine... | ecosystem: Environmental > Terrestrial > Soil > Unclassified ... | reverse complement strand
GCGCTGAGCCGATGGCGCAAGCGGCGCCGGAAAAGGGAGAGCGCATCGCCAAGCGCCTGGCGCGTGCCGGGCTCTGCTCGCGCCGCGACGCCGAGCGCTGGATCGCCGAGGGCCGGGTCTCGGTCGGCGGCAAGGTCCTGACCAGCCCGGCGCTGACCGTGACCGGCGACAGCGACATCCGCGTCGATGGCAAGCCGATTCCCGAGGCGGAGCCGGCGCGGCTCTGGCGCTATCATAAGCCCGCGGGCCTCGTCACCACGCATCGCGACGAGCGCGGCCGCCCGACGGTATTCGATCGCCTGCCCCCCGATTTGCCGCGGCTCGTCTCGGTCGGCCGGCTCGATCTCAACTCCGAGGGCCTCCTGCTCCTCACCAATGACGGCGAGCTCGCACGCGAGCTTGAGCTTCCGGCGAAAGGCTGGCTGCGCCGCTATCGCGTACGGGTTCACGGCGCGGTCGATCCGGCGCGGCTCGCCGCGCTTGAGAAGGGGATCTCCATCGATAGCGTGAACTATGGACCGATCCGCGCCGTACTCGACCGCGAGCAGGGAAGCAATGCCTGGCTCACCATCAGCCTGCGCGAAGGCAAGAACCGCGAGATCCGCAAGGTGATGGAGCATTTGGGACTGACGGTGACGCGGCTCATTCGCCTCGCCTATGGGCCGTTCCAGCTCGGCGAGCTGCCGCGCGGCGCCGTCGAGGAGGTGCCGCGCCGCGTGCTCCGCGAGCAATTGGGGTTGGGCGGCGCCATCAAAAAGCCGCCGCGGCGCCGTGCGGATCATCGCCGGTAGGCATCGCGGCCGGCCGCTCCGGGCGCCGCCGGGCGATACCGTGCGTCCGACCGGCGAGCGGGCGCGCGAGGCGCTCTTCGACATTCTGGCGCATGGCCGCCTCGCCGACCGGCCCGTCCATGAGAATGCGCGCGTGCTCGACTGCTTTGCCGGCACCGGCGCCTTCGGGCTCGAAGCGCTGTCGCGCGGCGCCGCGCAGGCGAGCTTCATCGAACAGGATCGTGCAGCGCTTGCGGCGTTGCGCGCCAATATCGCGACGCTGGGCGAGGCAAAACGCGCGGCCGTTTTCGCAGCCGACGCACTCCATCCGCCGCGCACGGGCGAGCCTTGTTCGCTCGCCTTTCTCGATCCGCCCTATGGCGAGAACCTCGCCGCACCCGCGCTTGTGGCACTCGCCGCAGCGCGCTGGTTCGCACCGGGCGCCTTGGTCGTGGTCGAGACCGCGGCCAAGGAGACGCTCGCACCGCCGCCGGGATTCGCGCTCCTCGAGGAGCGGCGTTACGGCGCGGCGCGGCTCGTATTCCTGCGCCGGGCCTGAACCGGCCCGTCACCGCCGCCCGAACAGCTTTTCGATATCGCTGAGCCGCAATTCCACATAGGTCGGGCGGCCGTGATTGCATTGGCCGCTATGGGGCGTCGCTTCCATCTGCCGCAACAGCGCGTCCATCTCCGCTTGAGTGAGGCGGCGGCCGGCGCGGACGCTGCCATGGCAGGCGAGCGTGCCGCAAACCTCTTCGAGCCGCTCCTTGAGCGCCAGCGCATCGCCGAGCTCGGCAAGCTCATCGGCAAGGTCGCGCACGAGCCCCTGGACATCGGTCTCGCCGAGCAAGGCCGGGACCTCGCGCACCATCACCGCGCCGGGACCGAAGGGTTCGAGACAGAGACCCAGCTCGGCAAGCTCGCCCGCGCGCGCGACGAGCCTCGCCACGGCGGGCTCGTCGAGCTCGACCACTTCGGGCAAGAGCAGCATCTGCCGCGCCACGCCGGTGGCGCCGAGCGCCGCTTTCATGCGCTCATAGACGAGCCTCTCATGCGCCGCGTGTTGGTCGACGATGACGATGCCGTCGGCAGTCTGCGCGACGATATAGGTCTCATGGAGCTGCGCCCGGGCGGCGCCCAGCGGATAGTGCTCCGGCGTCTCCGCGGCATCGTTCGTCGGGACGGTCGGCGCGGCGGCGGGAAGGTCGAAGCCCAGCTCCGAGAGCAGCGGCGCCTGATAGAGTGCCGCCGGCTCGGCGAGACCTGCGGGTGTCGGCGGCGGCGCCACCCGCCAGCCTTGGCCCGAATGCCGCGCGAGACCGGGACGGAAGGCGGCGAGCGCGGCTTCGGCGACCGTGGTCGAAGCGCGATGGCCGGCGGCGGCCAAGGCCTGGCGCAGCGCGCCGACGATGAGGCCGCGCACCAGGCTCGCATCGCGAAAACGCACCTCGGCCTTGGCCGGATGAACATTGACATCGACCTCTTCCTCGGGACAGTCGACGAAGAGCGCCACCATGGGATGCCGGTCGCGCGCGAGAAAATCCTGGTAGGCACCACGCACCGCACCGGCGAGAAGCTTGTCGCGCACGGGCCGACCATTGACGAAAAGATACTGATCCCTGGCGGTTGCGCGGTTGAGCGTGGGCAAGCCGGCCAATCCGGTGAGCCGAAAGCCTTCGCGCGACGCATCGATCGCCAGCGCGTTGTCGGCGAAATCGCGGCCGAGAATGGCGGCGAGCCGTGCCCGGCGCGCTTCCTGCCGATCCGCGCCGGCGAGATCGCCCGCCGACGCGTTGAGGCGCCTGAGAACGCGGTCCTCGTCGCCGATCACGGTGAAGGCGATAGCGGGGTAGGCCATGGCGAGCCGCTCCACCATATCGACGGCATGGTCGCGCTCGCTGCGCGGGGTCTTGAGGAATTTGAGCCGCGCGGGCGTGGCGTAGAAGAGATCGCGGACCTCGACGCGCGTGCCGGCGGGATGGGCTGCCGGCCGTGCCGCGCCCTTGGCGCCGCCTTCGACGGCGAGCGACCAAGCCTCGCCGGCATTGCGACGGCGGCTCGTGATGGTCATGCGGCTCACCGCGCCGATCGAGGGCAGCGCCTCGCCGCGGAAGCCGAGGCTGCGGATGTGCAGGAGATCGTCTTCGGGAAGCTTCGACGTGCAATGCCGCTCGACCGCGAGCGCGAGCTCGTCGCGCGTCATGCCGATGCCGTCATCGGTGACAGCGATCAGGCTCTGGCCGCCGTCGCGCAGCGTCACCTCGATATGCGCGGCACCGGCATCGATCGCGTTCTCGACGAGCTCCTTCACCGCCGAAGCCGGACGTTCCACCACCTCGCCGGCGGCGATGCGGTTGACCAGCACGGGCGGAAGTTGGCGGATGGTCATGGGCTTGATCTTATCCGCCACGGCGCGCTTCGCCACCCCGGTATCTAAGTCGACTCCCGGCTGCGGCGGAGCGTGGCCAGCGCTTGGCGCTTGTAGTCCGCGAGATCCCGGTGGATCGACGGCGGGAAGAACTCCACGGCATTCAAGCTCCCTTCCCAGAAGATGCCGAGCCCCGATTCCTCCTCCGTCAGCTTGCGTCCGATCTCGCCGCGCGTGATGTAGTAGCGGCGCCGCCGGGTGATTTCCGCCGTCTTCGCCGTGAAGACGAGACGATTGCCGTCGGTCTCGACGAACCAGCGGTGATGATAGAACCCGACCTCGGGCGGCCAGAACAGCCGCGACTTCAGGCGATCGAACCGGCCCTTGGCAAAGATCTCGCGCAGCCGCGTCGGCGTCTCCACATAGCCGCATTTCGACACGCGAACCAGCTCGCGGATGACGGCCAGGGGATCGCGCACATCCTCGAGGAGATGAGAGCAGATGCTGTAGTCGAAATACTTGTCGGGAAAGGGCCAGGGCGCGACGCAGGCATCCGCGACGATCCAGGTCTCCTGGGTGAAGCGCGGCGCGTTCTCGGGATCGAGCGCTTCGCCGCGAGTCGCCATCGGCCCGAGATCGAGCACATGCGTCGCGGCGTTGAGCGGGAGATGCCAGCCTCCGACATCGAGCACCCGCTCCGCGGCCAGCGCCCGCGCGATGTTGATGCGAAGATTCTTGGTAAGAATCACGTGGCGGTTGTCAGTCCGCGGCCGGCGAATGTCAAGCAGCCGCGGGCTGGAACCGGGTCAGACCTTCATGCGGCCGAGATACTCGCGCGCCAAAATCTTCCCCTCTTCGACCGCGGGCTGATCGAAGGCGTTCACGCCCAGGAGATCGGCGGCGATGATCGTTTCCAGCATGAAATGCATGAGGAGCGCGCCCAGGCTCCTCTCATTGAGCTGCGTCAGGCGAAAGATCCGCGTCGGGCGACCGTTGCGGATGAGGCTCGTCGCCGTGGCGCGCTGCTCGGCATCGAGCAGATCGCCCATGCGGCGCCCGGCAAGATAAGCGAGCTCGCGATCGCCGGCGAGATCGACGGCAACCGTTTCGCCCTGACCGGCCGTATCGAGCGCGACGAGGGTGAACATCTTGTCGTGGGGACCGGCGAGATAGAGCTGAAGCTGGCTGTGCTGATCGACGGTGCCCATGGCGCGGACGGGGGTCGTTCCCTTGCCTTCCTTGCCCAGGCTTTCCGCCCAGAGCTGGCGGAACCACAGGCCGAAATAGGCGAGGCGATCGATATAGGGCATCAGCACCGTTGTCCGGGCGCCGCGGCTTTCCGCGAGCGCGATGGAGAGGGCGGCGCCGATGGCGGGTTCGGAGGCGCGCGGGGAAGCCGCGGCGGCAAGCGTCGCGTCGAGGACGGCGGCGGCGCCCTCTCGCAAGGCTGCGGCATCGACGCCGGCAATGAGCGCCGGCAGCATGCCGACATTCGAAAGGACGGAGAAGCGGCCGCCGATCCCGGGATCGTGGTCGATGACGCGCGCGCCCTGCGCGGTCGCGAGGCGCCGCAGCGGATTGTCGCGCGGCTCGGTGATGGCCACGATGCGGTCGCCCAGCTTCGCGGTCCCGAGCGCCTGACGCAACCAATCGAAGCAGATCACGAGCTGCGTCAGCGTCTCGGCCGTGCCGCCGGATTTCGAGATCGCGATGATCCCGGTGCGCTCGGGATCGAGCACGGCGAAGAGCGCGGTAAAGGTCGCGGGATCGATATTGTCCATGAAATAGAGCCGCGGCGCACCCGCGCGCGGCCCGAAGCCGAGATCGGCGAGCGCACAGACCGATTGTCCGCCGAGGCTCGATCCGCCGATGCCCAGCACCACCACATGCTGAAAGCGCCGGCGATACTCGTCCGCCAACGCGCCGAGCGGCGCGAGATCGTCGCGGCGGCCGGGCAGACGGAGCAATGGCAGGCTGCCATCGTCGCGCCGACGGATGAGCGTCGTGATCGCCGGCGCCGTGCGGGCGAGCGCACGGTCAAATTCCTCCGGAGCCAGTCCGTGAGCGCCGATCGTCTCGGCAAGGCATCCGGCGACATCGTGGCGGTAATCCATGGACCCTCGCAGGGTTGATTCCGGCAGAACGCTACCTAACGTTGCGGCGCTGCATTTGGTTCACGCCGTGTTCAGCTTCCGCTCGGCGCAACCTCGCGGGCGCCGTCGAGCTTCTCGGGCGATCCGACGACGACGAAGGAAAGCTTGTCCGGATCGAGAAGACGCCGCGCGACGCGGCGGGCATCCTCGAGCGTCACCGCGTTGATGAGCGCGTCGCGCCGGTCGAGATAGTCGATGCCGAGTCCGTCGCGCTGCACCGCGACGAGCGTGGCGGCGATGCGACCGGTCGAATCGAGATTGAGCGGAAAAGAGCCCGTCAGATAGGTCTTGGCGTCCTGGAGTTCCTGGGCGGTTGGACCGTCATCGCGCATGCGCCGCCATTCCGCGCGAATGATGTCGATCGATTGGGCGACGCGGCTGTTTTGCGTGGCGACGCCGCCGAGGATCACGCCGCTATGCTGCATCGGCTGCAAGCCGCTATAGACGGAATAGGCGAGCCCGCGCTTCTCCCGCACCTCGCTGGTCAGGCGGGACGAGAAACCGCCGCCGCCCAGAATGTGATTGACGATGTAAGCTGCATACCAATCGGGATCGTCGCGCTTGATGCCAGGCTGACCGAAAGTCACGACGCTTTGCGGGATCGGCAGCTTGGCGAGCAGGAGCGTGCCCTTGTCGGAGGCTTGGACATCCGGCACCGTCGCCGCCGCCGCATGGAGCGGAAGGCCTATGAACGTCTTGTCGAGCAGATCGCGCAGCGCTGCGGGCGTCACGTCGCCGACGACGCCGATCAGCATGACGTCGCGCGCGAAGCGGCCATGGACGAGCGCGCGCATATCGTCCGGCGAAATGCGGGCGACGCTCTCGGCCGTGCCCTGGGTCGGACGCGCATAAGGGTGGTCGCCGAAGGCGTTGCGCCACCAAAGTCGGCCGGCGATGTAGTGCGGCTCACGCACCTCGCGGGCGAGCTGATCGAGAAGCTGTCCGCGCACGCGCGCCACCGCCGCCTCGTCGAAGCGCGGCGCGGTCAGAGACAGGCGCAGAAGGTCGAGCGATGCACCGAGATTGGCGGTGATCGCGCGCAGCGACACGCCGATCGCATCTTCCGACGCGCCGAATTGAAGCGAAGCGGCGAGATCCTCGAGGCGCCCCTGAAAGGCCGGGCTGTCGAGATCGCCCGCGCCCTCGTCGAGAAGATCGGTGGTGAGCGTGGCAAGCCCCGCCTTCTCCGCTGGATCGAGCGCGCTGCCGCCGCGGAAGCTCACATCGAAAGTCACGACGGGAAGGCTGTGATCCTCGACGAGCCAAGCGGTGATGCCACCGGGACTCGTCACGGACTGGACCGTCACCGCCGAGGCCGGCGCCGCCACAAAGCAAAGGCCAAGGAATAGCACCGCGGCCATCAAGGCTCGTTGCATCGTCATGCTGTTCCTGATGATGGGCGGCATCACGAGGTCGGTCCGGGCAGGAGAACGCCGGTGACCGCCACGTCATCGCGGATCACGAGGCGCGCCGCGGCATTGACCTCTTCGACGGTCACCTCGCCGATATGCTTCGGCCAGGTCTCGACATCGTCGAGCTTCCGCCCCGTCGCAAGCGCCGCGCCGATGATGCGCGCGGGCCCGTCCAGGCTGTCGCGCGCGTAGACGGCTTGCGACTGCATATGTTGCTTCGCACGCTCGACCTCCTCGGCCGTGATGCCGTCCTTGAGTACCTTCTTGATCTCCCCTTCGACGGCGCTTTCGATATCGGCAATGGCGACGCCATGTCGCGGGGTCGCGCGAATGCTGAAGGTCGCAAGATCGAGCGCGCCCGCGCCATAGGAAGCGCCGACGGAAAGCGCGACATTCTGATCGAGGACGAGGTCGCGATAGAGCCGGGCCGTCGGACCGCCGCCGAGCACCTCCGCCAGCACTTCGAGCGCATAGGCGTATTGCGTCTCGCCAGCCGTATGACTGGGTGCGAGATAGGATCGGCTCCAGCTTGGCTCGCCGACCCGTGGGCTCTTCATGACGAGCCGCGTCGCGGCGGCCTTGGGCGGTTCCTTCGCGCGATGGCGCCCCGGCACCGCGCGCGCCGGGATCGGTCCGTAATACTTCTCGGCAAGCGCTCGCGCGCGGTCGAGCGTGACGTCGCCGCCGAGCACCAGCACCGCATTGTTCGGCGCGTACCAGGTGCGATAGAAGCCCAGCGCGTCCTCGGTCGTGAGGCCGGCCATCTCATGTTCCCAGCCGATGACCGGATTGTGATAGGGATGGTTGAGGAAGAGCGCGGCGTTGACTTGCTCGTTCAAGAGCGCCGCCGGATTGTTATCGATGCGCATGCGGCGCTCTTCGAGAATGACGTCGCGTTCGGGCAGCACCACCGCGTCGGTCAGCACCAAGCCGGTCATGCGCTCCGCCTCGAGCTTCATCATCAGTTCGAGCCGGTCGGCTGCGACATTCTGAAAGAACGCGGTGTAGTCCGCGGTGGTAAACGCGTTCTCGCGGCCGCCATTCTGCGCCACGATGCGCGAGAACGCGCCGGGCGGCGTCTCCTTCGTTCCCTTGAACATGAGATGTTCGAGGAAATGCGCAAGGCCGGTCTTGCCGCGGATTTCGTCGGCGGAACCCACCTTGTACCAGACCATTTGCGTCACGATCAGTGCGCGGTGATTCTCGATGACGACGACCTGCAGCCCGTTCGACAGCGTGAAGCTCTCGGCGTTGAATTGCCGCTCGCCCGCGGCTTGCGCCCCGGCTGGAACCACGAGCAGCAAAAGCGCGACGAGTTTCGACAGCATCCGCTTGGTCATCTTTCCTCCGCGCTCGCGCCCGGGCCACTCGCCATCAACCGCCCGCATTCCCGAGCATGCGCGGCTGCCCCTTGCGCTCGATCGTGGGAACACCGGTCATGCCCGGCGGCAGGCCGCCGCTGGAAGTGGCCACCGGGCCGTGAAGCTGCTGTGCCTCCTGGGCGGGATCGATCACGCTATCGGCCGGCGCGATCGGATTGCTGGGGCCGCGCCAGAACAGGAGTGTGTCGATGAAGCCCGAATCGATGGGCTTCGCCTCGCGCGCCTCCTTGGTGATCGTCTGGCGGATATCGGCCGGCGCATTGGCGGCGCCCGCCTGACGCAGCAACTCATCCTCTCCGGAACTTCGCTTCTCGGCGGCCGGCGGCAAAGCCGCCTGCTGTTCGCCGGCGCGGAAGATGCTTTGCTTCGCTTGATCCGTGGGCGACACCTCCTGTGAAGGCGGCGCTCCCGGACGAGGCGGCCGCAGCGAGAAGTCGGGCGGGATGGCGAGCGGCGCGCTCGAGACGACGGCGAATTCGTCGGGGACCACCTTTTCCAATCCGACCGCGCGCCTCAAATCGGTGCATCCGCCGAGCGAGAGCGAGACCAAGCCGACGGCGCAGAGGAAAAGGGAACCGACACGATGCGACACTGACAAACTCCGTTACCGACTTGTCGGCCCACTCAGCCAGGTGCTTCGCGCCGGCCGAGCAAGCTATCGATGATCATCAGGGCCACCCCGATGGAGATGGCCGAGTCCGCGATATTGAAGACGTAGAAGTGCCATTGCGCGAGATGGAAGTCGAGAAAATCCACGACGGCCCCGCGAAACAGGCGGTCAATCACATTGCCGATCGCCCCTCCGATGACGAGGCCGATGCCCGAAGCGAGAAGGGGATTCTCCACCCGGCGCAACCACAGGACGAGCCATGCCACCACAATGGCAGCCAGCGCCGTGAAGATGATCGTGTTGAGCGAGGCATCGCTGTTGAACAAGCCGAAGCTCATGCCGCGGTTCCAAGTCAATGCCAGGTTGAAGAACGGCGTCAGGACGATGTGGTCGCCGGGCGGCCTTTCGGCAAAGAGCGAGAGGATCCAGCCCTTGGTGAGTTGGTCGAGGATGATGACGAGACCCGCCACGCCCAAGCCGAGCCGCAGCATCACATGCCCTTGGCCGTGGCGAGCGCGCCCGTCGTTTCGAGCGCGTCGGCGCATCGCCGGCATAGATCCTCATGCGCCGCCACCGATCCGACCTCCGGGAGAATACGCCAGCACCGCTGGCATTTCTCGCCCGGCGCCATCTCTACCGTCACCGCGACGCCGGCGACATCGGGGAGCATGAAGGCACCGCTCGGCGGCGCGGCACCGGTCGTGATCGTGCCGGCCGAGGTGATGCAGATCTCCGCGAGGTCGAGACCGCCCAGCGCCTCGGCGTAAGCGCGCTCGGCATAGACGGTCACCGATGCCTGCAAGCTCGAGCCCAGGCGCTTTTGCGCGCGCTCGAGCTCCAAGGCCCCGGTCACGACCCGGCGCAGGTCGCGGATGAGCGCCCATTTCTGTGCCAGCGCGTCGTTGCGCCAGGCGGACGGCACCGCGGCATAGGTCGTGAGATGGACGCTCGTCTCCGGCCCATCGCCATGGCGGCAGAGCCAAGCCTCCTCGGCCGTAAAGCAGAGGATGGGCGCGAGCCAGCGCGCGAGGCAGTCGAAGACGCGATCGAGCACGGTGCGCAAAGCGCGGCGGCGCATGGATGAACGCGCATCGCAATAGAGCGTGTCTTTACGCACGTCGAAGAAGAAGGCCGAGAGATCGACCGCGCAGAAATTGTGAATGGCGGTGAACATCGAGTGGAAATCATAGGCCGCAGCGGTGCGGCGGACGAGCTCGTCCAGTTCCGCGAGGCGATGCAGCACCCAGCGCTCGAGCTCCGGCATCGCCTCGGGCGCGACACGCTCCGTCTCCTCGAAATCGGCGAGACTGCCGAGCAGATAGCGCAGCGTGTTGCGCAGCCGGCGATAGACATCCGTCTGATGCTTCAGGATCTCCTTGCCGATGCTGATATCCTCGGTGTAGTCGGAATCGACCACCCAGAGCCGCAGGATATCGGCGCCGATGCTGGAGACCACCTCGGGCAATGCCTGAAGTGGGACGCCGGAGGATTTCGAGAGCTTGCGCCCTTGCTCATCGAGCAGGAAGCCATGCGTCAGCACCGCCTCGTAGGGGGCGCGGCCGCGCGTGCCACAGGCGACCAGCAGCGAGGAATGGAACCAGCCGCGATGCTGGTCGGAACCTTCGAGATAGAGCGAGGCCGGCCATTTGAGATCGGACCTCGCCTCGAGCACGAAGGCGTGGGTCGAGCCGCTGTCGAACCAGACATCGACGATGTCCATGACCTGCTCGTAATCCGCGGGATCTCGCCCCTCGCCCAGAAAGGCGCGGGGATCGGTCGTGTACCAGGCATCGGCGCCTTCGCGCTCGAAGGCGGCGGCGATGCGGTCGATCACTGCCTGATCGCGCAACGGCTCGCCGGTCTTCCTGTCCACGAAGACGATGATCGGCACGCCCCAGGCGCGCTGGCGCGACAGCACCCAGTCGGGGCGATTCTCGATCATGGAGCGGATGCGGTTGCGGCCCTGCGGCGGGATCCATTGCGTGGCGTCGATCGCCTCGAGCGCCTTCTCGCGCAATTGGTTCGCCTCCATGCTGATGAACCATTGCGGCGTATTGCGGAAGATGAGCGGCGCCTTGGAGCGCCAGGAATGCGGGTAGGAATGAAGCAGCTTGCCCTGGGCGAGCAATCCGCCCGCTTCCTTGATGGCGGCGATCACCGCGCCATTGGCATCGCCCGGCTTGCCGTTCGGCCAATAGACATGGCGCCCCGCGAAGAGCGGCACATCGGGATAGTAGGTGCCGTCGGCCGCAACGGTCTGCGGCACCTCGATGCGATGCTCGCGGCCGAGCTCGTAGTCATCGGCGCCGTGGCCGGGCGCGATATGCACGAAGCCGGTGCCCTGATCGACGGTGACGAAACCCGCGGGCAGCAGCGGCACGGCAAAATCATAGCCGCGGCCCTGCAAAGGGTGACGGCAGCGCGTGCCGGCAAGCGCCGCGCCCTTGATCTTCGCCCGCCGCAAATGCCCGGTGATGCCGGCGATCTCGGCCGTCACGGCGACCAGCGGCTCGGCCACGAGAAAGCGCTCTCCAGGCCGTGCCAGGCTGCCCTCGCCGGCCTCCGTGACCTCGACCACGACATAATCGACGTCGGCCGCATAGGCGATGGCGCGATTGCCGGGCAGCGTCCAAGGCGTCGTCGTCCAGATCACCACCGAGGCGCCCGCAAGCTCGGGTCGCGACGCCTCGGCAATGGGAAAGCGCACCCACACCGTGGTCGAGCTGTGCTCGTGATATTCGATCTCGGCCTCGGCGAGTGCCGTTTGCTCGACCACCGACCACATCACCGGCTTCGAGCCGCGATAGAGGCTGCCGCTCATGATGAACTTGCCGATCTCGCGGGCGATTTGCGCCTCGGCGGCAAAGGCCATGGTCGTGTAGGGGTGGTCCCAGTCGCCGGTCACGCCGAGGCGCTTGAACTCTTCGCGCTGCACATCGATCCAGTGAGCGGCGAAGTCGCGGCACTCCCGGCGGAATTCGACGATTGGCACCTCGTCTTTCGACTTCTTGGCAGCGCGGTATTTCTCCTCGACCTTCCATTCGATGGGAAGGCCGTGGCAATCCCAGCCGGGGACATAGACCGAGTCCTTGCCCAGCATGTGCTGCGCGCGGCTGATGACGTCCTTGAGGATCTTGTTGAGCGCGTGGCCGATATGGAGATTGCCGTTGGCGTAGGGCGGCCCGTCATGGAGAACGAATTTCTCCCGCCCCGCCGCAACCGCCCGTTGACGGCGCCAAAGGTCAATCTTGGCCCAACGCTCCAGAAGCTGCGGCTCGCGCTTGGGCAGATCGGCTTTCATGGGAAAGTCGGTCTGCGGCAGGAAAACGGTCGAGCGGTAATCGGTCATGGCGGGTGGAGTTCCGATTGGAGCCCGCGCCGTCTTGGCCGACGATGCGCGAACCCGGCGTCACGCGAAAAAAGCGGCAGTGTCCCGGCCCTCAATCGAGGATGTGGCTAATTCGCTGTTGCCGGCGCCGCCCTGTGACGACCATGCGGGGACCATAGGAGAGAGCCATGGGAGCCGTCAACCGCTCGGCATCGGCACCGCCGCAAGCACCGCCCGAGCCTGCCGGGCATCCTCGGCGATCTGCTGTTTGAGAGCCTCGATCCCGGAGAATTTCCGCTCGGGCCTGAGATGCTCGATGAGCGCGACGCGGAGATGGCGGCCATAGAGATCGCCGGCAAAATCGAAAAGATGGGCTTCGAGGCGCAGATCGGTGCCGCCGAAGGTGGGACGCTGCCCCAGATTGGCGACCGCATCGTGCCACTCGGGCCGGACGCCCTGCTCGACCGCGGCGCGCACGGCATAGACGCCCGCCGCCGGCCGCAGGAAATCGTCGAGCATCAGATTGGCGGTGGGAAAGCCGATGGTTCGGCCGCGCTGGTCGCCGCGCTCGACCCGCCCCTCGATTTCCCAGAAGGTTCCGAGCAGCGCCGCCGCCTCGCGCGGCCGGCCCGCTTTGAGATGTTCGCGGATCGCGGTCGAGGAATAGCGGAGGCCGCTTTGGGCGGCGACGGGATCGACCACCGTGACGCCGATGCCCAGCGCCGCCCCGCGCTCCCTAAGGAGCGCCGGCGTACCGCGCCGCTGATTGCCGAAGACGAAATCATAGCCGACCACGACGTGCCGCGCGCCAAGCCCGTCGCGCAGCACGGTCTCGACGAAGTCCTCGGCGCTTCGGGCGGCGAATTCCTGATCGAAATGCAGGGTGAAGAGAAGATCGACGCCCAGCGCCTCGATGCGGCGCGACTTGACGCGAAAGGGCGTCAGACGAAAGGGCGGGTCTTGAGGCCGGAATACCTGGCGCGGATGCGGCTCGAAGGTCAGCACGGCGTGCGGCGCGCCGAGCGAGCGGGCGAGTCGGCCCGCCTCGCCGATCACCACCTGATGGCCGAGATGGACGCCGTCAAAATTGCCGATCGCGACCACGGCGCCACGATCGGCGGCGCCTACCCTGTCGTGGCGGAAGATGCGCATGGGCCGCTTTATATCGCGCGGCCCCCGGCATGGGTAGCGGGTCAACCCCGCGACGGCACCATCACCAGCGCATCGCCATCGATGACCACCGTGTCGCCGACGCGGCAGACCGTCTTGAGGAGGACGCGCGCTTTCTCGCGGATGATATCAAGCACGGTGACTTGCGCCTCGACCCTGTCGCCGATGCGCACCGGCGCGCGGAAGACCAGGTTCTGCGTCAGATAGATCGTGCCGGGGCCGGGGAGCTTGGCGGCGATGGTCGTCGAGAGAAAGCTCGCCGACAGCATGCCATGGACGATGCGCCCGCCGAAACGCGTTGTGCGGGCAAAATCCTCGTCGAGATGCACGGGATTGTAGTCGCCGGAGATATCGGCAAATTTGACGACGTCGCCCTCCGTGACCGTATGCGCGTAGGTCGCGGTCATGCCCACGCTCAACTCGTCGATGCTGTAGCCGGTTTCGGCCGGCCTGGTGACGCGAACATCGTCCATCAAAACACCTCGGCAAAAGGAACTGGCGGCACCTTCTAACGGCTTCCCCCGACCGGCATTGTGCAGCGCAACTTAGCCGCAAAAGCGATTTGCGACAAGCTAATGCTCGCTCTTAGCTAAGAGGATAACGTTAATATGGGTATTTTGTCTCGCAGATGCGAGAGGTTCTCAACCAGGGAACTATATACGTTTGTGACCCAGCGATTTTTTCGCGCTGCACAATAGGCAGATTGGGGAGGCTTTGTGGCTAGTCCGACTTTTTGGCCGTCAATCGCTGAGGGTCGGCTTGTCGCCTGTTGTTCCCAAGAAAGTTGGAGCGCGAAAGAACCTGCTTCCCTGTTTCGCGCTCTAGCTGCTTACGGGCCGTGCCCGCTACTTGCCCGCCGGACTCCGCTGCCTTGGCATTCTGATAGAAGCCCTTGGTGTCCCGCGTCTGGGCAATCTCCGTGGTCGATTTCTCGCCCAGCATCGTAAAGATCAGTTCGAGATCGGTCATATGGTCGCGGAGGTTATGATGGGGCTTCAGCCCCTTGATCCGCTTATGTCCATCGATCGTAACGCCCCCGAAGGTGGCTGAGGAAATGATGTTGGTCAGCATGGCGTACTGCTTTCCTTCCTGTACGCCGCGCTTTTTCCACTCTGAGGTCAATTCCTTACGAACGACAATCGAGCGTATGCGCTTTTCGATCCAGTCGTCCGAGCGCCCTTGAAGCTGGTAGGTGAGTATCGCGCGCTTGATCGCGATCTCAGGATTCTGGATTTCCTGGATGCGCTCATAGCCGACCTTCGCCAGCCATCGCTTGAACGGCTCCGCCTTTGGGGATGGAACCGATTGGACGATACGAAGAAGCGTCTCGGTATTCGCCACGTCCGTTTCGCGCGCCTTGCCGTCTTCGGCGGGCATAGGCAACTGTCCGATTTTTTCGGACAGTTCAGAAAAGCCTTCCCTTTCAGATAGTTGACGCTTTAGGTCCGCCCAGTACTTCCTCGGACGAGAACTCTCCGTAAGCGCGGCGATCACGTCGACGACGGAGAACCACCACTCGCCGCTATGGAAGACCTTCCGAATCTCTTTGTCCTTGAACGGTACTAACGCCAATTCACCCTCGGGTATGAGGTCGGTCCCCTCTGTGCCGACCTCCTCTAGCTCCTCCATCGTGACCGCGGCGAATCGGTCAACGGCTTCTTCAAAGGGCATGTCCAAACCAAAACGCTTCTCATACTTGTCGTCGGTCATGAAATGAGCGCCTTGTAAGTCAATCTGCCTGATGCCTGGGCCAAGAGAGCATTCACGCGCTCGCCCTCTTCGGCTTGGCGGCGATTATACCTCCAAGTGAACTCATCAAGATAGCGATCTACGTGTTTCGCGCTGATCCAGTGGTGAATGCCGTAGACCTGCCGCTTGAACAGCGACCAAGCGCCCTCAATGCCATTGGTGTGGAACCGATCGCGGACCCATTCGCCAGCCGAATGGCCGACGCGCTCATGCCTATATCCGTAGACATAGCTAAGGCCGTTGTATCCGCCCCACTCATCCGTCACGACCGTTGAACCGCGCTCGACATGCTGCGACACCTTGTTGAGCAACGTCGTCGCCTTGACGCTCGGGATTTTCATGGCGCGCAAATCGCCGCCGCGCTCCAGAAGCCCAAGGACAGGCGTCTTGCCTGAACCAATGCCGCCCGTGCCGGCCTTGCCGCGCGGCTTACGCTGCCAAGCGTGCTTGTTCTTCTCTTTGCCGCCCATGAAGGTCTCATCCGCTTCGATCTCGCCCTTCAAAGGGCGGTTGAATGACTTGGTGCGAGCGGCGTAGCGGAGACGGTGCAGGACAAACCAGGCACTCTTTTGTGTGATCTTGAGATCGCGGGCGAGCTGGGCGCTGCTGATCCCCTTCTTATGCGACGTGATCAGCCAAATCGCCATGTACCACTTGCGAAGATGGAGCTTGGTGTCCTCGAAGATGGTCCCGACCTTGATGGAGAACCGCTGCCGGCAATCGCCGCACTTGTGGGTGCGTTTGTCGGAGAAGTCGTAGACCTTCGTGGAGCCGCAATAGGGGCAGAATGGGCCGTTTTTCCAGCGGATCGCCCGGAAGTGATCGATGGCGGACTGCTCGTCGGGGAACGCCTGCGCCATCTCGTACAGGCTCTCAAAGTGCTTCAACATGCTGACCGCTCCACGTTTATGCGGTCAGATTAACCCCAATTTCTAGTTGGGTCAAGCTCGTATATAATTCCCCTCAACCACTCGCCGGCCGCGGGTCGATCGGCACCAGGCCGGCAAGGCCGAGTTGTTCCTCGAGGAGGGCGGCGGCGGCCAAAAGCGCGGCTTCGCCGCGCGGCCGGCCGACGAGTTGCAGCCCGACCGGCAAGCCGCTCTTGGTGAAGCCGCAGGGCAGCGAGAGCGCGGGGCAGCCCGTCAGCGTCACCGCATAGCTCATGCCGAGCCAGTCCACGTAGTTGTCGAAGGAATGGCCGGCGACCTCCTTCACATAGCGCTGCTCGATGTCGAAGGGCGGCAGGATCACCGCCGGGCTCGCCAGCAGGTCGTAATCGGCGAAGAAGGCGGCCACTCGCCCATAAAGCGCGGAGCGGGCCCGGAGCGCGCGTCCGACCTGCTCGCCATCGAGCGCCAAGCCCTTCTCGATGTTCCAGACGACTTCGGGCTTGATGCGCGCGCGGTGCTCCTCCAGCAGCGGTGCGAAGCCGGCGACGAAGCCGATGGCGCGCAAGGTCTGAAAGATTTCAGGGGCATCGCCGAAATCGGGGCAGGCCTCTTCGACCGCAACCCCGCGTTCGGCGAAGCGTCCGGCGGCGGCGGCGGCGATTTGGCGCACCTCGGGCTCGACCGGGAGAAAACCCAGATTCCCGGAAAAGCCGATGCGGCGCGGCGGTCGAGGCGCGAGGGCGGCGTCGAGAAAGCCCTGCGCCGGCGGCGGCACCGACAGCGGATCGCGCGGGTCGAACTGCGCCATGGCATCGAACATGAGGGCGAGGTCGCCGACATTCCGCGCCATCGGCCCGCCGACGCCGAGGCCGTCGAAGGCGTTGAAGCCAGGGCCATGCGGCACGACCCCGGCGCTCGGCCGCAATCCCACCACCGAGCAGAAGCTCGCGGGGATGCGCAGACTGCCGCCCAAATCGCTGCCATTGGCGAGCCAGACTTGGCCGGTGGCGAGCGCCACCGCCGCGCCCCCCGAGGAGCCGCCGCAGCTCATCGCGGTGTTCCAGGGATTGCGCGTCTTGCCGAAGACCTCGTTGAAGGTATTGGAGCCCGCGGCGAATTCCGGGGCGTTGGAGCGGGCCAGCACGATGCCGCCCCGCCGCTCCAGCGCCTCGACCTGGAAGTCCGAATGCCCGGGAACGTTGTCGGCGAAAATGGGCGAGCCCCAGGTGCTGCGCACGCCGGCGACGGCCATCGAATCCTTGATCGCGAGCGGCAGGCCGGCGAGCCAGCCGCGGCGGTCCTCGGGCGGCGGCGCGTCGGTGAGACGCCGGGCATGGTCGCGCGCGCGCTCGGGACAGCGGATGGGAAGCGCGTTCACCGCGCCGTCCACCGCGTCGATGCGGGCGAGGGCGGCGTCGATGAGGTCGAGCGGTGAGACTTGGCGGCGTTCGAGGAGGTTCACCGCCTCGCGCGCCGTGAGGCGGATAAGGCCGTCTTGAGTCATGGGGGTGTCGTCTATGAATTGTCTCGGTCTTGCGCTGCAAAGCTACGGTTGAACGGACCCGATCGTCAATTCCGACGGCCCTTTCATGGGGGAATAGTCGCGGGTAAAGTCCGCGCCAGCGAGGGGAGCAGGAGTGGAAGCGAACAGCGCGGCGCCATTGCGCGAGATGTGGTACTTCGCCCTCAACGGCGCGGCGCTCCGGCTGGGCCGGACGGTGGCGAAGACGATCCTCGGCGAGCCGCTTCTTCTGGGCCGCGCGCGAGACGGGTCCGTCTTCGCGCTGCGCGACATCTGCCCCCATCGCGGCATTCCCTTGAGCTGCGGCCGCTTCGATGGGCGCGAGGTCGAATGCGGCTATCATGGCTGGCGCTTTGCGCCCTCGGGACAGTGCACCGCCATCCCTTCGCTCGCCGCCGATCAGGAGTTCGATTTGGGCCGCATCCGCGTGAAGCGCTACGAGGCGAGGGAAATACAAGGGAATATTTGGCTCTATTTCGGCGACCATCCGGAAGGCGCGCCGGAGATCCCCGAGCTTCCCGCTATCGGCGAGCGCGCACCTGATCTCTTCGAGAGCCTGCGCTTTCCCTGCGCCATCGATCACGCGGTGGTCGGGCTCATGGACCCCGCGCACGGCCCCTTCGTTCATCGCGCCTGGTGGTGGCGCTCGGGCCGCTCGATCCATGAGAAGAGCAAGGCCTTCGCGGCGTCCCCCTGGGGCTTCACCATGCTGCGCCACGCGCCGTCGCGCAATTCGCGCGCCTACCGCCTCTTGGGCGGCAAGCCCGAGACCGAGATCGCCTTTCGCCTCCCCAGCACGCGCATCGAGCATATCCGCATCGGCCGCCACACGCTCGTCAACCTGACCGCGGTGACGCCGCTCTCCGACACCGAGAGCGAGATCAACAACGCGATCTATTGGACGCTGCCTTACCTGACGCCCTTGAAGCCCGTGCTGCGCCCCTTCGTCCGCGCCTTCCTGCGCCAGGACCGCGACATCATGGTGATGCAGCAGCAGGGCTTGAAGCACGATCCGGCGCTCCTTCTCATCAACGACGCCGACACGCAGGCGAAATGGTATCACCGCCTCAAGAACGAATATACCCGCGCCCGCGCCGAGAAGCGGCCTTTCGCCAATCCGGTGAAGGACCGCGTGCTGCGCTGGCGGAGCTGAGCCGATATCGACGAACCTTTCCCGGGAGATCCCGCCCATGACCCCGCTCCTCGCCGTGTTCATCGTGCTCGTGATCTTCGCGCTCATCGTCTTGTGGAGCGGCGTCAAGATCGTGCCGCAGGGCTATGAATGGACGGTCGAGCGCTTCGGCAAATATGTCCGCACGCTCGAGCCGGGACTTCAGCTCATCACGCCCTTCTTTGACCGCGTCGGGCGCAAGATCAACGTGCAGGAAGGCGTGATCGAGATCCCCTCGCAGACCGTCATCACCAAGGACAATGCGACCGTCACCGTCGATGGCGTCGTCTTCTACCAGGTGCTCGATGTGGCGAAGGCGGCCTATGAGGTGCAGAATCTCGACCGCGCCATCGTCGCGCTGACCTTGACCAACATCCGCACCGCGATCGGCAGCATGGATTTGGACGAGACGCTCTCGAAGCGCGACGAGATCAATGCGCGGCTCCTCAAAGTGCTCGACGAGGCGACGCATGTCTGGGGCACGAAGGTCACGCGCGTCGAGCTGAAGGACGTGCAGCCGCCCGAGGATGTGATCTCGGCGATGGCGAAGCAATTGACGGCGGAGCGCAACAAGCGCGCGACCATTCTCCAGGCCGAAGGCGTCAAGGAGGCGCAGATCCTGACCGCCGAGGGCGAGAAGCAGGCGCAGGTGCTGGCCGCCGAGGCGCGGCTTGCCGCCGCCCAGCGCGACGCCGAGGCGCGCGAGAGGCTCGCGCTCGCCGAGGCAAACGCCACCGCCTCGGTCTCGAAGGCGATCGCCGAAGGCAGCCTCGATGCGATCAACTATTTCGTCGCCACCAAATACATCGCCGCCTTGGGCCGTCTCGCCGCCGCCAACAACAGTAAGGTCGTGCTGATGCCGCTCGAAGCGAGCTCGGTCATCGGCTCGCTCGCCGGCATCGCCGAGTTGGCAAAGGGCGCGAAGCAATGAGAGCGCTGGAACGATGGGGTGCGTGCTTCGAGACGCGAGCTTTGCTCGCTCCTCAGCATGAGGATAGACCGAGCCCGCCACCACTTTCAGGGCCGCAAAAATTCTACCTCACACTGAGGAGCCGCCGCAGGCGGCGTCTCGAAGTGCGCACGATCGATTTGCAGCCGCGAAGGCGCTGAGGCGACATCAATGCGCGCCGAATACTGGCTCCTCGCCGCTCTCCTCCTCGCGATCGCCGAGATTATCGCGCCCGGCACCTTCCTCATCTTCTTTGCCATCGGCGCGCTCGTCACCGCCGCCGTCACCGTCGCGACCCAGGATCTCGGCATCGAGCTCGGCGTCTTCGTCGCCGCCAGCATCGCCGCGGCGCTTGCCGGCCATTCGCTCTATCGCCGGCTTCTCGGCAAGCGCGGCAAGAATCTCTTGGGCCATGGCCCCGTCGGCGAGCCCGGCACGGTCGAGGAGCCGATCGTCAATGGCCGCGGCAAGGTGCAGGTGCGCGGCATCTCCTGGCTCGCCGAAGGCCCCGAGCTTCCCGCCGGCACGCCGATCGTCGTGGTGCGGCGTAAGGGGACGCTGCTCGAGGTGAGGAAGCGGTAGGGGCCACCGCTTGACCTACCCAAGCGGAGGTATTACTTTTCTGAAAAAGTAATGGAATGGGAACATGGACTCCGCAATCACCGCGAAAGGACAAGCGACCATCCCCAAAGCGATCCGGGAGCATCTCGGCTTGAAGCCGGGTGATCGCGTGAAGTTTTTCGTCCATCCCGATGGCGGCGTGACCCTCCTTCCGAGACTGCCGGCAACGGCGCTGCGCGGGATGGTGAAAGCACGGCGGCGCCCGGTGACGCTCGCCGAAATCGATGAGGCCGTCGCTAGCGGCGCGGCCAAAGGCATGCGGCGCCGCAAGCGCTGATGATCGGCCTCGATACGAACATTCTCGTCCGCTATCTCACGCAAGACGATCCCATTCAATCGGCGCAAGCCTCGGCTATCATCGAGCGGCGGCTCAGCGAGCAAGATCCCGGCTTTGTCAGCTTGGTTGCCATGGCTGAGACGGCCTGGGTCCTCGAACGCGCCTACAAACTCTCCGCCACCAAGATCGCCGCGGCGATCGAGCGTATATTGCAGATCGACGTGCTTGCCGTCGAAAGCGAGCAGGAGGTCTTCACGGCCATGGTCGCCCTCAAGGAGGGACGCGGTTCCTTCGCCGACGCGCTCATCGGCGCTCTAGGCGCCAAGGCGGGATGCTCCCGCACGCTCACCTTCGATCGCAAGGCGCTGCGGTTGAGGGAGTTTCAATTGCCTTAGCTGCGGGCGGAGCGCGACACGGGCGACTCTTGGTGCCGCGGCGGAAACCGAGTACCATCGCGCGCAATCACGTCGCTCCCGAGGCCACGAAGTAATGTGCCATGCAGCCGATCGTCGAGAATAGCAAGAGAGAGCTGGCCGAGCTTTGCCGGCGCTTCCACGTGCAGCGGCTCGAGGTGTTCGGCTCGGCGGCGCGAGGAGCGTTCGACGCCACCCGGAGCGACGTGGATTTCATTGTCGAGTTCGAGCGCAATTCGCCGATGAAGGCGCTCGACTCTTATTTCGGCCTCAAGGAAGCGCTCGAAGCATTATTTGCCCGGCCGGTCGACCTCGTCATGTCCGGCGCCATCGAGAACCCTTTTCTCAAGGCGAGCATCGAGCAGAGCCGCGAGACGGTCTATGCCGCGTGAGCCGCGCGCCTTTCTGTGGGACGCGCATCGCGCCGGGACTGCTATCGCTGATTTCACCCGGGGTAAGACCTTTGACGATTTTGCGCGAGACCTGCTCTTGCGTTCAGCCGTCGAGCGGCAATTCGAGATAATTGGCGAGTCGCTGGGTCAGCTTGCCAAGGCGCATCCCGCGGTTGCTGCAAAAGTGCCGAACCTGCGTCGCATCATCGCCTTTCGAAACATCCTTGTTCACGGCTACACGATCATCGACCGCGAGACGGTTTGGCGCGTCATTCAGGAGAGCCTTCCGGAGCTCCTTGCCGTTCTTGCAGGACTCCTCGCCTCTGATCCTGATTCATCTGTGCAAGAATGAATGACATCGCCAGCGCCCTCGCTCCTAACCGTCGCCCCTCCTGCGGCAACGCATACCGTGACCGGTTCTGTTAGGTGCTCTTATTAAGCTGCCGGAGCGAGCAATATTACCCCTCGCCCCTTCGGGGAGAGGGAGGGACCCATTGCGCAGCAATGAGAGGGTGAGGGGAAGCGCCGCATTGCCTGCGCCGAAAGATCCGCCCGAAAGAATCCAATAGGCTGTAAACCCGGTTGCACGCCGATTGTCGTGGTGCGGCGCCAGGGACGCTGCTCGAGGTGAGGAAGCGGTAGGGGCGAGGCTGCAGGCGTTGTCGGCTGGGGCAAGAAGTAGTAAGATTTGCTCCACACGCCATGGCCGACATGCGAAAAGTCAGCGTCGCCCTCACCGTCGAACAGATCTCGACCCTGAAAGCGGCAGTCAAGACCGGCGACTATGCGACGACGAGCGAGATCGTTCGCGAAGCGCTCCGTGATTGGGAGATCAAGCATGCGTCGCGCCGGGAGGAAAGCCGGCGTCTTCGGAAATTGTGGGACGAGGGAAAGGCAAGCGGCGCCGCGGCGGCGCTCGATTTCGAGAAGCTGCGGCGCGAGGCCCGTCGACGCTTGAAGAAGGCCACGGCCATACGCGGCCATGGTCGCTGACCTCGTATGGCGCCCGCAGGCACGTGAGGATCTGCTCGAAATCTACGTTTATATCGGCCGAGAGAACCCGGCAGCAGCCGAGGCCCTCTACACCGCCATCGAAGCGAAAGCGGCACTCGATCTCCGCCTCGGCCGCCGCGAGGGCGCGCGCCTCCGCTTCATCATCGGTCAGCTTTATAGTGCTCAAATAAAATAATGCGAGCAGGTGGGATGGGGTCGTAGGTCTCAGGGTGGCATGGCACCACAGAGAGGAACCGCAATCCGTGCGCTCTGGCGTGCAAGCGCGCTTGCCGGTAGAGGCGGCGTTCAGGCGGCAGCCGGGAATCCAGCTCGATCACCTGTCCTTCTGGCGGTAGCTGCGGCATAGCGGGCGGACCGCTTCGTTCCTTGGTAAATGCCAAATTATATCAGGAGTAGCGGTGGTGATGCGATAAATCGCCTTTCCTGTCGCTGCCCCAAGGGCAGCCCGCGCGCCCCTTGCGGTGAAACTTCAGGCGGAAAAATCCGATAGGTTGCAGGCTCCATTTCGGCCAATATACAGGAATTCTTGATGGTACGACCATGACACCCGAAGCGCGGGCGCGCGCGAGAATTGACGAACTTTTGCGGGAGTGCGGCTGGCAACTCCAGGACCGCGACGAGATCAATTTGGGTGCGGGCCTCGGCGTCGCCGTGCGTGAATTTTTGCTCCCGTCTGGCGCTGCGGATTATCTCCTTTTCATCGACCGCCATGCCTGCGGCATCAGCCGAGGAAGCGATGCTCGTTGTGCCATTCCAGTGCCGCAGCATCTGGCCGAAGATCACGCCGAATGGGCAAAGCAATGTTCGCACCGTGCAGAGCATAATACTGGCGGCCATTCTCGAATTCGTCGCGAATGCGCCGGCTGACTTCGAACCGGTGATCCTGAGTTATCGTGACATAGCCTGCGTCGAAGAGACTATGCACATCTCTCCGCATAAGAATGCCATTCGATGCGACGTGGTCGCCGCCTTCGGCGTAAGGACGAATATGGGCAGCCTCCAAGGCAGGGAGCGTGCGTTCACCGGTCACCGCGCATCGTCGGCTGTAGAGGTCAGTGACCAGCAGCCGGAAGGCGCCCTGGCCCAATCTCGGCCGGATTAGAGTCGGTTCTCCATAGCGATTGGCAACCTCGGACATACCGGGCCCAAGGGTCGCGTCCCATCGAGTGGTGTAGGAGCTGTGGGTAAGTAGCCCGCCGCAGCGACCGCCGCGAGTCAGGCGGGGGCGGGCTACTTATCCACAGCGGTGGTCATCGTCGATCTTCGGTA
>Ga0070738_10003018_pt1 | contig 23463 bp, 20 predicted proteins | sample Coa_R2_2_FD_66446 | JGI IMG/M metagenome (GOLD analysis project Ga0070738, IMG submission 66446) | Surface soil microbial communities from Centralia Pennsylvania, which are recovering from an underground coalmine fire - Coalmine... | ecosystem: Environmental > Terrestrial > Soil > Unclassified ... | reverse complement strand
TTTTCGCGTTTCTCTTGATTCGGTTTATTGTTCATCAGCTTGCTCCTTTTCATCTTTAGAAAGCAAAAGCTTGATACATCTCCAGCAATTTAAAAAGATGTATTTGACCGAACGTTTACGATGATACGATGGGTTTTATGGGAATAAATAACTTTGATAGGAATGTAAAGAGGGAATATTCTATTTTCATCTCACTGTTTTCGAAACATATAACTTAGTGCAACACCAGCTGTTGCAGCTGCACCAACAGCTACAGCAACCGTTTTAGGATATGTCTTAAAAAAAGACATTACGCTTGATGGTAATTTAGGTTCAGAAGTTCTCGCCAATTTTTGGAATGGATTTTCTGAAGATTCAGTAATGAAATCCATCTCTTTGAGGGAATGACTGACTTGAATATCAAGAAAGCCAAATTTATCTTTTATTACTAAAGTGCCCATAGCTTTTTCAATATCTTCTCTCGTTAGTTTTTCTTTGCCTCTTGCTGCTTCTTTTATTTTTCCAATCCTAATTTGGTAATTTACCATTAATTGATTATTCCATTTAGCTTTAAATGCTTCTATTTTATTCTCTCGTTGACTGTGAGGAATAATTTTAAGCAGATTTGCAAGAGCGTGCGATTCTTCTTCTATTTGTTCTTGTTGATTGGCATAAGAAATATCTTGTTTTAAGATTTCATTAATTTTTGATTTTAATTCAAGTAGATTAAATTGAACTACACAATAGGAATCAAAAAATATCGAGAAATATATTGGTAAGTTAGTCTCATCACGTTTGATAAAAATACCCACTTTCTTCTTGCATAATTTCATTCCATCCCCTTCATTCGTAAGCTCTATCAATCCTGTTGTTTCGGTCCAATTTTTTATAGCTTGCTGCATGATTTCACTATTTAAAAAATTATTGAGCTTATTTTTTTCTGTATTTAAATTAAAATGGCATACGTATGCATATTTATTATCATTTCCAGACATTTCTTTTACTAATCTTTCAGTTAAAAGCGTGATGTCATTCTTAATGTATTCGTGCTTTTCCTCTTCGGATAAGATGGAAAAATTGCTGCTCTTAAAGTTGGTATTTCTTTGCATGGCGCTTTAACCTTTAAAGGTCATTTTATTATTAATTATTATTATTTTTTTCTGTCATTACTAGCATTTTGGTTAAAAACTAGCAAGAAAAAAACACTACCCATCCGTCTAATTACCCGTTATACTTTCGCATCTAAAAAAGGACATCATTTAAAAATAAGGAAAGAGGGTGTATGGAATTTATACATATCATTAGTTTGCTCGTCATGTTTGGCCTCATTTTTATCTCTGCATTTTTTCAGTTATCTGCCATTGTGTGGACTATTCTTATTGGTATCGGTTTAATCACCTGTACCGTACTTGGCTATTTGTCTGCACCCTGGTTGATCATTTTCTGGCTGGGTTATCTGGCTGCTGCTTTATTCGCCAATTTACATCAGCTCCGGCGTCGTTATCTTATAATGCCTGCCTTGAAAATATTACAACCTCGGATGCCACCTATCAGTAACACTGAACGTGAAGCGATTGAAGCTGGTAATACTTGGTGGGAAAAAGAATTATTTTGTGGGCGACCTCATTGGAAAAAGTTATTTGCGATTCCAAAACCAACCTTAACACAGGAAGAGCAAGCTTTTCTCGATAATCAAGTTGACACCCTTTGCTCGATGTTAAGTGATTGGGAAATTACCCAGAAAGAGAAAGACTTGCCGCACGAGGTTTGGAATTACCTTAAGAAAGAAAAATTCTTGGGCATGGTGATTTCAAAGGAATATGGAGGTTTAGGTTTTTCTGCACTTGCCCATTCAACCGTGGTCGTAAAAATAGCGACACGCAGTATTAGCGCTGCTGTTAATACCATGGTTCCTAACTCCCTCGGACCTGGTGAATTATTAACCCATTACGGTACGGAAGAACAAAAGCGTTATTATTTACCTCGTCTTGCTGTCGGCGAAGAAATTCCTTGTTTTGCCCTCACTGCTCCGGATGCAGGCAGTGATGCCGGCTCTATTCCTGATAGCGGTATTGTTTGCTATGGCCAACATAATGGCAAAGAAGTATTAGGTATTCGCCTAAATTGGGATAAACGTTATATTACCCTGGCACCTGTTGCCACTGTCTTAGGTCTTGCCTTCCAATTATATGATCCCGATCATTTGTTAGGTGATGGTGATAAAGAAGACATCGGGATCACCTTATGCCTTATTCCTACCTCCCATCCGGGGGTAGAAATTGGGAACCGTCATTATCCTATGCAATTGGCTTTTATGAACGGCCCGACGCGTGGTAAAGATGTTTTCATTCCGCTCGATTGGATTATCGGCGGTCCCCAAATGGCTGGGCAGGGGTGGAGAATGTTAATGGAATGCCTCTCTATCGGTCGTTCTATTTCATTACCCGCGTTAGCAACCGCCTGCGGCAAAATTACTTATCGTCAAACGGGGGCTTACGCTCGTTTACGTCGGCAATTTAATACGCCGATCGCCTCATTTGAAGGCATAGAAGAAGCGTTAGGTAATATTGCAGGCTATACCTATATGCTAGAATCTGCTCGCATCATGACAGCAGGTGCGGTAGACCTTCGCATTAAACCCGCCATTGCCTCAGCCATCGCGAAATACCACATGACAGAACTCTCTCGCCACGTGGTTGCGCATGCGATGGATATCCACGCGGGTCACATGATTCAATTAGGCCCTCGAAACTTTTTAGCTAACATTCATTTTGCAATTCCTATTAGTATCACAGTGGAAGGCGCGAATATTTTAACCCGTAATCTCATTATCTTTGGCCAGGGTGCGATTCGTTGTCATCCCTATCTGTTAAAAGAAGTAGAGTTAATTACCTCTCCTCATACTAAAGTGGAGGACCTTGATCGCACTTTAATGTCACATATTGGCTTTTTCATCGGTAATTTATTGCGTAATATCGCTTATGGATTAACTGGCGGTCGGTTGATTTTTGCATCGGTACGCAATCGCCAGATCAAAAAGTATCAACGGCAATTAACTCGGATGAGTGCAGCATTAGCATTAATTTCAGATGCCAGCTTGATGTTATTAGGTGGTAGCCTGAAACGACGTGAACGTATTTCTGCGCGCTTAGGAGATATCTTAAGCCAGTTGTATTTGGCTTCAGCAGTGTTGAAATATTATCATGATCATGATGAGCCGGAATCCGATGTAGATTATGTTTGTTGGTCATTACAGCAGTGCTTGCAGAAAATTCAAATTGCTTGTAACGATGTACTCGATAATTTCCCGTATCCAATTGTAGGGAAGATCTTGAGCTGGGTGATTTTCCCATTCGGCCAAGCGTATCGCAGTCCTAAGGACCAACTCCATAAGAATATTGTGGCTCCTATGCTTTCCTCTTCAGAGTTACGTGATAGGCTGACAAAATATTGCTATATCAGTACGAGCGATACAGAGCTCGGTGGCCGTTTAGACAAAGCGCTAACACAAATAACCGTTATCGAACCGCTGTTGAAAAAATTACACAAAGCCGTGCAATTTCGTGCTATACCTAATCACTATAACTTTGTTGATCGTGTTCAATCCGCGCTGCAATCAGGCATCATTACAGCGGATGAGGCGCGTGCACTCAATGAGTTTGAAGCGTTAAGAAGTGAAATTATTAAAGTAAATGAGTTTTCATTCGATTTGGCAACAGTGATTGCATAAGGAAGAAAATTATGACTGAATTCAATTCGTCTTTGCGTGATGTTTATATCGTTGATGGTGCGCGCACACCTTTCTTAAAAGCCAAAGGTCAGCGTGGCCCTTTTTCAGCCTCTGATCTGGCTATCCAAGCGGGTAGAGAATTATTAAATCGGCAACCGTTTTCTCCTAAAGAATTGGATGAAGTGGTGATTGGTTGCGTCATGCCGAGCGCTGATGAAGCGAATATTGGTCGCATTATCTCGCTACGTTTAGGCTGTGGTAAAAATGTGCCAGCTTGGACAGTGCAGCGTAACTGTGCATCCGGGATGCAAGCATTAGATAGCGCTGTGAAAGATATCAGCACTGGACGATGTGATTTAGTGTTAGCAGGTGGGGCGGAAGCCATGAGCCGTGCACCCTTATTATTTAATGATAGCATGGTCAAGTGGATGGCTAACCTAAACAGTGCTAAAGGCTGGAAAGCAAAACTGAAAGAATATGCTCAATTTAAACCAGCTTATTTCAAACCAGTCATTGCGTTGTTAAAAGGCTTAACCGATCCGATTGTGAATCTTTCCATGGGGCAAACGGCAGAAAATTTAGCTTATCGTTTTAATATCCCGCGCGAACAAATGGACCAATTTGCTCTTGAAAGTCATCAACTCGCAGCAGTGGGGCAAGAGAAAAATCATTTTGCCGAAGTGCTACCTTCTTTTGCAAATAGCGGTAATTTTTACACAGCTGATGATGGTATACGACGTGATACCTCGATGGAAAAACTCGCTACCTTGAAACCTTTTTTCGATAAGAAATTTGGCAGTGTGACAGCAGGCAATAGCTCGCAAGTCTCCGATGGTTCTGCTTTATTGTTGCTCGCTAGCAAAGCAGCGATCCATAAATACCAGTTACCGGTATTAGCTCGGGTGGTGGATATCGAATGGGCAGGGGTCGACCCTGCTGAAATGGGTTTAGGGCCGGTTTATGCGACAAATAATTTATTGAAACGCTTTAACTTGCGCTTGGAAGATATTGATTATTGGGAAATTAATGAGGCCTTTGCAGCACAAGTATTGGCTTGTTTGGCGGCCTGGGAAAGTGAGGAATATTGCCGACAGAATTTAGGCCTTTCCCATGCACTTGGGCGCATCGATAGATCGCGCTTAAATGTGGATGGCGGCGCGATTGCGTTGGGTCACCCGGTAGGCGCAAGCGGTGCCCGAATTGCGTTGCATTTGGCGGAAGTATTACGACGCCAACAAGCGAAAAAAGGAATTGCCACGATTTGTATCGGTGGTGGTCAGGGCGGTGCAATGTTAATTGAAAATGTTTCCGAGGTGTAATCATGAGCTATCAAAATTGGCGTTTAGAAACAACGGCAGACCAAATTTTAATGCTATATTTCGATAAACAAAATTCTTCTGTTAACACACTTGATCATCAAGTGATGGATGAATTGTCTAACATTATCGATACTTTAGCGAATGACACCACGCACAAGGGTGTGATTATTGCTTCGGGAAAAAAGAGTGGGTTTATTGCTGGTGCAGATATTTCCCAGTTTACTAAATTTAAAGATATTGATGCAGCGTATGAAGTATTAACCAAAGGCCAGCATATTTTTAATAAGCTGGAAGCATTGAAGATGCCGACGGTGGCGATGATAGACGGATTTTGTTTAGGTGGTGGAGCAGAATTGGCGCTGGCATGCCGTTATCGTGTGGCAGAAGAAAACTCACGTCTGGGATTGCCTGAGGTAAAATTAGGCATTTATCCGGGGTGGGGTGGTACAGTTCGTTTGGTGCGATTAATTGGCGCTTTCCAAGGATTAAATTTAATTTTGACAGGCCAAACAGTCAGCGGTAAAGCAGCTGCTAAAATGGGTGTTGTAGATGTAGCTGTACCAAAACGACAATTATTACATGCAGCAAAATACTATATTTTAAAACAACCACCGGTACATCAGCCTTCTACCATCCAATCATTAACGAATAAGAAATTATCTCGTCAAATTATTGGTTCTTATTTGCGTAAGAAAATGAAGGCAAAAGTAAATCCCCTTCATTATCCTGCACCGTTTAATGCCTTAGATAATTGGGAACACGTGGGTGTAGATAACCCAGAAGTTGCTTTGGAACGTGAAGCAAAAGGCTGCGCTAAATTATTTTTTAGTGATACGTGTCAAAACCTCGTTCGCGTTTTCTTCTTGCAAGAAAAAATGAAAGGATTAGCGAAAGATACCTCGTTCAATCCGCAGCACATTCATGTCATCGGCGCAGGTACGATGGGTGGAGACATTGCTGCTTGGTGTGCATTGCGAGGATTCACTGTCACTTTACAAGATCTCGAACCGCGGTATATTGCGCCTGCTATTAAACGTGCGCATGCGCTTTTCAAAGATAAATTAAAAGAGCGTTATTTAATAGAAGCTGCAATGGACAGATTAATTCCAGATGTTGCAGGCTATGGTTTACCGAAAGCAGATCTTATTATTGAAGCAGTGGTGGAAGATCTTTCTATCAAACAAAACATTTTCAAGATGATTGAAGCAAAAGCTAAACCGCAAGCTATTTTAGCGACGAATACTTCAAGTATTCCGTTAGATGAAATCAATACAGTCTTGCAATTACCTGAGCGATTAGTTGGTATTCACTATTTTAACCCTGTTGCCAAAATGCAATTGGTTGAAGTGGTAAAAGGTGACCGTACGAGTCCAATGGTAGTTGAAAAAGCGATTAGTTTTGTTCGCAAGATTGACCGTTTACCATTACCTGTGAAAAGTAGCCCTGGTTTCTTAGTCAATCGCATTCTTATGCCGTACTTACTGGAAAGTGTGGAGCTGCTGAATGAAGGTATTCCCATGACTGCTATTGATAAAGCAATGGTGAATTTTGGTATGCCCATGGGCCCCATTACATTGGCTGATACCGTCGGATTAGATGTTTGTTTATCGGTAGCCAAGTATTTAGGTAAATACTTCCATACACCTATTCCGCAGCGTTTAGTCGAGTTAGTAGAAAAACGTAAATTAGGTAAGAAGACGGGAGAAGGCTTCTATAAATACGATAAAAATGGCAAACAAATTAGGCCACATCAACCTCCTTACGATAAGCCATTAGAGCCGATTGCAGATCGATTAGTATTACGGATGTTGAATGAGGCTTTTGCGTGTTTGCGAGAAGGTGTAGTAGCAAATGGTGATTTGCTTGATGCTGGGATGATATTTGGAACAGGATTTGCACCATTCCGTGGTGGTCCGATCCATTATGCGAAATCACAAGGCATACATACACTTTATGAGCAGTTTGTGAAACAGTGTGAAGCCCGAGGGGAGAAGATTAGTATGCAATCTTGGGAAGAAGAGGATGAGGAAAAGGTAGGGTAAAAGAAGTTTTCTGATAACATAACGATATCACGTCATTCCCGCTTTCGCGGGAATGGCGGTGGCAATATGTAGGGGGCTGCGGTAGTAAGCAGGTACCAGTAATAAGCTGACAACAGAGACCTCTGCTGGACTCTTTAGCTAATTGGTTTTATCATTTCAAAAGCAATCCATTTTTTTCAGCTTATAATAAAAACGCCTAACACAACCGGGATAGCTCATGAAGAATCCTTATTTCGACTTAATCCGCGCTGTTTGGCTAAATGGTAAACCCTGGCGCCATACCATTGTGCTTTATTATTGTGCCTATATCATTGCGCAAATATTCTTAAGTCTTAGCCCTTATGCATTTGGTCAAACTACCAACGTATTGCAGCATTTTACTCCCGATCGACTTCCCGATGTGATCTTCTGGTTAAGTGCTAGTGTAGTAGTGTTGTTATTATTCTGGCTATTTCATGGTCCTGCGCGTGTCAAAGAACGTGAGGTGGCATTGAGGATACAACAAGCCTTGCGTATTCGCCTTTATGAACAACTCACGCAATTACCTCTCAAATGGCATCAGGAGCATCATTCAGGAAATATCATTTCACGTATGAATCGGGCCGCTATTGCACTTTATCGTTTTGCAGGTGAGCAATTTCTTTATATCGAAACTGTCATCAAATTTTTAATTTCAACCGGATTTTTATTATGGATTTCACTACCCGTAGGCTTATTAAATCTTGTCACTTGTGCGATAGCTATTACCACCGTTATGGTATTTGACCGCAAATTAATCCCACTCTATGACAAACAAAATGAAATCGATAACCATGTAGGGGCAGTATTGTTTGATTATATCAGTAACATGACGACGATATTAACCTTGCGGTTGGGGGATTTAACTCGTACTAATTTATTTCAACGCATGCTGAAAGTGTGGCCATTTTTCCGCAAAGATATTGTGGTAAACGAAGTAAAATGGTTTACCATGGGGATGGTATTAGCCACGATGCAATCGATTATTTTAATTGGCTATATCGTTCACTCATTGAATACTACAGGCGCTATCCTCATTGGTATCGTCGTCATGATTTTTCGGTATCAATGGGATTTAAGCGAAGTATTTTATACATTTAGTGCAAATTATAGCGATCTCGTCCGCATGGATACGGATGTAAAAGGATTGCAGCCTCTTCTCAACGATATTGAACGACTCTCCCATCTTCCTCCGGGCATGGCGATAGCTCGTCAGTGGCATCATATTGCTATCAATGATCTTGTCTTTTATCACACTGAAAATGCAGAAGATAAAAAAATATTTGATCACCTAGCATTAACTATCAAACGCGGTGAAAAGATTGCACTGATTGGGTTAAGTGGCGGTGGCAAGAGTACCTTGTTAAATCTCATACGCGGTCTTTATATGCCAACGCAGGTTCATTTAAGCATTGATGGTGTTTCGTTTAATACCCTAGAGCCTTTACAGGTTATCACGACCCTCATCCCGCAAGATCCAGAGATTTTTGAGAATACGATTGAATTTAATATCACCATGGATGTCCCTGCTGAACCTGAGGAAATCAATCGGATTGTAAAATTGGCTGGTTTCTCTAAAGTGTTAGCAACTTTACCACTCGGTCTAGCAACCGATATTCGTGAAAAAGGGTTAAATTTATCAGTTGGCCAGAAACAGCGTTTAGCACTTGCTCGCGGATTATTTGCTGCACGGTTTAGTTCGCTCATCTTAATGGATGAGCCCACCTCTAGCGTGGACTTGCCAACAGAAAAAGAAATCCTCTCGGGTGTGATTGAAGCTTTTCCAGAAGCAACAATGATAGTTTCACTACACCGATTACATCTTTTACCCAAATTTGATCGTATTATTATGTTGGACCACGGCAAGGTGGTCGCGAATGGTTCAACGATTGAATTATTAAATAATCACGGACCCGTACGCGACCTGTGGCAAACTTATCAACGGACGTAATTATTGTTTCTTCCACTTAATATTACATCCCACACTAGGGAGCTGATGACTATTCACTGGCTTACTTGCCAAGATATTATCTAATGCCGCACATAAATCTGCCCCTGTCACGGGTTTACGATTCCCGGGTGTTGCTTCATCAAATCGACCACGGTAAACGCATTTTAAATCCTTATCAAACACATACAAATCGGGTGTACAAGCTGCATGATAAGCTTTTGCTACTTCTTGCGTTTCGTCATATAAATAAGGGAAAGGATAGCGATGTTTTTCTGCTTCAGCTTTCATCAATTCCGGGCTATCTGCTGGATAGTTTTCCACATCATTTGAATTAATCGCGATAAAATGAATTCCTTTTTCTTTATATTTCGTCGTTACTTCCACTAATTTTTCTTGGATATGCTTGACATAGGGGCAATGATTACAAATAAACATTACTACTGTCGCTACATCTGATTTTAATTCTTGTAAGGTTACATATTTATCGGAACAAACGTCCAGCAGTCGAAAGTCAGGTGCTTTCGTACCAAGGGGAATCATCATCGAGGGAGTTTCAGCCATAGAATTATCCTTCTCATTTAGGGTTGTTTTGTTTACTAAATACGGTATCCTTGTAGGTCTTTAATTTCAAGATGAAGATGAATTGGGGAGTGTCAAGTCTCTAAGGAGAGGTTTCATGAAGAAACGGTTTGTTATGCGTCGCTTGGCTATTACACTAGGTACTTTAGGCATTCTGGCAATGCCCTTGCAGGCGATAGCATCAGGATTTCAATTATTTGAACAAGATGGCGCAAGCGTGGGCAATTATCACGCAGGCTATGCAGCTGAAGCAGATGATGCTAGTACTGCTTTTTATAATCCGGCTGGTATTACTCGAATTAAAAATCAACAATTAGTCGTTGCCGGTACGGCTATTACCCCCTCTATTCGATATTCAGGATTGGTAGAGACTAATTTAATTGATAACTATGAACCAATGGGTACAACCGCCCAAGGTGGAAAGTTTGCTTTTGTCCCTGCGCTTCATTATGTTGCCCCTCTTAATGAGTATGTAGGAGTGGGATTTAGTATTACCGTGCCCTTTGGTGCTGATGTGGATTATGGTCAGAGCAGTGTGATACGTTATGCTGCGACGGAATCTATGTTTAAGGTCATTGATTATAGCCCGGCGTTAGGATTTAAGGTGACAGAGAAATCTTCCCTTGGTTTTGGATTGGATCTCCAGCAAATGTGGGGTGAATTTGATCAAGTAGCCACCGTTGGATCTCAGGAATATGACAGTATAGGGATTAATCATGGGAAAGATACGGCTTATGGTTATCATCTTGGTGCCCTTTATGAATTTACACCCGATACGCGTGTAGGCTTAAGCTATCACTCCCAAGTCAGACACCATTTACATGGCAATAGTGACTTTGTAGGTCCCTTAGCTGATCCAGATATAGGATTAGGTCCTGTCTCTTCTAGTACAGCAAGAATGAATATCACCTTGCCGCCTTATACGGCATTAAGTTTATTTAGTCATGTCCATCCTCGTATTGCAGTGATGGCCAGTGTCATTTATACCCAATGGGACACCATTAAAGATTATGTTTTAAGCGATGTAGCAGGAATAGATAGTGATTTCGATGCCAGTGATAGTCTTATTATTGATATTCCTCAAAATTACCATAATACTATTAATTATTCAGCTGGTGCGGATTTTTTTGTAACTGACAAAATTATTTTAAAAACAGGTTTAGGTTTTGATGAATCTCCCACCACTACTACTTATCGATCAGTGCAAGTACCCGATAATGATAGATATATAATTGCACTTGGTGCGCATTATCAATATTCAAAAGCCTTTGGATTTGATGTGGGATGGAATCACTTCTTTATTAAAGATGCAACAATTAACCCACCTCCTCAAGACACAGGTGCGCAAACCACTGTGACAAATGGTGAAGTTCACAGTAGTGCAGATTTAATTAGTGGGCAAATTACATGGAATTTTGTTTGATTGTTAAATTTCCTGAGAAGCAAAAAACTTCTCAGGAATAATATACTGAAATTTATTTAGCAGAAGAACTAAGGTTACCATTGTCGGTAATCTTAACATTCCAATTGCTGGGGCTGGTAATGTGATAATTAGGATCATTAATTTGAACCACATCTATTTGACCTGAATCTAAATGTAGCTTGATGGTAGCCACGATGCCGCCAGAGCAGTTATTTGTCATATAGACATCTGCTGTACAAACGCCGCCTGAGGAGCCAAACTTACAGGCTGTATCAACATCACCACCTGGTACAATCCAAGCAGCTGTATTATCACAGCTAGGATAATAAGGATTCGCGGGGGTTACACCTTTTCCATCGGGTAGAGAAGTAGAGCAAGCGCCTTTATTGGTAATAACCGTAGAAGGTTTATTAGTGCAGTTTAACAAAGATAAATTCTGTGCTCCTGCCTGCGCCAGGAATGGCATGCTCATACATCCTGCCAATAAACCGACGACAAGTGTTTTTTTCAACATACTAAATCTCCTTGTATTTCCATGTTGATAGGTTAAAAAATAACCCGCACATTCTAACCACTAAAATGGGTGGGGACTACTAATTTTTCTCCTTCAACAAGCGAATTATCATCAACGAGATTAGTTAGCCGAATCGCAGCGGCAGTAGTGTGAAACTTGTCAGCAATTTTTTCAATGGTATCGCCGTGTCTCACCATATAAATGGTATCACCGGGCTGTATTGAGTCATGGTTTGATGCTAAATGAGTAGGAACAATTAATTCTTTCCCAATCGGCAATTTTCTATTATTTATTCGATTGACTGCTTGTAGCGACTGCACATTAATATGGAATCGGGCTGCAATACTTTCTAATGTATCATCTGCCCGAACCATATAAACGGTATCGCCTGGTTGCAAGGTATAACTTTGAGGCGAAACAGAGGTGATAGAGGAATTGATATTTTTCGTTTTGCGCGTACTAATAAAAGCTGTTTCAATCGACGGCATTCCTCGCGGAGAGTTCTTATAATGAGCTAAATGGAGTGGGTGATTAAAAGTGGAAGCAGAAAGGTTTTCAGTAAATTGCACGACATTTTCAATGGGTAATACTAATTTGGTCGAAGCAGGGGTAGTCGTTGCGGTATGTCGATTGAAGCCAGGATTCAGGGTGGTCATGGTTGTATAATCAAGGCCCGCCAGGGCCGCAGCGTACTTTAAACTCATCTCTTCACCTACATCAATTTGTGCCAAATAAGGTGCATTTCGGACGGCGGGAAAATGGAAAGGGTATTTTTCCGGATGGCTAATGATCACTGCTAAGGCTAATAAACTCGGCACAAAATCTTTTGTCTGCTGCGCCACAGGTAATGACCAGAAATCTGTATCGCGGCCGTCCCGAATATTACGTTTAATAGCGGATAATAAATTACCTTCGCCTGTATTATAGGCAGCAATGGCGTAAAGCCAATTTCCTTCGAAAAAATTCTGTAAATAAGCAAGATAATTGAGCGCTGCCCGCGTAGAGACGATGACATCGCGTCTGCCGTCATACCAGCCATCTTGTCTAATACCGTATCCAGAGGCAGTGTCCGGCATTAATTGCCAAATACCCGCGGCACCCTTGTTAGAAAGTGAGAATGGATTGTAGCCGCTCTCAATAATCGGCAGCAGCACAAGCTCAGCAGGGAGATGTCTTTTCTTTACTTGTTGCAAAATGTAGTAAAGATAAGGTGCTGCACGCGTCATAGAATGGAGTAAAAAATCCTGGTTATTCATAAACCAGTCAATTTTTTCTAGCACCGCAGGATTATCTTCATAATGCGGCAAAGAAAATTCATCGCGTAATACATCCCAAACGTTATCGGCATGACGATAACGCGAAAGATCTTCTGCTAATTTTTGTTTATGCGCGGGAGATAAATGCTCGTTCTGATAGATTTGAATACCTTCAATACTGGAAGCGGCAAATGATCCATTGCCGAAATAACAACCGGCACCTAATAAAATAATGCTTACCAACACGCGAGACTTATTTTTAGGCACGTATTAAACCTTAAGATTGAGTTGTGATAACTTTGCTATCAGGTATGCTATATTACCAAAATTAGTCAGGAGATGGAAAAGCTTTGGTACATGGCTATCGGACGCTTCAACATTGGCAGCTGTGGCTGGCTCATCACTTCCTAGGCGGCAGCCTATTGGAAGCAGAGCAGCAGCTTTTGTCTCGTTTGTTGAGTAACCATTTTGGTAAACATGCGGTTTTACTGGGGGTGCCCCAGCAATATGCTTTGCTGAAAGAAAATCATCTCCCGTGCCATGCTTTACTGACGCCTCTGATTCATCAAGAAAAGAATTCCAATTATATTGAAGGAGATTTCCATGATTTGCCAATTTTAACAGGCAGCATGGATTTAGTGTTACTTCCGCATACCTTAGAGTTTATTGAGCATCCTCGCCAACTCTTATCCGAAGCGTGCCGTATTATTAAACCAGAAGGATTAATTATCATTTGCGGTTTTAATCCTTATAGTTTATGGGGCAGGAAAGCGGTATGGGCTAAACATAAAATTGTTCCTTCAGCAGAGCATTTTTTCCATGTAGGTCAGATTAAACGATGGTTACAATTAGCTGATTTTGCCTTGGAAGAACAGAAGTTTCTCATGTTTAGACCCCCACTTACGCATCCAGGAATGTATCAGAAGTTACATTTTTTAGAAACCATCGGCCCTACGATTTTTCCTTTCCTGGGTGGCGTCTATGTACTCTTAGCAAGAGCAAAAGTTATCCCGCTTACGCCAATCCGGTTAAAATGGAAGCAGCAGTTAAGCGGTATTCGAATATCCAGTACCATTTCAGGCCATATTGCTAGACAATCCAAATGAAAAAACATGTCATGATTTACACAGATGGTGCTTGTCGAGGCAACCCTGGACCAGGTGGTTGGGGGGCGGTATTACGCTATGGGCGGCATGAAAAAATTTTCTCTGGAGCAGAAGAGCATACGACGAATAATCGCATGGAATTAATGGCGGCTATTCAAGCCTTAGCTGCACTTCGTGAGCCTTGTACAGTAGAATTGTATACGGACTCGCAATATTTACAGAAAGGCATTACCGAATGGCTGCCCGGCTGGAAGAAAGCGAATTGGAAGAAAGCGGATAAGAAATTAGTAAAAAACGCAGATCTTTGGCAAGCATTAGATCAAGAAACCAGTCGCCATCACGTGTCGTGGCATTGGGTCAAAGGCCATAGCGGGCATCCAGAAAATGAATTGGCAGATAAAATCGCTAATCACGCGATTGATGAGTTATTAGGGCTTTAACGGAGACGATTGATTTATGCATCGCCAAGTTGTGTTGGATACGGAAACGACGGGGATCCAGGTAGAAGAAGGCCATCGGGTGATTGAAATTGGCTGTGTAGAAATGATTAATCGCCGATTGACGGGCCAACATTTTCATTGTTACATCAATCCTGAGCGCCTCGTGGAGGCAGGAGCCTTAGCAGTACATGGTATTTCGAATGAATTCTTGCAAGATAAGCCTGTATTCGCGGCAATTGCTCATCAATTTATGGATTTTATAAAGGGTGCCGAACTTATCATTCACAATGCGCCCTTTGATGTATCTTTCTTAAATAATGAACTTATGCTCAGCCGGCAAGGATGGAAGCTTTTACCTGATTATTGCCAAATCATTGATACCTTGGTAATGGCCCGAAAGCTCCATGTTGGCCAGCGTAATAGTTTAGATGCTTTGTGTAAGCGTTATAATGTCGATAATTCTAAGCGCGATTTTCACGGGGCCTTACTGGATGCGCATTTATTAGCCCACGTCTACCTGGCTATGACAGGCGGGCAGGGCAGTTTCTTTGATTCCATGACTGAAAATCCGTTGGTTGCAGAAAAACAAGATAGAACAGCTGCAATTGTAATAAATAAACAGTACAATCTCCCCGTGCTCCAGGCTTCAGTCGATGAAGTGGCGGAGCATGAGCAATATTTGCTGCGAATGGAAAAGCAGGGCAAATGTATATGGTTAGATAAATAAAAATAATATCAACGATATAGACGTTTCCTTAAAATAAAGTTAAGATCTTGGGCGGTAGATTTGACCAATATGTAATCATCGTATATTGTTTGGAGAGATGGCTGAGCGGTCGAAAGCGGCGGTCTTGAAAACCGTTGAGTCCTTGCGGACTCCGGGGGTTCGAATCCCTCTCTCTCCGCCAAATTCAAGATACTGATTTAGGGGACCACGTTGATTAAAGTTTTGCTAGTAGATGACCACCCGCTTGTCCGCACTGGAATTAAGCGTCTCCTGCAAGATGTACCTGGCATGAAGGTTGTAGGAGAAGCGAGTAACGGTGAAGACGCGGTTGCGCTTGCGAGAGAACTTGTTCCTGATGTGGTGGTCATGGATGTCAATATGCGTGGTATAGGCGGTTTCGGCGCTACGCAGCGAATGATTCGCCATAATCCTGATATTAAAATTCTTGCGCTGACTATTTATGGGGATGAGCCTTATCCATCTCGCTTATTACAAGCAGGGGCATCCGGGTATATCACGAAAGGTTGTGATCCTGAAGAAATGATACGGGCGATTCGAACTATTTATTCGGGTCAACGGTATATTAGCCCGGAGATTGCACAACAAATTGCTATTAAGCGGGTGACAAAAGGGGAAGAGTCGCCGCTTGATTTACTGTCTGAACGTGAATTGCAGATTATGTTGATGATTACGCAAGGGCAGAAAGTTCAGGATATTTCTAAGAAGTTGTGTTTGAGTCCGAAGACAGTGAATAGTTATCGGTATCGAATTTTTGAGAAGCTGAGTATTAATAGTGATGTCGAGCTGACATTGCTGGCTATGCGTCTTGGTATGATTGAAGGGGCTAAGACGGAGAGTGAGTAATTGAAAATTCTTCTGTGACTAATCTTCCGCCTAATAATCAAACTTGACATTGTAACCTTATAAGTTACAATCAGGATATAATGTGATAAGAACTTTTAAACATAAAGGACTCGAACAGTTTTTTGTTAAAAGCATTAAAAGATTATTGGATGCAAGGGAGTTATCAAAGATTGAACGTATTTTAGATCGTCTTGAGGCTGCAATGCTTATAAAGGATATGGATATACCTGGCTGGAATCTACATGAGTTAAAAGGCGAAAGAAAAGGAACTTGGAGCGTTTCAGTCCGTAGAAATTGGAAAATTACTTTTCGTTTTGAAGATGGCGAAGCCTTTGATGTGAATTTGGAGGATTATCACTAATGAGTCTAAGAGCAAAAAATCGTAAGCCTACCCATCCTGGAGCTATATTGCGCGAAGATATTTTACCATCACTCAATATCACACAAACAGAACTCGCTGATCGTTTGGGTGTCTCTCGACGGAGTATTTCTCAAATTCTACATGAACATCGACCATTAACCCCAGATATGGCAATTCGCTTAGCACATTTTTTAGGAACAACACCGGAGAGCTGGCTTAACATGCAGCAAGCTCTAGACGTGTGGGAGCTGGAACGTAAGAATGCCCATATATATGAGCAGATTAAAAAGGTAGCATAACAAAATAGTTGAAAGAAACTGTCGAAAAGTGACAGTTTTATGCATAAATAGTAAATTTTAAGGCATGGGAACCGCAGTCACAAGCTGCTTAGTTTGTTCATCAGGTTCTTGGGGTAGAATGTGGTGCTTAAAGAACCGGAAATAAGAAACTTTTGCTTGTTTGTTTTCTTGAACGGGATTTGCATTTGCTTCGCTTGCTTCAGAATGAGTCTCTTGTGGTTGAGTGTTGGGTAAGATCTCAGTCGCTTTAATTTCTTTTTCCTCAATCGCACTTTTTGCTGCCGCTTGATTGGGGTTTCCTGAATAAAAAGCGGTAGCAATACCCACGACTCCTCTTCCCACTAAAGGAGCATATGGTATAAAACTAGGAAGAGGAATTGAGGACCCTTGCATATTAATCCCCGCTTGTCCTAGGCTATTAAAGAAAGTCGCTGTGTATGCAATTATCTTAAGCGCTTTTCTCTTTAACGCTTCTCTTTTTCCCAAAGCGGTCGCAGGTTCAGCTTCAGTTTTAGGCCAGTTCACCTTGGCAAAAGTAGGGCGAGAATCGAATAAGCTTTGTAAAACTTTATTAGAAGAAAGCACCTGAAAGGGAAATGAGACAACTGCATTAATCCAGCTTGCTGCCTTTGCAAGATAGTTCATAACATTCGCTTTCGACATCATCCGGAGCACATCTAGCCCTTGTTGATAAAATACACCAAAGCTCGCAAGTGTCACTGTTACCGTGATGGCAAGTGCAACAAGTAGTACGCATGTTTTAACAGCACATCTACCAATGTGTTTCCATCTCTCTTTAGCACTCATTTCTTTCCAAGGAACATCCAAAAAAGTCTTTTCAACATAGTTACGAATATCTTTATGACGATCATTTTTGATGAAATCCGCAATCACTTTAAAGAAGATGCTACTTAGCCCAATGATCATTCCTAATCCAGGAACAGCCGCTAAGCCATAAAAAGAAAACATCACACCGAGTTGCCCAGCCATACTGCCGGTCATGGCCATGAGAGTGGAAGACGTGCTCATGAAATTTAAGGCGCCATATACGAAACCAGTAAAAATGGTAAAAAACCCGATAAAACTAATCAGTACTTTCTTCCCATTAGAAATGACATCCCCTTTATTATTAACAAAAAGGGATAAGTGTCGTTTACCATCATTAGCTCTTTTAGAAAGGAAAAATGCATTTAAGCATTCTTCGCTGTCATTTTTAAAAAGTAATCGATTAATAAACCAGCCTGAAACACCAACAATAGTTCCGAGTATGATGCCTAGTAGTCCCGGGAGGAAAGTAGTAATAGCAAGTATACCTGCTGCAGCTACAAAGCCTTCTCCTATGCTATTAACAAAGGCACTTTTACTAGCCACAGAAGCATTTCGCGCTTTGATGCGTCTGTCATCTTGCTTTTCTATATTAATAATATCTTTCCAATCCTGGGGATTATTTGAAACCTCGTATCTTTTATATTTTGATTTTTGTTTATTTAATTTGATACAGGAAGGTAATCCTAATCGCTGAGCAACATGATGGATATCTTTTTTAAATTCTTTAGCTTGTTTAAATAAATTGTCATTGTTCTCATCAATAGCATCTTTAATTTGCTTAATATCATAAATTAATTTGGTTTTAGCAGGAATTTGAATATTACTTATAACTATGTCTCTATACAATCTTTCAATAGTCACGTGAGAGGAATAATTTTTTTTTAAGCTGGCTTTGTATTGATCATGTTGTTCATTACCATTGACTAATTGAAAACTATGCTCCTCCCAATTCCCAAAAAATTGGTAAATGAAGCCAAGAAATTGAGCTTGCATCTCATGGTTAAATGGATTTAGATCTTCATTTTTTTTGTTTTTCTCTATATCCTCGAGAAATTTTTTCAACTGAGAAATAAAATTCTTTCTTACATGCAGGGGATTTTCTTGAAATTTTTTATTATCCTCAGCAATGTTTATTTGATCGATTAAAGCAATTCGATGTATTAATTTAATGAAATCAGCAAAATTAGGATCCTTTTCATAAGAATCTTTACCTTGATCATGGTAAGCATCGCCAGTTTCATAGCCTGCTAAGATTTTTTTGAAACCTTCATACAATCTATTATTGTGACTAATGTATTTTTCGCTTGCTGTTTGGACTAACTTACGAATATCAGTGACAATAAGATCAAAATCAGGTGTAGAAGTAAGTTTACTTCTAATATCATCGCTCCTGAATAAGTCTATATCCTTCTGATTAACGGGATTATTGGGATCAATATACTCCCCACGTTGAATTCGGTTGATAATTCTATTAATAGCAAAATGTCTAAAGATATTAAGGTAATCAGAATTAGTATCTGAGCGTTTCTGTAGCGGATATTTTAATTTAACTTTCTCTAATTCAACAATCAAATCGTAATAAATCTCATTTGCACCTGATAAATTTTCACCAGATGAAAAGCGAACACGATCCCGGAATTCTTTGTGTGCTTTTGTGTTCATAATTTTTCTAATTAATTTTGTTAATTATTTGTATTTTCTAATAATAATGGATGTATGTTATCCTGAATAATGAATCATTTTCATCATGTGATCAGAAAAATTGATAGATAGAGGGGATCATAGATAGAGGGGATCTTAATTTTGGCTTAATAATAAAACGTTACAATTTTTCTCGAATATAATATGGAGAAAAATTATGACTGATAATAGAAAAATAGAACAAATTCTAAAAAACGTTAAGGAGAAGGAGACTGAGGAAGCGTATATAAATCGCATGAATAAAAAAATCAATGGGCTAAACCAGGAGTTGGAGGCTGAAATAAAGCGTATAAATCAAGGGATGGATGAGTTGCATACTAAGTTAAGTAAAACAGAAGCCAATGTTTCACAAAAAGGCTTATTTGGAAATGAGAAAACGCCCTTAATAAGTAAGCATTATTCTATTAACTCTTACTATGATTCTGGACCTCGCCCTTCTCCACACTCACGTAAGTAGTTAACAGTAAGAAAATCACAAGGACGTGATTTCTCCTAGAAATTAGCCTTTTTTAGCTATTTCACCTATAATCAACCCATGCAAAATATCAAATCCTTCCTAACCAACCTCTCTCACCGCCCCGGCGTTTACCAAATGTTAGGGGAAAAGGGTGAGGTATTGTATGTCGGCAAGGCAAAAAATCTCAAAAAACGCGTTTCTAGCTATTTCAGCGGCAAAGCCCAAGATCTTAAAACCCTCTCTTTGCTAAAACATGTTAAAGATATTGATATCACCATCACAAATAGCGAAACCGAAGCTGTTTTGCTGGAATGCAACTTAATTAAAAAACACCACCCACGTTACAATGTTTTATTACGCGATGATAAAAGCTACCCCTATATTTTAATTACGACCCAGCATCCTTATCCAAGAATTGACCTTTATCGTGGTCCTCGTAAAAAAAATGCTCTTTACTTCGGCCCTTATCCCAGTGCCCCTGCCGTACGGGAAACGATTAGCTTATTGCAAAAACTGTTCCGCCTACGTACCTGCCGAGATTCTTTTTATGCTGCGCGTACACGTCCCTGTATGCTATATCAAATCGGTCGCTGCACAGGCCCCTGTGTGGGACTTATCTCCGAAGCTGATTACGCTGAAAATGTACGCCTAGCTGTCATGTTCTTAGAAGGGAAGAGCCAAGAAATTATCAAGTCATTACAAACAGCCATGGAAATCGCCGCCCAAGAATTAGATTTTGAGCAAGCAGCGCAATACCGTGATCAAATTGCAAGATTAAGACAAATTCAAGAACGCCAATATGTCAGCGCAGCGGAAGGTGATGCGGATATTATCGGCTATGCTATGCAAGCAGGTGTTATTTGTATTCAACTATTTTCTATTCGTGGCGGCCAACTATTAGGAAGTCGATCTTATTTTCCGAGTGTGCCAGCTTATTCAGAATCAGAAGAAATCATTGCTGCTTTTCTGACCCAACATTATCTCAATCATCCATCACCTGTTGAGAGCCTTCCTAAACAAATTATTATTGACGTGAATCTCTGCGAACAAACTTTATTTGAAAAAGTATTAACGGAACAAGCTCAACACAAAGTAGAAATTCTTCATCCCTCGCGTGGTGAAAAAAAGAAATGGCTGACCATGGCAGTCACCAGTGCTAAGCAATCATTAGCAGCACATTTGTTTGCGAAGACAAATATTCAAGAACGTGCTATTGCCTTGCAAAAAACCTTGGGCTTAGAGAAGACCCCTCAGCGTATCGAATGCTTTGATATCAGCCATACGATGGGGGAGGCAACAGTAGCTTCCTGTGTGGTTTTTGATCAAAATGGCCCGCTAAAAAGTGATTACCGTCGTTTTAATATTAATGACATCACCCCCGGCGATGATGTAGCGGCCATGCGCCAAGTTTTACAGCGACGTTTCAAGCGCCTGCAAAAAGAAGCTGTCTCCTTACCGGATATCGTCCTCATCGATGGCGGTATCACACAACTTTCGGTAGCTCAATCCGTGATGACAGAGCTTAATATTCAGAACGTCCTCTTAGTAGGCGTATCTAAAGGCCCTGATCGAAAACCCGGTTTTGAAACCTTACATCGCTTAGATCAGCTGCCTTTTCATCTCCCGGCGGATTCCTTAGCCTTGCATTTTATCCAACAAATACGCGATGAAGCCCATCGATTTGCTATCACCGGGCATCGCCAACGACGCGACAAAATGAGACGACAATCTCCATTAGAACTGATTCCCGGCATCGGGGCCAAACGACGGCGAGAATTATTACGCTATTTTGGTGGTATTCAAGGCCTAGCTCATGCTAGTCTTGACGAGTTGTCTAAAGTTCCAGGAATTAATCGCTCCTTAGCAGAACGGATATTTAGTATCTTCCATGATGCGACCATATAATCAAATATTTAACTGGCCTAATTTGCTCACTTCAATCCGTATTTCGGTGGTTCCTCTTCTTGTCGTTTTTTTCTATTTACCTGTTTGGTGGGCACATTTAGCTGCTGCCATTATTTTTGCTATCGCTTCCATCACAGACTGGCTAGATGGCTATCTGGCTCGCTACCTGAAACAATCCACTAAACTAGGTGCTTTTTTAGATCCCGTCGCCGACAAGTTGATGGTGTCAATTGCTCTGGTTTTGATCGTAGCTGAACAAACCTTTCAATTTGTGAGTGTTCCGAGTGCTGTTATTACGATTCCTGCCGCTGTCATTACGATTCCAGCTGCCGTGATTGTGGCACGTGAAATTATCGTTTCAGCCTTACGAGAATGGATGGCCGAAATCGGCAAGCGGGCGAGTATAGCAGTATCCAGTTTGGGTAAAATTAAAACAGCTATCCAAATGTTGGCCCTAGTGATTTTGCTATATTGCGACAATACCAGCAAAGCAGCTTTAGTATTTGCCGGCTACCTATTATTGTACGTGGCAGCCGTGCTCACGATATGGTCTATGTTTGCCTATCTCAAAGTTGCTTGGTCACAATTAATCTCCGAATAGAAAGGATAAAAATTTTTATAATTTCGCTTGACTTAACACAGTGTCGAGATAGAATGGCACCGCAATGAAAGATGTGTTTTTTGAAGAAATTAAGCGGGAATAGCTCAGTTGGTAGAGCACAACCTTGCCAAGGTTGGGGTCGCGAGTTCGAGTCTCGTTTCCCGCTCCAATTTATTTATCGTCTGTTTTAGTTGATAAGTATTGATGGCTGGGTGGCAGAGTGGTTATGCAGCGGCCTGCAAAGCCGTGGACGCCGGTTCGATTCCGACCCCAGCCTGACGCCTGAATTGCCCGGGTGGCGGAACTGGTAGACGCAAGGGACTTAAAATCCCTCGGGATTTAATCCTGTGCCGGTTCGATTCCGGCCCCGGGCATAAAAAATAGGAAGCAAGCCCAATGACATTTATAGTCACTGAGAAATGCATCAAATGCAAATACACTGACTGTGTTGAGGTTTGTCCTGTGGACTGTTTTTATGAAGGTCCTAATTTTCTAGTCATTAATCCTAGCGAATGCATTGATTGTGCCTTATGTGAGCCAGAATGCCCCGTTAATGCCATTTATTCTGAAGATGATTTACCCGAAAAATATCACAATTTTTTAGCACTAAACGCCGAGCTTGCTGAGAAATGGCCAAACATCAATCACCTCAAAGATCCTCCACCTGATGCAGATGAATGGAAGGACAAGGAAGATAAGCTGCAATATCTTGAAAAAGAATGGCCGAAATAGTCTGTGAAAATTCTCGCCTTTGATACTTCTTCCCGTGCGTGTTCAGTCGCTTTGCAATATAACGACGAAATTAAGCTGCTGCATGACGTTGTGCCGATGCAGCAGGCAAAACTGATTTTACCCATGATACAACAATTACTCGATGCTTTTTCGCTGACGTTAAACCAGCTTGATGCCATTGCTTACGGTTGTGGCCCGGGAAGTTTTACCGGGATGCGAATCGGAAACAGTGTCGCACAAGGAATAGGTTTAGCAGCGAACCTGCCCATCCTTCGCATTTCTTCCCTTGCTGCAATAGCCCAGGCTGCGTTTATGGAGCGACAATGGAAGACTTTATTAGTTGCACTCGACGCTCGGATGGAGCAGGTCTATTGGGCAAGATATGAAGTGAATGCCGCAGGACTGGCTGAACTTGCGGATAAGGAAGTCCTTTGCGTACCCGAAGCGGTACCGGTTCCCCCGAGTCATACGTGGTATGGCGTGGGAGATGGTTGGGAAAAATATGAAGATAAAATTACCACCCGATTGGGATTTCCATTACAAGCTATTCATTCAGCACAACTTCCTACCGCTAATGCTTTGCTAGCCTTAGCAAAAGTAAAATGGGAGCAGGGTAGCTGGGTGCGTGCTG
>Ga0070738_10003017_pt1 | contig 23473 bp, 23 predicted proteins | sample Coa_R2_2_FD_66446 | JGI IMG/M metagenome (GOLD analysis project Ga0070738, IMG submission 66446) | Surface soil microbial communities from Centralia Pennsylvania, which are recovering from an underground coalmine fire - Coalmine... | ecosystem: Environmental > Terrestrial > Soil > Unclassified ... | reverse complement strand
TGGAGATCAAGAACGGCGTCGCGCTGCCGAGCTATCGCGGCGACATCGTGAATGATATCGGTTTCACGGAAGCCGCGCGCGTGCCCGATCCGGCGCGCCAGATCATGGCCTATCGCCAGTCCGCGGCAACCCTCAATCTGCTGCGCGCCTTTGCTTCGGGAGGCTACGCCAATCTCGAGAATGCCAGCCGTTGGATGCTCGGCTTCGTCAAAGATAGCCCGCAATCGGCGCGCTATCAGGAACTCGCCGACCGCATCAGCGAGACCATCGGCTTCATGCGCGCCATAGGCCTCGATCCGGAATCGCATCAGGAATTGCGGCAAACGGATTTCTACACCTCGCACGAAGCGCTGCTGCTCGGCTACGAGCAGGCGCTGACACGGATCGATTCGACGACCGGCGATTATTACGCGACCTCCGGCCACATGCTTTGGGTCGGCGATCGTACCCGCCAGCCGGATCACGCGCATGTCGAATATGTGCGCGGCATCAAAAACCCGCTTGGGCTCAAATGCGGCCCGTCGCTCAAGCCCGAAGAATTGCTCGAGCTCATCGACCTTCTCGATCCGCAGAACGAGCCCGGGCGCCTCACGCTCATCTGCCGCTTCGGCGCGGATAAAGTCGGCGATCACCTGCCGAAGCTCATCCGCGCCGTGCAGCGCGAGGGGCGCAATGTGCTCTGGGCTTGCGATCCGATGCACGGCAATACGATCAAGGCGAAGAGCGGGTACAAGACGCGGCCGTTCGAGCGGATCATCAGCGAGGTTCGCGCCTTTTTCGCCGTGCATCAGGCGGAAGGCACTTATGCCGGCGGCGTGCATCTCGAAATGACGGGCAAGAACGTCACCGAATGCACCGGCGGCGCCCGCGCGATCTCGGAGGCCGATCTTTCGGACCGCTATCACACCTATTGCGATCCGCGGCTCAATGCGGAACAGGCGATCGAAGTCGCTTTCCTGGTCGCCGAACTTTTGAAGGCGGAGCGCCTGCAACGCCCGCACGCAGAGGTCGCGGCGGAATAGATCAGAGCATGATCCGGAAAAGTGGGAACCGGTTTTCCGAGGAGATCATGCTCAAAAAGCATGATCCGGAAAAGTGGGAACCGGTTTTCCGAGAAGATCATGCTCGAACAAAAAGCATGATCCGGAAAAGTGGGAACCGGTTTTCCGAGAGGATCATGCTCAAAAAAGCATGATCCGGAAAAATGGGAACCGGTTTTCCGAGAGGATCATGCTCAAAAAAGCATGATCCGGAAAAGTGGGAACCGGTTTGAAGCTTAAGTGCTCGGTTTTTCTTCCTCGCGCACCGTCATGGCGGTGCCGCGCCAGACGAAATCATCCATGAGCCAAGCGTCGATATAGATGACCGGCTGAAGGATGTCGCGCAACAGGAAGAGGGGAAACATGCGCCAGGAGAAATACCATTTATTGGCGAGAGCCAGGATCATCTCCGAACAATAGAGCGCGGCGAGAACAAGCGCGACGCTCAGCGGCACGTTCCAGCCCAATAGATTGGCGGCATAGCCGCCGACGAGCGCCGGGGTAGCGCAACCCGCCAGGAACTCTGGAAAATAATAGGCGGGAAAAGTCTTGCGCCGCATCCGCGCCCAACGGACCTGCCGATGCCAGACGTCGTAAAAGGTGCGCTTGCCGAGCGGCTGCTGGAAGGGACTGTCGACGAGATTGATCTTCAGGCCGGCGTTGCGCACCACTTTGGTCGAGGCGGCGTCTTCGGCGATCTCGGCCGCGAGCGCCCGGATTCCGCCGGCGTTCTCGAGCACATCGCGCCGCCATAGCATGTTCTTGCCCTGCGCGAAGCCGGTGCCGACGCCGTCCGCCGCATATTGCCAGCGCGACTGATAGGTATTGAGAAAGGCGATCTCGAATTCCGCCCAAATATTCTGCGGATGGGAACCTTGCGGCATCGAGCAGACGAGGCCGGTGTCCGACCCCCAGCTTGCCAGCATCCGCTGGATATAATCCTGCGGCATCAGCACATTCGAATCGGCGAGGATGATCCATTCGTAGCGCGCCGCATCCCAGCCGCGCACGCAATTATTGAGCTTGGGATTGGCGCTGACTTTCTCGTCACCGACGATGAGCTGCGCCGGCACGTTCGGATAGGCGGCAATCAGGTTGCGGACCACGGGAACGACGGGGTCATTGGCCCGCGCGACGCAGAAGATGACTTCATATTCGGGATAATCGAGCCGGAAGCTCGAGCCCAAAGTCTCTTCACAGAAATTGTCGATGCCGCAGACCGGACGCACGAGGCTCACAGGCGGCGCGCCGGGGCGGGGCGGCAGGGGAGTCTTGCGCGGTTTCGCCCGGCGAATCGCAATGCCCACGCTGATGAAATTCAGGATCACCAGGATGAGGCAGAAGAGGCCCACCCAATAGCCAAACGTCATCGACGCCCCCCAGCTCTTCCCCTTGATGCATTAGCAGGGAAATGGAGTCCGTGCCCTGTGCCGTCCCGCCAAAACGTCTCGGCGCGACGCTTTGCTGCATCCTGGGCTCGATGAGCCGAGGTGGACCGTAAATTGTCAAGACCTATCCCGCTTGCCCTCCAGGCGGGGGGGCGGTAGGCCGGAACGAGAGGAAAATCATGAGCCCCATCGTTCGTTTCGCGCCTTCGCCGACCGGTCGGATCCATATCGGCAACGCGCGCACGGCGCTCGTCAATTTCCTTTTCGCCAGAAAGCAACATGGCCGATTCATTCTGCGATTCGATGACACTGATGTGGCAAGGTCGAAGGAGGAATATGCCGCGGCCATCGAATTCGACCTCGCGTGGCTCGGAATCACCCCCGATCTGATCGTCCGCCAATCGCAACGCTTTGATTTTTATCGTGCCGCTGCTGATAAATTGCGCGTGGACGGGCGCCTTTACCCGGCTTACGAGACCGCGGAAGAGCTCGAGCGTCGCCGTAAGCGCCAGCAGGCGCGCGGCCACCCGCCGATCTACGATCGCGCCGCTCTCGCCCTGAGCGAGGCCGATCGCGCCCGCCTCGAAGCCGAAGGCCGGCGTCCGCATTGGCGATTCAAGCTCGATCACAAGGTCGTCCGTTGGGACGATCTCGTCCGCGGCGAGAGCCATGTCGACTGCGCCTCGCTCTCCGATCCGGTGCTTCTTCGCGAGGACGGCACTTATCTTTATACGCTGCCATCGGTGGTCGACGACATCGATCTTTGCGTGACGCACGTCATCCGCGGCGAGGATCATGTCACCAATACGGGCGTCCAGATCCAACTCTTCGAGGCATTGGGCGGCGCGATTCCCCGGTTCGGCCACCACAATCTGCTCGCGGCGGCTTCCGGCGAAGGGCTTTCGAAGCGCAGCGGTGCTTTGTCGATCTCAGCGCTGCGCGAGGAGGGTTTGGAGCCGCTCGCGGTCGCGGCTTGCGCGGTTCTGACCGGAACCTCGGAATCGGTCCATCCGGTCCATTCCCTCGACGAACTCGCGGGAGCGCTCGACCTTTCGCATATTTCGCGCGCCCAGGCGCGTTTCGATCCGGCCGAGCTTAGGAGCCTTTCGGCTCGCACGCTGCACCAGATGGAGTTCGAGGGGGTGCGCGAGCGTCTGGCGGCGATCGGTATCAGCGGGCCGAAGGCGGAAGCTTTCTGGCTCGCGGTGCGTGGCAATCTTTCGCTCTTCGACGAAGTCGTCGGCTGGTGGCACGTCGTGACGGGCGAAATCGAGCCGAGTCTCGAAGATGCCGAGATTCTTGCGGCAGCGCGCGAGACTCTTCCCGAAGAGCCTTGGGACGAGGCGACTTTTGCCCATTGGACGGCTTCGCTCAAGGCGCGGACCAACCGGAAGGGAAAGGCCCTGTTTCACCCGCTGCGGGTCGCCCTGACGGGACGCGAGCAGGGGCCGGAGCTTGCGGCGCTCTTGCCGCTGATCGGCCGTCTTAAAGCTGAGGCGCGACTATCCGGACGCGCCGCTTGACGCCGTCGGGACCCACTTCTTCGATTGTCTGGCCCTGTCCCTGCGAATAGGCGGTGCCGTTCTTGACGTCGCCCGTCGCGATCCCTGATGAATCGTTCGTGGCGGTCGGCACCTGCGCCGCGGCTGCGGCATCGGTCGCCTCGATATTGTCGGGCTGAACGGCCTTGCGGCCCTTCGCCGATTTGCCCGGCTGAATCGGCCGCGCCATTGCGGCCGATTCGGCTGGCGTCACCATCGCATCGCCTTTGCCGCCGTAGCTTAGAATGCGTTCAGCCCCGGCCAAAGTATCGGCCCAGGATTCGCCGGACTTGCGGCAGGTGCAACTCGGATCGAGGCTCTTCTGATATTTCAGCGCCCCCGGCAGATCCGTGTAAGGCTTGCCGTCGAGTCCGACCGCGGTCTGGATCTCCTGGCCGGGCACGCGCGTATAGACGCTCACTTCCGCATCCGGGCAGGAGGCCTGGCAGAAATCCTGCAGACTGGCCGAGCCGCGCGGCGAATAAGTCATCGGGAAAAAGTAGCCATCGCAATGGCGCACGCAAAGCACTTCGGAACCGCCATGCGGCGTTTCAGGCCCCGTTGGAGCCGGCCCTTCCTCGAGCGGATCCATGTCCGGCGATTGCGGCTGCGGACTGCTCTGCCCGCCGAAAAGAGATTCGAAGAATCCACGCGGCTGCTGCGGAGCATCGGGGCGGCAGTAGGCGTAGAACTGCGACGCGAGCTGCTGGCGTTGCGGCGAACTATTGGCTCGCGCATTGGCTTCCAATTGGCCAAGCTCCCCTTGGAGTTGCTGGATCTGGCCATTTAATCCGCCGCATTGGGGAGGCGGCGGGCTGCCGAAGAACAAAAATTGCTGCCGGTCGCAACCGAGCGAATGGGCGTAGGCAATCTGGTGCTGCAATTGCGCGCGCGTTTTCCGCGCGGCCGCCAAATAAGGATTATTCGCGGCATCCTGCTGATCGAGCGCGGCGATCTGTGCGCGAAGTCCGGCGCAGTCGACGCCTTGGGAAAATGCGGCGCCGGAAACAAGCGAGGTCAGCGCAAGCAGCGGCGCGGCGAGGCGCAGGGCCGCAAAGATCGGCCCCCTAAGCTTATCGTCAAGGTCCCGGCCGCTCGAGCCATCATCCGATGATCGCGTCATTGAGACCCCATTGGCCGACGCACTGCGCGCTCTGAAGACGGCTATCATGCTCGGCCGGACTGATTCGTAAATCCAGCGCCGATCCGGTGACGGGCTGGGGCGTCAGCGACCCGCAAAAGCACCTAAGATCCTGTCGAATTTGGGGCCGCGGCCGGGCGCAGAAATCCCTAATGCAGCAAGCGCTTCAGGTCGGCGATACCCTCTTCGACGAGGTCCTCGCCGAGGGCGCCCTTGGCCTGCACTTTGAGGACGATCTCGGCGGCCTTGGTGGCGGCTTCCGCGGCTGCGTCGCGCACTTGCGCCATGGCTTGCGATTCGGCCGAGGCGATCTTTTCTTCCGCCTGTTTGGTCCGCCGGCGGACGAATTCGGCGGCTCGCTCGTGCGCCTCTTGCGCGATGAGTTCGGCCTCGCTCTCGGCTTGTGCGATGATCGCCTTGGCTTCGGCCTCGGCCTCTTCCTTCTTTTTCACGAAGGAGGCGAGCAGTTCCTCCGCTTCGCGGCGCAGATTGGCGGCCTCGGCGAGGTCCGCCTCGATCCGCGCTTTGCGATTGTCGAGCGCCGCAATGATCTTCTTGTGCAGCCCGACATACCCGAGCAGGCCGATGAAGACGAGGAAGCAGACGACGTCCCAGAGTTCCATGTTGCTCTCTCAACTGTCGAGTCGCGCGCGGCGGCTCACGATTTCGCTTTGGTGAGGGCCGAGGCGATTGCCTTCGGGTCGGCCGGCTTGCCGGTAATATGTTCGACAATTGCGGATGCGGCTTCGTGCGCGATCTCTTCGACATGCGCCATCGCCTTGGATTTCGTCGCTTCGATCTTGGCCTCGGCGGCTGCGAGCTTGGCGGCGAGATCCGCCTCGTGCGCCTTGCGCTTGGCTTCGGTCTCGGCAGCGAGGCGCACATAAGTTTGCTGCGCGATCGCCTGCGCGTTGGCGCGCGCTTCGGCGAGCGTCTTCTGATAATCGGCGGCGGCTTGGTCGGCTGCGGCGCGTTTGGCGGTGGCTTCGTTGACGTCGCCGCTGATCTTGTCCTGACGGGCCCGCAAAATGTTTGCGACCCGAGGCAGCGCAAGCCTCGACATCAGAAGATAGAGGCCGCCGAAAAACACGACGAGCCAGAGAAGCAAGGAAGCGAAATTGGCCGAGTCGAAAGGCGGAAAGGTCTTGTCTCCCGCCGGCGCCGCCGCAGGCTGCTCAGTGCTCGTTCCGTAGGTGCTCGCCATAATCAATCCTATCGAAATCAACGAAAGCGCGGGTCCGAAGACCCGCGCTTATGAGGCGCATTACTTCAAGACGAACAGCAGCAGGATCGCGACGAGGAACGCGAAAATGCCGAGACCTTCCGCCAAGGCCACGCCGATGAAGGCGCGCCCGAACTGGGCATCGGAAGCCGTCGGATTGCGCAGCGCGCCAGAAAGGAAATGACCGAAAATCAAGCCCACCCCGATGGCGGCGGCGCCCATACCAATGGCGGCGAGGCCGGCCCCCACGAATCTCGCTGCTGAAGTAATATCCATCATATGCTCCTGACTATGCGGCCACCAATCTGTTGTTGCGCTCTTTATTCAGTGGCCAGGGTGAATTGCGTCGTTGAGGTAGACGCAAGTGAGAATGGCGAAGACATAGGCCTGCAGCACTGCCTGCAAAAGTTCGAATGCCAGCATGGCAATATCGCCGATAAAGGGAAACGGAGCGATGACGGCAAAGGTGCCCGCGCCGATCAACGCGGCGACGAAGCCCGCCATGACCTTCAGCACGATGTCCCCGGCGAGCATATTGGCGAAGAGACGAACCGAGAGGCTTACCGGACGGGTCGCGAAGGATACGATCTCGACGAGGACGATGAAGGGAAGCAGAAAGGGCGTCACGCCCGAGGGAACGAAGGTTTTCAGGAAGCGGAAACCGTGGCGATAAACGCCGATGCCGATCACCAGAAGAATGACGCCGGCGGCCATGGATGCGGTGATGAAGATCTGGCTCGTTATCGCAAAGGCGCCAGGAACCAGGCGCAGGACGTTGCAGAAGAGGATGAACATAAAGATCGTGAAAATCAGCGGAAAGAACTCCATGCCGGCCGTGCCGGAGGTCATGCGCACCATCGAGGCAACGAATTCGTAGGACATCTCGGCGGCGGACTGCAGCCGGCCGGGCACGAGCGCGCGCTGCGACGTGCCGACGAGCATCAGCAAGCAGATTGCGGCAACGACGATCAGCATGAAAAGGGACGCATTGGTGAAACTGAGGTCGAGCCCGAAGAGATGCAGCGCAACGATCGGCTTCACCGTAAATTGACGAATGGGATCCATGCCTCGTTCTCTATCCTTCGATCAGCTTGCGGAGCGCGCTCCGCTCTTATTTTGGCTCGCGCGGGCCAGTGGGGCCGACTGCGATCCGATAGACGTTCAACAAACCCGCGGCCATCCCAAGCATCAGGAAGATGATGAGAAAAATCGGCCCGGTCTTGAGCCAGGTATCGATCTGCCAGCCGATGAGGGGTGCGACGACAATTGCCGTTACGAATTCGATGAGCGCCCGAAGACCGAGGTTGGCTGCAGCAAAGGACTGACGCTGAGCCTCGCCGCCGGCTTCGTTCGCGGATTGCTGTTGGCGTCTCTCGAGCGCGTTCGACAATCGGTCAAGCCGCGCTTGCAAGCTCGCATCGTCCCGCCCCAAATCGCGATCGGCCGCGCTCCGATCCTCAGTTTCTTTCCTGCCCTTTGCCATTGCTGTTTGCCGCCTCGCCTGCGGACGAAACAGCGCTCTATAATGTGGTCCGGCGCCAAAAGCGAGCACCACCCGCGCGGTCCAGAGGGGCCGCGAGCGAGATGTTGGACTTTGCCGCTGAATCCGCGCGCACCTTAAAAACGCCGCGCAACCCTGTCAAGCTTCCGCCACACTCTCTCTCGTGGCATAAGTATCGAAAAATGCAGCCATTTCTCGCTCGTTTCGCGGTGCGGCCGAACGCGGCAGAAGGCCGCGCATCGGCGCCAGTGCCACGCTCGAGGTCAACGCCCGGCTTGCCGCTTGTCGGCCTTCGGCCGGGTGTGAGAAAAGCTGTGGCAAAAGCCGGGGCCCGGTCGCGCTTGGCCCCGGGCGTTCGGCGTAGCGGCTCGCGCACAATGCCGATGCAATGCTGTGACATCGATATTCGCTCGTGACCATCAAGCCTTCCATTTCCGGATTTTTGCTGGCGGTCGATCCACGCGATCGGCTGCTCACGAGCGTCGATCCGATTTGGCGAGCGACGAAGCGCCGCTTCGGGCCGCTGGTCATCGCGGTTCTTCTGTTCCATTTGACCATCATCGCCATTCTGATTCTCGACGATCGGTTGAATAAAAACGACAATATTGCGCAGACCGAAATTCCGGTCGAAGTCATCGTCCAACCGCCTCCGCCTCCGCCTCCACCGCCGCCGGAGAAGAAAGTCGAGCAGGAGAAAAAGCCCCCGCCGGAGAAGCAGAAATATTTGCGTGAGGAGAAACCGGCATTCGATGCGCCGCGCACGCCCAACAACGAAACATTGAAGCGTCAGATCACTGACAATCAGACGCGCTCCCCGGTGCAAGCCCAGCCGGCGCCGGCCAATGATACGAAGCCGGTGGAGGCGCCGAAGCCGGCCCAGAACGCGGCGCCCGAGCCGGCCGAAAATACGGCTGCCCCGGAAAAGCCGGAGGATTCGGCCGACGCCGAACCGCTCGACAAATCAGCGCCGACCAAAGCGGCGCAGGCCAAGCAGAAAATGAAACAGGCGCGCGAGCGTGCGCCTCTGCCGGACGACCAGAGGGCGGCAGTTGCCCGCCAGCTCGCGTCATTGACGCAATCGCCGGATTATTCGATCGCTGCGGAGGCCAAGGTCGCGCCGGTCACCGGCGGCACGGAAGACATGCGCTATCTCTCGGTGCTCTATGGCTTGATTATGCGCCAGCAGCATTTTCCACAGAGCCCGCATCGCCACACCAACGCCACCGCCGTCGTCGCCTTCTGGATCGACGAGACCGGCGCGCTCGTCCACACCGCGCTCTATCGGACGAGCGGCTATCCGGAGCTCGATAAAGAGGCCGTTGCCGCCGTTCGCCGTGCTGCGCCATTTCCGGAGCCGCCGGTCGACGAGCCGCACGGCTTCATCGCGAGCATGGTGTTTCCGCCCAATTGAGCGGGTCTAAAAAGTTAAAGCGCGATGGGATCGCCATCGCGCTTATAGATTTTGAATAGAGCCAGCACTCGGATTATTGCGCGAGCGCGTCAGCGCCGGCTTTATAGATTCCGTCGATGGTCTTTTGCGCGTCGGCGTCGCTCGTGCCCTTCTTGGCCTTGTATTTGCCCGACCAGACGACGTCGGACCCCGATCCGTCCGGCACGACCTTGATGGTCGAGACATAATGGGTGATCGGCAGCGGGCTCGAGACGATCGCGTAGCTATAGCTCATGCCCTTGTCGTCCCATTTGAGCAGACGCTCGACGATCGTGCCGCCGCCTTTCAGGCTGAGCGTGCGAATCTTCTTGCTGTGCGATAATTCGCACTTGGCGACCGCCGGATGCCAATCGGCGATCCCGCAGAAATTGCCGACTTTTTTCCAGACGGCGTCAGGCGGATTGGTCGATTTCGCCGTGTAGCTCGAATCGATGGCGAAAGCCGATACGCAAGAAAAAATGAGCGCGGCCGATCCGGCAGCGAGAATCGAAAGAGCCCTGGACGTAATAACCTTAGACATTGAGCGTTTCCCTCCATCCCGTGAGGCGTCGAGCTTAGCCTCTGGCCATATCATGGCGCAATCCCGCTCGCCGAACTCTCGGCGCAAAGCTCGCGCGCTATTCGCCGCGTGCGGACCATCTTCTTGAGATCGCTGCGCAATTTCGCGCAATAGGAGCGCCCGTGCGATATTGGCGCACGGGGCCATGTCGCTGAAAAACGAAAAGCCGCGGGCGTCACATCGAGACGCGCGCGGCTCCGCGAAGCGCTAAAGCAGCTTCGTTAATGTTGCTGTTGCTGCTCCGGCGCCTGTGCTTTCGGCTTCGCCATATGGTGATGATGCACGACGTGGTGATGGGTCATCACGTGATGATGGTGGTGGTGGTGATGGTGATGCATCGTCTTGGGCGGGGTCGTGGGCGGCGCGCCGGTATCCGTCTGAGCAAAGGCGACCGGGGCGAAGGCGATGGAAGCGACGAACAGAGTCGTGGCGAAAAGCTTCTTCGACATGGAGACTCCCTCTTCTCGATTTCGAGTGGTGTTGAATCAGCACTTGGCAATTTCTTCGAGCCGGCGCGGGCGTCGCGGTTGCCCGCCGCTCATGCCGGCGCATGTTTGTCGCAAACCGCCCCTTAACCGCGACTGAACAAACGTCGCGGAGATCCGGCTTGAGCGGGACCTTAGGCCTTGGGGTCAGACGGCTTCGAGGAAGCGCTCGGCTTCCGCCAATTCCACCGATACGAGCTGGCTCACGCCGCGTTCGGCCATTGTGACGCCGAACAGGCGGTCCATGCGCGCCATGGTGATCGGATTGTGCGTAATCGTCACGAAGCGTGTGTCGGTGCGCTTGCACATGGCATCGAGCAGATCGCAGAAGCGCTCGACATTCGCATCGTCGAGCGGCGCGTCGACTTCGTCGAGCACGCAGATCGGCGCCGGATTGGTGAGGAAAATGGCGAAGATGAGGGAGAGCGCCGTCAACGCCTGCTCGCCGCCGGAAAGAAGCGTGAGCGCCTGCATTTTCTTGCCCGGCGCCTGCGCGAGGATTTCAAGTCCGGCTTCCAGCGGATCCTCGGATTCGATGAGCTGGAGCTCTGCCGCGCCGCCGCCGAAGAGCGTCGTGAAGAGATCTTTGAAATGCGCATTGACCGCATCGAAGGCGGCGACCAAGCGTTCGCGGCCTTCCCTGTTCAGGTTGTGGATGGCCTGCCGCAGGCGCCTGATCGCCTCGATCAGATCTTCGCGCTCGGCGACGAGTGCGTTGCGCGAGGCTTCGACCTCCGCGAGCTCTTCTTCGGCGCGCAAATTGACCCCGCCCAAACGATCGCGCTCCTGCTTGAAGTGCTCGAGCTTGGATTCGATTGCCTGGGCCTCGGGCAGGGACTCGCTTTCGATCTGTGCGAGGCGCGCAAGCTCGTGCGGTTCGCATTGCAGCTCCGCCTCGATGTGGTGCGTAATCTCGGCAAAACGCTCGCGCGCGGCTTCGAGCCTGGCTTCGCTGCGTGCCTTTTCCTCGCGCGCAGTGCTCATGTCATCGAGCGCCGCCCGCGCCAGGCGATCGGTTTCGGCGAGTTTTTGCTCGCCCGCCGCCCGCGCGTCCGATGCATTGCGGCGCGCCGCTTCGGCCGTTTCGATCTGATCGAGCAGCACGCGGCGCATGCGGAGGAATTCGTTCGGCGCCTCCGCAAGCTTCTCGTGTTCGGCCCGCGTCTCCGAAAGGCGCGATTCGAAAGCGCCTATTTGCGAGAGCGCGCGCTCGCGCCGGCTCCGCCAGGAGGCAAGCTCCTGCGCGATGGCTTCGCGGCGCTTGGCGCGGATCTGCGCGGCATGGAGGAGCGCCTGCAATTCGGCGCGCGCTTCGGCTGCGCTCGCGCGCTCGCGTGCGGCTGCCGCGCGCGCTTTTTCGAGGCCTTGGGCGAGCTCATCCGTTGCGCCGAGCCCCGACAAGGCTTCCTGCGCTCTCGCGCTATGTTCGCGCGCCTCAGTGAGGCTCGCATCCAATCGCTGCTCGGCTTCCTCGCGCGCCGAAAGGCGCGCCGCGATTTGCGTCCTCTTGCGCTCGGCGGCCGCCGATTTTTCCCGCATCGCCTCGAGCTCGCGCAAGGCCTCGCGTCGTTCCTGCCGCGCCTTGCTCTCGACTTCCGCCTTCTCACGAAGTTGGGCGAGTGCCTGATCCGCTCTGGCTTTGCAGCGATTGGCCTCGTCGCGGGCGACTTCCGCTTCGCGAACAAGATCGCCCAGCCGGTTTTTCTCGGCGAGGCGGCGCGCGGCCGGCGTCGGGGCCTCGGCTGCAAGCGTCAAGCCATCCCAGCGCCAGAGATCGCCCTCGATCGAGACGAGCCGTTGGCCCGCCTTCAGTCGCCCCGCCAAAGCCTTGCCCTCGCTCCTCGGCACGATGCCGATCTGCGCCAGCCGCCGGGCAAGGGCAGGGGGGGCTTCGACCTCCGCGGCAAGAGGCGCAACACCCTCCGGGAGCGAGGGATCATCGACGCCTTGCGACGGCGCCCAATGGGCGGGAGCTGCCGGATCGGTCGATGCATCGAGATCCTCGCCGAGCGCCGCACCGAGCGCTGCTTCATAGCCCCTGGCAACGCTGATTTCCTCGATGATTGCGGGCCAGGTGCTGACTCCCTCCGATTTGAGCAATTTGGCGAGAGTTTGCGCTTCCGTCTCCAGCGCCTGAGCGGCGCGCTCGGCTTCCTGCAGCGGCGCATGCATCGCCATCTCGGCTTGCCGCGCTTCGGCATGGCGCGCTTCGGCGACGTTCATCTGCTCCTCGGCTGCCTTGGCCCTCGCGATCGCCGATTCGAGCGCGGCCTCGAGCCCTGCTTGCGCCTCTGCATCCGCGAGTTCGGCGCGAAGGCCCGCGAGTTCCTCGCGGATCTTGCCGAGTTCGGCTTCAAATTGCGCGACCCTTTGTGTTTCGTCACGCAGAGTTTTGCCGAACGCCTCCCGCCTCGCCTCGGCATCGGAAAAGGCACTTTGCGCGGCGGCGAGCGCATTCTCCGAAAGCGCGAGCGTCGATTCCGCCAGTTCGAGCCGGCGTCGCGCGGCAGCTTCCGCCTGACCTTCATCGCCGCCCATCTCGGTGAGTTCGGCGAGCTCGGCCTCGAGGCGCTCGAGGGCGCTCGCCGCGTCCTCGATCAAAGTCTGTTCGCGCGCGAGATCGGCGTTCATATCGGCGATGCGCTTTTCGAGCTCGGCGATGCGCGCCTTGGCGCGGCGTTCTTCCCCGTCGAGCGTCTCGCGGGCGAGCACGAATTTCTGCAACTCGGTACCTGCCGCCGCTTCCGCCTCGCGCAGCGGCGGCAGATCATGCGCGGCAATCGCCTGCTCGCGGGCGGTCTCGGCCTGCCGCAAGGTTTCCTCGGCCAGCTTTTTGAGATCGGCTTCGAGCTTGCGCTCGGCCCCGGCAAGGTGATCGCTCGCCTCGCTGTAGTTGACGAGCGCAAGAAGCGCCTCGTTTCTTTTGATCTCGCCCGCGAGATTGCGATAGCGCACCGCCTGTTTGGCTTGCCGTTTCAGTCCGTCGATCTGCGACTCGATCTGTCTCACGACGTCTTCGAGCCGGTTGAGATTATCCTCGGCGCCTTTGAGCCTGAGCTCGGCTTCGTGACGGCGCGAGTAAAGGCCGGCAATTCCCGCCGCTTCCTCGAGAATGCGCCGGCGCTGCTGCGGCTTCACCGAGATGATCTCGCCGATTTGTCCCTGTTTGACGATCGCCGGGGAGCGTGCACCGGTCGAGGCGTCGGCAAACAACAAGTGCACGTCGCGGGCGCGCACCTCGCGGCCGTTGACGCGAAAGGTCGAGCCTGCTTCGCGTTCGATACGCCGGGCGATTTCGAGCGTCTCGGTTTCGTTGAAGGCAGCCGGCGCTGTGCGGTCGGCATTGTCGAGGGTCAAGCGCACTTCGGCCGTATTGCGGCTCGGGCGCGCATTGCTGCCGGAAAAGATCACGTCGTCCATTTCGCTGCCGCGCAAGGTCTTCGACGAGCTCTCGCCCATCACCCAGCGCAGCGCATCGACAAGATTGGATTTGCCGCAGCCATTCGGCCCGACGATGCCGGTGAGCCCGGGCTCGATCAGAAAATCCGTCGGCTCGACGAAAGTCTTGAATCCGGCGAGGTGAAGCCTGGTGAATTTCATTGCGTCAATCGTCCCCGAATCGGGAAATCATACACGAGTGCGGCGCACGCCGCGCGACCGCGCCAGATGAGCGCCTCGACCTTCCCGTCATTTCATCCGAGCTTCGCTACGCTAGGCCTCAACCGGAACGATCATCTTGCCGATCGGCCAAAGGGCGAGGCCGGCGAGTTTCAGATGCGCCCAGGCGAAGGGCAGGCCGATGATGGTCACAGCCAGAACGATCGCATGTACCAGATGCAGAAGCGCGAGCCACCAGCCGGCGAGGACGAGCCAGATGATATTGCCGAGCGTCCCGAATGGTCCCGTTCCGATGTCCTCGCGACCCGTGAACTGGCTGCGTGGGACCGCGCGGTATCCGAACGGCAGGAACGCATAAGAGGCAATGTTGAAGGCCGCGCGCGTCCAGGGCAGGCCGACGATGGTCAAGGCCAAGAGAATGCCGGCGATGAGCCAGCCGGCAGCCATCCAAAGCCCGCCGGTAACCAGCCAAAGCAAATTCAAGAGGACGCGCAACGGCGACATTATTTCTTCACCAGCGGATCGAGGAGCTGCCCGAGTTGCTGAGGCGTGAGCTCGCCGCTCACCTTGCGTCCGTTGACGAAGAAGGTCGGCGTGGCATCAATGCCGAACTTGGCCGACGCATAGTCCCGTTCGCTCGTGACCTTGTTGTAAAGATCCTGGTTGTTGATGCATTTCTCGAAATCCGCTTGGCTCATGCCGGTCTGTTTGAGCAGGTTGGCCATGGCCTCGATCGGCTTGTCGGTGAAGGCCCAATCCTTTTGGTGATCGAAGAGCAGATCGACGACGGGATTGCGCTTATCGCCGGAGCAGCGCGCCAGCATGAAGGCTGCGGTCGCCAGCGGATCGAGCGGAAATTCGCGCAATATGAACTTAACCTTCCCGGTATCCACATAATTCTTGAGCAGCGTCGGATAGGTCTCGGCGTGGAAACGCGCGCAATGCGAGCAGGTCATCGAGGCATATTCGATCATCGTCACCGGCGCGTCGGCCTTGCCCTGGACAATATCGGGCAGAGCCTCGGCCTGCGGGGCCATGAGCTGATCGGGGGCGACGACCGTGCCGGTGCCTTGCGCGCGGACCGGCGCGATCGAGCCGGTCGTTGTTGCGATGAGCACGGCGATCGTGAGCTCGAGAAAAGTCCGGCGACTGCTGGGATGCTTTTTCTGCATGAGCGTTTCCATTGCGGGGAGGGCGAAAGCGGGGCTAGCAGTATGGACGAAATCTCAGGTCCTGTGCAGGGCAGGCCGGAAGGCCAGGGTCTTTTGCTGTCGGCGCTGAAAAGCCGGATCAGAGCTTCCGGTCAAGAGCGGAGTCGAGGACCCGTGCACCAAGCCGGCTAAGTGCCTGACGCAGTTCTGCATCTTCGATGTCGGCGACGGCGGTCTCGGCGGCCGCGATCGCCTCCTGGCGGGGCGGCTGGCAGGGGTTTTTCACGGACCGGCGCAGGAGCGGGCCTTGCTTTAGCACGAGCCGGCCGACGCAGGCATAGCCGAGATGCGCGTTGACCCGCTCGGTGACGAGGCCCGAAAGGTGCTGCAATTCGAGCGCGAATCCGCTTTCGACCCGGATCACCAGCGTCGCTGGTTCCTGGTGCGCGCGTGGCGGCCAGCGCAAACAGATGGGCTCGCAGGCGTGGGCCAGCCTTTCGCCGACGATTTCCTCCCAATAAAGGACAACGTCCGACTGACTGAAACCTTGCCGCGCGAGCACCGGATCGATCGCCGCTCCGACGAGATCGGCGAGCGGGCGCGACCATAAAGGCTTGTCTTTGCGCATCGCTTCTTATAGCCCGCGAGCTTGAGGGAATCAAAGGAGCACACGCCGCGGCTCGATGGCATGGATCGGGCGGGCGGGCCGAACATGCGAAGCGCAACTCGCACCGCGCGCCAAGGCGCTTCGAGCGATGCAACCATCGCGCTGCTCAATTGGTACGATCGTCATCGACGCGTGTTGGCGTGGCGCGCAGAGCCTGGGGCGCCGGCCGATCCTTATGTCGTTTGGCTGTCGGAAATCATGCTGCAGCAGACGACGGTCGCGGCCGTCACCCCATATTTCAATTCGTTCCTGCGCCGTTGGCCCAACGTTACGGCGCTCGCCGCGGCGCCGCTCGAAGCAGTGCTGCAGCAATGGGCGGGGCTCGGCTATTATTCGCGCGCGCGCAATCTCCATGCCTGCGCCAAGGCGATCTCCACCGAACATGGCGGCGTCTTTCCGCAGACCGAGGCGGAACTGCGTGCTCTGCCCGGGATCGGGCCCTATACGGCGGCGGCGATAGCGGCCATCGCTTTCAACCGGAGGTCTGTTGCGGTCGACGGCAATATCACGCGTGTGATCGCCCGGCTTTATGCGCTGGAAGAGCGGCTTCCGGCCTTGAGGGCGCGTGTGAAAGAGAAAGCCGCGCAGCTGCAATCGGCTGAGCGGCCCGGCGATTTTCTGCAAGCGTTGATGGATCTCGGCGCCACCATCTGCACGCCGCGCGGCCCGAAGTGCGGGGTCTGCCCGTTTGGCGACGATTGCCTCGGGCGTGCAGCACCGGAAAATTGGCCGCGCAAAGCGGCAAAGCGGGTTCGGCCGCAGCGCCGCGGCGCGGCCTTCTTCTTGCGTCGCAATGGTGCGGTTCTGTTGCGCACGCGTCCGCTCAATGGACTGCTCGGCGGAATGGCCGAACTACCGGGCACGAGCTGGACAGAAGATTATGATGTCGAAAGAGCCTTGCATGAGGCACCCTTCATCGCCGATTATGAGAAATTGTCGGTGTGCGTTGCCCATGTCTTTACCCATTTTACTTTAGCGCTGGACATATTCGTCGCCGAGGTGACCGAAGACGCGCCGGCAGGCAGCCGCTGGGTGAAAGAGGCAGATCTCGAGACCGAGGCTTTGCCGAGCGTCATGCGCAAAGTCGTTGCGGCAGTCAGGAGCTGCGGTTGGTAGAAGGGCGCGAAAGGTCCGCTTCATGAGCAGCAAGGGCGGCGCGGGGCGCGGCCGGCCGCGCTTGACTGTCGAGATCACCGAAGGCGCTTTTCGCGTCACCTGCGGTGCGAAATCCCTGACCATTTTCCCCGAGCCCGATTTGCCGGGCGCGGCGGCCCCGGCCGATTTCGTCGTCCGGCTCGACGAGGTTCTCACCTGGGATCCGCCGCATGAGGACAGCGAAGTCGAGGTCGAGGATTTGCAGCGGATCGCGGCCGGCATCACGGCCGAGTGCGAAAGACGCGGCCTGACGGTGGCATTCGAATAAAAAGCCGTCAGCTCGCAAAACGAATGGCGCGAGCGGGCTTGTCGGGCGTCGTCGGCGCACGCAGGTCGGCGAGTTCGCCCGCCTCGCCGGCGGTCATCGCTCGGCCGAAATAATAACCCCGACCGGTTTCGCAGCCGAGCTCCACGAGCTTGCGCGCGTGCTCGTGACCCTCGATACCTTGCGCGGTAGTCGGCAGGCCGAGGCCTTTGCCCATAGAGATAATGGCACTGATGATCTCGCCGTTCTCTCGGCTTCATCAATTGAATGAAGGATCGATCTTGATCCGGTCGAAGCGCAGTTCATCAAGGTGATAAAGGCTCGAATAGCCGGTTCCGAAATCGTCGAGCGCGACACGAATCCCGATGTTCTGCAGGGATTTCAAGATTACCCGAGCCTGGTCGAGGTCCGCCACCAGCGCGTCCTCGGTGACTTCGACCTCGAGCCGCTCGGGCGCGAAGCCTCCCTCGACGAGAATGGAAAGGAGGCGAACCGGCAATTGCGGATCTTTCAATTGGCTCGGCGAAACATTGAGCGCGAAGTTCAAGGGAATTTGATCGGGATCGGTGCCACGGGCTGCGGCGGGAACGTCTCCTCCCAACCACCGCCGAGCGCCTTATAGAGCGACACGATATCGACCGCGACATTGGTCGAGCTCTGAGCCAATTGCTGCTGGGCCGAAAGGAGCGTTCGTTGCGCATCGAGAACGGTGATGAATTGCGCAACGCCGTCTCTATAGCGGTCGCGTGCAAGACCGAGCGCCTTGCCGGCATGATCGACCTGTGCGGCAAGGTGCAGGCGCCGCTGCTGTTCCGTACGATAAGCGATGAGCGCATTGACGACGTCGTGCCAGGCCTTGAGCACCGTCTCGTGATAAGCGATTGCGGCTTCTTGCTGCTGCGCGTCGCGCAACTCGAGCGTCGACCTCAGCCGGCCGCCTTCGAAGATCGGCAGCGTGACGCTCGGCCCGAGCGCATATTGAAGCGAACTGCCTTTCCATAGATTGACGAAATCGAGCGCCTGGAAGCCGACGCTCGCATTGAGCGCCACGCTCGGATAAAAGTCGCCGATAGCGACGCCGATGTTGGCGGTGGCTTGATGGAGCTGCGCCTCGGCCTCGCGAATGTCGGGGCGCCGGCGCGCAAGCTCCGAGGGTATGCCGACCGGCAGTCGCGGCGTACGCAAGGGCAGGGCGCGCGGCGCCGCGAGCTCGGTTGCAAGCCCGCCGGGCGGTTCGGCGAGCAACAGGCTAAGCGCGTTGATCATCTCCGATTCTTGGCGCTGCAGATCGGGGATTTGCGCCCTGATCGATTCCACTTCCGCCGCAGCATTTTCGACATCGAGCCCGGTGACGAGACCCTTTTGCTGCCGCTCTTGCGTGACGGAGAGGATGTCTTTGGCCGTCGTCAGATTGTCCTGGGCGATTTTGATCTGCTCTTGAATGCCGCGCAATTGCATATAGTCGCGTGCCAATTCGGCGAGGCTCGAAACGAGCACGTCGCGGCGCTGATTGGCGGAGAGCGCGACCTGCGCGTCGGCAGCCTCGACTTCCCGGCGCACCTTGCCCCAGACATCAAGTTCCCAGGATGCATCGAATCCATATTGCCAGAGGCTCAAAGGACTCGAGAGCACGGAGGCGAGATTGCCGGGTGCGCCGCCCGCGCCCGTACCGAAAGCCCCGCTCGCCTCAGTGCCGGGCGTCTGGTTGCCGAACAGTCCGAGGAGGCCGTTGGCGCTCGCCTTTTCCCTTTCGTAGGACGCGTTGCCGTTGAGATTGGGGAAGAGCGAGGATCCGGTGACGTCGCGTTGGAAACGGCTCTCGAAGAGCCGGGCGGTGGCGGTCGCCACGTCGAGATTGGCGGCCGCGACGCGATCTTCGAGCGCGGTCAGCTCACGGTCCCTGAAGATCGCCCACCATTGCGGATCGGGCGGCGCCGGCGACGTCGATGCGATCTCCACAGGCGCATGCGGATGGATGAGAAAGGATTGCTGCGGCAGGCCGGGATTGGGCGGAATGAAGTTCGGTCCCACTTCGCAGCCGGCGAGGAGACAGGCGAGCGACAGGCCGAACGTCAGACGCAAGGCGGTCAACATGAGCGATCCCAAGCGACAGCCCACTCTAGACGAGTTTGAAGCCAATTTGGACGAGGATTCATCGCGACATTCACTTTGATCTGTCGCGTGTCCCGACGGTGACTCTTTCCCCCGACATACTTTAATGCCCCCCGGCGCTAGCACCTCGACCGCCTTTGATCGGCGACAATAGAAAACAGAACGGCACCATGGCGAAAGCCAACACCGAACAATAGAGAAACACGTCGGAATAGGCCATCACCGCCACCTGCCCGTTGAACATCTGCAAGGCCTCGCCGAGAGCGAGGTTGTAAGCCGCGCTCGCCGTGTGGCCCATGCTTTCGAGCGTCGCCTGATAATGAGCGATCAATTGTTGGAAGGGTTGATGGAAGGGCGATGTCCAGCGCGCAAGATAGGCCTGGTGAACCTGCGAGCGCTGCTCGATGAGCGCAGTCGAAAAGGCAATGCCGATCGAACCGGCGACGTTTCGGAACATCGAATAGAGCGCCGTGGCGTCGCCGTTGAGCTCGCGCGGCAGGGTCGCGTAAGTGACCGTGCTGATCGGCACGAAAAGGAAGGCGAGGCCCACCGTTTGCGAACCGCGGATCAATACGAGCCGGAAATAGCTGATGTCGACCACGAGCTTGCTCGAGAAGATCAACGAACAGCCCATTACGAAAAAGCCGAAAGCGATGATATAGCGCGTCTGAGCGAAGTTCATGAGCCGGCCGACAAAGGGAATGAGCGCGATCACGACGAGGCCGCCGGGCGAGAGAATGAGCCCGGCCCATAGCGCGTCATAGCCGATCACCCTCTGCGCAAATTGCGGAATGATCACCGCCGAAGCGTAGAGGACGGCGCCCATGGCACCGATCATCAAGCAGCCGGCGGCGAAGTTCTTGTCCCTGAAGACGTTGAGATTGATGATCGGCTTTTTCGCGATCATGAGCCAGATCACGGTGCCGACGATACCGGTTGCGGCGAGCAGAGCCATCGTGAAAATAAAGCTCGAGTTGAACCAATCGGCGTCCTCGCCGCGGTCCATCATGACTTCGAGACAACCGAGACCCAATCCGATGAGCCCGAGCCCGATCAGGTCGATGGGACGGCGCTCGCGCTTCACCCACGGCGGGTCCTGGACCATTATTCCGACGAGAACGACGGCGAGGATGCCCACCGGAACATTGATGAAGAAGATCCAGCGCCACGAGGTCGTGTCGGTGATATAGCCGCCGAGCGTCGGGCCCAGAATCGGCGCGACGATCGTCGCAATCGCGGTGACGCCGAATGCCGCGCCGCGTCGGGCAGGGGGAAAATAATCGAGGATGATCGCTTGCTGGTTCGGCTGTAGTCCGCCGCCGAAAAAGCCCTGCAGCAAACGGAAGAAAATGAGCTGTCCCAGGCTCGTCGACGTCCCGCACAAAAACGAGCAGACGGTGAACATCGAAAGACAAATCAGGAAATAGCGCTTGCGCCCCAAAACCGTGCCGAGCCAGCCCGAAATCGTCAGCACGATGCCGTTGGCAATCAGATAGGTCGTGAGGGTCCAGGTCGCCTCGTCGTTGCTCGAAGAGAGACTGCCGGCGATATGCGGCAGCGCGACGTTGACGATCGTCGTGTCGAGAATTTCCATGAAAGCCGCCATCGTAACGATGATGGCGACGATCCACGGATTGAAGCTTGGTTCCCATCCTCGGTCGTAAGGCGATCCCGGGCCGGGCGGCGAGCTGGGCGCCGCCGGCGGGGCGCCCGGAGGTGCAGGCGGCATGGGCTTGTCATCGCCGGAACCTTCGCGCGAATCTTCGGGCGTTCGCTCCGCGCGCTCGCTCAGGTCCTCATCGAGCCGCTCGGCGGCCAAGGGCGGGCGCTGCGGCCTGTTCATTTCACCGTGACCGTCGGTTCAACCGAAAGACCGAGTGACAGCGGTCGCTTGGGATCGAGGCCGCTGTCGATGACGATCTTGACCGGCACGCGCTGGACGATTTTGACGAAATTTCCGGTCGCATTCTCGACCGGGAAGGCGGCGAATTGCGAACCCGTTCCGAGTTCGATCGAATCGACATGGCCCTTGAGCGTGAGATCGGGGTAAGCATCGACGTGGATGGTGACGGGCTGCCCCGACCGCATATGCTGAAGCTGGGTCTCTTTGAAATTGGCCGTGACCCAAATCTCCGGCGAGACGATCGACAGGATCTGTTGGCCGGGCGTGACGTAATTGCCGACCTCAACGTTGCGCTTGGTTATCCAACCGTCTTGCGGCGCTTTCACCACTGTCCAAGACAGATTGAGCAAAGCTTGATCGAGCTGCGCCTGCGACTGCCCGACCTGGCCGCCGAACTGTCTCACTTGGGCTTGCGCCTGGCCGATGCGTTGCGGCACGGGCGTCGCCTCTTGCACTTGCGCTTCGGCCTGCTGAACCTGCGCTTCCGCCTGTTTCAGGGCCGCGGTTGCCGCATCGACTTCCTGCTGCGTCGTCGCCTGTTTGGGCAGCGCCACTTGCCGATCATAATCGGACTGTGCTCTCGTTAATGCCGCTTTCGCCGAGGCAAGCTGCGCCTGGGCCGCTTTGAGCTGCGCCGGAAAATTCTTCTGCGCGACCGCCGCGGCGAATTCGAAGCCGGCGAGCTGTCCCTTGGCTGTCGCGAGCTGCGCCTGCGCCAAGTCGCGACTGATGACATATTGCCGGTCGTCGATGTGGATCAGCGGATCGCCCTTGTGGACGAATTGATTGTCGTTCACGTCGAGGGAGACGACCTGCCCGGAGACCTGCGGGGCAATCGTAATCGCGCGGCCGGCGACAAAGGCGTCGTCCGTGGATTCGTAGCCGAGCCCGGCGAACCAGTACATATAGGCGGCGCCGGCAAGCCCCGCGACAAGCAGCACTGCCAGAAAGAACGCGAGCCGGCGGCGTCCGCGCGGCTTCTTCGGCTCGTTCGCACGCTGCTTTTCGCTCGCCTTCGAGTCTGGTGCGGACTGGCGCTTCTCCCGCGCCGGGGCCTCAACTTCAGCTTGCGAATTGGACATGGCGACCCGCTTGCTGGCGGTGGTACGCAAGATCTCGCGACAGGCACTTGCGTAATCGATAGGATGTCGGTTACTTTAAGCGAACCATTCAGTTCGTATAGGATTGCTCACTTCCGATGTCAACCGAAGGTCGCCAGGTGGCAGTGTCGCAGCCCCGCCGGATCCCGCGAGGCGAAAAGCGGCGTGAAGAAATCGCAGCTGTCGCCGAACGTGTTTTCCTCGAGCTCGGTTTCACCGAGACGACAATGCAGATCGTCGCCTCCCGCGCCGGCGCTTCGAAGGAAACGCTCTATCGTCATTTTGGTAGCAAGGAGGGGCTGTTCTCCGAAGTCGTGCGGACGAAAGCTGAGCGTATCTATGCCGGGCTGGAAGACGAGTCGCTTCCCCGAGGGAACCCGGGCGAAGTACTCAAGCAGCTCGGCCTAAATCTGTTAGGCAAACTCTTGTACGACGATCCGATCTGCCTTTTCAGGATGTTGGTCGCCGAGACACCCCGGACACCCGAGCTCGGCCGCATTTTCTTCGAACAAGGGCCGGCGCAAGTCCTCCGGCACGTGAGCACCTATCTCGAGCGTGCGACCGATCAGGGCATTTTGAACTGTCCTGAGCCTGAACTCGCAGCCAGACTATTTCTCGGCGCGGTTGTCGGCAATCGCCACATTATGCTGCTGGTCGCCCCGGGTGCCGAAACCCTTACCGAGGAAAAGATTCAGCGCCACGTGGACGCGGCGGTCGCGATGTTTCTGGCGAGATACGCGCCCTAACGCTGGTTGCATGGCAGGCCCGCCACGGCTCTGCTAAGGTTGTGCATGAGTTCCGGAAATCCGAGCTTCGAAGACCCGAAGGCGCTCGCCTGGCTCTTGCGCTGGTATGCGGAGGCTGGAGTCGACGTCGCGCTCGATCCCGAGCCGCACGATCGATTCGCCGACCGGGCGATGCCAAGAAAGCCTGTGGATATTCCAAAGCCGCAGGGGCCGGAGGCGCCAAAAGCGCAGGCCGCAACGGTGCCGCTCTCTTCTGAGGCCGCGGCACAATCGGCGGCCGAGGCCGCGGCATCCGCTCGAACCCTCGACGAATTGCGCGCCAGGCTCGACGCATTCGAAGGCTGCGCACTGAAGGCGACGGCCACCCAGCTCGTCTTTGCAGACGGCAATCCGCGAGCCAAGATCATGTTCGTCGGCGAGGCGCCGGGC
>Ga0070738_10003016_pt1 | contig 23479 bp, 21 predicted proteins | sample Coa_R2_2_FD_66446 | JGI IMG/M metagenome (GOLD analysis project Ga0070738, IMG submission 66446) | Surface soil microbial communities from Centralia Pennsylvania, which are recovering from an underground coalmine fire - Coalmine... | ecosystem: Environmental > Terrestrial > Soil > Unclassified ... | reverse complement strand
CGGCGCTCCGACGCGCACGATAGGCGCCTTCAGGTCGCCGAAGCCTTCCTCGGCAATCTCGGCCGCGATCTCGGCGCCGAAGCCGCCGATCTTCCAGGACTCGTGCGCGGTCACCGCCCGGCCGGTCTTCTTGACGGACGCGAGGATCGTCTCGATGTCCAGCGGCGCCAGCGTGCGGGGATCGACGATCTCGATCTCGATGCCCTCGCGGGCCAGCTGGCGCGCGGCGGCAATGGATTTGTGGACGTACCAGCCGGTGGCGATGACCGTCGCGTCCTTGCCCTCGCGGACGATCCGCGCCTTGCCGATCGGCGTCTCGTACAGGTCCTCCTGCACCTCGCCGCGGATGGCGTGGTACAGGTACATGTCCTCCACGAACAGCACCGGGTTCGGCTCCCGGATGGCGGCCACCATCAGGCCCTTGCAGTCGTCCGGGTGGGATGGCATGACCACCTTCAGGCCAGGGATGCCGGTGAACCAGGCTTCGTAGCACTGCGGGTGGCCGCGATAGGGGCCGTCGCCGATCTTCGTCCGGAACACCACTGGGCAGCTGCTGTGGCCGTCCGTGTAGTAGTAGACGCCCGGCGCCTGGGTGACCACCTCGTTCATGACCGAGGCCAGGAACTCGCCGAACGAGATCTCCATCACCGGCTTCAGGCCCATTATGGCCGCGCCCACCGCCATGCCGGCCGTGCCGCCTTCGGAGATGGGCGTGTCCATCACGCGCTCGTAGCCGAACTCCTCCCACAGGCCGGCTGTGCTCTGCATGGTCCCGCCGAAGGGACCGATGTCCTGGCCCATCAGGAAGATGTCCGGGTCCTCGCGCATGCATTGCGCCAGCGCCTCGATGACGGCCTCGACGTAGGTGATGCGGTGGGCCATCAGCGGTCCTCTCGCGGTTTGAACACCTTGTCCAGCCCGATCCCGACCACGTCGGCGGCTGGCGCCTGCTGGGCGCGCTCGATGGCCTCTTGCGTCTGGTCTTTGGCCTGCTGCCAGTGGCGCTGCAGGTCCGCTCCCGAAATGGCGCCGCGCTTCTCCAGCTCTTCCTCGAAGCGCGGAATCGGGTCCGGCTTCGGCTTCATGATCTCGCCCATGGCATCGCGGTACTCGACCTTGTCGCCGGCCCAGTGACCGCGCACCCGCCAGGTGATGGCCTCCAGCAGGCACGGCTGCCCGGCGCGGGCGCGCTCGATCGCGCCGCTCACCGCCTCGCGCGTGGCGATGGGATCGTTGCCGTCGAACTGCTCGCCGTACATGCCGTAGGACTTCGCATGGTCCACCACGTTCGTGTCGGCCAGAAAGCGCGTGGAGTGGGTTGAGATGGCCCACTGGTTGTTGTGGACGATGTAGACGATCGGCAGCTTGTGAATGCCCGCCAGGTTCAGTGCCTCGTGGAAATCGCCGCGCGTGCTCATGCCGTCGCCGAAGGCGTTGACCACCACGTTGGGCTGCTTGCGGTATTTGAAAGCCAGGGCCACGCCGGCCGCCTGGGCGATCTGCGGGCCGATATCGCCGCCAAGCCATGGCAGCAGCCCCATGTCCGTAGCCGGGCCGCCATGGGCGAAGCCGCGGCCGTGAGTGTAGCCGTCGGCCTTAGCCAGCGCGTGGCAGGCAAGGCGCCACAGCTCGGCGCCGCGCATGTGATAGACAATGTGCGCGCCGCGGTAGTGCGGGGCAGCGAAGTCGTCCGGCTTGAGTCCGTAGTAAGCGCCGATGACCGTCGCCTCCTCGCCTTCGCCCGGAAACCAGTTGTTCGACAGCTCGCACATGGCGGAGTCGAACACGCGGCTGAGGACCATCAGCCGGTGCATCTCGCGCAGGTCGTCGTCGCTCAGGGCCGCAGGCACGAAAGCGATTGTAGCGGTGGGAGCAGGGCTACTGGAGGCGGCTGTCGAGGAAGTTCCGGAACGACTCGCCGAAGGTCCCGCGCACGTGCTGCCAGTAGCCGGCCAGGTAGCGGCGCGACATCAGGCTGTCCATCGTCGCCACCCAGGCCCGCCAATCCTCCTCGTTCATGGCCCGGTCGAAATTGCGCTGGGCGTAGGCCTCTTCGAAGGTTGCCACCAGGATGTTGGCCAGGTGGAATCGTGCGTCCCGCTCGTCGCCAGTGGCCCCGGGATCGTCCAGCCCGTCGAACAGCTCGGGTTGCGAGATCATCAGCTCGCTGGTGCGGTCCAGCCGGGCCTGAAGCGTCATGCGGGCGGTGGCTTGCAGGGTCGCATGCGTCTCCTTCACCATCGCCCGTGATGCCCAGGCGTAATAGCCGGTCAGAATCACCAGCACCAGGGTCGCCAGCGCCTGCACGCTGCCCGCGTGCGCGTCGAGCCACTCCATATCAACAGCAGTATGCTCGTTTCCCAACATGGAGGTTACGGTCCTGGGCGGCGGCCACGGCGCCATGTGCCGGCCGCCGACCTGAGCCTCGCCGGCCACGAGGTGTCCCTCTACCTCTACCTCCGTAACCGCGAGCGCTTCGCGGAGACGTTCGCCACGCGGCGCATCCGCATCTCCGGCGCGGGCCGCACCGGGGATGCGGCAATCCGGCTGGTGACCGACGACATGGCCGCGGCGCTGGATGGCACGCGTGTGGTGATGGTGCCGCTGCCCGCCTTCGCGCATGAGGACGTGGCCCGCAAGGCCGCGCCGCATCTGCGCGCTGGCCAGGTGGTGTGCCTCACGCCCGGCACCTTCGGCTCCTACGTTTTCGCGCGAACGCTGCGCGAGCTCGGCGGAGCGCCGGCCGTCACCGCCGAAGCTGCCACGCTGCCCTACGGCACGCGCATCTGCGGCCCCTCGGACGTGCGCGTGACCATGGTCGCCGAGCATCTGCCAACGGGCGTCTTCCCGGCCAAGCGCACGGCCGAGACGCTTGACGTGCTGTGCCAGGTCTATCCCGCCACCGAACCGGTGAGCGATGCGCTCGACGCGGCGCTGCTGAACGTGAATGGCGCCCTGCACGCCAGCCTTACCATCATGAACGCCGGCCCTATCGAGGGCATGGACAGCTTCGACATCCACCGCCAGGGCAGCACCCCGGCCATCCTGCGCGTCATGGCTGCGCTCGAAGGCGAGCGCATCGCTCTGCGCGAGCGGCTCGGCTACCGGCCGCCGCACTGGCCGATCATGGACTGCCGCCGCCGAAGCGATGGCTCGCCGCCACATCGAAGCCTTCCTGCCGTACATCCAGCCGATGGTTGACTTCTACGGCGTCAGCGACCTCGAGTCCGCCGTCCGCGCCTTCTGCGCTGTGGGCGACGAGGCCGAGCTGGCCGACGGCTGCCAGCGCCTCTTCGCCGCGGGCGCCAAGCGCATCACCTTCTCCGGCTCGCTCGGCCCCGACCGCGACGAAGCCATTGCCATCCTGGCCAGAGTGGCGAACCGTTTGGGTAATAGCCGCCGCGGCGTAGCTACGATCCTTCCGTGATCTTTGGGCGCCGCAAGGAGGTGGCCGCGGAGGACGGCGAAGGGTGGCTGGTCGTCGGGCTCGGGAATCCTGGCACGGAGTACGAGCGCAACCGGCACAACATCGGCTTTCGGGTCGTGGATGAGGTCGCGCGGCGGCTTGGCGCGCGGTTCGACGCCAAGAAGTCGCAGGGCAAGCTGGCGGTCGCGCGGCGCGAGGGCAAGCCGCTGTACCTGCTGAAGCCGCAGACGTTCGTCAACGCCAGCGGCAAGTCGGTTGGGCCGGTGATGCGCTTCTATAAGGTGCCGGTCGAGCGGCTGCTGGTGGTCTGCGACGACATTGATCTGCCGTTCGCGCGCATCCGCATCCGGCCGAATGGCAGCTCCGGCGGGCATAACGGGCTGAAGTCGATCATGGAGACGCTCGGCGGGCGGCAGGACTTCCCGCGCATTCGCATCGGCGTCGGCCGGCCGCCGCACGCGCGGGAAGCGGTCGTCGGGCACGTGCTGGAGGACTTCTCCAGGTCCGAAGAGGAGGAGTTGGCCGCGGTGATTGACGACGCGGTCGACGCGGTGGAGCTGATTCTCGATGGTGCGATCGAGAAGGCAATGGACACCTACAACGGCCTGAGGCGGGAGCCGGCCTAGTGGCTCTGTACGGTCTGCTGCCGCCTCTGCAGACGTCCGATGCGTTCAAGCGGCTGGTTGCTCAGCTGGGCCAGGGCTCGGCCAGGGCAGGGGGCACGCTGGGCGCCAGCACCGGCTATTTGCTTGCGGCCCTGCAGGTGGCGCTGAAGCGGCCGGTGATCGCCGTCATGCCGGACGCCGAGCGGGCGCGGACGGTGTTCGAGGAGCTGCAGTCCTGGAGCCTCGAACCGGGCTCGTGCCTGTACTTCCCGGAGCTGGAGGGCTCGCCTTACGAGGAGGGCAAGTCCCGGCCGGAGACGGTGCGGCAGCGGGCCGGCGTGCTGGCCGAGCTGAAGACGCGGCCGAAGCACGAAGGCCGTTGGTTCAAGCCGCTGGTCATCACCAGCGCGGCGGCGCTGTTCCCGCGCGTCACGCCGCCGGAGGACTTTGCGGCGCAGGTCCTCACGCTGGAGCAGGGCCAGAAGATCAAGCCCGACGCGCTCATCGAGGAGTGGGTGCGGATGGGCTTCGAGCCGGCGCCGATGGTCGAGGAGTCGGGCACATTCACCCGCCGCGGCGGCGTGCTGGACGTGTTCCCACCGGCGCACTCACGACCGGTGCGCATCGAGTTCTGGGGCGACGACGTCGAGTCCATCCGCCTGTTCGATCCCGAGACGCAGCTCAGCGATACCGAGGTCAAGACCATTACCTTCACGCCCGTGCGGGAGGTCTCCTCCGGCACCGGTCAGCGAGCGCTGGACCTGCTGGACGCGCTGGATTTCGACGGCTGCCGAGAGGAGGAAGCCGGCCGCTGGCGGCAGGCGTTGGAGGCCATCGCCGCCGGGCAGAAGTCCGAGGACAGCGACTTCTACACCCGCTTCCTGTTCGAGCGCGAGGCCTCCCTGCTGGAGTACCTGCCGGAGGACGGCGTCGTCGTCCTGAGCGAGGCGGACGCCATCCAGCGTGCGCTGGCGCATGTCGGCAACCAGGCCGAGGACTTGCGCCACGAGCTCGAGGCCGAAGGCGAGCTCCCGGCCGGACTGCCGAAGCCCTACCTCGACCACTCAGCACTCAGCACCCAGCACTCAGCACTCGAGCTGACCGCCGGCCCGTCGGCCGAGCTCGACCTCGGGTTCAGGACGGCTGGCTCGTACGGCGGTAAGATCAAGACCGTCCTCCAGGACCTCAAGCGCTGGCTGGCCGACAAGCAGCGCGTCGTCATCGTGACCCTCCAGGCCAAGCGCTTGTCGGAGCAGATCGGCGAGGGCGAAAACCTGCCGTTGGCGGAGCCGCTCGACAACCTGGATGCCCTGCCGGACGAGGGCACGCTGACCATCGTCAACGGCGCACTGCGCGAGGGCTGGCGCAACCCCGAGCTGGGGCTGGTGGTCCTCAGCGACATCGAGGTCTTCGGCTGGGCTAAGCCGCGAAAGGCGCTGGCCCATAAGCAGACCGCGCCGCCGATCCTGCTCAGCGACATCTCGCCAGGCGACTACGTCGTGCACGTGGAACACGGCGTCGGCCAGTACAAAGGGCTGGTTCAGCGAGAGCTGGGCGGCCACACGCGCGAATACATGGTGCTGCAGTACGCCGGCACCGATCAGCTCTCGGTCCCCGTCGAGCAGATCGACCGCATCAGCCGCTACATCGGTGTGGGCGAGCACAAGCCCACCCTCAACAAGCTCGGCTCACAGGACTGGGAGCGCGCCAAGAGCCGTGTCAAGCAGTCCATCGTCCACCTGGCGGCGCAGCTCCTGGCGCTGTACTCGCAGCGTGAGATGGCTCCCGGCTTCTCCTTCCCGCCCGATACCCCCTGGCAGGACGAGCTGGAGAACAGTTTCCCCTATGTAGAGACGCCGGACCAGCTCCAGGCCTCGGCCGAGGTCAAAGCCGACATGGAGAAGCCCGCCCCGATGGACCGCCTGCTGTGCGGCGACGTAGGTTTCGGCAAGACCGAAGTGGCGGTGCGAGCCGCGTTCAAGGCGGTGATGGCCGGCAAGCAGGTGGCCGTGCTGGTGCCGACGACCGTCCTGTCCGAGCAGCACCTCAACACCTTCCGGGACCGCATGAAGTCATTCCCGGTCAAGATCGAGATGCTCAGCCGCTTCCGCTCGCCCGCCGAGCAGAAGCACATCGTCGACGAGGTCAAGGCCGGCGCGGTGGACATCCTCATCGGCACCCACCGCATCCTGCAGCACGACGTCCAGTTCAAGAACCTGGGTCTGCTGATCGTGGACGAGGAGCAGCGCTTTGGGGTCATGCACAAGGAGCGGCTGAAGGAGCTGAAAAAGGACGTGGACGTGCTCACGATGACGGCCACGCCCATTCCTCGCACCCTGAACATGGCCATGGTCGGCGTGCGCGACATGAGCGTCATCGAGACCCCGCCCGAGTACCGCCAGCCCATCAAGACCTACCTGGAGGAGTACCGCGACGACGTCGTGCGGGACGCCATCCTGCGCGAGATCAAGCGCGGCGGGCAGGTGTACTACGTCCACAACCGCGTGGAGACGATGGCCCCGGCCATCCAGAAGCTGCGCAAACTGCTGCCGGAAGCGACGTTCGTCGGCGCGCACGGGCAGATGGCCGAAGGTCAGCTCGAGAAAGTCATGAACGACTTCGCCCACGGCGAATACGACGTGCTGGTGTGCAGCACCATCATCGAGAACGGGCTCGACATCCCCAACGTCAACACCATCATCATCAACGAGGCCGGCAAGCTCGGCCTGGCCCAGCTCTACCAGCTGCGCGGCCGCGTCGGCCGCAGCGCCGTCCATGCCTACGCCTACCTGCTGTTCAAGGGCGAGGTGCCCCTGACGCCACAGGCCGAGAAGCGCCTGCGGACCATTTTCGAGACCACCGACCTGGGCGCCGGCTTCAAGATCGCCATGAAGGACCTGGAAATCCGCGGCGCCGGGAACCTCCTCGGCCCCGAGCAGCATGGCCAGATGAACACCGTCGGCTTCGACCTCTACTGCAAGCTGCTGGCCGAGTCCATCCAGGAGCTCAAAGGCGAGGAGGTGCCTGACACGACGGCCAAGGACACCATCACCGTCGACGTCGGCCTGGACGCGCTCATCCCGGAGGATTATGTGACCGACCTGGCGCTGAAGATGAACCTCTACCAGCGCATTGCGCTGGTCACCGAGCTGGCCCAGTCAGAGGCGCTGGAGAAGGAGATCCGCGACCGCTTCGGGCCTCCTCCGGAGCAGGTGGAGAACCTGTTCCTCCTCCTGAACCTCAAGCTCAAGGCCCTGGAGGTGGGCGTCGAAGCCATCCGCAAGCGCCCGCTGCAGGAGGACGTGGTCCTCCAGTTCAAGGAAGGCTCCACGTTCGACCGCTACGAGCTTGGCAAGCGCTTCGGCCCTCGCCTGACCATCGGCACGCTCCAGCTGCGCTTCCACGTCCAGGGCGACAAGTGGCGCGCCGACCTGGTGCGCCTGATGGACGCGCTCGTCGCCCTCCACCGCCGCGAGCCGGCTCTGGCCGCGGCAGCCGGCCGCTAGCGGCTTGCTGCCACTCTGGGCGGCTCGTAGGTCCGCGTCGCCGCGGCGCGCTTGGCTCCGAACAGGAAGCGCGGCACCTGCGCCCAGTTAATGGTCCAGCCCACGCCGAAGGCCGTATCGGTGAGCAGGCGCGGGTTGTCCGGCGCCCAGACGGCGTTGAGGATGCGGCCGACCGTCGGCTTGCGGAAGTCGTAAGGCACCACGCCGGCGACCTTGCCATGCCACGTCCGGAACTGGCGTGGCCGCATCAGCTCCTGGATCACCGCGGCAATCGTCAGGTCCAGGCTCAACCAGACCAGCAGGCCGCTCAGGTTCTTGGCCTTCAGCTCCACCGCCATCCCGGCGACGTCCAGCTCGACAGACACGAGCTTCGAGGACCGCCTCGATGAGGATTCGGCCTCGCGTCGCCGGCCTAGGGCGACGGGGCTGTCGAACAGCGACAGCTGGACGTTCGGCCGCCGCTTCTGTGGGGCGACGTAACGGCTGAGAGCTTGGCCGGCTTTGGTGGCGACGTTCATGAGAGCCTCTCCTGGTGCGCTTAAGCGCCTGTAAGCTCAGCATAGCGCCGGCCAAATGGTGCCACCAGAGGGGCGCGGCCGGACCGCGAGCAGGCCGCCCATGCTATAAGCAAGCGAATGGCCGCATCCGCGACTGCCCTCCCGAGCCTGGGCGCTGCCGAGCGCACGCGGATGCCACTTGCTGGGCCGGCGGCAATTGCCGCCGTCGTGGTCGTGCCCATGGGCATCCTGCTGTGGCTGCTGCGCTTCCCCGGGCAGCCGGCCACGCCGGAGCTGTCTGTCGAGCACCTGGTGATCGTGGCCAACGTGGCGGCGCTGGCGCTGCTGGTGGCGCTGTTCGTCGCCCGCGCGGCCCTGCAGCAGCGAGCCTACCGGGTGCTGTTGCTGGCGCTCGGGTTCCTGAGCCTGTCTGGCTTCTTCACCGTCCACGCGCTTGCCACGCCAGGCGTGATCCTGCCCGCCAGCGAGCTGACCTATTCCGGCGGGACCTATCACGAGGAACACGGCGCGGCCTCGGTGCTGGGCATCTCGGCCTTTCTGAGCCTGCTGGTGCCGGCGCTGTTCTTCTCCTCCCGCTACCTGCCGGCGCACTGGGACGCCTCGAAGATGCTCCGTACCCAGGCGAGGGTCATCGTCGGCGTCATCGCCGCCGCCCTGGTGGCCTACGGCGTCCTGGGGCTCACGCAGCCGAACGCCGTCGCGGTGCTGCCCCTGCTGCAGCCGCCGTTCATCTACATCGCCGCCGCGTCGAGCATCAGCCTGCTGCTGTTTTCCGCCTGGCGCCAGAGCCGGGAGTACATGGCCACGCGCTTGCCTATGCAGGCTGCCCTGATTGCCGCGTTCCTGCTCCTCGCTCAGGCGCAGGTCGCGATGATTGTGTCGCCGGTGTGGGGACCGGCCTGGTGGGAGTACCACGTGCTGATGCTCACTGCCGTGTTCACGGCCCTGTGCGCGCTGTTCCTGGAGCTGGATCGGCGGCGCGGATTCGAGCGCTTCGTCTCGCCGGCCGTGGTCGAACGCGTGATGACTGGCGAGCGCATCTCGCTCGGCGGCGAGCGCCGGACGGTGACCATCCTGTTTGGCGACCTCCGTAACTCCACCGCGCTGGCCGAGAAGCTCCCGCCCGAAACCGTCGTCTCGGTTCTGAACAGCTACGTCGGGACGATGGCCCAATGCGTCTTCGACGAAGGCGGCATCCTGGACAAGTTCCTGGGGGACGGCGTGATGGCCATCTTCGGCGTGCTGCCGGATCCGTCGCATGGCGCGCTGGCCGCTGTTCGCGCCGCGAGGGCTATCAGGCTGCGGCTCGGCGAGGTGAACCGCGCCCGCGCCGCCTGCGGTGAGCCGGAGGTCGCCTTCGGCGTGGGCATCCACACCGGCGAGGTGGTGCTCGGCGCCGTTGGCCTGCCGCAGCGGTCGGACTACACGGCCATCGGCGACACCGTCAACACCGCCTCGCGCCTGGAGAGCCTGTGCAAGGAGTACCACGTCGATTCCGTGCTCTCGGCCGACGTCGCGGCCCTGCTGGACGGCGGCTTTCCCCTGCGCCGCCTCGGCTCCGCCGCCATCCGCGGCAAGGAGCGCGAGCTGGAAGTCTTCACGCTGGCTGGGGAGTAGATGCGGCCGCCCCGCCGCGGACTGGGCCGGTTCCCGGCCGTGCTCCTCAGTGCGAGCTGGTCGTTGTGCCGTTCGTGCCAGATGAGCCGGTGTTGGTCGAGCCCGTGCCGGTAGAGCCGGTACCGGTAGAGCCGGTGCCCGCGGAGCTCGTCCCCGTCGAACCGGTGCTTGTCGAACCCGAGCTGCTAGAGCCGGAGCCGCTCGAGCTGCCGGAGATTGAGCCGGTCGAGCCGGAGCCGGGCTGGGCGCCGCCGCAGCCCCAGCGGACGCTGCGCACGTTCTGGGTCGCGCTGCCGGCGCAGTCGTAGTGCCAGCCGGATGGCGGTGGGGAGTACTGGCGGTTCACGTCGCGCCAGTGGTCTTCTTCCGCCTTCAGCAGCTGCTGCTGGTCGTGGAACTCGGCGATGGCCAGCCGCAGCCGCTCACGGTCCGCGCGCTGCGCCGCCAGCTCGTAGTGGTGGATGGCGGCGTCGTAGCGCGCCAGCTTGGCCATCAGCGCCGCGTGCACGTCGGCCATCTCGGCCGGCGGCGGCAGCAGCTGGATCTGCTGGTACAGCATCCGCCACTGCAGGATCGTCGCCAGCATGCGCTGCATCCAGCCCTGATCGAGCATCTGCCCGGACCCGGGATCGGCGGCCAGCTGGTCATTCATGCTGCCGAGCGACTGCAGCAGCGCCTGCACCTGCGTGCCGTAGTCCGATGAAGCGGGGGCGGCCGGTGTGGTGGAGTCCGTCGTAGTCGTGACGACGGGGTCGTGCTCCCAGGCGAAGCGATCCGAATTGAGGCGTTTCACGAGCCCGTCGGGGCCCATGAGCCAGGTCCAGTAGCCGTTGGTGAAGGCGGTCCAGTTGTCGCTCTTGCGCCACACCAGCAGGCCCTTGCTGGTGTGCTGCTGAGCATCGCCGTTAGGGGCGAATGCCTGGTTCTCCGCGCAATCGCCGATCTCGTCGCGATTTGCGTCGTGAAGAGACTGAAATCCGAGCACGAACTGGCAGGCTGGTGAATCCGCCAGTGCCGGCTGCGCAAACAGCAGGCAGCTGAATATCCCGAGGAGAAGCGCGCCGAGTCGTTTCATGGTTGCCTCCTGAGGAGATTTGTCGTGATGGCTGTGCAACGGCCAACCTCGGCGAGGCGGGTAGAGGCATAGGACATTCGGGTGGTTCTTCTGGAAAAAGCGGCCTGGCGTCAGATCCGCCAGAGCCTGGCTATACTCGCCTTCGTGGCGGACCTGGGGAAGCTGTTGATCGGCGCCGGCGTGCTGCTGGTGCTGGCCGGCATCGCCTTCCTGCTGGCAGGCCGTATCCCCTACCTGGGCCGCCTGCCGGGGGACATTGCCGTGCAGCACGGCAGCTTCGGCTTCTACTTTCCGATCGTCACCTGCATCCTCGTGTCACTGGTGCTGACCGTGCTCCTGAACCTCGGCACGCGTCTCTTCCGCTAAGCGGCCTCTGAAGACTGACGAGCTCGACTACCACCTCCCGCCGGAGCTGATCGCTCAGCAGCCGGCCGACCCGCGCGACAGCTCACTGCTGCTGGTGATCCACCGCGACACCGGCCTCCTTGAGCACCGCATCTTCCGCGACATCGGCGAGTACCTGCAGCCGGGCGACGTGCTGGTGGCCAACGACAGCCGCGTCGTCCCTGCGCGCCTGCGCGGGCATAAACAGGGCAGCGGCGGCGCCATCGAGGCGCTGCTGCTGCAGCCCGAGACGCCGGAGGTGTGGCGTGCCCTCGTCAAGCCCGGCCGCCGCATCCGCCCGGGTATGGTCCTGGAGTTCGAGGCGCCCCACCAGGCAGCAGGCCAGCTTACCGCCGAAGTGCTGGACGGCGGCGAAGAGGGCTCACGCCGGCTCCGCTTCTCCGTCTCCGGCGACGATCTCGATCGGGCGCTCGAAACCTACGGCAGCACGCCGCTGCCGCCCTACATCCACGAGCCGCTGGACGATCCCGAGCGTTACCAGACCGTGTACGCCCGGCCCAAGGGGTCCGTCGCGGCGCCTACGGCAGGCCTGCACTTCACGCCCGAGCTGCTGGAGTTACTGGCGCGGCAGGGTGTGCGGACGGCGTACGTCACCTGCCACATCGGCCTGCACACGTTCCGGCCCATCTCCGGCAGCACCGTCGAGGAGCACGACATCCACGAGGAGTGGTGCCTGGTCCCGCCGAACGTAGCCGAAGCCTGCAACGAAGCTCGCGCGCAGGGCCATCGGGTCGTGGCGGTGGGCACCTCGAGCGTGCGGGCGCTGGAGTCGGCCTGGAAAGATGGCGCCGTCCAGCCGTTCCAGGGCTGGACCCGGCTGTACATCTACCCCGGCTACGAGTACCGGGCGCTGGATGGCATGATCACCAACTTCCACCTGCCGCGGACGACGCTGATGGCGCTGGTGAGCGCCTTCACCTCACGCGAATTGATCCTGCGCGCCTACGCTGAGGCGATCGCGCGCCGCTACCGCTTCTACTCCTTCGGCGACGCCTGCCTCCTGATTTAGCGACACCTTCGGCCGCAGCAGCGTGGCCGGCATGATCGCGAACGCCGCTGCGAGAGCGAACACCGCGGCGATGCCGGTGGTGATATGCGCCGGGTCGGAGCCGATGCCGTGCAGCAGCGCGCCCATCAGCGCTCCGCCGGCGGCGCTGCCGAGCAGGCGGCAGGTCTGCACGGCCGCCGAGGCCACTCCGCTGCGATCGGGCGGCGAGAAGACGATGGCCCAGTTCATGAGGTGCAGCAGGCAGATGCCCACGCCCACGGCCGCGACCGTCCAGCTGAAGGTCGTGAGCAGCAGGGGGAACGGCCCCGTGGCCACCTGCAGGCCAATGCCACCCGTACCGCAGCAGATCATCAGCGCGCCAATGACCACGGCGCGCTTTCGCCAGTCGCCCTGCGCCCGCACGCCGATCAGGCTGCCGACCGTCCAGCACACCCCGCCCGCGCTGAGGACCAGCCCGGCGGTGAAGGCGCTCTCCAAACGGACGTTTTGCAGGTACAGCGGCAGGAACACGCCTGAGCCGACGTAGCCGCCGGTCACGAACATGGTTGCCAGCATCGACGAGCCCACCGGCCCCCGCCCGGTCCATGTCTCCAGCGGAATCACCGGCACAACCGCGCGGCGCTCCTCCCGAAGGTACACCCAGCCCAACCCGAGTCCGCACACCACCAGGATTGCCGCCACGACGGCATCAGCCGAGGGCGCGGCCACGAGCAGGCCGACCGTGACGGCCAGCATCACCGAGCGGACCAGCGGGATTGGGCGGCCCCTATCGGCGACGGGTGGATGGCTGAGGCCGCGGATGGCGATGCCCGCCGCAACCAGGCACAGCGGCGCGTTGGCCAGGAAGATCCAGCGCCAGCCGAACAGGTCGGTGATCGCCCCGCCGGCCAGCGGACCGCCCAGCGCCACCACGCCCCACAGCGTCGAAATGAGCGAGTACATGCGGATGCGCAGCGCCTCGGGGTAGTCCGAGCGGCGGCATAGCTCAGCGCCGAGAGGCCTCCGCCGCCGAGCCCCTGAAAGCCGCGCGCGAACACCAGCAGCGACATCGAGGGCGCGCCCGCGCACAGCAGCGAACCGATCCCGAACACCAGGATGGCCACCAGGAACGGCGGCCGCAGCCCCGACCGGTCGCGCCAGGCGCCGGCCAGCGACATCCCGACAATCTGCGCCAGCACGAAGGCCGAGGCGACCCAGGCGTACAGCACCGGCTGGCCGAGCTCTTTGAGCACCACCGGCATCGACGTGTTGACCACATACTGGTCCACCGATCCGATTGAGATGCCCGCCAGGGCGGTGACCGACGGCCAGAAGTAGTCGCCCTTGAACGCATCCGCGAAGGTTGCGCGCATCGGTGTCACGCAACTGTCATGCTGAGCGTCGAGCGAAGCATCCCCACTTGCAACTGGAAACCCTTCGCTCGACGCTCAAGGTGACACGGCTCATTCGTCCGGCCCGCCGAGCTGGAGAAGGTCGTTCTCGCCGGCGGACTTCAGCAGGCCGGTGCGGGAGTAGAGCAGCAGCTTGTCGCGCGTGTCCTGGATATCCATGTTGCGCAGCGTGAGCTGCCCGATGCGGTCCTCAGGCGAGAACGGCGCATTCTCGACGTTTTCCATGGACAGCCGCTCGGGCCGGTAGGTGACGTTGGGGCTCTCCGTCTTGAGGATCGAGTAGTCGTTTCCGCGCCGGAGCTCCAGCGTCACCTCGCCGGTGACAGCGCTGGCCACCCAGCGCTGCAGCGACTCGCGCAGCATCATCGCCTGCGAATCGAACCAGCGGCCCTGGTACAGCAGCCGGCCGAGCCGGCGGCCGCTGTCCCGGTACTGCTCGATGGTGTCCTCGTTGTGGATGGCCGTGACCAGCCGCTCATAGGCGATGAACAGCAGGGCCATGCCGGGCGCCTCGTAGATGCCCCGGCTCTTGGCCTCGATGATCCGGTTCTCGATCTGGTCGGACATGCCCAGGCCATGGCGGCCGCCGATAGCGTTCGCCTCCAGCACCAGCTCGACCGGATCGTCATAGCCGTGGCCGTTCAGCGCCACCGGCCGGCCCTGCTCGAAGGCCACGGTCACGAGCTCGGGCTCGATCTTCACGCTCGCCTGCCAGAAGGCGACGCCCATGATCGGCTCGACGATTGTGACGTTCTGGTCCAGAAACTCCAGCAGCTTGGCCTCGTGGGTTGCGCCCCAGATGTTTGAGTCAGTGCTGTAGGCCTTCTCGCGGCTCATCCGGTAGCCCAGGCCGGCCTTGCTCAGGAAATCCGACATCTCCTTGCGGCCGCCGAGCTCGGCGTTGAACACCGGGTCGAGCCAGGGCTTGTAGATGCGCAGCTCGGGGTTGGCCAGCAGGCCGTAGCGGTAGAAGCGCTCGATGTCGTTGCCCTTATGGGTGCTGCCGTCGCCCCAGATGTTGACGCCGTCCTCCTTCATGGCCAGCACCAGCATCGTGCCGGTGACGGCCCGGCCGAGCGGGGTGGTGTTGAAGTAGGGCAGGCCGGCCGTCGAGATGTGGAAGGCCCCGCATTGCAGGGCGGCGAAGCCCTCTTCCACCAGCCGTTTGCGGCAATCGACGAGGCGCGCCTTCTCGGCGCCATAGGCCAGCGCGCGGCGGGGGATCTCGTCGTAGTCCGTCTCGTCCGGCTGGCCCAGGTTGGCCGTGTAGGCGTAGGGGATGGCGCCCTTCTGGCGCATCCACTGAACCGCGGCGCTGGTGTCGAGCCCGCCTGAGAAGGCGATGCCCACCCGTTCGCCCTGGGGCAGCTGCTGGAGGATCTTGCCCACGAGAACGGCCCGCTACGAGCGGGCGGCCTTGAGGGAGGCGGCGATCATCCCCACCGCTTTCTCGACCTCGCCCTCGGACAGGATGAGCGGCGGCACCATCCGGACCGTCCGCGGGCCGGTGTTGTTCAGGATGATGCCGTTCCGCAGGCCGGCTTTGACGATCTCGGCGGCAATGTCCTCGTCAGTGTCGAAGGCCACCATCAGCCCCATGCCGCGGATTTCCGTCACGCCCGGGATCGTCTCTTTGAGGTTGCTCAGCTCGTCCTTCAGCGCCTGGCCCACCCGCGCCGAGTTGCCCATGAGGTCCGCCTTTTCCAGGTAGCGCATGGCCGCTATCCCGGCCGCGCAGCAGACCGGGTTGCCGCCCATCGTCGAACCGTGGTCGCCGGGCGTCAGCACTGCGCAATGATCCTTCGCCAGAAAGGCGCCGATCGGCAGCCCTCCGGCCAAACCCTTGGCCAGCGTGATCACGTCCGGCTCGAAACCGAACTGCTGGAAGCCGTAGAAGGTGCCCGTCCGGCCCAGCCCGCACTGTATCTCGTCGCAGATCAGCAGCAGGCCCAGCTCGTCACATAGCTTGCGGACGTTTAGCAGGTAGTCGCGGTCGTGGATGTGGATGCCGCTCTCGCCCTGGACGCACTCCAGCATGATGGCCGCGGTCTTGTCCGAGACGGCCTGCCGCAGCGCCTCGAAGTCGTTGAACGGCACGCACTTGAAGCCGTCCGGCATGGGCAGGAACGGCTCGTGGTACTTCGGCTGCCCGGTGGCGGCCAGCGTGGCCAGGGTGCGGCCGTGGAACGAGTGCTCGATCGTGATGACTTCGTAGGCGCCGTTGCGATGGGTGCGGCCATACTTGCGGGCCAGCTTGAGCGCGCCCTCATTGGCCTCGGCGCCGCTGTTGCCGAAGAACACCCGATCGGCCGGCGAGCGCTCGATGAGCCACTCGGCCAGCTCAAGCTGCGGCTCGGAGTAGTACAGGCTGGAGGTGTGCATTACCTTCTGCGCCTGCTTGGTGATGGCGTCCACGAGCACCGGATGGGCGTGGCCCAGGATATTGACGGCGATGCCGGCTACCAGGTCCAGGTAGGGCTTGCCCTCGTCGTCGTACAGCCAGCAGCCTTCGCCGCGCTCGAACACCACGGGCAGGCGGCTGAAGGTCCGCATGTAATAGCGGGCTTCGAGATCCGTCCAGGAGCTCATAGTGGCTGGCATCCCCAAAGTTTACGCCGGTGCAGGGGCGCAGCCCCTGCCGGGGTTCGGGGTGTCCCCGAAGAATTCCCCTCTTTGGCGGGGTGGGGCTCAGTACAGGTGCGAGGGCTCGCACGGCTGGCCGAGCGCCTCGCACAGGTTGTTCAGGATGCGCGCCGTCGCGCCCCAGATGCGGTGCTCGCCCCAGCCGTAGTAGGCCAGGTCGCGGTTGTCGGCATCCTTCATGTGCCCCACGGCGGCGGGGTCGAAGAGCTGCGCCAGCGGGACCTCGACCACCGACCGAACCTCGTCCTCCTGGGCCTGAATGGCCGATGGGTCGAGCACCAGCCCAGTGAACGGCGAGACCAGGAAGTTGCTCGGCGGCACGTACACGCCGTCCAGCCGTCCCCACACCTCGATGGCTTGCGCCGGCAGGCCGACCTCCTCGGCGGTCTCGCGCAGCGCCGCGGCCTGGAGGCTCGCGTCGTCCGGCTCGACGCGCCCGCCGGGCAGCGACAGCTCGCCGCCATGGTGCTTCAGGTCAGCGTGCCGCTCCGTCAGCAGCACGTGCAGCCCTTCGGCGCGCGGGACGAACAGCAGCAGCACCGCGCCGGAGCGAGGCTCGCGCTTGCGCCAGGCGTCCTGCCGGTACAGCGGATTGGTGGAATTATCCGGCCAGCGCGGCGCGAACCGCAGGCAGGACAGGATCTCCCGCCACTCATACCCGGACAGCCGCGCCCGCAAGCTGGCGACGTCCAGGTCCGGCATGGGGCTCAACTATAGCGACGGGCTAAGAACCAGCCTTCAGCTTCTCCGCGATGCGGGCGCTCAGGACGTTCTTCTGGACCTTCCCGAAGCCGGAGATGGGAAGCTCGGGGATGATCTCCAGCCGCTCGGGGTGCTTGTAGCGGGCCAGGCCGTGCTCCGTCAGGAACGTGGTCAGCTCCGGCAGCTCGACAGACTGGCCGGGGCGCAGGACGGCGAAGGCGCACATCTTCTCGCCCAGCACGCGGTCCGGCATGGGCACGCAGGCCACGTTGAAGATGGCCGGGTGCATCAGCAGCAGGTTCTCGACCTCTTCGGCGCTGATCTTCTCGCCGCCGCGATTGATGACGTCCTTCTTGCGACCTTCGACCACGTAGTTGCCGTCCTCCCGCTTACGCAGCAGGTCGCCCGACTTGTAGAAGCCGTCCGGGGTGAAGGTTCGGGCGTTGTGCTCCGGCGCGCGGTAGTAGCCGCGCAGGGTGTACGGCCCGCGTGTCCACAGCTCGCCGATCTCGCCCACCGGCACCTCGTTGCCGTCGTCGTCGGTCAGGCGCACTTCGTCGTCGGGGCAGACGGGCCGGCCCACTGTTTCGATGCGTGCCTCGCGCGAGTCGTCCAGGCGGCTGTACATCAGCAGGCCCTCGGCCATGCCGAAGACCTCCTGCACCTTGGCCTTGGAGAAGACTTCCTCCGTCCGGATCTTGGTCTCGGGCTGATACTTCTGCCCGCCGCTGTTGACCACGCGGACGGACGAGAAGTCGTACTTGCCGAGGTCCGGCTCGTCCAGCCAGCGGATGATGACCGCCGGCACGATCTCGAGGTGCGTGATGCGCTCCCGCTCGATCAGCGGCAGCACGTCCGACGGCCGGGTGCTGATCGAGAGCACGATTCTCGCGCCGGCTAGCAGAAAGGCCTGGATGCCCGCCGAGGCCAGCGGAAAGTTATGGGCGATCGGCAGGACCACCAGCAGGGAGTCGTCGGGCCGGATGTCGATCACCGCGCCCGAAGCCTTGGAGTTGTAGACGTAGTCGTTGTGGGTGCGGGCGATGACTTTGGGGATACCCGTCGTCCCGCCCGAGAGCTGGAAGCAGCACGGCTCCAGCGGGTCCAGCTTCAGCTCGTCAAGCCGGCTGGCGCGCAGGGATGGCTCGGTCGCCAGCAGCTTCGACACCGACACGCAGCCATCCGGAACGCTCTCGCCGGTCACGAGGATGTGCTTCAGCGTCTTGGCCTTGCTCCGGATGTCCAGCGCCATGCCGGGGAAGTCGAAGCCGCCCCAGGTGTCCGGGATGGCGTAGGCCAGCGCGTCGATGAAATCCACAAAATGGCCGATCTCATGCTGGCGGTGCGGCGGCAGGGCCATCAGCGGGATGGCGCCGAGCCGCTGGAAGGCGAAGTAGAGGTACACAAACTCCGGGATATTGGGCAGGTGCAGGACGGCCGCGTCGAGCGGCTTCAGGCCAAGCTCGAGCAGGTGCAGCGCCAGGCGGTCCACACGCTCGCCGAGCTGCCGGTAGGTGACCCGCTCGTCGCCGGCGACAATGGCCACGCGATCCGCATATTTCTCGAAGGCGTCACGGAAGTGATCGATCAGCGGCCGGTCTTCCCAGTAGCCGCGCTCACGGTAGCGCTGAACCAGCTCGTTCGGCCAGGGGACAAAGCCCTCAAGCATGCGGGCGACCCTCTCCCTAGCCCTCTCCCGCTGCGGCGGGCGAGGGGACGTATGACATCGCCACGCGGGCCGTATCGACGTGGTCCTCATACATGCGGTCGTGGCGGGGCACCGGATAGATGATCGGATAGACGCCGTCGGCCAGAATGCGCTTCAGCTCCTTGGAGTTGGTGACGCTGAACTTCTCGACCATGCCGTCGGTCACCAGCGATGCGGCCTTCTTGAAATCGCCGGTCTGCCACACCTCGTTCACCTTGCGGGCGTCCGCGCCGAAGCCGGAGATGTCCGCGATGTGCAGGTAGTGCTCGGAGGCGCAGTAGAAGGCCAAGCCGCGGCGCATGGCGTCGATGGACGTGGAGTCGTTCGGGTCGGCCACCGTCATGGTCAGGCTCAATATCTTGACCTGGGCGGGATCGCGCCCCCCTTCCGCGGCGGCTTTCTCGACGATGCCGCGGTACTCCGCCACCGCCTCGGCCGTCGGCCAGTTCATGATGAAGCCGTCGAACTCCTTGGCCGCGAGGCGGACCATCTGCGGTCCCAGAGCGGCCAGGTAGATGGGGACATGCTCGCCGATAGGCCCCTCGCGCAAGTGGAAGTCCTTTACCTGGAACCACTCGCCTTCGTAGGAAAAGCGCTTCTCCGTCAGGAGCCCGCGGATGATGCGCAGGCTCTCGCGGGCGCGGGCAATCGGCCGCGGGATGCCGGTCCCGTGGCCGCGCACCATGAAGCCGATGCCTCCCGTGCCCAGGCCCAGCGCAAAGCGGCCGCCGCTGAGTTCCCAGATCGTGCGCGTGGCCATGGCCAGCAGCGTGGGCGTGCGGGAATAGAAGTTGACGATGCTGGTCCCGAGGGCGATGTCCGGGGCTTCGCGTGAGAGCAGCGCCAGCAGGGCAAAGGCCTCCTTGCCGGACTCCTCGGTAAGCCAGAAGCGCTCGTACCCGAGCCGCGCGGATTCCTGCGCGAACCTGATGATGTCGTCGAAGTCGAGGTCGCCGGTGTGCAGCATGACCCCCATATCCGCTGGCATGGCTTCGATTGTATGGCCGCCGTCCGCGCGGATATCGCCGCCGTCCGCGCAGGAGTTGCGCAGTTTGGCTGGTTAGGGTAAAACCTTCGCTCATGAAGATGAAAGCTCTCACCCCATTGGGTGGACTCCTCTGTCTGGCCCTGGCTGCCTGCGGTGGGTCCTCAGCTCCAGCCTCGAGCGCGGCTGCACCGGCGTCGGCGGCCGCCAAGCCGAGCACCGCGGCCGCATCCGCGAGCGCGAAGCCGGCCGCATCCGGCGCGGCCAGCGCCAAGCCGGCCGCATCGGGCGCAGCCGCGGCTTCGGGCGCGGCCTCCAGCAGCGGCCCGATCAAGATCGGCTGGGTCAGCTCGTTGACCGGTGCGCTTGCGCCGGCCGGCAAGCCCATGGACAACGGCTTCAAGATGTACCTGGCCGAGGTTTCCAACAAAGCCGGCGGTCGTGACATCCAGGTCATCACCGAGGACGAGGCCAGCAATCCCAAGGACGGTCTGGACAAGGTCAAGAAGCTGGTCGAGCAGGACAAGGTCGACATCCTGGCCGGCCTGATCCTCACGCCCAGCACCTACGCCAGTATCGACTACATCGAGAAGCAGGCGCCGCGCAAAGTCCTGCTGGTCGGCACCAACGCCGGCGCCAACGACATGGACACCACCAAGAAGAGCGACTACTTCGTCCGCACCGCCTTCTCGAACGCCCAGGCCAACTACCCCATGGGCGACTACGTGTTCAACACCTTGAAGATCTCGAAGGTCTACGACACCTACTCCGACTTCGCCGCCGGCCCGGAGAAGGTCGAGACGTTCGCCGCCGGCTTCAAGAAGGCTGGCGGGACGATTGTCGGCACCGAGAAGCCGCCCTTCCCGTCCACGGACTTCGCCGCCTTCTTGACGAAGATCAAGGCCAGCGACGCGCAGGCCACCTACAACTTCGAGCCTGGCAACGACGGCGTGCAGTTCACCAAGCAGTACGCGCAGTTCATTGATAAGAACAAGATCAAGTACCTGGGCGCCGGCGACAACGTCGACGAGTCCAACCTGCCGGCCGAGGGCACGTCAGCGGTGGGCGCCATCACCTCGCTGCACTACTACAGCACGCTCGACAACCCCGAAAACAAGAAGTTCGTGGACTCCTACAAATCCAAGTTCGGCGGCGAGGTCCCGGGCTCCTTCGCGGTCCAGGGCTACGATGGCGCTCGGCTGATCGTCGATGCGCTGAACAAGACCAACGGCAACGCCGATCCCAAGGCGCTGATGGGCGCGATGCTCGGCGCGAAGTGGAACAGCCCGCGCGGGCCGGTGTCCATCAGCCCCGAGTTCCACGACATCGTGCAGAACATCTACGTCGCCGAGACGCAGAACCAGAACGGCAAGCCGGTCAACGTCGTCACCAAGACGTTCGAGCAGGTCCAGCCCTACATCGCCTCGTAACGACTCCCTTTGTCATGACGAACGCAGTGAGGCATCCGTTACCCTGAGCACGGATTCCTCGCTGCGCTCGGAATGACAAGGGTTCGTTGATGTTCAGCTTCGACTTCCTGTTCGTCCAGGTCCTCAACGGGGTCGGCTACGGCCTGCTGATCTTCCTGCTGGCCGCCGGGCTCACGCTCATCTTCGGCATGATGGACGTGATCAACCTGGCCCACGGCTCCTTCTACATGGTCGGGGCCTACGTCGGCTTCTCCATGGTCAGCCGGACGCACAACTTCTGGCTGGCGCTTGTCGTCGCGCCGATCGTCGTCGGCGCGGTCGGCCTCGTAATCGAGACCGGCCTGCTGCGCCGGCTCTACCGCCGGGTGCAGCTCGACCAGGTGATCCTCACCTTCGGCCTGGCCTACATGGCCACCGACATCGTGAAGTGGATCTGGGGCCCGGACGTGCGCAGCATCGATCCGCCCGCCGGTATGGATGGCGGAACCGACGTGCTGGGCAACTTCTACCCCACCTACCGGCTGGCGGTGATTGGCATCGGGATCGTCATCGCGCTGCTGCTGTGGTTCCTGCAGCGGCGCACGCGCATCGGCTCGATCATCCGCGCCGGCGTAGCCGACAAGGAGATGGTCAGCGGGCTGGGGATCAACGTGGGCTTGGTCTTTTCAGGCGTGTTCGTCTTCGGCGCCGCGCTGGCCGCACTGAGCGGCGTGGTGGCGGGGCCGATCCTCGGCCTTTACCAGGGCATGGATTCGGACACGCTGATCATCGCGCTCATCGTGGTGGTGGTCGGGGGCCTGGGGACGCTGACCGGCGCTTTCTGGGGCGGGCTGCTCATCGGGATCGCGGACACGTTCGGAAAGGTGCTCATCCCCGAGTTCTCGCTGTTCCTGACCTTCGCGGTGATGGTGGTGGTCCTGCTCGTCCGGCCAACCGGCCTGTTCGGCAGAAGGCTGGCCTGAGATGGCCGACGCGGTCCAGGGCTCGATCGGCCATCTGGCCGAACCAACGGCTCCCGAAGCGCCGGTCCTGGAAGACATCCGCAAGCCGTGGCCGGCGCGCATCCGGCCTGGCTACCTGGCCATTCTCATCGTGCTGCTGGTGTTCCCGTTCATCAGCACCGGCTACCCGCTGACGGTCCTGACCGAGGTGCTGATCTTCGGGCTCTTCGCCATGAGCCTGGACGTGATCCTCGGCTATGCGGGGATGCCCTCGTTTGGCCACGCCGCCTTTTTCGGGCTGGGCGCCTATGGCACGGCGGTCCTGGCCGCCAAGCTCGGCCAGAGCAATCTGGCGGTCACCCTGAGCGTGACGCTGGCGCTCACAGCCGTGCTGGCGCTCATCATCGGCGCCCTGGCGATTCGCACCTCGGGCGTGTACTTCCTGATGATCACCCTGGCCTTCGCCCAGATGGTCTATGCCGCCGCCACCAAGTGGACGCCGCTCACCGGCGGCTCGAACGGCCTGCCAGGCGTTCGCCGGCCGACCATCTTCATCCCGGGCATCGAGACCACTGACCCGAAAGCCTTCTACCTGTTCGTGGTGGTCGTGTTCGCACTCAGCTTCTTCGTCCTGCACCGGCTCGTGAACTCGCCCTTCGGCCGCAGCCTGGTCGGCATCCGCGAGAACGAGGTGCGCATGCGGGCCATGGGTTACGGCGTGCAGCGCTACAAGCTGGCCGCGTTCGTGGTGGGTGCGATGTTCGGCGGGGTGGCCGGCCTGCTGTGGGCCACCTTCAACTCCTTCATCTCGCCGCCGGACGTCTACTGGACGCAGTCCGGCACGGTGCTGCTGATGGTCCTGCTGGGCGGCTCGGGAACGCTGGTAGGGCCTGTGCTGGGCGCCGCGTTCTTCCAGGTGCTCGAGCTGGTCCTCTCGTCGAAGACCGAGCATTGGCAGATCGTCCTGGGCGCCGTGTTCGTGATCTTCATCATGTTCGTGCGCCGCGGACTCATGGGCATCTGGGCGCAGTTCCTCTCCCTCCGCCGAGGCCATGCCTAAGATCCTGGAGCTGCGCCGGCTGGCGAAGCACTTCAGCGGGCTGGAGGTGCTGCGCGGTATCGATCTGGCAGTGGAAGCCGGCGAGCGGCGGGCCATCATCGGCCCCAACGGCGCCGGCAAGACCACGCTCTTCAACCTGATCAGCGGCGAGCTGGCGCCCTCATCCGGGCAGGTGCTGCTGGAGGGCCGGGATGTGACCGGCAAACCGCCGAATCAGATGTCCGCGCTCGGCCTGGCGCGCACCTTCCAGAAGAACAACCTGTTCTTCGAGCTGACCACGCACGAGAACGTGCGGCTCGCCGTCCAGGCGCACCAGGGCTGCGCCCACCGCTGGTTTCGCTCCTGGCACACGCTGAACGCAGTCAACGACCACACGCGCGGCATCCTGGTGCGGCTGGATCTGTGGGACCGCCGGGACGAGATCGTGAAGAACCTGTCCTACGGCGAGCAGCGGCAG
>Ga0070738_10003015_pt1 | contig 23481 bp, 19 predicted proteins | sample Coa_R2_2_FD_66446 | JGI IMG/M metagenome (GOLD analysis project Ga0070738, IMG submission 66446) | Surface soil microbial communities from Centralia Pennsylvania, which are recovering from an underground coalmine fire - Coalmine... | ecosystem: Environmental > Terrestrial > Soil > Unclassified ... | reverse complement strand
GGAAAGCCCTCTGCGAGGTTGAAACGCAGCTGAGCTCCAAATATAGATTTGGTTCCCGTCCCAGTGCGGTCTCCCCGAGTCACGCCGTTATCGAGAATATTTCGTAAGAGCTGCAGGTATTGTTTCATATCAAGGGCTGGGTTGAGTTGAAGCTGCGGGCGCGGGCGGCGTGGGCGTGGGGGTCGGCGGAACCGGGGGAGCAACTGCGACCGGTGCGGTGGGTTGCGCGGCCGTGTCGTTTTCTACTTTGATCAAACCGGCCCCTTTTGCGATTTGGTCCAGGAACACAATGAGCGTGCTCTGGAGATTACGGCCTTGCCGCTGCAAAAACCACGAGAGGATGGGCAATGACAACAGTAATAACCACAGCCAGCGCCAGCGCGTTCCAAGCAAGCCGACGGCCAGAAGTTCGAGTCCGGCCAGGCCCCAAAAGACGACTTTGGCTTCGAGTGACCATAGCACCCGGAGGCGGCAGCGGATCAATTGGCGTCCCTGGCTGTGATCTTCGGCAACGCTGGCAAGCTGAAGCTGACTCCAGTGGCTTCCGTAGATTTCAACGTCGTAATCGCTCCACCCGATATCCGATTTGAACAGCCAGCCCTGCTGGTCGAGACCGCGCAAAATGGCGGCTACGAATTGCAGGCGATTCATCGAGCCGGTGCTCCAGTAACCGGCATGATCGAGAGTCTTGCCGCTGTCGCGCAGAGCAAGCGAGTCGAGCGTTTGCCGGGCCGCGAGCGGAGCCGGGCGCGGCAGCAATCGTCCCTGGTAACGCGCCCAACCCCGCACCACCGGTTGGAGGAGGAACAACAGCGCGATGAGGGGGCGCGACCATGGCCGGGCTTTGGATCCGGGAAGGGCGGCCTGCGAGGCAGCCGCGACGCATACCATCAGGGACACTCCGAGGCTGGTCATGGCCAGCGGCAGAAATGGGTGGAACACTCCCGAAAGGATCCAAAGCGGCAGCGTGACCAGGACATGGTACTCGAGCGTCGTGCACAGGATCAGCGAAATGGCCGGTTCGGCGACATACAACGACTGGAACCCGGCGCTGCCGAACAACCCGCGGTAAATGATCGACGGCCGCGGGAGCACTATGAATTTCGAAGCGCCATAGATGCGTCCGCGCCAGATGCTGCCGCCTATTGAATTGAAGCATTCTGGATGTTTGCGCACCAAAAGCGCCTCAGCCTGCCCGTAGCCATGTTGCTGTTTGAGATACTCGCCAACGGTTGAGCGACGGTAATGCCAAACCATGGCCGAAGGGCTGAACCCGATCTTGTAACCTCCGCGCTGCAGTCGCCAGCACAAGTCCACATCGTCGCCCGCGGCGCGGAAAATCGGGTCAAACCCGCCGATCTCTTCCAGAGCGGATTTAAAGAATGCCATGTTGCAGCCCGGGATATGTTCGGCCTGACGATCCGTGAGCATCACGTGAGCCGGTCCCCCCGGAGACGCCATCACGGCCGTAGCGACAGGCGAATCTTCCGGCGGCAGCAGGTTTGGACCGCCCATGCCAGCGAACTCGCCTCTCAGCAGATCAGATACAAGATAGTACAGCCAGTCCGGGTCCGCGCGGCAATCGGCGTCGGTAAAGGCGACAATCTCGCCTTTCGCGGCGGATATCCCAGTGTTGCGCGCGACTGAAAGCCCGAGGTTCCGCTCATGGCGGTAGAAACGGATATCGGGTCGCAGATAGGCTATTTGCGCCGTCGTGTCGCGCGAACCGTCATCGACCAGGATAACTTCATAATCGGGGTAATTGAGTTGCTGCAAAGAATCGAGGCAAGCCGTTAGCGTCCGATCCCCATTATAACTGCAAACGACCACGGAAACCTTCGGATACCGCGCCAGGGGAAATCTTGGCGCCGCCTGGAACGCTCGCGCGACGGCAGCCGCCGACTGCTTTGGAACCCGTTCCCGGGTTGTCACGCCCATTGCCCAGTTTTCGACCTGCAGGCCGCCGCGCCACCAGTCGTCGGTGAAGCTGAACACGACCGCGCCTGCCAATCCGGAGCGGAACGCCGCCTCCAGTTGCCACTCGAGCATTTGTGATTTGAGCGCCTCGCCTTCACGAATGGAGTCGATACCCAATTCACCTAAAAGCAGCGGTTTGGCCTCGGCAATCATTTGAAGTCGGGCCAGGTAATTTCCGAATGCGGGAGGCTGGTGCAGGTAAACGTTGAAGCAAGCAAAGTCCAGAGCCTGCGGCTGAAGGAATTCGGTGGGCGGATAATTGGTAAAGGTGCAGAGGCAGTCCGGGTCTGCCTCCTTGGCGACTCCCGCCAATTCGTCAATGAAGTCCGCCACAGCCCGCGTGCCGCTCCAGCGCACGATATCGGCCGGTATTTCGTTGACGAGGCTGAACGCGAAAACCGCCGGATGTTTTGCGCATTCGAGCACCGCCTGTCGCACCGCGTGCCGCGCTTCTTCGCGGTGCCGGTGAGAATCCAAAAAGCAAAGGTGCTTGTTCCACGGAATGTCCACCAGCAGCTTCAATCCATTTTCCAACGCCAGGTCCAGCAACCATCGGGGAGGCACGTGATAAACACGGACCGTGTTGGCCTGAAGATCGCGAATGAGTTGAAAATCTTTGGCGGTTTGTTCCGGTGAAGCGAACGTCGAGCCTCTGACATCCGGTGCGAAGGGTCCGTAAGCGAGGCCTTGGACGTAAAATTTCTTTTCGCCAAGTCGGAAGAATTTGCCGCCAACGCTCACGCGCGGCTGGGAAGAAGCCGCAGCAGCCATGAACCTTAGACGGGGTAGCCCCTCTGGTTAGTCATCACCATGATTGCCTATCAAAGGCGGGGGAAGAAGTCGAGGGCCGAGAGGCGAGAGCCGATGCAGTTATCAAAACGCCATGAATCCGGCCGGGCGCCGGGGCTCCGGGCGAATCGAGCATCGTCCTGAAAGCACGAAATTGAGCCCTATCGCACGCGGGCCGTCAAGGGTCCGGACTCGGGCAAAGACAGTGTCAGTGCCATCGCGGCCCAACTGGTGGCCGCGGCTGACATCCACTGGTCATAACCGTGCGGAAAACCGGCATCAAAGTAGGGCTGGAAGCCCAGGGCCCTGGTTTTGTTATACCAGGAGCCATCCTCCTCTTGAGTGTTCAACAGCCACTGGACGCCGCGCAGGTAAGCTGGGCCAGAGACGGGCAGCCCCGCGTTGGCCAAGGCGACCAGGCTCCGGCCTGTCGCGTAGGGTGTGCTCGGTTTGGACGGAAGGTCGGACCAACCACCGTCGGAACGTTGCTCTGCAAGCAATTCCTGCAGCGCCTTTTTTGTCGCGGCGCGGTCTGTCCCCGCCCAGGCAAGCCCGGTTAAACGCCAGCTGCGGTCTTCATTGTTGGAGGAATGGGCCTGGGCCAGCCAGGCAGCCGCCCGGCGAATGGATTGCTGATAGAGAGCTTTGCCCGGTTTGGGCGCGTAGAGTTGCAGCGCGCGCATCGACAGTGCGGTCTGCGCGATGTAATCCAGGCACAGCGGCGGGCGCATGTCCGCGTGAGGATACTGCCATTGGCCGTCGGACTTCTGCCGGGACTGGATGAAAATGGCCGCAGCGTCCGTGTTGAGGTCGGGTTGGCAATTCTGCGCGTGCAATCCCACCAGCTGGTATCCAAGAATGAAGTCCGAAAACATATCGCCCACCGGCACCGCGTAGTACGCCTGGTACAGCCTCTCGCGCCCGGCCTGGATTTCGTCCATGTTGACCCTGACCTGGGTGGAGGCAATCTGTTCGTCAATGTGAAGTCCCCGTGTTCGGGCCAGCCCTACGGCCATTCCCGCCACACTATTGTTGTGACATGAGGTGCAACCAGCGCCTTTGGCAAATTCGAGATCGGTGCGCTGCAACAAAACGACGCTGTCCTGCACGGCGCGCCGGATGCTGTTGTCGCGTCGGGGGTGCAACGCAACGGCGGTTTCGGGACTGGCCTTTGCGCCGGCTTTTTCCAACAACTCGATAATGGGCCGATGCCCGTTCAATTTTGCAATATCCAGAACCGTCAGGCCGGAGTCTCCACCTTTTACATGTTGCGACTTGGCGTTCACGTCGGCTCCGCGTTGGATCAGCAGTTGGACAACGTCGACGGGAAAAACGTCCGAGATTGCCGCGTACATCAGCGGCGTCTTGCCGAACGGATCCACAGCATTGACGTCGGCGCCATGATCGAGCATCAGGCGCACGGCTTTGAGATTGCCGAAAACGGCGGTGTTCAGCAGGGCAATCGTGAAGGCCTCTTTGTTGGTGATGTGGGCGGCCAGGAGATCGAGCGCCTGATCGCATTGGGTGGTAACCGCCATAGTGAGCCCTTGTTCAGCCGTGGCTTGGGCGTCGGCACCGCGTTCCAGGAGCAGCCTGGCTGTGGCTTCTTCGCCCGCTGTCAACGCTTCCAGCAAGGGCGACGATTCGGCAACAGGTTTGGTGTTCGGGTTCGGGTTGGCCCCTTTGTCGAGAAGGAACTTCACGGTCTGCACTCCGCCCGGATGACGCGCGGCAATCATCAATGGCGTGCGCCGATCATCAGAACGGACGTTTACATCGGCGCCGTGCTTGACCAGCAGCCGAGTCTTATCCAGGTCTCGTGCGGCCCACATGAGCGCGGTGGCATGGGCATCGTTTTGTTTGTTGGGATCGGCACCCAGCTTGAGAAGCTTGGCAATTGTGGTTGTATCCGCATACAGGACAGCATACATGAACGGCGTCGAACCTCCCGGCCCGCGAGTGTTGAGCAGGGACGGATCCTGCCGCGCCAATTTCATAAATCCATGCAGGTCATCGGACCGAAGCGCTTCGACCATTGCCACAGCCTTGGGATTGACGGGCGGCAAATCTTCTTCGTTGGCGAGCGACTCCGGCCAGGCGGCTCCTTCGTCAATCCAGGTTTTGATGACGGCGACTTGTTCGGGTTTCAAAGCCGCCTTGGGCGGCATCTGAGGGCCGTACTGGCTGCCGATGAGGCGGTGGTACACCATGCTGTTGGCGCTGTTTCCCGGCACCACGCGTCGCGCGAAGGCCCGCAACGCCGAACTCTTGCGGTCGAGGCGCAATCCCGCCTTCTGCTTCGAAGGACCGTGGCAATCGAAACAGTTTTCGCGCAGGATTGGTTGCACGTCATTGGCAAAATCAACTTTCGCTTGGGCCAGGGCGGATAGACTCCCACCAAACCCCAGCATTGTGAGCAGGAGCGCGAGCAACCCAGGGAGATGGAACAGGGCGCTTTGGCGCATAGAAAATCCGACTCGGCATGGACCAGTGCAAGGAAGCGCATTCATAGACGCATTGTTGGGTGACTAATGGTTAAAATAGGGACGATTGATTTTTGTGTCAAACCTCAATGATTCCACCATTCCACCGATTCCACCCAATTCCCGTTGAAGCGCACCCCCGGGGGCGCGAGGCCAAATGAAGATTGTCGTCAGCCGGAATGTCGGGACTGGAGATCAGCCGCCCTGGACTGAGGTGCGGAACGCCTGTTTGAACTTCCGCTCGTCTACTTGGTTTCCCACTTAATCTGCAGCCGTTCGAGGGTGGAGCCCTCATGCACGCTGAGTTGTGAAAGGCTCTTTTTATAGGTGTCCAGCGCCTGGATTTCGTTGCCGCGAGCCGTGGTTAAATCGCGTTGCACCTGCAGAACCGTGTAGGTGGTACTCTTGCCACTTTCGAGCTTCTTTTGTTCGGCGTCCAGGGCGGCTTCCTCGTATTCCCGGGCAGCGCGGGTGGCCTGGACCTGGTCGTAGTTTGCTTTGATGGTGCCGATGTCGTTGTCGATCTGGATCAGAATATTTTGCTCGAGCTGCTTCAAAGTGAGCACCAATTGTTGCATGTTGGCCTTGTCAGCTTTGTAGGAATTGCGGGCGCGGAGGTTCGCCAGCGGGACGGTGATTTTGCCGCCATACGTGTAGAACGTGCGGTCCAGGGTTTTAAAGTCGCCAAAGGCGTCGCTGAACTCTTTGCCGGACCCGTTGAAGCCGTAAGTTCCAAACGCGTCGATTTCGGGCAGGAGCTGGTTCTTATCGTATTTCAATACGATTCCCTGGCGTTCCACATCCAGTTTTGCCTGCCTCAGTTCGGGCCGTTCATTCAATCCCTTGGCCCAGCTATCCTGCAAGTTCACTACCGGGGCCGGCGCGGTCAGCTTTTCCACCGGCTCGATGGTTACCCCCGCCCACTCGGTCGTATAGGCGTCCGTGATCAGAGATTTGAGCAGGCGTTCCTGTGTGCCGAGCTGGCTGTTCGCGGCAATGACGGCTGCGCGGCTCGAGGCGGCTTGGGCCTCGGCCGACTGTAAATCCAGTGGGGCCAAGGCGCCCACTTCGAGCCGTTTGCGGTTTTCCATTACCAGGCGCTCGGCCAATTCGACGGCTTTCTGTTGGACGACCAGGTTTTCGCGGTTGTAAATGAGGTCGTAATACGCCTGCTCGAGCGTGGTGATGGTCAGCATCACCTGGAGTTTAAGCTGCCATTCGGAGTACTTGAGCCGATTCTTGGCAATCCGGATCACCAGGCGATTATTGTCGATCAAGAAATTCTTGAGCAACGGCTGCGTGGCGCTCAACGAGGCGGATGCACCGGTGTTCTCAAACGGGATCGCAACGATGTTACTGTTAAGCAGGCCAAAGCTATGGCCCCATTGATCCCGGGTGCTGCCCTGCAGGCTATAGGTGGTGCCAATGGGCGTGACTCCGCTCAGGCCGCCATTGAATGAATTGTCGTCAGAAACCGAGCCCGGAATAATGAACCCGCCGCCCAACAATTGATTGCCGGCTTCGTTATGATCGTGTTGGCCGGACAGGGTAAACGTGGGATCGTACGCGCCGTAGTCGCCCGCAAGTGTGAATTGCGCGATTTGAGGATTATACCGGTCGATCTGGAGGTCGAGGTTGTGCTGCAATGCCAGCTGAACGCAATCTTGCAACGAAAGCGGACGCACCGGGGCGGTGGAATTGGTCTGCGCCACGGCCATACTGCTGCTGGCCGCGAGGATCCACAGAGTTCTCAAGATTCTCATTGTCTGCCGGAGATTGAGGTATCGATATGGTTTCGTCAAACAAACGCTGATACCAGTGCCACGATACCCATTAATAACTACTGGCCCGGGTTTTGCCCCGTTTGTCGCCTGTTCAGGCATTGCGTTCCCGATTCAAGACACCGCGCTTTGACAAAATGTTTCACCGAATCTCACGATGAATCTTGAGCGTTCTTCCAGCCGCAGCGCGCCAGGTCTTTAGTTTGCCGCCCTGTTCAGACGATCGGATATCGCCCGCCATTCATTTGTGTCGGGCACGGCTTCGACAATAATCCACCGCGCTCCGGCTTCATCGCACGCGTGCAGCTGGCCATAAATCGCTCGGGCGAACGCTTCGGCATCGTGCGGGATGACGTTCACCGACCCGAGTTGGTCGTCCGAAGGTATGTTCGTGTGCGCAATGACATGCGATTGGCCTGGGTTGAAGCCATGCTGCATCAGTTTTGAACGAAGCTCGGATTCGCTTTCCCACGTCCAGAGCACCAGCCGGGCGCGCGGTGCATAGTGCTTGCGTAGTAGACCCGGGCTTTTAAGGATGCTCCTGCGCGAATCTTGCGCAGTTTGCAATTCGCCTGTGACGGCCAGCAATGCTGGTTCACCGATCATCCCGGGTCGAAGGATGCAAGGAGGCACGACGGAAACATCCAGCACCGTCGATTCAATGCCGACATGCGATTGGCCACCATCGATGATCATGGAAATCCTGCGTCCAAGCTGCTTCAAGACGTGCTGGGCGTTGGTGGGCGAGACCTGGTTTGATAAATTCGCGCTCGGCGCTGCCAGCGGAAATCCACAGCGCCGGATAACCGCTTGCATGAACGGGTGGCTCGGCCATCGGATACCAACGGTAGACCCGCCGCCGGTGACGATATCGGGGATGGTTTCGTTTTTGGGTAACACCAGCGTCAAAGGCCCCGGCCAAAATGCCCTGGCCAGCCGCTCGGCAATGGCTGGGAAATTAGCGACGCAGCTCCGGGCCAAATCCAAATCCGCGACGTGGACGATAATCGGATTGTTTGCCGGCCTCCCTTTCACGGCGAAAATCCTTGCGACCGCCGCCGGATCGAGCGCATTGGCCGCCAGCCCGTACACCGTTTCGGTTGGTAAAGCGACCACCTGCCCTGCCCGGAGCAACTCTGCGGCGCGTGAGGCCGCCTGCTCGAACAGTTCCGGGGTATCAGTCGGCAGAACCTCAGCTCCCGTCAGTGCCACTTCAACAGCATAACTTTCGGGATCGCACAAAGTCAACGGGTTGGAATCGGGTGCGCGCCGTTCCAGGTCGCTCACGGATTGGCGCAACACGGACTTGCAAGCGGCCATAGGCGGTCGGAGACTCGCTCATGATCATTGAGCTGGTTAATACGGGTAGCGAATTAATGCTCGGCCGGGTTCTTAACACCCATCAGCAGTGGCTTTGCCGCAAGCTGGCCGATCTCGGGTACATTGTCTCCCGTCAGGTAGCCGTCCCTGATACCGGGGAGGCCATCGCGGCGGCTGTCGGCGAAGCGCTTTCGCGATCTGACCTGGTGATTACGACCGGCGGGCTTGGGCCAACTTCGGACGACCTCACCCGCGACCGCATTGCGGCGATGCTCGGGCTCAAGCTCCAGGAAGACCCTGCAATCGTTGCCCACATTTCACGATTCTTTGAGAGCCGCAACCGGCCGATGCCGGCTTCGACCCGCGTTCAAGCACTTGTTCCTGAAGGTGCACAGGTTTTGGAAAACCCCAACGGGACCGCGCCCGGGCTGGCGTTGGAGGTTAAGCCCAATCCGTTTCGAGGAGGTGCGCCAAGCTGGCTTGTGATGCTCCCCGGTCCTCCGCGCGAGTTGCGGCCTATGTTTACTGATGCGGTGGTTCCGTTGCTGCACCGCGTCTTACCCGCCGAGGTTTTCGTTTGCAGAACTCTGCGCGCCGTCGGGATTGGCGAATCAGTGGTGGAAGAGAGAGTCGCCGGACCTTTGGATCCACTGGTGCATGCCGGGCTGGAACTGGGCTACTGTGCCAGGCCCGGGCAGGTCGATGTCCGCATTTCGGCGCATGGAGCCGGGGCGCAGGGCCTCGTTTCGCAAGCGGAGGCAATCGTGCGCGAACGTTTGGACAAATTCATCTATGGCTCGGCCGACGAGGACATCGAATCAACGATCGTCGACCTTCTCACCCGGCGCGGTGAGACTCTGGCGGTGGCTGAGTCATGCACCGGCGGCTGTATCGCGCACCGGATCACAAACGTGCCCGGATCTTCGGTCGTGTTTCTCGCCGGCTGGGTGACGTACAGCAACGCCGCAAAACAACGGTTCCTTGGCGTGCGAACGGAAACGCTCGAGGCCCACGGCGCGGTCAGTGAACAGGTCGCCCGCGAGATGGCCGAAGGAGCACGGACGGGAATCGGTTCCAATTATGCCATCTCAGTGACTGGCATCGCGGGGCCGGGCGGAGGTTCGGAGGACAAACCGGTCGGAACTGTTTTTATCGGCTTGGTAGGCCCGTTTGAGACCGTCGTCGAACGGCGATTCAATCCATTCGACCGGGAGACATTCAAGCAGGTTACAGCACAGGGCGCCCTGGATCTGCTTCGCCGCAAAATACCGACCTGAAGCGGCTTGCCCGCTGCTAAAATTCACCACGCCGAGACTAGGCGCCGTTGTCCCCAATGGCTTCGACGGGACAGCCTTCCTTCGCCTCTTTGCATCGCGCTTCTTCGTCGGATGATTCAGGCTGCTTATACACGTACGAATACCCGCCGTCCTCGTTGCGTTTGAAGTTGTCCGGCGCAGTCTCGCGACACAGGTCGCAGTCGATGCATTGATTGTCGACGAAATATTTGCCCGGTGTGTTTTCAGGGTACCTGTTTGCCACGTCTGCCATAAGAAATCTATTTTGGTTCGAAATATGCCAATCCTCGACTCGATGGCAAGCGCATTCGCGGACTCAATTCCGTTCGCAGCGCCATGGAATTCAGCTAATAATTAAAATAAACAATCCAAACGTTGGCTTCCCGGCAGTTTAGATTCACTGACTAATTCACTGTCCGGGATACCCGAATCAGGGGCTCTCAACAGGGCTGTGAATAACTCGCGAACAACCGTTGGTAAGTCATGGTTGCCATTAGACAAAGTTGCCAGGTCCTCAGCGACTTGGCCACGCCTGGTCCAAAAGTCCGATGCCCCCGGAGTGTTCCTTGGGTTCCTGCTTAAACCCACTCACGACCGCGCCGGCCGGATTTCGCTCGATGAGGCTGATCCAGAAATGCCCGGGAAAACATGCGCCTTTACGCCCACGTTGGCTCCTGGAACTGCGGTCCGCTCCATCCGGGCGGGGATGCCTGGATCATCGCTGAGGCTTGGAACGGCTGAACGGTTGTCAATAAGTTCGTGGATAACTGTTGCGCGGCCTTTCAGCACGCCAGAGGTTCCGCCCTGTGAATAACCCGTGGCGTCGGCGACCGGAATTTCAGAATTGTAGATAAATAGCCTTCAGGTACCTGGCCTCCGGAAAAGTCGCCGGATGATCAGCAGGTTGACCCGTCCGCTGCAATTCAAAGATACGTGATTTGGTTTTCGCCACAGCGGATTGGATCGCGTGGTAAAACTCCTGTTCGCTTACGTGGGCCGAGCACGAACAAGCCACCAGAATTCCATTTGGTGAAAGGTGTCCAGCCCCCAGCACCGCGAGTCGCGAGTATGCCCGGATCGCTTCCTCGCGGTCGGTTTGACGGCGGGCCATTGAAGGAGGATCGAGCACAATCAAGTCGAATTTGCGCCGTGGGTTTGACCCCAGCCAATCGAAGGCGTCTGCCTGAATGGTTTCGCGGCGGCAGGTATGAATCGGGTCGATCGAGCTGTTGAGATGAAAATTCCGGTCACTCGACGCCAAGGCATGCGCGCTGATGTCGAGGTCGGTCACGGATCGCGCCCCGCCGCGTGCCGCATACACCGAAAACCCGCCCGAAAAACTGAACGCGTTTAACACCGACCGTCCCTTTGCCAGGAGTTCGACTTTGCGGCGGTTCTCGCGTTGGTCCAGGAAAAACCCCGTTTTTTGTCCGCGGAGAACATCGGCTTCGAACCGGAGACCGGATTCGGAAAAGAGGACGGGCTGATCGAGGGTAGAGCCGGCCAGGGTTTGTGCATCCGTTTTGGCGAATTGGCGAGCCGCGCTTTCTTGGATGTTGCGGCTTAAACGGAGGACAATTCTCTGCGGGCCGAAAGCGGCAAGGATAATCTCCACGAGTTGCTCAAGCCAGGGCAGCCAGGACACAGTATAGAGCTTGAGCACAACCGTGTCCGCGTAACGGTCGAGGACAAGTCCCGGCCAGCCGTCGCTCTCTCCGTTGATCCAGCGAAAGCCATTGGTATTCGAGTCGAAGAGGCCGTTGCGTTTCGCTTTGGCATTTTGGAAGCGCTCGATAAAAAACTGCCGGTTGACCGGCATGGGCTTGCCCGTGTGAAGCACACGCAGCCGCAATGGCGAATCCGGATCGAACAACCCAATCGCCAGAAACCTGTTGTTGCGGTCGTAGACGACACCTAGTTGGCCCGGCGCTCCGGCACGATTCTGTTCGCGAATGCTGTTCGAAAAGACCCACGGGTGCCCCGAGCGCAGCGCACTTTCGGCGGCCGTGGTGACCCGCAATCGCAATTGCGTTTGGGGGGATTTACCGCGCGGCGGTGCGCTCTGAATGCTCGAGGATCTTCCCATTAAGATGGGTCAATATCCTGGAATCGTTGGGGGCAGGCAAGCCGCTTGGCCGATGTTGGGATTGTCATTGTAACGCGTGGGCCGATAATTGCCGGGATGAACATCCTGTTTATAGGCGGGACTGGGAACATATCGAGCGACTGCGCGGCCCTGCTTTTCGAGCGCGGGCACGAGATCACCGTCCTGACCCGTGGCCGATCTGTCGTTCCGCACCAATACCGGTCCTTAGAGGTGGATCGAAAGGAGCGCACCGCCATGGAAAAGGCCATTCAACAAGTCCGTCCCGAGGTGGTATTAAACTTCCTCGGTTACGAGGTGGCCGATGTTCAACTTGATGCCGGGTTGCTTGGGAACTCGGTTCGGCAGTACATTTTTATCAGCTCGGCAACGGTGTACCTGAAACCCCCGCCAAAACTCCCGATTACAGAGGCCACGCCGCTGGGAAATCCATACTGGGAATATGCGCAGAAGAAGATTGCCTGTGAGGAATGGCTGCTCCGGCAGCACCGCGAAACAGGTTTCCCTGTCACCATTGTTCGGCCGTCCCATACCTATTCGAAAATGTGGGTCCCAAACCCTGTCTCGAGTTCGAGTTTCACTTTCGCGTCGCGGTTGCAACAAGGGAAGCCTGTATTCGTTCCCGATGCGGGGGAAAATCCATGGACTTTGACAGCCGCGTCGGATTTTGCGCAGGGCCTGGCCGGACTGATTGGAAATCCCCGCGCCATTGGCGAGGCGGTGCACATTACAAGCGACGAAGTGCTGACGTGGAACCAGATCGTAAATGAGATTGCCGACGCGATGGGTGCGGTCTCCCCGGTCGTGGTCAAAGTGCCGACCGAGCTGATTTGCAAGGTAGCGCCCCAGATGGCTGGTGGATTGAAAGGCGACAAAGCCCATCCGGGTGTTTTCGACAATTCAAAAATAAAGAGGCTTGTGCCCGGGTTCGGTTGTCAAAAACCGTTTCGCCAGGGTGTGCGCGAATCGGTCGAGTGGCTCCGCGCGCATCCTGAAAAGCAAAACCTCAATTCCGGAATCGATGCGCTCTGTGAACAAGTCGTGGCGGCTGCGCGTGCCCAGGCCGTCTGAATTGGCGGGCCGGCGGCGGATTATTTATCCTGGGGATTGAGGAACTTGAAAATCAATCCCGCGGCGAGTCCGCCGGTGAGGCAGGCCAGGAGGTAAATCCAGATGTTGGACCAGGCGGAAAGTCCCATGATTGAAATTCCCACGGCAACCGCCGGATTGAATGCCGCTCCCGAAATGCTGCCAACGGAGAACGCTCCGGCCAGCACCGTGAACCCGATGGCCAGGCCGTAAAAAGAATTGTTGGCCGTGCCCTTGGCAGTGGCGGTGTTCAGCACCACATAGACCAACGCGAACGTGTAAAGGAACTCGGCCAAAAGCGCAGGCCCGGTCCTGAGAACCATCGGTTTGGCGGACACTTCTCCTTTCAGATAATTGAGCGCGAGCGACGCCAGGACAGCGCCGGCCACTTGCGCGGCCCAATACGGCAACACGTCCGCGGTCGCACACCGTCCACGGATCCACACGCCAAGAGTTACCGCGGGGTTGTAATGCCCCCCGGAAATATGGCCTCCGGCGTAAATCATCACCATAAGGGCAGAGCCAATCGCCAGCGGCGCGATGACTCCTGCGCCGCCGATAACAACGCAGCAGCCGATCGTTAAAACCAGAAAAAAGGTCCCGATGAATTCAACGATGTATTTATTCATAACCTTGGTCTGGCCACATTTTATGTGACTCCGGCAGGTGTTTCAATGGCCCTTTTTCCTTTGACAACGATAGCTGTTCGCGCTCGCATGGACACTGAGCTGAACGCGCCTGCTATTATGAGAATTATCCTTTTCCTGTGGATGTCGGTTGCCGCTTTTTCGACCACTTTTGCCGTCGGCGCTGAATCGCGCTTCTTTGAAATGCGCACCTATTATGCCGCCCCCGGAAAACTCGATGATTTGCTCGCTCGATTCCGGGACCACACCATGGCGCTGTTCGAGAGGCACGGGATCACGAACATCGGATATTGGTTGCCGGAGACAAATTCCGAGAACGCACTGATTTACCTGCTGGCATATCCGAGCCGCGAAGCACGTGAAAAGTCGTGGAAAGAGTTCGGCGCGGATCCGGAATGGCAATCGGTCGCCAAAGCATCAGAACGCAACGGCCGGTTGGTCAGCAAGGTCGAATCTGTTTACCTGGAACCTACGGACTTTTCGCCGGCGGTTGTTCCGGGCGCTTCCGGGCCGCCTCGCTTGTACGAGTTGCGGCGTTACCACGCCAGTCCGGGCAAGCTCGATGAACTGCTGGCCCGGTTTCGCAATCACACTGCCGCGCTCTTTACCAAGCATGGCATGAGCCAATTTGGGTACTGGGTTCCCACCGAAAGGAAGGACGGCGCCGGAGAAACGCTCATTTACATTTTGATTCATAAGGACCGGCAGGCATGGGCCAATTCTTTTAAAGCATTCCGATCCGATCCCGAATGGGTTAAGGTCAAAGCGGACTCCGAAAAGAACGGTTCATTGACTATCGAGGGTGGCGTTAAATCAACACTGATGGTTCCCACAGACTTTTCCCCCGCAAAATGATGTTTTATGAAAAAGGCTGTTGTTTTTGCCTCCCTGTTTGTCTTTGCCCAATGTCTCTTTGCGGCGGACCCCAAGCCTATCAAAGTCGCGGTAGGGGCCGAATTCAAGATTGCCCTCGAATCCAACCCATCCACGGGCAATCAGTGGTTGATCTCCAGGCCGCTGGATGAGCGTTTCGTGAAGTTTCTTGGGAGTGAGTACAAGCGAGGACGCACCGACCGTCTGGGAGCTCCAGGCCGCGAACTCCTGAGCTTTAAGGCCTTGGGAGAAGGCAATACCCGCATTTACCTGAAGTACGGCCGTTTGTGGGAACATGACGTTGAACCGTCGCGAACCACGAATTTCGTCATCGTAATCTCCAAGGAAGATCCATCCGCAAAGTGAGCCGAACAGCGAGTCGATTGGTTAAATCGCCGGTTCATTTCTATTTGAAACGCGAGCGCGTGTGAGCCCGGCGTGCGTGTAGATCGATCCCACACCAATGTTGCCAGAGCTGACGGGTCGCCTTGTTGGCCTGTATATTGCTGAAATTCGAGTCAGATGCTGTTCTACAAAAGAGTTCTCTTGGCGGTCGGTTGTTTATGGTCCTGCCTGTTGTGCCGGGGTGCTACACTCACGTTCGTTGAGCAACCAGCCTCTGCGGGCGGAGACAACTCCTGGTTCAATGCCGTGAATTGGTTTATTCCAGACAATTCCGGAAACCTTCTGCCGGCCGGGCGCGTGCCGCAGGTTGACGAGGGGGCGATCATCACTGGGTCGGTTGATTTGCAGGCGGGTGGTGTGCGGGTTGCAACGTTGGTTGCCACCAACAACGCGTCGATTACCAATGGAACCGTTGCGGTGGAAAACCTGCAGCTTCTCAGCGGGAGCAGCTTTACAGCGGCGACCATCAATGTCCTGACGAGCCTTTCCGTGGCGGGAACCAATTGCGCGCTGAACGGCGCGACGCTCAACGTGCTTGGCATCGCTTCGGGTTTTTTGCAAGCGGCCTCCGCGCCGAACGGCAGTTCGCTGCTGTTGAATCAGGGCTCAGTTTTGTCGCTCGGCGGCGGTTTGAACCTGGGCAGCGGTTCGCAGATCATCGCCGGCGGCGCGCCACAGAACAAGATCATCGTGCAAACCACCGGCGCACTCATCTGCACGAACTCGGCTTCCGTGATCGGTTCGCCGAGCCTTCATCTTTTGATCGATAACAGCGGGCTGATCCGAGCTGACTCGGGATCGCTGGTATTCACCAACGGAATCGATTGGCAATCCAGCGCCGGGACGGGTGAGTTTCGCGCGGCCGGCATCGGATCAATTCTTTTGTTCAATGATCCGTTTCATGTGGATACCAACGTCACCAGCCTGTTTACAGGCGTGGGAACCAACAAATGGTTAAACGGCGCGACCATTGATGGCATCGTTCAGGTGAGCACTTTGGATCCGGCCACGCAGTTGGCGGGCCCGGGAACGCTGGAGATAAATGGTTCGGTGAGCGGGGCTGGGACTCTGCATATTCTTGGGACCACAAACCAGGGCGGCATCGGTGTTTGGGACGCGGGCACATTAAGCCTGCCTGCAATTTCGATCGATGCCGGGGGGAGTTTCCTCATTGGACTTGCAAGATCTGCATGCGAACTGGCCGGCTGTGCCGCCACCAACTTCGGCCAATCCGTTTTTGCCGGCGGAAATCTTGCATTCAGCCATGGCGCAGTCTTCAACAATCAGCCGGCGGCCATTTTTCTGATGCAAACGAACGGGACATTTTCATCCGGCCCGCAGGGTGGAGCTTTCAACAATTTTGGGCTCGTTCGGAAAATGGGTTTGGGAACGACCGCGTTTGCAAATTCCAATTCAATCGCGGGACCGGACTTCAACAATTCGGGACTCATGGACGTTGAAGGCGGGCAGATTAACCTGCTTGGGGGGGCCAGCAGCGGGGAATTTCGGGCGGCGAGCGGCGCCTCCATATGGTTTTGGGGTGGGACGCATGTTTTGAATCCGGGGGCAAGTTTTACAGGAGCAGGGGCGGAGAAAATCTCGCAAGGAATGTCCCCGGTCCGGTGCCTGTTAAATGAATCGGCGAGCCTTAATCAGCTTGAGATTGGGGCCGGCGGAGTGCTGGATTGTTCGGCCGCCCCCGCCGGGGCAGTTACGCAAATCGCCACGCTGCTCACGCACGACAACGCGGTCATTACAAATGCCGCCATTCAGGCGGCCTCTTTTGAAATGCGGGATCAGAGCTTGATCGCATCAACAACAATCTCGGCGGGCAACTCCGCAATTATCGACGGTACCAACTGCATCTTTTCTGGTTCCACCTTCAACAATTCCGGGTTGTGTGCCCTCAACGGTGGAGCGCTAATGCTGGCGCAGAACTCGGTCATCAACAACGGCCAGGGCGCGAGCTTCGTTCTGCAACCCAATCTTTCAATCCTCAAGCCGTCCTTGACCGACGCTTCCATCATCAACAATGCCGGCACTTTTCTGCAGATGTCCCCGGGAACGTGCCTGGTTGTCCCTGATTTTTCGAACTCAGGAAATCTCGAGGTTCAGAATGGCATACTGTCGTTCCAGGGCGCGTGGACGCAGACTCAGGGCACTTCGAGGGTCGACGCCGGTGCAATTCTTGGCGGAACAAATCTGAACGTGCTCGGTGGTACTCTTTCCGGCACCGGCACGCTTGCCGCCAATGTGATAAACGCGGGCGGGACGGTGGTTCCCGGCGCGCCGTTTGGGACGCTCTCGATTGCCCCGGGATGGAACTATCAACAGGCAGGTTCAGCGGCCACCTCCCTGGCCCTTCGCGGGACAGCGCCGGGCCAGTTCTCGGAAGTTACAGCGGCGGGCAACGCCTTCCTGGACGGCCAACTCCGGGTGAGTCTGACCAACGGCTTTGTGCCCGTACCGGGCGCGATCTTTCAAGTTCTCACCGCTGGCTCCGTTACGGGCAAATTTGCGCAAGTGCTCTTTCCACCGGCAAACGACGCGAGTTGGTTGATTCGCTACGACACAAACCGTGTGAGCCTTGTGCTTGCTCCCACGCAAAAGCTCGGCCGACCTGCGGTTTCCGGCGGGGCAATGAATCTTTCAATCGCGACCACTGCAGGCCTCAATTACCAACTCCAGGCGAGTGACCAACTCAACCCGGCCAATTGGCAGAAGGTTGCTGATTTTCAGGGTGACGGCACGATCCAAACGTTCCGCGATCCCGCGACCGGGGCGACTCGATTTTATCGGCTGGTCACACGCTGATCGGTCCCTCCTCACGTTCCAATTTGGGACATTGCCTGTCCCGCCGGAAGCGGACGGGCGCGCGGTTTCGGGGAAAACAGTTGCGTGCGATTTATTTGAAGCCTTGCCGCCCCGGCGGATTCATGTCACCCTAAAAATTGAGCCTGATAGTCTGAATTGGCAGTGTTTATGCACTGTCGTTGCGTGCTGTATGACGCCTCGGCGATCGCAGCAACACAGCCATGAAGAAACTGAGTCGAAGTGTCCCTTTCCACGACCGCGCGCGGTCGTCTTGCGGTGGTTTTACCCTGATTGAACTGCTCGTTGTCATTGCCATCATCGGGATCCTGGCCAGCCTGTTATTGCCGGTTCTGGCTCGGGCCAAAGAAGGAGCGCGGGCGACGCAGTGCCGCAACAACCTGCGGCAGGTCGGTATCGCGGCGCGGCTGTACGCCGACGATAACCGGGAGACTTATTCCTGCCTGGCGGGCGGCTCGATCATTTACGGCGGGCAATGGACACTTGGCCCAAACTCCACTGCGCTCAGGCCGGTCACCGATTTTCAAGGTTATTGGGGGCTCGGCTACTACACGTACGTCGGGGGCAACAAGAAGGTTTTTGCCTGCCCGGATGCTTCCCTAGTGGATGATTACCGCGACCTTGGCTACACGTATCCCCACGACTACTGGGCAAACTCCAGCTATGGCCAGTGCCAATACCTTACGATCCCGTACACCGGCCAGAACACGCAATATGATCCTGGCGCAACCGGGCCGTTGCGAATCAGCAGTTACGTCAGCCCAACCAGCACGATTTTTTGCCAGGATTCCTTTGAACCTCTGATGTCGGGTCCGGACGACAGCCTGGCCGTGTTTCCGGGCGGCACACAGATCTTGAGCCGATGGCAGCCGGGCTCGGCCTATGCTGCGTTGTACGCGCCAGCGGACCTGAGCTCCGCCTGGTGGCGTCATAACAAGGGCTGCCTGACGCTGTGGGTCGGAGGCCAGGTTACCCGAATCCCTTATACACCGGGTGGAATTGACTACCGGTGGTACACCGGCGAACAACCGGCGAGCATGCCCCGTTGAAATAGGTGGGGCCTCCCGCCTGAACGGCTTACGCCGTCTGTGCGGTCGCACCCTCGCGCCCGTCCCGGTTTGCGTTTGCGCCGCGGGTCCAGTGACGCTATAGATCCTGGTGCTCAGTGCAGGAAAAATCCAGGGAAACCCATCCCAGCCGATGAATGAGAGGCTATTGCTTCTCGTTCTGGCGGCCATTCAATTCACGGCGATTGTCGATTTCCTGATCATTCTTCCGCTTGGTCCCCAATACATGCGGGTGTTTCACATCAATCCCGGTCAGTTTGGGTTGATCGTTTCGGCTTACGCAATCAGCGCGGGCATTTCCGGTGTGGCGACCGGTTTTGTCCTGGACCGTTTTGACCGCAAGCGCGCGTTACTGGTGCTTTACTTCGGGTTCACTGTGGGAACGTTGTTTTGCGCGCTCGCGCCGACGTATCCTTTGTTGGTGGCCGCCCGGGTTGTGGCCGGCGCATTCGGCGGTGTTGCTGGAGCTCTCATCCTGGCGATTATCGGGGACGTGATACCCGAGGAGCGCCGCGGCGCCGCAATGGGGATGGTCATGTCTTCGTTTTCAGTGGCTTCGATTTGCGGCGTCCCGATTGGACTGGTCCTGGCCGACACTATGGACTGGCACCTGCCTTTTTTTGTCTTGGCAGCTCTAAGCCTCGTCATCCTTCTCGCTTCAGCCCGCGTTCTACCCCAGCTCCGCGGACATCTTGTCCACGTCGGGGAGCAACACCCGGTTAAGCAAATGATGGCCGTGCTTTCCCACACCGATCACCAGATGGCCTTCCTTTTTATGGCGATGCTTTCGTTCACGGGCTTTGTCGTGTTTCCGAATATCGCCACGTACATGGTGCTGAATGTGGGTCTCACCGAACGGCAACTGCCCCTGATCTATCTTGCGGGCGGACTCGCAACCGTGTTCAGCCTTAATTGGATTGGCCGCTGGGCCGATCGAACCGGCAAATTGCGAGTGTTCACCTGGATGTCGCTGGCGGCGACGATTCCCATCGTTTTGGTAACGAACCTGCCCCGGGCGCCACTCCTTGCGGCGATACTCAGCTCGACCCTCCTGATGGTTTGCATGTCCGGGCGGATGGTGCCGGCAATGGCACTCATGACGGCGAGCATCGAAGCGCGATACCGCGGCGGTTTCATGAGCATCAACTCATCGGTTCAGCAGTTTTCCTGCGGCGTGGCGGCTTACCTGAGCGGACAGGTCCTGGTTCAAACGACTGACGGCACCTTGGCACATTTTCCGGCCCTGGGTGCAGCTTCGGTTGTCTGCGCCCTAATCTGCATTTACCTGGCGCGATTTCTGAAAGCCCCTGAGGCTTCTGAAACCCCGGTTCAAGGACTTCCCGTAGAGGGATAAGCCCATCCTCAAGCGAGCCGTTTCAAACGGAACACGCCGTGATCGTATTTGCACGAGTAATGGCACGTGAGATCGTCGCCATTCACCTCGCCGTTGCACCGGTAGATCCCTCCTGCAAGGGTTCCCAGGTCCGCCTCGCCCTCAAGAAACGTACGGCCATCACGGCGCTGGACTTGCAAGGGAGTCACATAGCCAACCTTGAAGATGAGCGAATAGCTGGCATAAAAACACGCCGTGTAGCGATTTTCGGCGGCTGGACTCAGGACGCATTTAAGCTCTCCCCGATGCCCGCTTTGCTCGCTGACCCATTCACCCTGCCAACGACCGACGATCGCGTCCTTTTGCCCCGGCTGCGTCTCATAACGCTTCCATTCGCGGTGAAACGCGGCCCGGCTGTTGAGCAACGCGGCAAGCATGTGCGAAATCATGCGCAGAGGATTGGACCGGGCCTTTGTCATTTTGACCTTTTATTGCTGGAGGTTGGAGGTTTGGCGGCGGGTTGGCCGAGCACCTCGCAAATTGCCGCAACGACATCCGGGTTCGGATCCTGGCGCGCTTGTTCAAGGCCGGCAAGCGCTTGCCTGCCATTTGCGCCACGGTTGCGCAGGATGCCCAACGTGCGAACGCAGGTGATTCGGACCGCCGGATTGGGATCGCTGAGATGGCGGCTCAACAGCGGAGTTATCGGCGACCCCAGTTCCAGTAGGATACTCGTTGCGCGAAATTCGCTGAAATTGGCGGTCTTTCCCTGCGGGAGGATCGGCCGAAGCCGAGTTGGGATCCGTGCCCGAAAATTCTGATAAGCGGCGCTGGTTCCGTAGCGGGGATCCTCACGCGCAACTTTGGCCAGAACGTACGGAGCCGCTGGTGCACCGATTTGCTGAATCGCCATCGCGCAATCCTCGTATCCGGCATCGAGCCATTGGCCCACGGTTTTTCCGGCATACATAGGTTCGACGCTCTCGGGTTGGCTTTTGCTGAAATGGAGCCCGCCGACGGCCAAAGCCATCGCCAGTAGCCAACCAGCCGCGATGACCCGGCCTATTTTGATTCTTTGGTCGTTGCCGTTCACGTCCATGCTTTAGAGGAATCTCTGTTGACAAAGGCCAGGATGCAAGCGGGTACGCGGCTGAAAAAGGAAGGGGGCCTCCAGGCCCCCTCACAGGCTTCGCGGGATAACCTCGGCAGGCCGAGGCGGAAGCCATAGCGATGAAATTAAAGCACGGTGCACCTCTGTCAAGGGCCTGATTGGGAACCTTGGGGACCCTCTGCGTCGATTGCCATCAGCTCAACCGCGGTCGCTCCCGCTTTATCCGCGCCCGGTGAAACCCCGGTATGACTTCCAGAACTGCTCCGGGTTGCTGTGCAACGCGCAGCGTGGGACACTCTTCTCGATGCAGGATATGAAGATGTTGTTCTCTTCGCGGAGCCGGATGCAGATCGAGCAGGTCCGGGCGCGATTGGCGGCTTCAGGAGTCCGCTGTGAAGTGCGCTTTTTTCCTGTGGATGCGCGGCAAACCGGGACGTCGACTTATCCTGAACTCTGGGTCGAAGCCAACCCCGATTACCACACCGCGTCTATCCTCTATGCATCTCCGGTCCAGTTGCTAAGACAAAGAGCCGAGGGCAAAGCCATCCATCGGCCTTGCCCTGATCGGTAAATCGAGCTTCTACGCGCCTGGACCTTACCGTGGCGGAGGCGGCGGTTCGGGCGCGGTATTTGGAGCCGGAGTTTCCGGCAGCCGTTCATGTCCCTTCAGTGGATCGCGAATGATTGCGCGCCCGGTCGGGGTCGGCTTGATCGTGATTTCGTTAATCACCTGGCTGACGCCCGGAACGCCCGAGGCGATTTCAGCAGCCCGGTTGCGCTGGTCTTCCGAATCCACGAACCCTGTGAGTTGTGCATTTCCGTTATAAACATGGACCTTCACGTCCGGAAACTTTAGAACCGGGTCGCTCGAAAGAGCGTGGTTCACATTGAAGGCTGTCATTTTGTCATTGATCGCCTGCCCGGTTGTGCGGTCCCGGTTCGATTGGCAGCCCGTGACGCCGACCGCGACGGCCAGCAGCGCCGTTGCTCCGATTCCTCTAAGGCTATTTATATTAATTCTCATCGTTTGCTTTCTCCTATGATTCCAACACAGTCCGTTTTCAACATCCGTTAGGCTGCAGTGCTTTCCATGGGGTTTTTCCCGGCTGGTTGATCTTGTGCCGCTTTTCCTTATGCTGCTGTCGATGAGGAAGACCGAGAAGCCCGTAGCCGACCCTGAGTTGCGGCGCAAAATCGAGGAGCTGATTGCCTACAAAGGCGGCGGCTTCAACGAACAAAGTGTCGCCGACATTGTGGAGAACGCGCTGAAGTTGCTCACGGATGTGCGCCACAGCGGCGATGTTCGCGTGATCCAAACCGCTCTCCGGGAGATGCGCTATGCGTTCAAACTCTTCGCCCCTTACGCCCACGTGCGCAAAGTGACGATCTTTGGTTCAGCACGGACTCTCCCGACGCGGATGGAATATCAGCAGGCGCTTGAATTCGGCCGCAAGATCGCCGCCGCGGGTTACATGGTGATCACCGGTGCGGGCGGCGGCATCATGCAAGCCGGCCACGAAGGCGCCGGCCCGGAGAAGAGCTTTGGCGCCAACATCCGCCTGCCGTGGGAACAAACCGCCAATCCCGTCATTCGCGAAGACAAGAAACTTGTCACCTTCAAATATTTTTTCACTCGCAAGCTCATCTTCATTCGTCATTCCGATGCCATTGCGCTCTTTCCCGGAGGGTTCGGCACCATGGACGAAGGCTATGAGGCGCTGACGCTGATGCAGACCGGCAAGAGCCAGTTAATGCCCCTTGTGCTCATCGATCGGCCCGGCGGCACCTATTGGAAGACGTGGGACAAACACATTCGCGAACACCTCTTGCGCGATCAACTCATCTCCCCTGACGACCTGCACCTGTACCAAATCACCGACGACACCGACCAGGCCGTAAAAATGATTACGCGGTTCTACCGCAACTTCCACTCCAGCCGCTTCGTCAAAGAGCTCTTTGTCATCCGGCTCAAACATGCGCCTCCCGAATCGGCGCTCCGGGCCCTCAACGAGGATTTCGCCGACCTCATTGTCGGTCCCCCGATTGAACGAATGGATCCGACGCCCGAAGAAGTGGCCGACGAAGACAACGTCGAGCTGCCTCGAATTGGCTTTGGTTTTAACCGGCGGGATTACGGCCGTTTGCGGCAGCTCATAGACGCGTTGAACGGTCTGTAGGTCGGTCTCACAGTCAAGAAATAGAACTTGTGTTCAGCTCGACGTCCGTTAGCGTTTCTCCTCATGAAAGTCGAATTTTACGGTCACGTTCGGCAATACCACAACATCAAATCCGAAATTGATCGCAATATTCAAGCCGTGCTGGAGAGCGGCCAGTACGTCATGGGGCCGATGCTCAAGAAATTTGAAAGTGAGCTG
>Ga0070738_10003014_pt1 | contig 23521 bp, 39 predicted proteins | sample Coa_R2_2_FD_66446 | JGI IMG/M metagenome (GOLD analysis project Ga0070738, IMG submission 66446) | Surface soil microbial communities from Centralia Pennsylvania, which are recovering from an underground coalmine fire - Coalmine... | ecosystem: Environmental > Terrestrial > Soil > Unclassified ... | reverse complement strand
ATGGTTCTGGAGGTCTTACTCATTGCGATCTCCCTCTTCTGTTGAGTTTTCCTCTAGCTGGCTGATCGCGTCCAACACGTCTTGTTACCATCTGTACTTGTCCCGCGTTATAGTGCTTTGCAGCTTCTAGTAACTGTCCCAGCGTTGTCGTTGGCGAAAAATCTATCAGTGTGTTTAGTGGATCAGTCATGGTGATCGCCTCAATCAAAACGGGATATCGTCAAACTCGATCGCGGTTGCCGTTTCAGCCCCCGCAGCAACCGCTTCAGCACTCGTTGGTTCTGCCGCCTTGGTAAGGCTGTGCTCCCAATCAGCCGCCATCTGCCTGATGATGCGCAGCACGGCTTTGCAATCGCCGATCGCGCTATGGTCGCCACCGGGTAACCGCTGCCACTTGTACTCGCCGTCGTGCCGCAGCTCCCCAACCCATTGGGAGTACCAATGCATCGCACAATAAATGCCGCCGCCGTTTGGGAAGATGCGGCATCCACGGTGATCGCTGGTGGGAAACGCCAACTGAATACCGTAGGGCTTGATCGATTGCCGGATCAGCCTGATATCAAATTCGGCGTTATAAATCACCACGTCCCCTCTACCAACGGCTTTGAGGAGCGGCATGAACACAGTTTCAAATGCGGGCGCGTTGCGTGTAGCGAGGCGATCGCGAGTGATGCCATGCACCTGTACTGCCTCTGGCTCAATTTCAACGGTTGGAGTAACGAGCGTATCCAGCAAAACGGTTTCGTCGGGTGCTAATACCCCAAGCTCAACGATTTGGGCGTCTCGACTCAGCCCCGTAGTTTCGGTATCGAGAATGCACCAGTCTTGGCGCTGCATCAGTTCGTAGGCCCACTTTGCGGCTTCCTGTCGGTCTTTTATGCGGTCACTCATGGCAATCCTCCGCGTCGCCTGGTAAGTCATACAGCGTGTCATCCCATTCGTTTTCAGCCTCGATCGCGTCATACTCTTTACTCGTGACATCAAACTCTGGATGCCAGCCTTGCTCTAGCGCTGCTGCAATCTCTGGGTTGATTTCACCCAGTCGCTGCTGAAAAGAGATCGCGGCTTGTCGGGCCAGTTCTGCGCTCTTGCCTCGATTGCCGGGATGCCGCAGCGCGAGTTGCACCGTGCCCACCAGAACAAAGAGGTAAATGGGATCGACCTCAAGTGTGATGGGAGGTGATGTTTTGAAGGTTTCTGCGATCGTCTTAAAGTCAGGTGTTTGCATCTGTTCCTCCCCGCAGTTGGTCAAGTTTGGCGAGGCAGTCCTGGCAGCGCGCGTGTAGATGGCTGATCATGTGCCGTCGCATTGCCTGTTTCTGTGGGTTGATGGTGTTCGCCTCAGCATTGATGCGTCCTTGCGCCATGAACCGCAGCATCAGCTTGCGGTAGTAGGCGATGTTGCCTTCGTACCAGGCGATCGCGTGTGGGTTGATGGCTACCGGCTGAGGCTTCTCGCAAATTGTGAGCACTTCGGGTTGAGGAACCACCATTAGTTCTGGTGGTGGTTGCCAGTTGAGCAAACTAAGCTGATTCATGCCTCACCCCCAATACAGCCGTTACAAGATCGATGCGGTGCCGGGCTTCCTGGTTAGCCGCGACGATCGTCGGATAGCGATCACTGGTGAATACCCGTCCACCCTGCATCGTCTGAATCGTGAAGCGGTATTGCTCTGGATAACCCGCAATCCAGTAGCGGAAGCCGTTGTAGACCAGCATAGATGTGCAGTGAAACTGGGATGGATCGTGGTTCATACGACAACCCTCGATGCAGATGACCATTTGATCAGGCGGCCTTTGAATGGGAGGCCATGCGTATCTCTGAAGAACCGAAAGCACTCGCCCCAATCGCTAAAGCCGTCTGCGATGGCAATCTGAGTGCACTCCTCTCTTTTCAGCCAGCGATCGTCCATCTTGATGCCCAGCTCATAGTGAATGAGTATTGGCTCAATGCTCTGGCAAATCGGATCTGGCGTTAGCAGCTTGCGACAGGTTTTGGTCCGCATCCCCGTATAAAGCTGCATCGCTTCGCCTGGCCTTGAGTGACGAGTGCGGCGCTCTGCTCGAATGGTTTGCAGCTTGAGACCAGCTTCTACCAATGGCGCGAATTGTGGTTTGAAGTTGTAGGCAACCACTTATTCAACCTCCTCACTCAACGCTTCAAGTGCCGCGATCACTTGCTCAGCGCTCTTGTGCAATACGACCACTACAGCAAAATACGTCTTATCTTCAGACCCAAGTTTGAGCGTGGAGACTCTTGCCGCCATTTCTGTTTGGGTTTCAAGCAGTTGACGCACAGTCATATCGAGACCTACCGGACCGTCAAGGAATTTCATCACACACCTCCCTGCGAGATCGCTTCAACGTCCTTCAAGCCCTCGTCCCCCAAACGCACCGCCTCGCGGTAGCGCACCTCGCGCAAGATTTCGTGCAGAGAGTAGACCGGGTCATCGGGTTTGTTCTCGCCTTCAAAGAAGCAAAACTCCTCAAGGATTTGATAACCCTTCCGCTGTACAACCGTTTGACGGCAAATGCCCAGCGTTTTGCAATGCTCTACGGTCGTCTGACGATCACCGCCATTGAGGTGAAAGACGGTCTGCCAATAGTGCCGTATTTCGCTCACGCAGCACCTCCTGCGGGGCACCCCTGCTGATCTTGATCTTTTAAAGAAGGGGTGTCCTGTCCGTACTCATTATGAGTTAGGTCTCGGTTGAGCCACGCCTCGTAAACCGCAGCCCTCCCGTCATCAACATTCAGGTAGCTGTAGCAGCGCTGGCTATACGATCGGATGTCTTCGGGCCACTCAAAGTTGTCTGGCAGATCAAACCGTTCCTCGCGTTGGTCGGGCGTGAATTTCCCGACATAGCTCAACTTTTTGCCCAACTTACCGAGCACCGCCTGCACAATTTGGATCGGGCTCATTTTGGGCGTGATGGTTAGACCCAACAAATCCCGAATGCTGCGGCTATAGTAGAGTGCTTTGTCAGCGATCGTGGCAACGGTAGTGCTAAAGCGGGTGAACAGGCGATCAGGTCGCAGCAGGTCAGTGATGCCTAACACCTCCATAATTTTGATGCCACCGCCTACCTGGGAGCGGTTTAGTGTCGGAAACCAGGCTTTGTTGTCGTGTAGCTCTCCCTCGAGAGCACGTCGATCACGCTCTTGCAGGAACTCTCTGCCCAGCGTGAGGAAGTAGTAGAGCCTGATTTTGGGATACCAGCCGTTGTCGTCTTTCTCGACGATTTCTGCTGTGACAGGTTGGAGGTAGCGATCGTACAGGGCATGCTTCCGCTCTTTGGCTGTGTCCTCTGGGCTTTTTGCCTTCTGTTGCTTGAGCCGCTCATACTGATTGGGCGTGATGTCATCGGCTGCGGCAATCGCTTCCCGCCATGCCCGGTACTGCCTATCACGCGCGTTTTTGAGGCTGGAGATCGTCACTGCCAGCTCTGCTGGGTCGATTGCTGGCATCGCTTCAATGAGGGTGTGCCCCTCACCCTTCAACCCGTAGAGAATGACCTCACGGTAGTGGGCCATGCCTGCGTTGATGCGAGCAGCGAACTTTGACCAGGACTCCATTGCAGCCGCACTGCAATTTATTTCATCCAGGTCAAAATTGGCGATCGCCTGAGTGAATGACCCGTTTGTCAGTGACAGGTTGGCCCAGGCAAGCTGATTTTGCGAGTAGATCAGCAGCTTGTGGCTGACGGCTCCATTGCCAATTCGTCCCAGTCCATACTTGCTGATCCAGATATGGCGCGGGACGGGTTCCCTCACCCGTGCGAGTGACTGACGAGACGAGTTCTCCGCACAGATGCCCTGGAAGCACCCCCAAACGCTGGTGAAATGCCCGCGAATGTCGATGGAGACGCCAGTTTCGATACTGGGGCTGGCAATCACCACATCAAAATTGGGCAAGACTTCATTGAGGTTGCTCACGCAGCCATACGCTGGATGATTGGGATCGGCAATGGTTTCTGAGTCGATCCGCAGGATGCGCTTGTCGGGATGGCGCTGGGTCAACAGTGATTCAAGGGTGCGCGTACTCCAGAGCGATTTCGCCTTTTGGGAGTGGGTGACGACAAACGGTCTGCCACCACCACCAATATGCTCGTCAAGTTGTCCCAACCAGACTTGAGGCTTGGTCTGGTTGTAGTGATGGATTGTCCAGGCCTCGTCTTGAGGCTTCCAGTCGTTGACTAGCAACCAGGGCTGAAGCGGTAACCCGGTGAGGTCTTTGATGAAGTCAATGCTGAGGTTGGTCAGGTCAGCGTCGGAAAGATAAATGCGTCCGGCCTGGCTGGTCAGCGTGTTGATCAGCAGTTCTTTTAGCTGCTGGAGAATTTCGATCCGATGGTTCCGGACTTCGGTGTCAGCACTCAGCAAATGCCAGAACACCTGTTCGCACTCGTCAATAATGACGATCGCGTCGTTCCAGTTCTCCGCATGAAACCGTGCCTGCGAGGATTCGTGCAAGCTATCGACGCAGAGCCCGTACCCAAGCAGCGAACCCTGCTCAGCCGTCCGTAGCTCCGTCACGTAGGGCAACCCTACCCTGTCCGCGATCGCCTGGACGAGCTGCACGCGATGCCCAATGAGCAACACGCGCTGTCCTGTTCGGGTGGCTTGCTCCACGATGTCGATAAAACTTTCCGTCTTGCCCGTCCCTTTGGGCGATTTGAGGCAAACCAGCTTGGCCTTATCCGGCGGCGATACCTTGCCCAAATAGCGCTGGCTGACGCGCTGGCTGGCGGGATAGGTCAGTTTGCTGTACTGATGCACCTGCCACTGCCACAGCGGTTTGGCAGCGTCGTAGCAGCGCTGGAAGGCTTCTGCACCCTGTACCACGATAAAATCATCAACACCCTTTTCGGGACCCGGTAAGTCGATGACATAGACTTCGCATCCGGCACGGTTTAAGAGCTTGCCCAGCTTATTGATTTCCCGATTGACGTTGGCCACGGTCTTGGGCTTTCTGTCGTGATCAAAGCAGATGTAAAACCGCCTGCCAGGGCAGGCAAACATGGCGATATCAGCAATCAGATGAGGCTCGATCGCCTCTCCTCTAATGTCTTTCGTGCGGACGGCTCCGCTGACCCCGGCCAGGGCGATCGCCACAAAACCAAAGCTCAAAAGGCAAGCGCCCTTCTTCGCGCCCTCGGTGATGATGATCGGGATCTCCGGGTTGGTCAGCGCTTCGAGCCACAGCCGGGGATTGCTCGGCACAGCCGCGAAGAAGGCTCTGGCTGAACCTTTGCCCACAGGCTGCTCATACTTGAGTTCTTTGCCCTTACTGCTACGCGCGCGATCGAGTTTCAGACATCCCCACTCCATTCGCTCCCAGTTGTTAAGCGGGTCTAACCCCCGAAACGTCCATGCTCTCTGGTTCTCTCGCGCCTGTCGCCCAAACCGCGTGACCGTCCAGTTCAAAAACTCATGAATCGGGTAGCGTGGCTCCCGCGAATGAGGATCGACCTCGATGTCGTAGATTGTCTCGACGTTTGCGGCGATGATCTCGCCACTGACGCCGGATGCCTGCCACTCTTGCCAGTGTTCCAGCGCAATAGTGCCTGGAGCGTCAATTTGGGCTGTGGGACTGATCTTCTGAGGGGTTGCTGTCATGATGGAGGTAGTAAATAAGGCATGTCCCAGCCCTGTGACAGAGCCGGGACATTTTTCTAAGCGGGTTGAAGGGTACTGCTGCGATCGCCGTTGAGCGCAACGTTGATGACGGGTTCGTGAATTAACATCAGCCGTTGGTAAGCGGCATGATTAGCGCGGGCGGATGCCAGGTCTGCCTCTAATTCATCGATTGTTTTCTGCCATAGTTGCGCCTGTTGCTCAAAATAGTTGCTGGGTATCGCAACCTCGACCAACGATGATCGTTGCGGTTGCGTTTCCTGCAATACTGCAAGCTGCTGGCGCAACTCTCGATTACGCTTCTCCAGTTCGATCGCTTTCTGCCGCGCTTGTTCGAGTTGAGCCGCGACGTCTATCTGTGCTGTATCCACCGGGATAGAGGTGTCAATAACCGTGACTGCCTCGGCACGTCGTTGACGCGCCTTTTTCAAATCGTCCAATCGCTCTTGCGCGTCTTCATACGCCTTTCGTGCCGCTTCACCCGCCGGTGTGGATGTGTAGAAGTAGTTACGAAGCTCCAACCGCAGTGACAATTCATTACGGCTGGGCAATCTGTAAGTGCCATCGGTAATCGCTTGCTCGACTGCTGATTCAATTCCAACAAGCAGACGGTCGAGGTTTGGGTTGTTCCGGCGATCACCAGATGTTTTCTCGTCTTTTTGCTGATGGTGGCAAATTTCGTGTTGTAGGGAGTCGGTCTGCGTCATTTGTTGTCTATATCCTTCAAATGGTTCTATGTCGGGCATGATGGGCTTCCAGGGACTCTCTGTGGGGATATCAGCGATGCTTTGACGCACGGGTGGAGCGTCTGACGACCACGCGCTTTTGTAGGTGGGGTCGATGTAGCTCCTGACTTCGCCAAATTTGACAGTGGCAGGGCGGAACAGTTTGCCTACGTCGTAGCCTGCTTCGTACCAGAAGACTGTCTCGCTCCAGGGAAACTTGTGGGAGAACACCAAGCCCTCTGCCACCAATTCCTCTAACAGCGGTTGATAAATTTGCTCAAAGTTTCCGCCTGGGCAATGCGATTGCATCTGCGCGACAGCGAGGCCAGGCGTTTGACGGATGCGCTCTAGCAAAGCCTGTTTCCGCATGTGCGGGCGAATGTGCTTTTTATTGGGCATCACCATTGCCTCCGCGGGTTGAGGTGGTGAGGCGTAAAGATTGGGGGGCGAGATGCTATAAGTAGTGCATTCATACGTATTCCTCTGTCTGTGAACGTGTGAATTCTGAGTGCCAACGATTGGGAGTCGGGACGCGCAAAGAAAATGAAGGGCGATCGTGGTGCAAGCCGCGATCGCCCTTGACGTTCAGGCGTGAACGAGTTTTTTTGAGACTGTTTTACTCCCCTCCCCTTGTGTGTCCCGTGCTGCCTTCTCAAACATGGCTTCGCTCAACCAAACGGCCATCGTCTTGCCAGCGATCGCCGAGCGGATTTTGGCAATCTGGAGCACGTCGTTAGCCAGGTTTGGTGGACGGCCCAATGGTTGAAGCATCTCCTCAGTAAGTGAGGTTTTGCTGACGGCAGAGGGGTCTTTCTCCTCTCTGTCCGCCTTTTCAAGAATCGCGAGGCCAACCCAAACGGCCATCGTCTTCCTGCTTAGCTTGGCCTGCCTTTTAGCAACGTCAAGCGCCTTTCGACTAAGGTTTGATGGGCGGCGTGTTGGCTCTGATGTCTGAGAAGGCATAAGACATGTAAGGTGATTTGTGTGTTCGAGGTGTTCGAGACATCATACCCTAAAAAATGTTGTTTGAGACAACAATGAAAAAGAAGGGTATTCTTAAGAAAGACCGTATGCAAACTATGAATGTAGTCTCAGTTAACATCGGCGCAGAACCGACAGGTTATACACGGGAAGGTATAGAGCGGATGGCGAAAGCTATTCGTGCATCGATCAAGGTGCGCGAATGGACCGAGCGGAAATTGAGGCTAGAAATTCAGCAACGTGCGAAAGATCTAGGACAACCAGAGCTGCACTTGTCAGGCAGTACGTTGAATCGTTATGCAGGGTCGCCGCCAACAATTAAGCAACCGAAAGCTGAGGCGCTTAAAGCGATTGCCCCTTTTGTGTTCAGAGTGATAGCGATCAACGGAGACGACATCCAGCTCGACCTGGACCACACTTACGAAGACGACTGGCGCGAATTTGCCCGCATTGGCACTGCCGACTTCGAGAAATCCGCTACTTTGCGGACGCAAATGCCCCCCAGCAGATACCACAATCAGACACCTGGATGGGAGCAAGCAATGGATCTGGATGCGATTGGTAGAGGGAGCGGTGCAGTCGGTAGGCTAATTCGTGCAGAGATGAGTGAACGCAACCTCGATCCAACCACAGAAGAAGGTTTTCGCGAGTTTTTGAGTCACTTCCCCGCGAATGACGAGGCCGATGTGGCAGAGTTGCGAGATGTTGTGCAAGGTCAAATTGCCTTTGTGGATGACCGCATTATTGGCTATGTCGCCAAGGCGCTGCGAACGTTTACGGGCAATAAACGGTATACCGTTGAGGTTTTGGCCAACCTTAACACCCCCAACGGAACGACCAATGGGCACACACATTCTACTCCTGGTTTAGGGTCTTAAAGTGATTGCGCCAATAGCCGATCTGCCATTCTTCTCCTTTGGCATGAGAGGTTTTGGTCATCACTTCACCTGACCCTGGTAGATAAATGGCGGTAATCTGTTTTTTCCAGAGATTGCCCTGCCAGTACATCTCATAGCTTTCATGGGCGATATCGCCATTGGCGATCGCTCGTCTAATGCAGTGCTCTTTTGCTTCAGCAATTTCGCTGGCAACCGTCACGAGAGGTTGTCCTAACAACTCGTCAACAGGCTTATTGAGAGCAGCTTCATTACCGAGGTACGGTTGTACGGCCAGAAAGGGATAACCTTCACCTTCACTGTGGATGCTCACTGAGCAAAGGTTACTCAAGTCGATCAAGTGCAAAGGATAGCGAGCAGCCCATCTGCTAGCGTTTTTTTTCATGCGTCTGGTGGAATCGATCAACTCGCCATTAGAACTAACTTCCAGCGAGAAACCAATAGACTGCACCGCCTGGCGATGGCTCCATAGTTTCAACCCAAGAAAATCATTCCGGCAATTAATTTTGACATGGAGACCTTCAATTTTGACGTCTACTTGACTTGGATCGATTGGAATGGAGTTGAGCCAGTTTAAAAGGGCGATATCGTTCGTTGATAGTGGCGTGAAACTATCCATCAGAGAAAGACCGTTAGGGGAACTCGCTAAGGTCGTTAGTGTGCTTGCCAATTTGGAAGCCGTGCCTAGCTACACCACCCCTTGTGATGAGCCGTGTTGTACTACTTGCCTTGCGGTATGGGTGAGAAGCAGAGCCTGAAACTAAAACTAAGCCTGAGATCTAATTCCTGTTGTGACACAAATTCCGGCTGATGACATCCAAAAAATATGGCGTGAGTTTTTGAGTACGCAAAACATTATCAAGCCATTATCAAGCATTGTCTCCACGGATGCGCTTATTTCGTTTGGGCTTTGTGCGTTCTAACCATTCCTCAAGTAACTCCTCAATCAAATCCGAGCGGTTCATATCCAACTCTGCACAGCGTATTTTGACTGCTCGGTAGGTCTTCTTGGAGATGTACGAGGTGATTTGAATAAAGTTCGGGTTAGACCGCTTGCCTTTTGGTCTACCTGGTTTGCCGTCTGACATTGCTTTCCCTAAAAAGGTTTCAGCCTTCTAGGGTTTCAGGGTTTTAAAGGTTTACATGTAGTGCTGATCCAAACTTGTGAGTTTTTGAGTACGCAAAAATAGAAAAGACCCTGCCACATACAGGGTCCAGAGTGCATCTTACTCAATCTAGCTTAGTGTTCCTTATTCAACCGTGGCTGTATCTGGCCGGCTTGCTGGTTGCTCAGAGGGCTGCTGACCAATCGTCTCACGGGCAGTTTTGATCAACCCTTTACAAGCAGCGGCTCGACTGGAAGCTGGATACTTGGACAAGATTTTGTAGAGCGATCGCTCAGCAAGGCTGCTACCCTTTGCTTTTGGCATAAAGTTGTCTGGTAGCGCTGCAATGCCCTCGAACACCTGTGCTCTCAGAGGGTTGCTTCCATCCCAGCCTTGAGCATCCAGGAATCGACCAATGGTGACTGAGTAGCTCTGCGCTTTGCTAAAGTCTTTCAACCGCCGCTCTTTCGGCATAACCTTGCCGTTGTCTTGTGCTGCGGTGCGAGCACGTCTCGGTTTTGCGGCTTTTGCGGTTGGTTCGACGCTTGGTACCGATTCCGCCTGTGGTGGCAAGAGGAAGTCTGCCTCTAGTCGCTTCAGGTAATTGGTAACCCAGGTGCGTTGGGCGTCCTCGGTAGTGATGTAAGTGCCCGTGCGATCACGTCCAGCCACACCACCCAGCTGCTTGATTTCAGCGGCGATGTGTTCAATCGGAATGCCTGATTTTTGAGCCAATGGCATCAGGTCAATAAAATCCGGCAGGTCATTTGATGCTGCGGGAGTGGCTGTTAACTGTTTTTCTGCTGGCTTTATGGAGCGAGGTCTGGTTGGGGTTGCAGTAACCATAGGATCAATCCTTAAATCGATTGTATCCAGTGTACGTGTTACAACTTCAACTGTTTGGGGCAATTGCGTCATGGCGCAATAAGTCAAGTGTCCATCCACAAAAATGGACAAGTTATCAGCGGCTGCAACGGCCCAGCTCGCCATGCGTAGATCAACCAAAATCGGTTGAATCTTATCCCAGGCGGCGCGATCGCAGATTAACAGCAGATCGTTGGTCAGGCAGGAGATCTGTAAATGGCAAAGTTGTAAATCCGCAAACATCGACTGCAGCCGCAGCAGTCGAAAATCACTGAGCGTTTCCCAGTCAGTTTTGGTTAATTCAGGCGTAAGGTCAGATGCCATAATAGGGGCAATTCCGGCAGAACGCTCTAGGGTTCCTACTGCTCTTACTGCGGGAAAGCTACAGCAGTGATTTGGTATCTCACATGCTCAAAGATGTTCTTGAACGCGCGGCAGAAGAGCTGCATGATGTTGAAGGTAAGGTTGAATCCCTGGTAGAGCAAATTGCCGAAATCCCTGCTGTAAAGCAGGTCGTTGAAGCAGTGCAATCAGACGTGGAAACTTTGAAGTCAACCCTTGCAGGGCTTGTTGATCGGGTATCTGTGATTGAGGCTGGTCTACAGGCAGTGGAAGGAGAATTTAATCCTCCTGCCGCTGCTTCTGCTCCTGCTCCTGTCGCTGCCCCTGCTCCTGCTTCTGAGCCTCCGGCAACAGCGGCGGCCCCGTCCGCCTAAGTCGGATCCAAATCTGGTTCCAACCCCTGGCAGCAATGCTGGGGGTTCGACGTTTAAAGCAGATCAGCTAAGAGGTTGGTGACTTTGCCCTGGGCGTTGGCTCTATTGTCGTCGTAAATCATTAGAGTTTCTAGCCGCGCATGGCGACTCAGTTTTTGAACTTCCCGCACATTACCATTGGTAGCATTTAGTGCAGCCGTGATGGCGCTGTGGCGGCACCGGTGTGGAGAGAGATGCTTGGTAATACCAGCGCTGGTTGCCGTCTCCACTACCAAATTGTAAATGGCGTTCCCCGATAGCCGGTGGCCATAATGCGCGCGATCGAGCGCCACGAACAATGGGGCGTTTGGCGCTGGAACGGGATCTCTGGCAAGCACCCAATCAACGATCGCTTCTGTTGTTGCTGTGCTGAGGCTGATGGATTCGGCCTGCGTGCCCTTCCCCTTCCCAAAAATTTGCAGCGTGCGAGCCTCGATATCCAGGTCTCCCACATTGGTCTGGCTGATTTCATTGCGGCGCAGGGCATTTTCCCAGAGCAACCGCAATATAGCGTAATTGCGTCTGCCTGCTAGCGTATTTCGGTTGGGCACAGATAGCAGCTTGCGATAGGCCTCTAAACTAATCCCGCTGGTATCCCGGTAGCTCTGCACTTTCTCGCTCTCTACTTGCTCCAGGCTCCACTGGCAGCGATCGACCTTTTGGGCAAACGCCACGAGGGACTTGAGGGCAGACAACCGCCGATTGACCGTGGCCTCGCTCAGATTGCGCTCAATTAGGATCGCTTTGTACTTCAGTACCAGAGAGATGGCCGCCGCGCGTTCCAGGCTCAAAAACTGCCCAATCAGCGTTGGTGTTGGTTCCTGGTTGGCAACGGTCACGAAAAAGTCTTTCACGTCTCTGGCGTATGCCCGTCGCGTGTTCTCGCTCCGCTTGTCCGCCAGGTGCTCGGCGAGAATATCGCGATCGGTGACGTGGAACAGAAAGGGTGAAGCGTTGGTTTGGGCTAGAGTGCTCACGCAGGTTAGGCAATGCGACTCTTTAGCATTCCTCCTTTCCAAAGGATGAACTTGATACAAAATCCGGTCTATGACCTCAAGCTGTATCACTTGCTCAGTCTACGGCATAGCAGGTAAGCAATCCTATATACATCAGTTGCCGTGCATCTTGTGTGCCAGCAAAGACTGCCCACTTTTTACCATCACCAGTTTGGTTTGATGCCTGTATCTGGGATAAACAAATGCCTCTATAGCTACCGAACACGTTAGCTATGTGAGGCGTGCTTCTCGAAACCAGACAACAGAAAGAGCCAGGGTGATCCAAACCCTAGCTCCGTCAAAGTCAACATTACTGAGGTTTTATGAAAAACCCAAACTTTCTGACTATTATCACTTTAGCGCTTGCCCTGTCACTGTCCAGTTTGCTGGCAGTCGCCATTGTCACTCGTTACCCCGGAGTTATTGGGATGAGCTTTCAGGCTGGCCCAACGAGCGGACATGTTTTTATCGATGGTCGGAACTCCAATAGTCAACGGAAGTTGCCTGAAGCTAACTAATCTGGGGGTTTAGGAAAGAGCTATTGTCGCTTCTAGCAAGTGATAATGGCTCTTTCTACACTCTAGAAGTAGGCTCAGTCTTTTTGATCTGATAGTGTGGGCACCCATCGCACGGGCCATCCGAATTAACCGCACAGCGAATGATGGGCGATCGCGCATTAAACTGACAGGACGCATCGCCGATGGTATTGGGATGACGCTGAATTTCCTCAGCCCGTTCACGATGCCGGGAATGATCGCCAAGTACATCGGCTGTTTGCGCCGTTAAAATCGCAATCAGAACGATCAAGGCATCGCCTTCAGCTACCCACTGCCCAGGGTCGAGGCCTAACATCCCCCATACCCAAAACATTCCTGAGCCGAACGCGGCGATGACATAGGACATCATTTTCAGCCATCGCCAGCGTTTTGTGTTCATTGGGCAACCTGTTTGCGGCAGGCCATCCAGGCAGTTAACTCACCGATCGCAATCTCCTGGCTGAAGTAGAAGCGAGGGAATAAGTCATGATAGTCCACAGTGAATTCTGCCTCACTACCTGAATGAACCTGCACAATGCCCACAAATCTGCCAACTGCAGCATCGTTTGTGAGGGCTGTCAGAGAAACCGTACAGTGCGTTCCGTCCATTTTCCAGCAAGGATCGCACGCCAGATTTAAATGAGGGTAAGGGCAGGTATAACCAACTGTCTTCAACTGCTGCCAATTTGCCAACCACGACGCAACCTCTTCTTTGGCATTGTCTTTACTGAAAAAGTAGCGCGACCAGCCCCGATCGTCTACGGCTTGGGCTTCTAAAAACACTTGCCAACGACCGCGATCGCAGTAGGGCGGACGTTGACTGAGGCAGAAAAAGCCATTCTCCCAGTAGTAGCGCTGTTCTCCCCACGCCTCTTCAGTCCATTGATGCTGCGGTGGTGATGGTGATTCTGACAGGCTCATGGGCGGTAGTCTCCCCATTCAGATAAAAGTTTCTCGACGGCTTCAGTTACGCGATGTGCATCGACTGGTGTCCACAATCGATTGCGCGCCATGCTCCAATCCGCAATAGCACGACGGAGGGCAATGCGTGATCGCTCTTGTGCTCGTCGATCAAGTTCTGCCTCTATTTCTCTGAGGAAACCTTTTGCGCCTTCGTGCCACATAGCCCATTCGGGCTGATCGCGAATCCACTCCCAGGCAATCAGCATCGCCTCAAGTTGCCCAACAGAGAAACTCGCCCAATTGTCAAATGTGGGCAGAGGAATCTGAGGGGTAGCTCTCTCAGTCATGGGCAATCGCCTTCCTCAATTTTCCGTAAGGCATCATCGACAATTTGCTGTCCTGTCTGTGGTTTGTCGGCTGAAGTGATTAGCTCTGGATGCTGGAGTGCTTCAGCTACCGTTCGGGCAGCCACTTCCCACGCCTGCTTGATGGTTTCTGGCAGTTGGTCAAAGGATGGCATGGGATGCCCCTGATAATTTTTGAAGCCAACGACTGATCCATAGGCGTTGTAAGCGATGGGCGCGATCGCTTTCCAGGTTGTGTCTGTAGGGTGAGACATGGCTAGTACACATGATTTATGCCGATTATGGCGAGAAATGCCAAAATGCGACACCCCCAGAATTGAGTGTGTCGCATTTTGGAAAACCGGCAAATTACGCTGTGATGCCTGCTGCCTCTTTGACTTCGTCAGGCAGAGAGCGGACTTTGCCATAGCTCTCGGAGAATTTTACCAACACATCATAAATGTGCTTGCCCCCTTCCGTCGTGCCGATCAAACGGCTATACCAAATGTCTTTCCCGTTCTTTTCAAAGTTTCGGCGCAGGTAGGTTTCGCCACGCCAAATCACAACTGCTGGGCCAGAGCGATCGGCTTTGTGGATCGTGGCACCAAATTCGTCCCAGTTAAAGGTTGAGTAAGCGTCCAACGGATAAACGAACCGGCACACGGTTTTATTGATGATTGCCAGGCTTAAAAACTCGGCGATCGTGTTCATTTTCCCAAGCGTGGCCCCGATCCGCGAAAAGAGGGAGTTTTGCTGCTTGAGTAGATCATTCTGCTGCTGGAGCAAAGCATTACGCTCTCGCTCAAGCTCCAAGCGTTCTTCTTCAAAGGTGATAGGTTCTGGCATGGTGAGGGATGAAGATGAGGGGTGAAATTTAGGTCGCCCGTGCTAAGCAGAGGGGCGATCGTGATGCGTTTGGTCAGTACGGTCTTAAATCGGCAATGGCATTCTCGATCGTTCCTTCATCCATCGGAGTCAGGTCTTGTGCCCGATTGTTGAAGAAGGATCGCACCGCGATTGCTTCTGGTGATTCAGAGGGAAATGAAATGGTTCTAGCTTCTACCCCATCACCTAAACTGGTGACGGAATCTAGGAAAATCCTGAGTCGTCCGTTGTGCTTGAGCCTCCCAGCTTCGATTGTTGAGTGAGACTCTGGTGCGATTTCTGCAAGATGCGTAATGTGGCTGAGGTTGATGATGAAACGACCAACCTTGATAAACTGGCATTGCATACTTAACTCCTACGTTAATCAATGGATTAGTGGCAAACTCTGTGGTGTGCGGCATGGGCACGAAGCTCTTTCAGGCCAACCGTGCCGATGATGGGCATGAAGCAGGGAGATAGGTGGAGGTCGATCGTGCGTTTGTCGTGCCTGTGATGCAGCATCCAAGTGAAGATGAACTGGGCAATGCCAAACAAGATTCTCAAGGGGCATAAGTACCAGAGCAGGAAGTTGTTACCTGCCACTAAAAGCAGCACAGTGAACAACACCAGCCGGAAGACGGCTCCACTCAAAGCGCGAGGTGACAGCCATTTAAACTCTCTACAGAACGTGATTTCAGGGTGAAAGCAGCAGAGCAATACGGCAGTAAAGGGATTGGCGCTATAGAACAGCCAGTCTGGATCATTAGGACTGCCCAGAGCGGCATGATGGCGCTGATGCACCTGACGCTGCTCGTTGAGACCCACACTCAGGGGACTCATCACTAAGGGCATCAATTCTTCAATTAAGGGATAGTGCCCCTTGAAATGGGTCCGGCTGTGAATACTGAATGCCCAACGGCTGAAGAGTAGGGCAAGGACACAGGACAACGCGAACCAGGGCAGAATGCCTGCGTAACAAAGACCGCCCACCGCGTAGACCGCGAAGGTGCAAACAAGATTGCTTGATAGCATGGGAAGGTTCCTGACCTGTAGTGAGTGAACCACGGCAGTTGCTCTCCGTCGAAAGTTAGCAACTGCCGCTGAATATCGTTAAATGCTGCTGAACGTTGTTTAGATGCCGACCAGTTCTCTGACTTCCAGACTGGTTAGCTGTTGTGCAATCTCTTGCCGTGCCTGGAGCTTGGCGACCGAGAACTCATTGCGCAGTTGTTCCAGGTGCGCCAGGGCGCTGGCTTTTTCGTAGCTCAGGCGGTTGACCTGTTTGGTCAAGTCTGGATAAACGTCGTCTGCCATTAACAGTTCATGTCGACGTGTGGTACGCTGCAATTCGTTTTTGAGGGTGAGGTCAAAGGCAACCTCAGCATTGACCGCATTTTCGCTAGAAGCAATGCGAATTTTGAGATTATTGAGCGTTGCCTCTAAGTCATTGACTGTATGGGCCGCATTGGCGATCGCGATCGGGTAATGTTCAAGTTCCAGCATTGGTTTCAGTTTGAGGTTAAGTTCTTAGGGGCGGAAACACACGACCAGCAAGATTTAGTGCTGACGTGTTCCCGACCCAACACTAGAACCAGGCCCACCATGATCCGGTGGTATATAGTTGGAGGCTTTAGGTTCTAGCAGTCCTTCGCGATCGGCAATTATTTGACCTGGCTTCACGTATTCGCATGGAGTGCAATTCAAATTGTCTGCACTACGAGTCCCTGCTTCTCCGGTGTTGTAGCATTCGCCGCAACGGCCAGCATGAATGCATACCTTTGGTAGAGGGGGTGCTGGAACTCTCAGTTCGGTTGCTGGAGCGGTTTGAACAGTAATTGAAAGCAATAGCGATAGCATTAAGTAACTCCTAATCGTTGTGGGTTAGTGAGGTGGGCGATCGCTGGTGTGGTAACTGGGCGATCGCCCATTGATTTTGATGAACAGACTAGAACGGCACTGGTTTGATCAATGCAAGCGTCTGCAGCCAGTCTTTATTTTGGAGATAGTAATTCCAGGCCGCCGCTCGGCTCTGGAATACAACCGATTTGCCGATCATTTCAACTCCGAAAATGCATTTATGCAGCCGGTGCGGTCTGACCTCTCCATAGAAGGAATAGAGCATGTGCAACTCCTCGATCGACGGAACAGCTAAATCGGAAACAGGGAGAAAGCGCTCAAGCATTGCTGTGACTGTTTCAATCTGACCTGTTCGTAGCTCATCTAGGGATACAGGTTGGGGAAGAGTTGATACCATGATTGTCAAGTCCTAAATTACTAACGGATTCGCGCCTAGCCGTCCTCTGGTGTTCCTCCCGGCAAGTTGGTCACCTTGAGGCGGCTTTGGCGTGTTTGGGCTTGGCTGTTTGCCTCACCTTTCATAACTGTAATCTGTCATCTAACAGTTGTCAATTGTTAGATGGCAGTTTACAGTAGAGACATGATGCGATTTGATAGAAGGTGTTATGTATGCCCGGTTTAATGCGACTTCGCCAAACGAAGACGATCGAAATAGAGGTGCCTGGGTTAGGGGCACGAATGGAGAGTGCTAGAAAGCAGAAGGGTATTTCTGTTTCGGCTCTTTGCAGACAAGCTCAGATTAGCCGTAACTATTGGTATGAGCTAGTTGAGGAACGTATAAACGGCGCTTTGGAAGAACCAACGTTTCGTAGGATTGAAGCTGCGTTAGAGGTAGATTTCAAAGTGCAGTTCAATGACTAGATATGCAGAGCGCACCACGGTAGACGGACTCTCAAACCATCCCTACAGCACTCGCAGGCTTCCTGTCCCATATCGCGATGACACGGGAGAAGTCTACGAGTCTACAGAAGGCTGTAAAGAGTGCGGGGCTAAGCTGAGAAGCAGAGACAGTGGCCTAATTATCCACAAACCTACTTGCTCCCAAGATGTATATTTTGCAAGTTGAGCATGATCAAACAGTCCATTGACACCGTTGTCCATTGCTCAGAATGTGGCAATGAAACGCACGTAAGTTTTGCCTATTGTCTTGAGCACGGTTGGCAAGAATGCTGTGACAGTACGATGTCGATCGCTTCTACAACGGCGGATATTGTGGAAGCCTGCAAAGCAACCATAGAGAAGATTGCGTCCGATCACTATCTGACAAGACTATATTTGCCTTTAGATGCTCGCCTGCTTCAAAATATTTTGAGTAGTATGGATGCACTGCCCTACTGTCCTATGCAGTTAGATTGCAGTGCGATGTCCAACCAGCCTAAACAGTGCCCCAACTTTGAACCATGCTTTTACAATGTGCGTGAAGAGCATCGTCTTATCCGCCTTGATTAGAAGCCTTCAGGGTTGGAATTTCTGTAGGTCTACTTTTAGCGAGGTCTTATGGCTTTTGTAAAAATCGGTGATCGGATGTTTAGTTTGGAAAAAGTCAGGACGGTAAAACTTGGTCCTGAACCTACTACGTTGGGAGTTGCACTCAACCAGGTCACAATTACTTTTGACAGTGGTGATGAGTGGAAATTTGACGATGAAGAAGCTGATAAATTGAGGGACTATTTCAGCAAGCAAGGTGATGTCAGAGATCTGATGAAGCCGAAAAAGACGTTAAGCGGTTCGTACGAAACCCTTCCAGGTTTTGCACATTGATTTAGGAATCAAACAGCAGCTCGACGACTGCGGGAAAGCTACAGCAGTGCATCTGTAGCAAACCATGACTCTTATACCTATCCACGAAACCTTCCAGCAAACGTTGCAGGGAGAGGGCTATTGGGCTGGCTCTCCCGTCGATTTCATCCGTCTTCAAGGTTGTCCCATCGGCTGTTCATTCTGTGACACTGGTTACGCCGACGGCGGCAAGCATACCCCCAGAACTGAGTGCAGCATCGATGACCTGGTGAGTGAAACCAAGTCGCCTCGCGTCGTTATTTCTGGTGGTGAACCATTTATTCATAAGCAACTGCCGGCCCTGGTCGAAGCTCTGGAGATGTCAGGCAAGCAAGTCTGCATCGAAACCTCCGGCGCATTCTGGCAACCCGTATCACGAGCTGCCTGGGTGACCCTCTCGCCCAAGCATCATGTCTCACCAAGGTATCCTGTCCATCCCGCGATGTGGCTACGCGCAGATGAGATCAAGATTGTGATTGCCACTGGCGTAGAAGTTGACTTTTACGATCGCAATATACGTTACTGGTCAACGGACTGGCATGACTGGGCGAATCAACATCTGGAAGAGTTTGAAGCGTATCTCCAGAGGCTATCGCCGACCAAACATATTTTCTTGCAGCCCGAATGGAGTGACAGGGAACGCACGTTGCCGCTGGTATTGAACTTGTTGCAACAGCATCCAACCTACCGTCTCTCGCTCCAACTCCACAAGCTGATTGGGGTGCAGTGATGATGAGCCAAGCACATTATCCGCCAGAGTTGCAGGGCAAAGTTGCGCCCTATCGGCAGGCGATCGCCAATCCCACACGAGAACTCCCCATTCTTTTCCACTACCAGATCAGCATCAAAGTGCGACGACAGCACTACAATCCGCCGATCTGGACAGATGCTCACTACCACGATTTTCGCGTGACATTGCATCTGCAAGCCGTGCTAGAAACCACTGCCATGTACGGCATCGATATGGTGGAAGCAGAGCAACGGCTGCGCGATTGGGCAGCGCAATTGCCGGAGGTGGTAAACAATCACCCGACCTGTGGGGGCGGCACAACTGAAGAACTGTGCCTGTATTTCGCTCAGATTCCTCTCGACAGCCATATTGATCTGCTGCGCGTGGATGTTGCCGAGGTACCGGAACGAATTACCAGCCTGTTTATCACTGCTCCGCCAAGCGCATATTTGAACTGATGGGTTGAGGGAACGATACCCGCAAGTGCATCTACGAGGTTTATTTCATGGCTAAGAAGTTTTCACCAGAAGTGGTGTGGTTTCCCATTGACCGCATCATTCCCTATGTTCACAACAACAAAAACCACCCGCCTGAGCAAGTCGATAAGATTGCCAGCGCGATCGCCGAGTACGGGTTCGATGTGCCGATCGTTGTAGACGAAGACGGCATCATCCTGAAAGGGCACGGTCGCCACCTGGCAGCCCAAAAAATAGGGCTGAGAGAAGCGCCCGTCATCGTCCGTACCGACCTCAGCCCCGCTCAGAAGAAAGCCTGCCGCATTGCTGACAATAAAGTTGCCGAATCCAGCTACAACTTTGAAGCGCTGAAGCTGGAGATGGAAGCACTCTCCGAGATGAATTTCGATCTGGAGCTGACCGGGTTCAGCCTGGACGAGTGCGGCAGCCTGTTCAACCTGGGCACGATCGACTTTCAAGGCGCTCAAATCTTTGGCGAGTCCGGCATACCCACAGAACCAAAGCAGCCCGAAGTCTCACACGCGCTTGACGATGATGAGCAACCCTTGCCTAATCAACCTGCCTCACTAGAATCGGGTAACAATGAGCTGGTCAAGTCAGACGGCTCGCTGCTCGAGCTGACCCAGATTACGATCGCCGAGCCACGTCACCAGGTCGAAAAAGGTCAGGTCTGGAAAGTGGGTCCGCATATCCTGGTCATCGCTGAAGTGCTGACCGAATGGCAGAGTTGGAAAGATTTTCTGACAGGCGATCGCACGATTTTTGCGCCCTATCCTGGTCCGTTTGTCCCACTGACCGTTAAAGCAAAAGAGTGCCATCTCGTCATGGTGCAGCCGGACGCTTACATTGCTGGGCATATCCTTGACCAGTATGCTGCTGTCAACGGTGCAGAGGCGGTGCAGCGTGGCTAACCGACAAACTACCAGCAAATCTGGTCCACTTTTTGGCGATCGTGTCGGTGTCCAAAAAACAGGCGGTGGCACCTTCGACCCAGCCGAAGAAAATGTCTACTTCCTTGCCTCCGGCGTGGGTCGTCTCGCCATTGCCGAGCCTGTCTACGACCATCTACTGATTGCCGTCAACGAACTCAATTCCGAATCGGAGCTGCAACACATTAGCGACTGGTGCGATCGCGGCAAAAAGCTTTTCATCGACTCTGGCATCTACCACCTAACGCAAGAACACGCGAAGGCTCACCGTTGCTCGATGGATCATGCGCTAGGCTTAGCACCCGATGAAATCGACGGCTTCAGTGACCTGCTGGAGCGGTATGTGGAAATCTATCGACGGTTGGGCGATCGCTGCTGGGGCTTCATCGAACTCGACCAGGGCGGACGGGAGAACAAAATCAAGACACGCGCCATGCTGGAGCAAATAGGTCTCAAACCTATTCCCGTGTATCACCCGTTCAACGATGGTTGGGATTACTTTGACTATCTGGCAGAGCGGTACGATCGCATCTGCTTTGGTAACGTGGTGCAGGCTGACCGCGAAACGCGGAAGCGCCTGGTCGCCACTGCCTGGGAACGGCATCGCAAGTATCCCCACCTGTGGATTCACTTGCTGGGACTGACTCCAAATGAATGGCTCAATGCCCTGCCGATCAACTCTGGCGACTCCTCAAGCTGGTTGAGTTGCGTCCGCTGGAGCGGTGGCTATCGCGAGAAAGCAAACGGTAAATCGGTGGGTGATTTGCCTCGCAACTATATGTATCAGTACGGTGCAGAGGCGGATTCCCCACGCGGCAATAACAAAGCAGTGGCGATGAGTGCCTATGGTTCTTTCATGCAGTTGCGGAACTGGCGGAATCACATTCAGGCATTGAAAGACGTAGGCTGCGAGGTCTATCCGGCAGTCTATTGATTTCAGAGAAATTCCAGCCTGATAGCTGGTTGAACAGACTGTCAACATAAGCGCCGCAGCCAGTTCTCCCGTGAGTGCAGAGGACAACAATATAGCCCAGGCTTAAGTAGCGATTAACGCAAGCTACAAATTCCCCGTCTACGGGCATGAGTGTCAGCACACGGCGCGGACTAAGCAATTCTTTCGGCTCGTATATATGGACTTCCATTTATGTCTCTCTCTGCTTGTAGACCTGTCGATGAAACAGCAAAACGTCATCATAAAACCGCTCTTATGTTGACGAAATAGCCAAAAATCGACACATCAGTGAACTTGTATAGAGGCGCTAAATCAACTGGTGATCTTTGAGAAGTGGGGTGATTGCCTCAATCAAAGCACCAACTGGCTCCTCCTTTTCTTTCAGCACCCAACAGCGCCATTGCAGGTTTGAAAAGTCAGACGGATCAAATTCGTCATTCTCAAAGCACTCATCCAACCACATATACCAGTGCATGATTTCCAGGCTGGGCGCTTGTTTGGCTAGTTCAAAAAGCAGATTCCGAATAGTCCTAATTCTCTCACGAGTAATCACATGAACAACCTCACAACAACCGCGATCGTACGTTTTCAAGTCCCCGGCTTCCACTGCTGGCAAGGAGCAACAGGCGAACGCGCCTATCTTGCTGACCGTCACCGCCATCTCTTCCACGTTGAGGCGAAAATCGCTATCTTCCACAATGATCGCGAAGTCGAGTTTCATGATTTCCTCGACTTTTGCCGTGCCAACTTCCCCGGTGGGGAGATGGGTGGGCAGAGCTGCGAGATGATGGCTGAAAATCTCATCAAGGCAATTCAGGAGCGTTATCCAGGGCGATCAGTGACGGTCAGCGTCTTTGAGGATGGCGAGGTAGGTGCAGAAGTGAGTGGTGCTAATGCATACTAATCGCGGTTCAAAGATCTAAATTAACAAAAACTATCGCCATAACATAGAGTTATAGTCGCGTATAGGTGAAGTGCTGATATGGCAGCGAAAAAAGAGCTTTGGTTTGAAGCTGAGGGCGAAGAACAGGATGGGAAGAAACCTAGCCTTCGTGTTTACAGGAGAGGTAAAGCGATTTTAGTTGAGGGACCGAACTTTAAAGATCATGTGTGCCACCCATCAATTACAAATGCAGAGTTAGTCAAAAGAGAGATTTTCCATGTTTTTGGAATCAAGGTAGCCAGTATTAAATACCCTTGAACGCAATCAATCTTCTTCAAGTCAGCGTGTTTGAGGATGGCGAAGTAGGGGCTGAGGTCAACGCTGGATGCGAATATTGAATCCGAATTGCCATGCGCTGATCTAGCTCCTGGCGGTGACTTTCGTAGTAAGTCTCTACAGCCACTTGGAGGCTAAGTTCAGCGAAGACAACTAACTCGGCAATTTGTTGAGCATCAAATTCACACAGGGCGATCGCCCGCTCTTGACCGAAGTTGAGGATCTTAGCAACGAGCGCTTTATCGGCTGGTTCAGCCATAAGTGAATACGATTTCGCTAAAACTGCCTCTTATTTTGGCATTTAGCTAGAGCGATCGCATCACTCCCACCAGCACGCCTTGAACTTCAACCGTTCTGGCATCGAGCAGGATTGGCTCATAGTTGGCATTGGCAGGCTTAAGCGTGACTCTACGACCATACCGATGAAAGTGTTTGAGCGTGGTTTGCCCCTCTACTCTGGCAGCGACGATCGTACCGCTCTTGATATTTTTCACATCGTTGGTTGGACGCAAAATCACGACATCATTGTGGTCAATCATTGCCTCAATCATGCTATCCCCGCGCACACGCAGGGCAAACAGCGATGGATCAAACAGCAATCGTCCTAAATCCAGCGTCTCCACTTCCGTGTCAGGAAAAACCTCAACTAGCCCACCAGCGGCGATCGCTCCTCGAATGATCAGCCCATTAGTCTCCTTCCAGGTAGGGCGAATGGTACGAGCTTTGCCATAGGTGTGCTCAAGGTAGCCTTTGTCAATCAGCTTTTCCAACCGCGACTGGATCGGTGCTGGCGACTTCAGCCTCATGCCTAACATCATCTGGCGGTAGGTTGGGGAATGCCCTTCGGAGTGGATGAAAGCAACAATCCAGTCATACAATTGCTGTTGCGCGGGAGTCAGGGATTCCATAAGGGAGACTTTAGAATATTTGTACTATTATGCCTCTCCTCTTACGATTGGACACGATCGCTCTG
>Ga0070738_10003007_pt1 | contig 23568 bp, 19 predicted proteins | sample Coa_R2_2_FD_66446 | JGI IMG/M metagenome (GOLD analysis project Ga0070738, IMG submission 66446) | Surface soil microbial communities from Centralia Pennsylvania, which are recovering from an underground coalmine fire - Coalmine... | ecosystem: Environmental > Terrestrial > Soil > Unclassified ... | reverse complement strand
GCCGAGTTCTCGTTCGGCAACCTGCCGCACCACGAGGCCGAGACCAACATGCGCCTGTTCGCCGAGCGCTGCCTGCCGACATTGCAGAACGATGCGGCCTTCGCGACGCCCAAGCGCATGGCGGCTGACCCGAACCTGGCGAGGCGTGCCGCCGGCGAAGGCATCTTCGCGCCGGCATAGGCGCCGAAAACATACGCTAAGTCAGGTAGCGGACCGCAACGTCTTCGATCGTTCCGCGTTGCTCCGGGGCTGTGGCCATTCTGTGACGGCCGCAGACCGAACAACACTGGGAGACGTCAGTTGGGGATCGAGGCGCCGAGGACCTGTCAGGGACAGGCTGTCGCGTTCACGCTCATACTTTCCTTCGCCATCGGATGGTCGGCGGCCGCAACAGCGCAAAGTCCGACCACCAGCTGGACCGGCTTTACCGACACCACTTGGACCAACGGCGGTAACTGGACCAACAGCACGCCGGGCACAGCGGACATACCGGGTTTCGACGTCGCCGGAGCCACGAACCAACCGACGCTCGATACCGATCCGACCGTCGCCGGCCTGCTGATGAACGCGACGGGCAACAATACGCTCACCCTGAACGGGCACACGCTGACGCTGACCGGCATCGGCACGCAGTCCGGCGGCACCATCAGCGGCACCGGAACGCTGAGCCTGACCGGCGCCGCCGCCTTCACCGCCAGCGGCTCGGCGGTACTGGGCAACGGCGTCACGATCTCGACAGGCGGCAGCGGCAACACGGTGACGCTGTCCGGCGTCAACTTCGGCGGCACGATCACCGGCGCAGGCGGCCTGATCACCAACGGCTCGGTGATCGTGGGCGGCGGCGCCAGCGACTACACCGGCGGCACCACCATCAATGCCGGCAGTTCGGTCACGCTTGCCGCCAACAACGCCTTGTCGAGCGCAAGCGCGCTCACGGTCAACGGCAGCCTCGGCCTCAACGGCTTCAGCCAGACCGTGACGGCGCTCAGCGGCTCGGGCTCGATCGACCTCGGCGGCTTCGGCCTCACGGTGGGCGACGCGACCAGCACGACCTTCAGCGGCACCATCACCAGCAGCGGCGGCGACCTGACCAAGCAGGGCAGCGGCACCCTCACCCTGACCGGCAACAACAGCTATTCCGGCGGGACGGACCTCACCGCCGGCACCATTGCGGTCGGGCACAACAATGCGCTGGGCTCGGGCACGCTCACCATGGCTGGCGGCACCACGCTGCAGGCCGCGTCGAGCGTGTCGCTCGGCAATCTCATCGCGCTGTCCGGCAATGCCACCGTCGACACCAACGGCAATTCCCTGACCTTGTCGAACGTGATCTCCGGCGGCGCCAATGGCCTCACCAAGGTCGGCAGCGGCACGCTGACCTTGAGCGGCGCCAACACCTATACCGGCGCCACGGCAGTCGACGCAGGTACGCTGGTCCTGAACGGCAGCATCGCGGGAAATGCCACCGTAGCCAGCGGCGCCACCATCATGGGCACCGGTACCGTCGGCGGAAACCTCACGGTCTCCGGCATCATCGCGCCCGGCAACTCGATCGGTACGCTGAACGTAACCGGCAACTACACCCAGAATGCCGGCTCGACCTACAACGTCGAGGTCAATGCCGCGGGGCAGAGCGACAAGATCGCCGTCACCGGCAGCGCGACCTTGAACGGCGGCACGGTCGCGGTGCAGGCCGCGAACGGCAGCTACCAACGCAACACCAGCTACACCATCGTAACCGCCAGCGGCGGCGTGAATGGCACCTATTCGAGCGTCACCAGCAACCTCGCCTTCCTCACGCCGTCGCTCTCCTACAGCGGCAACGCCGTATTGCTGACCCTGCTGGCCTCGGCCAGTTCCTTCCAGAACGGCGCGCAGACCCCGAACCAGCGGGCCGTCGGCCAGGTGCTCGACACCGCAAGCCCGACAGCGACCGGCGATTTCGCCACCGTACTGAACGCGATCTATGGCCTCGACAGTACGCAGGGTCCGCGCGTGCTCGATGCGATCAGCGGGCAGAACTACTCGGGCTTCAGCTCGCTGATGGTGCAGGGCGCGCAGCTCTTCATGGATGCCTTCCAGACGCAGGCGGGCGGCGGAGGCGGCAGCAGCTACCAGGCACTGCGCACCGACAGCTGCCCCGATCCCAAGGCCAATGTGTGCGATGGCGAGCAGCAATGGGGCGTGTGGGGCGGCGGCCTCGGCGCCTTCGGCACCGTCGCGGGCGACGCCAACAGCCACGGCCTCACCTACAATCTCGGCGGCTTCGTCGCCGGCCTCGATCGCCGCTTCGATCCGGGCTTCCGCGCCGGCATCGCGACCGGCTTCAATGCGGCGAGCCTTTATACTCAGGGCATGCCGGGCTACGGCAATTCGAATACCGTGCAGGTCGCGCTCTACGGCGAGTACCTCGCGGACGCACTCTATCTCGACGCGCTGGCGGGCTATGCGCACTCCGACAACCGCATGAACCGGCCGATCGTCATTCCCGGCCTGCCGTTCCGCGCCGCTTACGGCAATACAACCGCCAACACCTTCTTCGGCCAGCTCGAGGCGGGCTATAAGCTCGTCATCGCGCCGAGCTTCGGCGGCTTCGTGACGCCGTTCGCGCGCCTGCAGGCCTCGACCTCGACACAAGCCGGCTTCAGCGAGACCGGTGCCGATTCGCTCGACCTCACGATCGCCCAACAGACCACCAATTCGCTGCGCACCGTGCTGGGCGCGCAGCTCGGCGCCGGCCTCGATGCGCCGTGGCGCGAGAAGCTCAAGCTGGTGCTGCGGCTTGGCTGGAGCCACGAGTTCGCCGACACGACACGCCCGGTGACGGCCTCGTTCGCCGGCGCACCGGCACTCGGCTTCACGACGTTCGGGGCGTCAGCGCCGCGCGACGGCGTGGTGCTGGGCCTCGGCGCCAATACCGCGATCGCCGAGCGCACCAGCCTCTACTTCCGATACGACGGCGACCTCGCCGGCGCCAATACCAACCATATCCTGAGCGCCGGCGTGCGCTACGTCTGGTAGCGGCCGCTACTCGGGGACGGCTTCGCCCGACCCGCCGAACTCCTTGGGGAAGTCCTTGAGCCTGGGCAGGCCATCCTTCATCCGGAGCACGGTCTCGGCGTAGTTGACGTGCACGCCGGGCTTGAACTCCAACGTCGGCAGGGTGGCGGCGAACACGTCGACCATCCCGAGCGGCGGATGATTGGTCATCAGGTGCCCGCCGCACCTCGAGCAGTAGGTGCGCTCGCTGAGCGGTGTCTTCTTGAAGACGGCGACATTGGCCTTGCCCGCCGTGACCTTCACCGCCTCCGGCTTCCGCAGGCTGAAGGCGTTGACCGGGCCGCCCGACCACGAGCGGCACGAGCGGCAGTGGCAGTAGCCCATCGCCTCCGGTTCGCCGGACACCTCGAGCGTGACGGCGCCGCAAAAGCACGATCCGACATGCATGACCAAGTCTCCCTGAGATGCGGACTTGTTTGGGTATGGGCGAATCATGGCCGCGCCAAGGAAGACGGCGCAGCGGAGGTTACGTGTGTTTCGCGATGAACGGTCGCTTCTCAGGTCATGACAATCCGGAACGCACAGTTCCTTCCGTCGTCCCGACCGAAGCCGAGCGAAGCGAGGCGCTCGCAACAGGTCTCATGGCCAAACAGGTACGCCGTCGAGCCCTGCGGTTTCTGGCAGACCGCAGATCAGGTTCGCATTCTGCACCGCCTGCCCGGCCGCTCCCTTGCCGAGATTGTCGACCACGCCCATTGCGATCACCAGGCTGCGTTCTGGATCGGCCGCATAGCTGACGAACGCGAGGTTCGAGCCGGTCGCCCATTTGGTCTGCGGCGGCTTGTCGGTCACGCGGACGAACGCCCGCCCGGCGTAGAAGCGCCGGGCCGCGTTCAGGCACTCGACTGTGGTGGCGCGGCCGCGGCAGTAGATGGTGGCGAGCACGCCGCGGGTCATCGGCACCAGATGCGGCGTGAACACCAGCCCGGCCGCGCTGCCGCCGCTCAGCCGCTCGATCGTCCTGGCGATCTCAGGCATGTGGACGTGCTTGAGCAGACTGTAGGGCTGCAGGTTCTCGTTGCTCTCGGCATAGCCGAACTTGCTGTCGGCGCCGCCCCGGCCGGCACCGGAGATGCCGGTCTTGACGTCGATCACGATGTTGCCGGGCTCGATCAGCTTGTCGGCCAGCAGCGGCGCCAGCGCGTTCAGCGTCGCCGCGGGGTAGCAGCCGGGGTTGGCAACGCGGGTCTGACCCTCGATCTCAGCGGGCCAGACATCGGCCAGGCCGTACGCCCACCCCTCGACGTAGCGGTGGTCGCCGCCGATATCGACGATCTTCACGTCCTCAGGCACGCGTGCCAGCGCCTCGGCCGAGGCGCCCGTGGGCAGCGACGCGAACAGCACGTCGAGTTTCGGCAGGCTCGCAGGGTCCCACTTCTCGATCACCAGCCCGGCGAGCTTGGCCGGCACACCGGGAAAACGGTCCGCCAGACGGCTGCCGGCGTTGCCCTCGCCCGCCGCGTAGACCAGCTCGAAAGACGGATGGCTCGCGACCAGGCGCATCGCCTCGCCGCCGCCAAAACCGCTGATGCCGACAATGCCGACGCGAATGCTCATGGTGATGCCGAGATCTGAGAGGCGAGCATCTTGCTCATGTGGACCTGCACACTGGTGCCCGCCGGCTCCTCGCGGTCGATGCGGTAGCCCAGGCTCTCGTAGAGCGCGATGTTCTCGACCATGCGGGCATTGGTGTAGAGGCGCACGACGTCGAGGGAGTCCTCGCGCGCGAGGGTCTCGGCATGGGCCAGCAGCCGGCGGCCCAGCCCGCGTTTCTGATGGCCGGGTGCCACGGCGACGTTGACGATCAGCAGGTGATCGGGATTGCGCTCGGTCTCGATCAGCGCGACCAGCACACCGTCCTCGTGCAGCAGGTCGAAGCGGTGCTTCGCCAGCGCCTCGACATAGTCGACCCGCATCGGCAAGGGCTCACGGCCGGTCACCGCGACCCATTTGGTGTAGGCCTCGCGCGTCAGCGCGCGCACGGCGGCCGCGTCGGCGGCCACCGCCTCCCGCATCGTGATCATCGGATCAGGCGACGGCGAGGCCCGTCGATTCGTCGACGCCGGTCTTGAGGTTGATGGTCTGCACCGCCGCGCCCGACGCGCCCTTGCCGAGATTGTCGAGCGAGGCGATCGCGAGGATCTGCTCCTCGGCCGGGTTGGCGTAGACCGCGAGCTCCATCGAGTTGGTGTCGATCAGCCGGTCGGCGCGCAGGAAACGGTCGCGCTCCAGCCAGCTCTTGTCGGCGAACGGCCGTACCTTGACGAATTTCTCGCCGGCGTAGCGCTCCTCCAGCACCGATTGCACGTCCTTGGCCTCGATGTGCTTTGTCGTGATGTCGCGCGTGATCGGAACGATCACCAGCATGCCCTGGGCATAGTGGCCGACCGACGGCATGAACATGGGCGCGTGCTGAAGGCCGGAATACTTCTTCATCTCCGGCACGTGCTTGTGCGTGAGTTCCATGCCGTAGAGGCCGAACGGCTCGACGTCCGGCTTTTCGTGCACCGCGATCAGCTCCTTGCCGCCGCCGGTGTAGCCCGACACGCCGAACACCGCCGGCGTCGCGTCGGCCCGCACCAGCCCGGCATCGACCAACGGTCGCAGCAGGCCGATCGCGCCGGTCGGATAGCAGCCGGGATTGGAGATGCGCGTGCTGTCGAGCAGCTTCTGCCGCTGGTCCCTGGCGAGCTCGGGGAAGCCGTAGGTCCAGCCGTCGGCCACGCGATGGGCAGTGCTGGCGTCGATCACCACGGTGTCGGAGTCGCCCAGCGCAGCGACCAGCTCCTTGGCGGCGGCGTCGGGCAGGCAGAGCACGGCGATGTCGGCGGCGCGGGCGATCTCGGCGCGCTTGGCGAGGTCCTTGCGGTCGGCTATCGGCAGCTCGAGCAGCTCGATGTCCGGGCGGTCCTTCAGCCGGTCCTGGATCTGCAGCCCGGTGGTGCCGTGCTGGCCATCGATGAAAATCTTCGTCTTGTTGCTGCTCATGGTCTTCTCTCTCGCAAGGTCAGGGCCTCAAGGGGGCCGGCTGGAGAAGAGGGAAGGAATGATGGAAGCCGCCCGATCCTCTCCAGCGGCTTCACGAACGACGCGCTTTTTATGCGCGCGCGTCTTCACGCCGCTTGTCGAAGCGGCGGCGTCGCGACCGGGTGGGAGCGCACGTCTTCATCGGGCGCGGATATTTCATCCGCCGGCCGGTATGTCAAGTCTTCGGCTTGCGGGATGCCCCGTCGCCGATGCCGGCGAGCACCCGAAACCTTCGGCCGGCGTCAGCTTCCAGCGGCAGCCGGCATAGCCGGTCATCAGCACAGCGGACGCGCTCCAGGGCCTCGGACGGATCTACAACCCGTGGAATTTCGTGCAGGCGGCTATTTGAGGACGGTCCTGAGCTTGGCGAATTGGTCCTCCCCACTCACCTTCAGCTTGCGAAGATAGTCGAGTTTCCGGGCGTCCTTGCTGGCCATGTCGACATGCCACGGATTGCCGCGCCACGACGCCGTCGAGGTATCGTGAAAGCCGTCGATCACGGGGTTGAAATCGTAGGTCACCTCGAGGAAGTCCCCATTGCGGGCGAAAAAGTACTCGAGCGCCAGCGAGGTGTTGGGCCGGCTACGGCTATCGCTCCAGCGAAAGAAGTCAACCCAGACTTGGCTCGCATTCTCGCCCAGTGTCTGGCCACGGTGATTGAGGATCCAGCAGGTAATGTCCTTCGGGTTGTTGTTATCGTCGGAGTAGGCGTAGTGCACGCTGTGCCGGTCGCAGATGCTCTTGTTGCGCTTCCAGCCCGCCGAGTTCCACTCCAGATTCGTCGAGATATAGGCCCAGCGCGACAGCTTGCCGTCGGCGAGCTGCACGAGAATGGCCCGGCCGATCGGCGAATTCGACGAACTGCGCGATTCGTGGATGGCAGCGACCGTCCAATCCCCCGGCAGCAATGGCACGATGCGCGTGCCGATGCCGACATTGTCGTGGGCTGTCGTGCCGAGCGCAGGCAGGTCCTGCGCCATGGCGGGCGAGACCAGCAGGCCCGCAGCCGTGGCCAGGACGAGGACGAAGCGCATGCGAGTAATCCTGTCAGAGGCGTGAGCGTGAAAGACCTTGGCCGTAGTCCATCGGTGGCGGCGGTACCGGCGCATCCTGAGCCGCAGGCGTCATCATGGGCGCCGGCGATCCCTTGGTCGGCACAGCTTTGGGCGCGACGGGATTGCCGGCGACGCCGCGCGCCCCCGAGGCGAGCGCGGTCCGCAACGCCGCATCGTCCGTCACCTGCTGCATCGCCGTCGCGAGCGCCTGTTCGAGCGCGACGCGCGCGGCCCCCGGAGTCATGACGATCGCATCGGTCCCGGTGCCCTTGCCGCGATAGATCTTGGAGAAGACGGGCGTTCCCGGCGGGCCGACCTGCAAGCTGAACGAGACCTCCGCCGCGCTGTCGGCCACCGGAATGAGGAAGGCCGGCTTGAAGTCGCTATAGAAGTCGAGCAGCTCGATCGTCAGGACGGCGCCGCCCGGCCCGACCGTGAAGCCGCACGCCGTCAGCTCCTGCTGAACGGAGTTGCGCAGCAGCTCGAGGGGGCTGCGCGATGCCGTGATGCGCGCGAGCTCCACTCCGTAGCCATTCTTCTTGGTGCCGACCCGGTCACGATGCGAGAGCCGGCCGTCGATCGTGCGCAGCTCGACCAGGCTACCCACCCCCTCCTGGGTGGGGTTCGAGGCCGCTCGCGTCGCATAGTTGATGTCGATGGTCTCCGGCGCCAGCGCACAGGCACCCACCAGATGCAGCACTGACAAGGCTGCAATCCACCGTAGCAATTCCCCCCGCACCATCGCCTCCCCGCTCTGGTGCTTCACTCGTAACCAAAGCGTGGACCCTCGACAAGGCGCGCGTCACCAATGATACGGCAAAGGAGGCGATTGCAGAGCGTGTGCGGCGCGGGTGTCGTGGACTGGCCGCGCGCCGCAGGCGCAACGTCGATGAGCGAATGCTACTCTCTTCCTCAGCAGAAGGATCGTCCATGACCCAGTCGGCCCATCCTGAAGGCCTGTCGATGCTCGAGAAGCGCAAGATCGAGGCCGAGATCCTGAAAGAGGTTTACGAGACCTTGAAGGCGAGCCACGGCGAGGAGGTCGCGAAGAAGACGATTGCCGAGTCGGTGCGTCGGTCAGCCATCGAACAAGCCAAGGCATTCGCGGCGGCCGCCCCCGGAGGCCCGTCCCTCAAGGCCTTCCAGGACGTGATGCCCCTCTGGACCAAGGGCGGTGCGCTCGAGATCGAGGTCAAGGAGCAGACCGACCAGAGCTTCGCCTTCAACGTCACCCGCTGCCGTTACGCCGAGACCTACAAGGCGATGGGCCTGGGCGAGATCGGGCACCTGCTGTCGTGCAACCGCGACGGCGCGTTCTGCGAGGGCTACGACCCCAAGCTCAAGCTCGAGCGCAGCCAGACCATCATGCAGGGAGCGAGCCACTGCGACTTCCGGTACACGTATAAGAAGTGATGAATCTTCTCATGGCGCGGTGCGGCGCCCGCACTTCGGTCGCTCCGCTCCCTGCAACGCCATACGCCGCCGGCTGCCTTGCTGACGCGAAGCGGCCTAATTCATGAACTCCGCCACCGCGATGTGGTTGTGCTGCGCGGACCAGGTGCGGGTCGGGATGGACTCGTTGTTGAACGTCGCCAACACGGTGCGCGCAGTCGCGTCGAAGGCGAGGCGGCCGGTCGAGACCGCTGGTACGCCGTCGCTGATGCCGGGCGGCACCTTGCCGTCCAGCGAGAATCTGTCGCGACCGACGCCGAAGTAGCCGCGCGGCCGGCTCATCACCACGATGGCGGCGGCGTGCTCGTCGGCCTTGGCGAACGGCTCGGGCCGCAGATGCACCACGTCGCTCGACCGCAGGAAGGGCGAACGATAGGTGTGGGTTATCGGCTGGCCCGCCATCTGCATCACGAATTCGTAGTAGGCGTCGGAGCTGCCGATGAACGGTCCCCACTGGCCGTCGGCGCCGGTGGTCTTGTGATGCACCGGCTGCAGCGTCTTGCGCTCGCCGGTCTTGGGATCGACTTCATAGACGTCCACCTCGGCGTCGGCGACCGGAAGGTTGGTGTAGAGCCCGTCCGCCATGCCGGTGACGCGGCCGTTCAACGTCGGCTTCGGCTCCTGCGTGATGAACAGCGTGCCGGCGGCCTTGCCGGTGATGAACTGGTACTGTGCGGCGAAGGCAAGCTTGTGGAAGGCCGTCTCGCGATGATCGAGGCCGTCGATGATCACGTTGCGCGCCCCACGCAGCTCCGAGGCGTCGTAGCTCACGCCGGTCGGCTTGGCGGGATGGCCGACGAAGCGCGCGTCGGGCTGGGAGTACTTGTCGTTCTTGTCGGAGCGGATCGCCATCAGCTCGACGCCGGGGATGAGATCGTCCGGCCCGCTGTTCAGGCCCTTGAGGAAGGGTGAAGCGCCATTGAACTCGCTGCCGACCAGCATGGTGTCGGAGATGACGATGCCCTTGTTGGGGGTGCCGCACAGCACCGCATGGCTCACCGAGTCGGCGCCGCCGCCGTTCTTCAGGTAGTTGCGTACGGTATTGCCGCCGCGTGAGGAGGCGATCAGCGCCACCTTGCGCCGCCGCGTCTCCTTCTTCACGTGGGCCACGAAGGCCTGCAGCTCCTTCATGGCGTCGGCGGTCGAGGACCGGAAGGGCTGGACCTTCGCATCGTCGGCCAGCGCCGTGGGATAGCTGAAGTCGATCGCGAACAGATGGTTGCGCTTGTAGCCGTTGGATTCGAAGCGCCAGATGTTGTTGATCCAGAGGGCGCCCGAATCGCCGTTGCCGTGCACGAACACGATTGGCGGCGCCGGCTCGGAGGAGGCCTGCCGTTTCTGCGCTGGCTGGCCGAGTGCCGCCGCCGGCCATAGCGCCGCGGCCGCCAGCATGGTTCGTCTCTTTATTGTCCCGCCCTCCGCCATCGTCCCATGTTGGCAAACGAAGCGGGCGAACGCTACGCTCTCTCCATGACGATTTGTTGTTATCTCGCAAGTCCGGTTGGCCGGCTGGCGCTGGAGGCCGAGGGCAACGCGCTGACCGGCGTCCGCTGGGCCGGCGCCGGCGAACGCGCCCGGGACAACAGCAATCAGTCGCCTGTGCTCAAGGAGGCACGGTACCAGCTCGAACGATACTTCGCGCGGAAGCTCAAGACGTTCGACCTGCCGCTCGCTGCGAAGGGCACCGACTTCCAGAAGAGGGTCTGGAAGATGATGCGCGAGATCCCCTATGGCGAGACCGCGACCTACGGCGGCATCGCCATGGCGCTCGGTTCGGGCCCGCGCGCGGTCGGTACGGCGTGCGGCCGCAATCCGATCCCGATCATCGTGCCCTGCCACCGGGTGTTAGGCAGCGGCGGCAGAGAGGGCGGCTTCTCCGGCGGCCTTGGGCTGCCGACCAAGCGCCAGTTGCTCGCTCTCGAAGGCGTCGTCCTTCTTTAAGTATCGACAGTCATGCGCGTGCTGATCACCCGACCCGAACGCGAGGCGGCCGCGCTCGCCCAGGTGCTGGCGGCGCGCGGCCATCAGGCGGTGATCGCGCCCCTGTTCCGGATGCAGATGCTGCATCCGCCGGACGACTTCGCCGCCCTGCTCGCGGCGTGCCAGGCGATCCTGATCACTTCCGGCAACGGGGCGCGGGCGTTGGCCGAGGTGACCCAACAGCGCAGCAAGCCGATCTTCGCGGTTGGCGACACGACGGCATCGACGGCCGAGGGCCTTGGTTTCAACAGCGTGACCTCGGCGTCGGGCGACGCCGCCGCGTTGGCCGCCCTGGTGCGGCAGCGCCTCGATCCCGCTCAAGGGCCGCTGCTGCACGTGAGCGGCGCCGACGCCGCCAGTGTGCCCGCGCCCGACGGCTTCGAGGTGCAGCGCGTCGTGCTCTACGAGGCGCGTCACGCCGATACCTTGCCGGATTCCGCACGGGGTGCCCTGGCCGCGCGGGCGATCGACGTCGCCACCTTCTTCTCGCCGCGCGCCTCGGAAACCTTCGTGCAGCTGGTGACGGCGGCCGGGCTGGCCGATGCCTGCCGCGCCGTCAGCGCGATCGCCATCAGCCCGGCCGCGGCCAAGCCGCTCGGTGCCCTGCCCTTTGCCCGCACCGTCGCGGCAGAGCGTCCCACGCGGCAGGCCGTGATGGATGAGATCGACCGCCTGCCCCCGCCCGGCGTACAAAGCCCGCACCCCATGACCGACACCAACCCGCCCCCGGAACCCTCGACCGAGCCCGACCCCAAACCTAGGCCCATCGATGCCACGATCGTGCCGGCGCGGCGCGGGCTGGGTGTCGCCGCCACCTTCCTCATCGGCGTCGCCGCTGCGGTCGTCGTGCTGGCCGCCGCCGTGCTGTCGCTGCCCTACTGGCCGCAGGAGGCGAGGACTTTGTGGCGCGGTCCCGCCGTCGCACCACCACCTGCAGCCTCCGCGCCGGTGATCGATAAAGCCCAGCTCGACGCCGCCAAGCGCGAGATCGACGCGCGCCTGGACGAGCTCGACAAGAAGGTGCGGGCCGCCGCCAACACCGCCGCTCAGGTCTCCCCCGTGGACAATCGGCCGGCGACGCCGGATCCGGCGATCGCCGAGTTGCGCCGCAAGGTCGAGGTCCTGGAGAACAGGCCACAACCCGATGCCGACAGCTCGGCCCTGAAAGCCGACACGTCGGCCTTGAAATCCGAGATCGTCGCCCTGCGCGCGGCATTGCAGTCGCTCGACCAGACCGTGGCCGGCCAGAAGTCGTCGGTCGACAAGGCGACCGAGGCGGCGACGGCCAGCGTCAGCCACGAGCAGAAGGCACTTGCCGCCGCGCGCGGCTCGGCCGTGGTCGCCATTGCCGCCCATCTCAGCGCGGCGGTAACCGCGGGACTGCCCTTCACCACCGATCTTGCCCTGCTGCAGCCGCTGATCCAGGGCGATGCCAAGCTGACCGCGCTGATGGGCACGCTGCAACCCATGGCCGCCAAGGGCGTCGCCTCGCGGGCGAGCCTCGCCGCGACCTTCCCCGCCATGGCCAAGGCGGCAATGGCCGACGATCTGGCCGACAATTCCTTCTGGCAACGCCTGCTCGGCAAGGTGAGGAGCGTGGTATCGCTGCGCCGCGTTGGTGCCGACGTGCAGGGCGATTCGGTCGAGGCCAAGCTCGCGCGCGCCGAGGCGGCGGCAAATGCCGGCGACGTGGCGAAGGCCGTCGAGCTGGTGAAGTCGCTGCCGGCGCAGACCTCGCGTGCCACGGCCGACTGGCTGGCCCGTGCCGAGGCGCATCTCGCGGCCCAGCACGCAGTCGACCAGCTCGCGGCGCAGGGCATTGCCCTGCTGGAGAGCGCGCATTGACCACCCTCGTCCGCACGCTCCTCTGGTTTGCGCTGGCCGCCGTCGCGATGCTGGCTGCGGTGTGGCTCGCCGAGCGGCCGGGCACCGTCACCGTGGTCTTCCGCGGCTGGCGCCTCGACACCAGCCTCGGCGTCCTGCTGGTCGGCGTGGTCATCCTGGTCCTGATCGGCATGGCACTATGGCTGCTCTATCGCTGGATCATCGGGGCGCCGAGCGCGCTGCTCGACAGCTGGGGCGAGAGCCGACGCCGCAAGGGCTACCGCGAGTTGACGCAGGGCCTCGCCGCCGTCGCGGCGGGCGACGGCGCGGAGGCGCAGCGCCACGCGCGGCGCGCCGAGCAGCTCCTGTCCGAGCCGCCGCTCACGTTGCTTCTGTCGGCGCAGGCCGCGCAGCTCAACGGCGACCGCGAGGGCGCGAACCGCGCCTTCAAGGCGATGCTGGAGGACGACGAGATGGCGTTCCTCGGCCTGCGCGGGCTGATCGCCCAGTCGCTGCGCGACGGCAACCAGCAGCAGGCGCTTGACTACGCCCAGCGCGCCTTCGCGCTGCGCCCGCAGACGCCGTGGGTCGTGCATTCGCTGTTCGACATGCAGGCGCAGACCGGCCAATGGAAGGCGGCGCAGGAGACGCTCGAGACCGGCATGCGCCAGAAGGTGGTGAGCGCCGATCGCGGCCGTACCCTGCGTGCGCTGCTGCTGGTCGAGCGCAGCCGCAACGCCGAGCATGACGGCCGGGACGGCGATGCCATGATCCTCGCCCGCGAGGCGTTCGGCCTTGCACCCGAGCGCATCGCCACGGCGAGCCGGCTCGCCGAGCTGCAGATCAAGATGGGCGACGGCAAGCGCGCGATGAAGACGCTGGAGCGCGCCTGGGCGCTGGCGCCGCATCCCGACCTCGCCGAGCTCTACCTCAGGGCCGCCGGCGAGAGCGATCCGCTGAAGCGGGTCGGCATCATGCGCAAGCTCGTGGCACAGAAGCCCGACGACATGGAAAGCAAACTGGCGCTGGCGCAAACCGCGCTCGATGCCGGCCTGTGGGGCGAGGCGCGCCGGCATCTCGACGCGGCAGGCGGCAGCAATCCGCCGGTGCGCGTCTGCCGCATGATGGCCGAGGTCGAGGAGCGCGCGCAGTCCGACCCGGCCAAGGTGCATGAGTGGCTGACGCGCGCAGCGCACGCGCCGGCCGACAAGGCGTGGCGTTGCTCGGCCTGCCACGCCCATCATGAGAGCTGGCGCTCGGTGTGCGAGAGCTGCGGGGCGTTCGGCACGCTGCATTGGCGCGCACCCGGCACCTACGGCCACATCCTGCCGCCCGCGAACGGGACGGCCGTGCCGGCGCTCGGCATGAGCACAATGAATACCGTATCCGGAGGATAGAATGTTCGAGACGACGCTGGCTGGCAGCCTGCCCAAGCCGAGTTGGCTCGCCACGCCCAACGTGCTGTGGGCGCCCTGGACGCTGAGCGGCGCGCCGCTCCAGGAGGCGAAGGAGGATGCGACGGCCCTCTCCATCAAGCGCCAGGAGGATGCCGGCATCGACATCGTCAGCGACGGCGAGCAGGCGCGGCAGCATTTCGTGCACGGCTTCCTGGCCGAGATCGAGGGCGTCGACTTCGACAGGAAGGTGCGAATGGGCATCCGCAACAACCGCTACGACGCCGACTGCCCGACCGTCACCTCGGCGCTGAAGCGCCGCAGGTTCGTGCACGAGAAGGAGGCGCGCGTCGCCAGGGCGACCACCGCGCGCAAGCTCAAGTTCACCCTGCCGGGGCCGATGACGCTGATCGACACGCTGGCCGACGGCTACTACGGCGACCGCGTGAAGATGGCCTTCGCCTTCGCCGAGCTCCTGAACCAGGAAGCGAAGGATCTCGAGAAGCTCGGCGTCGACGTCGTCCAGTTCGACGAGCCGGCCTTCAACGTCTACCTCGACGAGACCATCGACTGGGGTGTGCCGGCGCTCGAGAAAGCCGCCGAAGGGCTGAAGTGCGCGACCGCCGTGCACATCTGCTACGGCTACGGCATCGAGGCCAACATCAAGTGGAAGGAGACGCTGGGCGAGAGCTGGCGCCAGTACGAGCAGACCTTCCCCGCGCTCGACCGCAGCCGGATCCAGCAGGTGTCGCTGGAATGCCGGCAGAGCCACGTGCCGCCCGAGCTGATGAAGCTCCTGCCCAACAAGACGGTGCTGGTCGGCGCCATCGACGTCGCGTCGGAGAAGATCGAGACGCCGGAGGAAGTGGCCGCGACCTTGAAGCTCGCCGCCAAGCACGTCGACCCCGAGCGCATCCAGGCCTGCACCAACTGCGGCATGGCGCCGATGACCCTGGCGGCCGCCTACGGCAAGCTGCGCGCGCTCGCCCAGGGTGCCGCGCTCGCACGCAAGCAGCTGTAGAACATATTCCGTCCGGCCGCTTCGCGCCGGCGAGCCGATGGGGCAAGCGATCGTGCTGGTGCGGTTCCATCTGGGTGGAAGTCGCTGCAGCGATGTAAATTCAGACAGCGCGCGATACAGGCCCGAAACAACTTCATCGTTGCGGGTCGATGACGCTCGGCGCCGCCTCCGGTAAAATGATCGCATGGCACAGCCGGGGGGCATCGCCAGCGAGCCGCTCTTTTTCCTGATCATCGATGCGATCGCCTTCTGGCTTCGCAACCAGGTGGTCTTTTGGCTGCTCGCCCTGCCGATCGCCGGCCTCGCCGCATTGGCCGCCTACCTGATCGGCACGCACGAGCAGTTGGCGTTCCTGCGCCATCCCGAGGGGTGGGATTTTCTCTACGCGCTGATCTACGCGATGTTCGTCGATCGCTGGATCAAGGAATCGCTGCTCGACGATGCCTCGCCGTGCGACGAGGTCGATGCCCTGCGCCGTGCGCTCGTGCCGCCGCCGCTGCTCTTGTTGGCCATCGTCTTCTTCCTGTTCGCGGTGGCGCTGAGCTGGCTGCATTTCGAAGGTATCGAAGCAACCCTGCTGGGCTGGCGGTTGCCCTATGCGATCGTGGTCATCCTCGGCATCACGCTGTCGTGGTTGCCGCACGTGCTGCTATGGGCCACGGCCCTCGGCTTCTTCGCGCTGCTGGTCCCCGCCTGGTGCGCCGGCGAGCAGATGTCGCCCGGCAAAGCCTGGAAGCTCTCCGAGCCGGCCCGTCCCCAGCTGTTCCGCCTGGTGCTCGGCGCAACCATACTGTCGGTGATCGTCTACGCAGCGACGCAGTGGGGCCTCGACGTGCTGCCCGACAAGCCGTGGTCGGCCGCGGCGATGATCGGCGCGCAGCGCTTGGCCGATTGCCTGATCCTCGCGATCGCGGGTCATGTGCTCGCGTCGCTGTTCCGCGCGCTGACCGACTGGCGGCAGCCGGAGCCGGAAGACCGCCCATTTCGTCACATGCGGCTGCGCCCACGCACCACTTCGCGCTAGAGCGATTTCCGTTCAGATGGAACCGCGCCCGCACGTTTGTCCCTTCCATCGACCAACGGGCGCGATTCCACCTGAACGGAAATGCGCGTACGGGCGATCTTTGTTGCAGCAGGCATATTCCGTCCGGCCGATTCCGGCCGGACGGAATATGTTCTAGAGTGCGCTCCACCGGAAGTCGGAGTGCGCGATGCGGAAAATGCTGCTGAGCATGGTTTTCTTGTTCCTGGCCCTCCCCGCGCTGGCGCAGCAACAATCCCGTAACGCCAACGTCATTCTCTACGTCGCCGACGGGCTTCGCGCCGGCATGGTGAACGAGAAGAACGCACCCACCATGACGGCGCTGATGCACCGCGGCGTGCGGTTCTCCAATCCGCATTCGCTGTTCCCGACCTTCACCACGGCGAACGCGTCGGCGATGGCCACCGGCCACTATCTCGGCGACACCGGCGACTTCTCCAACAACATCGGCGTCGACTTCAAGGTGCAGGGTGCGCAGCAGAGCCCGGTGGCGCCGGTCGAGAACAACGACGTGCTGGGCGAGCTCGACAAGCACTATGGCGGCAACTACCTCAACGAAGAGACGATCCTGAAGCTCGCCCGCGACGCGGGCTATTCGACGGCGGCGATCGGCAAGCTCGGCCCGACACTGATCTTCGATCACACCGAGCGCACCGGCACCAGGACGATCATCGTCGACGACACGACCGGTCACAAAAGCGGCATCCCGCTCTCGGACGACATGAAGCAGCGCCTCAGCGCGGCGCAGCTGCCGATCGAGGCGCCGCTCCCGATGGTCGTCAACAGGGATCAGCAGCTTTGGCTCACCGACGTCGCGACCAAGGCCGTGCTGCCGATGTTCAAGCAGCGCGGCAAGCCGTTCCTGCTCGTCTTCTGGTCGCGCGACCCCGACGTCTCCCAGCACAGCCAGAAGGACAGCCTCGAACGGCTGGTGCCGGGCATCAATGGCCCGAGCTCGCTGGCCGCCATCCGCAACGCCGACGACACGCTGGCGCGCCTCCTCGCGGCGCTGAAGGAGCAGGGCCTCGAGGGCACGACCGACGTGATCCTGACCTCGGATCACGGCTTCTCGACCATCTCCAAGGAGAGTGCCACGAGCTACGCGGCGACCCAGACCTATCCCGACGTGACGCCGGGCCAGCTTCCGTCGGGCTTCGTGGCGATCGATCTCGCCCACGATCTCGGCCTCAGGCTCTACGATCCCAACCAGAACAATGCGCCGCTCGGGCCCGGCCAGATCCAGAGCAAGCCCGGCGCGCTGCTGGGCGACGATCCGGACAAGCCGCAGGCCATCGTGGTCGGCAATGGCGGGTCGGACCTGATCTACCTGCCGAACAAGGACAAGGCATTCGCGGCAAGGATCGTCGCAGCGCTGTCGCGGCAGGACTATACGAGCGGCGTGTTCGTCGACGACGAACTCGGCCGCATCCCTGGCACGCTGCCGCTCTCGGCGATCGGGCTGCAGGGCAGCGCCGTGACGCCACGGCCCGCGATCGTGGTCAACTTCCGCTCCTTCTCGACCGGCTGCGCCGACCCGACCACCTGTGGCGTCGAGGTCGCCGACACCGCGCTGAAGCAGGGCCAGGGCATGCACGGCACCTTCTCGCGCGCCGACACGCGCAACACCATGGGCGCGCTGGGCCCGAGCTTCCGCCAGACGTTCGACAGCACCGCGCCGGCCAGCAACGCCGATCTCGGCAAGACGATCGTGCACCTGATGGGCCTGAAGGCGCAGGACAAGGGCAAGCTGGCGGGCCGCGTGCTCACCGAGGCGTTTCCCAATGGCACGACGATGCCGATGGTGCAGACCAGCGTGCTGCGCTCGGAGCCCGACGCCCTCGGCAACGTGACGATGCTCGTCACCAAGCGCGCCGACCAGGTCGTATATTTCGACGCCGCCGGCTACCCCGGCCGCACCCTCGGCCTGCCACACGAAATGCCGCGCTGATCAGCCGTCTTTGAGGCGGCGCAGCTCGTACAGGACCTCCAGCGCCTGCTTGGGCGACAACTCGTCGGGATTGATCGCGGCAAGCTTCTTCTCGACCTCCGACTCGGCCGCGCGGGCGACGCCGCCTGCAGGTCGGGGTGGGGCGGCCGCAAATAGCGGCAGGTCGTCGGCGAGCCGCGTCACGGCGCCCGACTGCTCGCCCTTCTCCAGCGCCGCCAGCACCTCTTCGGCGCGCTTCACCACGGCGGCCGGCAGCCCCGCGAGCTGGGCAACGTGAATGCCGTAGGAGCGGTCGGCTGCGCCGGGCGCAACCTCGTGCAGGAACACGACCTCGTTCTGCCACTCCTTCACCCGCATGGTGTAGGGCGCGAGCGCCGGCAACCGTTCCTTGAGCGCGCCCAGCTCGTGATAGTGCGTGGCGAACAGCGCGCGACACTTGTTGATCTCGTGCAGATGCTCGAGCGTCGCCCAGGCGATCGAGAGACCATCGAACGTCGCCGTGCCGCGGCCGATCTCGTCGAGGATCACCAGGCTCTTCGCCGTCGCCTGGTTCAGGATCGCCGCGGTCTCGACCATCTCGACCATGAAGGTCGAGCGGCCGCGCGCCAAGTCGTCGGCCGCGCCGACGCGGCTGAACAGGCGGTCGACGATGCCGAGATGCGCGTGCCTGGCCGGCACGAAGGAGCCGGCTTGCGCCAGCACGGCGATCAGCGCGTTCTGGCGCAGGAAGGTCGACTTGCCGGCCATGTTCGGTCCGGTCAGCAGCCACAGGCGCCGCTCGGGCCCCAGCCCGCAGTCGTTGGGGACGAAGCCCGCGCCTTGCCGCAGCAACGCGGCTTCCACCACCGGGTGACGGCCGCCTTCGATGCTGAACGACGTGTCGTCGCTCAACAGAGGCCGCACATAGTTGGCGCTCGCCGCCAGCTCGGCGAGCGCCGCCGCGACATCGAGCGCTGCGAGCGCGTGACCGGCCGCGACGACCGCCGCCGACACCGCCATCGCCTTGGCCACCAGCGTGTCGAAGATCGAAAGCTCGAGCGCGAGCGCCGAATCGGCAGCGCGGCCGATCCGGGTCTCGAGGTCGGCCAGTTCGGCGGTCGAGAAGCGGGTCGCATTGGACATCGACTGCCGCCGCGTGAAGCCGAGCTTGGCCAGATCGAGCTTGTCTGCGTGCGTGGCCGTCACCTCGATGTGGTAGCCGATCATGTTGTTGTGGCGGATCTTGAGCGAGGCGACGCCGGTCGCCGTCCGGTACTTCGCCTCCAGCGCTGCCACCGTCTTGCGGCTGTCGTCGCGCAGGGTGCGCTGCTCGTCGAGCTCGGCGCGGTAGCCGGCCCGGATGAAACCGCCGTCGCGCGCCAGCAAGGGCGGCTCGTCGGCCAGTGCGGCGGCAAGCGGGTCGATCAGTGCACGATGGTTGGCCATCGCGGTCACGATCGCAGCCAGCGGCGCGGGCGGCGGCATGAGCGCCTCGGGCTCGGCGCCCAGCAGCGCGGACAAAGCCTCCGCCGACTCGAGCCCGTCGCGCAAGGCCGCGAGATCGCGCGGGCCGCCGCGGCCGACCGACAGGCGCTGCAGGGCGCGCTCGACGTCGGGGGTGCGCTTCAAGGCGTCGCGCACCTGCTCGCGCAAGGCCGGCCGCTCGACGAAGAGCTGCACCAGGTCGAGCCGCCGCTCGATCTCGCTACGGTCGGTCAGCGGCGCGGCCAATCGCTCGGCCAGCAGGCGGGCGCCGGGACCCGTCAGCGTGCGGTCGATGGTCGCGAGCAGGCTGCCCTCGCGCCGTCCATCCAACCCGCGCACCAGCTCGAGATTGCGGCGCGTCGCCGGGTCGATCTCCATCGTGCCGTCGGCACGCTCGCGGCGCGGCGGCTGCAGGGCGGGACGCTTGCCGGCCTGCGTCAGCTCGACATAGTCGAGCAACGCGCCACAGGCCGCGATCTCGGACCGCGAGAAGGCGCCGAAACTGTCGAGCACGGCAACGTTGAACGCCGTCTGCAAGCGCTTGCGCGCGTTGTCCGAATCGAAGCGCGCTGACGGCAGCGGTGTGAGGATCGACGTCCAGTCGTCGAGCACCGCCTTCAGCGCCTCGCGGCCGAGCAAACGGTCGGGCACCAGCAGCTCGCCGGGCGCGAGCCGGGCCAGCGCGGCCGCGAGCTGGCCCGGCAGGATCAGTTGGGCCGCGAAGTCGGCGGTCGAGAGGTCGAGCCAGGCGAGTCCCAACTCGCCTTGCGCCTCGGCCAGCGCGCAGAGGTAGTTGTGCGCGCGCGCATCGAGCAGCGAATCCTCGGTGAGCGTGCCGGGCGTGATCACCCGGACCACGGCGCGTTCGACCACCGACTTGGCGCCGCGCTTCTTGGCCTCGGCCGGGTCCTCGGTCTGCTCGCAGACGGCGACCTTGAAGCCCTGGCGGATCAGGCGCGAGAGATAGGCCTCGTGGCTGTGCACCGGCACGCCGCACATCTTGATGTCTTCGCCGAGATGCTGGCCGCGCTTGGTGAGGGCGATGTCGAGCGCCGCCGAGGCCTTCACCGCGTCCTCGAAGAACATCTCGTAGAAATCGCCCATGCGGTAGAAGACGAGATGATCGGGATGCGCCGCCTTGACCGTGAGGTATTGGCGCATCATCGGCGTTGCGTCGGCCGGAATGTTATGACTGGTGTCGGGCACGCTTCGGCCTAGCATGTGGCGGCGCCCGGCTGCGATAGGGGCAGCGATGGGGATTGCGTGCACAACGTGCCGGTCTCTTCGACCAGCGCCATCAGGGCGGGCAGCCCGGCCGCCCCGGCCGCGATCGCCTGCGCCGCCCGTGCAGCGAAGTCGGCTGGCCGGCGTGCCAGCCTTTCGACCGCCTGCGCCGCGCCCTTCTCGTTCAGGAGATAGACGCCGTTCAGGGCGAACAGGCTCTGGCAGAGGCAGGCCACGCAGCGGAAGGCGCAGCCCGTGACGTAGGCTGGGTCGTCCCGCCCGCGCCCATGCGCGGCGTTTTCGAGCGCGAACCTCGCCTCCCACAGGAAGGTCCGGATCAGCCCCTCGGCCAGCGCCGCCGGATAGGGCGTGCAGAGCCGCTTCAGCGGCGCCATCACCTGCTCGGGATCCCACAACACCCGGGCCAGCGCGACCTCGCCCATGTAGATCGCCGACACGAAGGCGTGCGGATGGCCGGGCTGGTAGACCCGCTCGATCCGGCCGGCCCGGCAGGCCTCGATCACTTCCCGCACCTTGTCCAGCTCGCGATAAAGCAGGTCGACCCGCGTGCCCGCGACCGTCAGCCAGGCGCCGCCATTGATCCACCGTCCCCACTCGCCGATCGCCGTCACCGACGATGAGGCAGCCCCCGGCAGCAACATCGCCGCCTTGGCGAGCCGTCCGGTGTCGATCGGATGGTCGGCCTCATAGTACAGCCCGATGTCATAGTCCGACTGCGCCGTCGCCTCGCCCCGCGCCCGCGAGCCGCCCAGCACGATCGCCCGGATGCCCGGCACGCCGCCCAACGCGCGGACCAGCCATCCCAGCAGGACATCGTCGTTGGGTTCCGCCATGATTGGAACGGCTATCGCATGGATTCCCCTCCCCAGTCTGCCCTCCCGTCGTCTCGACCGGAGCGCAAAGCGCGGAGTGGAGAGACCTTTTTTCGACGACAAGCAGCTTATCGCTAAAAAGAGGTCTCTCCGCGCGGCCCTTCGGGCCTTGGTCGAGACGACGGTAGGCCATATGCGATAGCTTCCCCCGGGGAGGGAGAAGAGGGGAGAGACGGATGGCTTGGATCGACAGAGTCGACTGGTCGGTGGGAGCTGTAGTCGCGTCCGCGCGCTGGCTGGTGCTGCCGGTGGCGTTGATCCTGTTCCTGCAATGGCCGTTGCGCGACTTCGTGCGCTGGGGCTCGCGCGAGGCCAACGATCTCGGCCAGTGGATCTTCGCGCTCTATGTCAGCCTGGCGGTGACCTTCGCCACCCGCGAGCGCGCCCATCTCGCGGTCGACGCCATCGCCCATGACTACCCGCTCGGCGTGCGCCGCTTTATCGCCCGCTGGGGAACGCTCGCCTGCGTGGCGCCGTGGTCCATCTTCATGGTCCGGGCGACCTGGCCGATCGCAGAGCGCTCGACGGCGCTCTTGGAGAAGTTCCCCGAGACCCTGAACCCCGGCTACTTCCTCATCAAGATCGCCGCCGTGCTGCTGGCACTGCTCGCGCTGGTGCAGGCGCTGCTCGATCTCCGCAAGCACGACGGCTGATGGAGATCGCCGGCCTCTGGATGCTGCTTGCCGTCGCGATCGTGCTGCTCGCGACCGGCTTGCCCGCCTTTGCCGTCCTGATGGGCGTGTCGGCGTTCTTCTCCGCGATTGGCGTCCTGATGGGTGGCCTCGAGTTCGGCCTGCTGACGGCACTCCCGACCCGCATCATCGGCCTGCTGGAAACCGATCTCCTGCAAGCGCTGCCGCTCTATGTCTTCATGGGCGCGCTGCTGAACCGCCTGCCGATCGCCGACCGCCTGTTCCGCTGCGGCGTCGCGCTCGGCGGCCGAAGCGGCGGCGCACCGGCGATGGCGACGCTCGGCCTGGGCGCCCTGCTGGCGCCGATGAACGGCTCGGTCGGCGCCAGCGTCGCCATGCTCTCGCGCAGCGTCGCGCCCAAGCTCGAGCAGCGAGGCACGCCTCCAGCGGAGAGCACGGCGCTGGTCTGTGTCGCCTCGACCCTCGGCGTGGTGATCCCGCCGTCGCTCGTCCTGATCCTGCTCGGCGACGCCATGATGCGCGCCCACACCGAGGCGGCTAACGTGACAAAGACGATGGTGCGCATCGTCAACACCCAAGACATCTTCCGCGGCGCCCTGGTGCCGGCGACGATGTTCCTCATCCTTTGCCTGCTGGTTGCGTGGTTGCTCGGCCGGCGCCATCCGGCGCGGACCACGGCGGAGAATCCGGCGGCGCTGGAATGGCTGACCGGTATCGTCGCCGCGCTGTTCGTGATCGGCCTGTTGGCGGGTGTCGCCGCCGGCTACTTCTACGCCGTCGAGGCCGCGGCGATGGGCGGCACGGCGCTGCTGCTGTTCGGCTGGGCCGGCGGCGGCCTGCGCGGCGGCACCTTCGACAAGGTGCTGCGCGACACCATGGCGGTGAGCGGCGCGCTGTTCGCCCTTTTCGTCGCCGCCACGACCTTCACCCTGGTGTTCCGCGCGTTCGGTTCCGACCGGCTGCTCGATGCCTGGGTCAAGCTGGTACCGTTCGGCGCGACAGGCGCGGCGCTCGCGGTGCTGGTGATCTTCGCGCTGTCGGCCTTCGTGCTCGACGCCTTCGAGATCGTGTTCGTGATCGTCCCCATCGTCATGCCGCCAGTGCTGACCCGGGCGCCCGACGCGATCTGGATCTCGGTGCTGGCCCTGCTCGCCCTGCAGGCCTCGTTCCTGGTGCCGCCGACCGGCTATGCGGTGATGATGGCCCGCAGCGCCATCAAGCAGAAGACAGCGGTACGCCCGCTGGTCCGCGCGCTCGCCCCCTATCTCGCCGCCCAGCTCCTCGTGCTGGCGCTGGTCGTGGCCTTACCCGGCCTCGCGCACCTCGCGCAGCCCAAGGGCCACGACGCCACGCCGGTCGACGCCAGGATGGACGAGGACGCAGCCCGCCAGAAATTCAACGACATGCTGAAACTTCCGCCCCCCGAGTAAGTGTGAAATCGCACTGCAGCGCGGGACCGCCGTCTGGCACCGCTACCCGATTGCCGCCAATATGGCTCCGCAATCGGGAGTAAACGCAGATGTCCAGCACG
>Ga0070738_10003004_pt1 | contig 23588 bp, 21 predicted proteins | sample Coa_R2_2_FD_66446 | JGI IMG/M metagenome (GOLD analysis project Ga0070738, IMG submission 66446) | Surface soil microbial communities from Centralia Pennsylvania, which are recovering from an underground coalmine fire - Coalmine... | ecosystem: Environmental > Terrestrial > Soil > Unclassified ... | reverse complement strand
CAAACCAACGAACGCAGGCATGATGACACCAAAGATCATGACTAAACCGTGCATCGTCACCAGTTCATTATAGGTATTAGGATCGAAGAAACTGGCACCCGGCTGGAACAATTGCAAGCGTATCAACAATGCCATTGCGCCGCCGAAGAACAGCATGATCAAACTAAAGAATAAGTAAAGTGTGCCAATATCTTTATGGTTGGTGGTGAAGACCCAACCTTTTAACCATGGCATAAATCCTTTTTTAAATGAATGATGAGGCGGTGGCTCATGATGATGATCATGTCCATGGCCGTGAGCGTGGCCACGGTCTTCGTGGCCATGTGAGTAATGATATTCGTGAGTTGTCATGGGTCCCTCCCGTTTAGTTTATTGAGTGTCTTAACTGTGTTCACGCGCTGTTTTGATATCAGCTGGTGTCACCAATGTACCCGTGTTATTACCCCAGGCATTCCGTTCATACGTAATCACATCAGCCAGATCTTGATCATTGAATTGATCTTTGAAAGCTTGCATGGCTGTACCTGGTTTACCATTCAGAACACGGTTGATATGTCCTGCGACAGGCCCTGTTGCAATAGGGCTACCTTTGAGTGCAGGGAAAGTCGGCGGCATACCCATACCTGTTGGTTGATGACAAACCGCACAAGTACCCATATACACTTTTTCACCTCGTGCCATCGCTGCTTTCAACTCATCTGCAGGAGAAGCAGCGCTAGGAGCGGCTGGTGCCAAAGTAGTTCCTGCTGCTGGCGCTCCCGGGGCTGGCGCAGTTGAGGTAGACCCTGCAGGTGCTTGTGCTTTACCAGAGGGTTTCGTTGCCAATGCTTCTTCTATCGACTTACCATCTCGGAATGCCTTGATTTGTATGGGTTGTACAGACGTTCCCGTATTGTTACCAAATGCATTGCGCTCATAGGTAATGACACCTGCCAACTCCACATCGCTCAGTTGATTCTTGAACGCCTGCATTGCGGTACCTGAGACACCATTGAAAACAGTCGTAACATGGTTAGCAAGTGGGCCTGTTGCTACTTTACTGCCTTTTAAAGCAGGAAATGTCGGTGGCAATCCTGTGCCACCGGGTTGGTGACAAGCCGCACATATCCGTGTATAAACTTGTTCACCTTCCTTCATCAATTCCTGCATAGCCCATGTTTTGTTAACATCTGCAGCACCTTGTGTAGCTTGGCCTTTTTGCTGAGCCACCCAATCTCGATAGCCTTGCTCGGTCGTTGCAACTACTACAATCGGCATAAAAGCATGATTAATCCCGCAAAGCTCTGCGCATTGACCGCGATAAATACCTGGTTTATCCACCATCGTCCACGCTTCATTGATAAAGCCAGCGATAGCATCGCGCTTGATGCCAAAATCAGGCACCCACCAAGCATGATTAACATCATTAGAGGTGACTAAAAAGCGGATTTTCTTATGAATTGGAATCACCAATGGATGATCCACTTCGCGCAAATAGAATTCCCCTTTAGGTGCCTGATTATGCAGTTGGTCCATAGGCGTAGAAAGATTGCTAAAGAAACTAATGCCATCTTCTATATATTCATAATGCCATTTCCACTGATACCCGGTGATTTTAATCGTAATATCATCTTTTTCATGATTATTCATATTAAGCAATACTTTGGTAGCAGGAATCGCCATCAGTATTAAAATAATCGCTGGAACGATAGTCCATGTAATTTCAAGCCAAGGGTGAGAATGAAATTGCGCTGCTTTCGCTCTTCTAGATTTACGATGGTAGATGATGGAATAAAACATGACGCCAAATACACCGATACCAATAATGACGCAAACCCAGAAAATCGCCATGTGAAGCTGATAGACATCATGACTAATGGGTGCAACACCTTCGGTGAGATTCAAAGTAGTGTCTGCGTAAGCCGCGCTACTTGCGGCAAGCAAAGCAAACAGGGTAGATTGTACTCTTCGCACGCTGTCTCCTTCCGTGAGTTTTTACGGTTGTTAATTTATAGAACGAAATTTTGTTCGCGAATTATAACGACAGTTTGCTACGATTAAAACTATGGGAATAAAAAATTATGCAAGAAATTAAAAATAATGATGTCACGTCGATGCTTGTCCAAGACTTACTAAAAGAAAAACGCGCTGAACGTCGGTGGAAAAATATACGATTTGTTGCTTGGTTTGCATTATTTGTCTACTTGATCTTTAACATTTTCCAATTAGTGGGGGCGCCTACACCTAGCGGCATGAAGGGTGGTAAATACGTTGCACTCATTCGCCTGGATGGCATGATTGCACCGGGCCGAGATTTTTCAGGCGAGCAATTGATTCCTATTTTGCAAGATGCTTTTGCGGATAAAAATGCAGTCGGCGTAGTATTAGATATTGATTCACCTGGTGGTACGCCTGTGCAAGCATCGATTATTCATGATGCGATTGTAAGATTAAAGAAAAAATATCATAAAAAAGTCGTGATCGTGGGTGAAGATATGTTAACGTCGGGCGCTTATTTCGTAGCGGTTGCAGGGGATGAAATTTATGTGAACCCTAATACGCTAACAGGTTCTATCGGTGTCATCATGAAAGGGTTTGGGTTTGTTGATCTCATTAAGAAGATTGGGATTGAACGGCGAGTTTATACCGCAGGGAATGCAAAAGATCGTTTAGACCCATTTTTACCGCAAACTCCGTCAGATTTACAAAAAATTACACAAGTGATGAGTGAAGTTCATCAGAATTTTGCGCAAGCAGTGCTAGAAGGACGAAAAGGTAGATTGCATGCGAATGCTTCTATTTTGTTTACGGGTGATTTTTGGACGGGTCAAACAGCTCTTAAGTTGGGCTTGGTAGATGGATTGGGGAATTTGACGGATGCAATGGAGAAAGAGTTTAAGACGACTGAATATAGGGAGTATAGTACGGAGCCTGGTTTTTTGCATATGTTGACTGGACAGTTTACGAGCGAGTTGGATAAGGTGATTTATACTTAATCTTCCTCCACCCATATCATTCCCGCGCAAGCGGGAATGACTGTAGTGACGAAAGACCATCATTCATCCTTATACCCTCGCACCGCACGTTTTGCCTTATAAACATAAAACAAATTTTCTTTTCCATGCGATAACGTGTAAGAATAAGGCCGATATTCACTGTTATAATTGCACCAATTACGATTTCCCATTGCAATCACGTGATCATCGCTGCCAGGAAAATCTGTTAATAAATTCGCAGGACCATAGAAATAAATACTGCCATCCCGATCAGCCGATGCAAAAATCTTACCGTTGGCTGTCACATTAATATGTGAACTATCATGCGCTCTGACGTAAGCACTTCGCGCACATAAATTACTGCCATCAAAACGAGAAGAATTATAGGTATCTACATACAGATTTTGCACCAATCCAGCTAATCCTACCCCCGCAACATTTTGCTCGGTGACTGTGAGATCCATACTATTAATGGGATAAGCATAGACACGGATGGCATCTTTTGCTTGTATCGTTTTCAGATTTGCACAACCATAAATGCCTATTTTGCCGCTACCGTCTGCTGAAATAGCCACTGGACGATAACTCGTCGCGCCAATCAGATTAATATTACTTGAACCATGATGGGTGATTGACCTAATACCTAACTGGCCGCTGATATTGACTGGGCCTGAGCCGCCGGTACTGATATCGAGAGTAGAAGCAGTCGCACCTAAAATAGTAATGGCGCCGTGACCATTTTGCGTCACCCGTCTTAAATTCACTCTGCCTGCTAAGTAGATATTTCCACAGGAATCCGCCGTACTCGCCACACAGAGGTCATCGCTACGAATACCAATGGCTTCTATTCTACCATTTCCCATCTGCGTCAGATTATTAAGCTTCAGCACACCGATGCGAACAATCACGTTTCTCATCACACCAGGCGCTACAGGCTGGGTTTGATGGATATATAAAGTCTGCCCGCGTACTTCAACAGCTACCGCTTGTATCCCTGCATTTGGTCCCGTCAGATAAGCACTAGCGTGCTCGCTCGCGCCGAAGATTTGAACTTGGAAATCGCCATTCACTCGAATGCTATTAATCGTATCTGGTACGCGGACTTGCATATCACTCATCGCTGCCGTGTAAGGTGCATTCCGATTAGCAAGCTCCGTACTATTCGGTTGGCCTGTAAAAAACCAATTATCTGCACCGCGCGTCCATTGCTTAGGGTCTTTATCCACAAACATCTGCCAATGCTCTTGTCCCAAATCGGTGGTTGGCACCTGATGCGCGCAACCGGAGAGTGACGCCAGCATGACTAGACTGAAGAAGAAATAGGACTGCCGCATAAATACAAGTGCCCCCATACTGGTTGTTGATCCTGCATTCGGATCACTGCTATTTGATACTGTAAAATAATCAGGTGGTTCTGCAAAGCCAATTGATCTAAATATGCTTTACTATGAGCAAAACGGCCGGAATTGGTTAAGAGATAATCTTCTTTCTGATGGATTTCAGCATTAAAGAGGAAGAAGCCACCTGGTTTTAAAACCTTCGTGATAGCTGAAAATACCGGCGTGAGGTCCCCCATATAAACGAGGATATCACCTGCCATCACTAAATCGTAATGTTGTGGCGTAGCGGCTAGAAAAGAGACAACATCGCTCTCAATTAACTGATCATATAGGTGTTTTTGCTCCGCAACAGCCAGCATTTTCCCAGAAAGATCGACACCGATTAGCGATTTTGCCATCGGTTTCATGATTTCCCCGCAAAGACCCGTCCCACAACCTAGATCTAAAATATCCCAGGATTTATCGCCAGGGAGCGTTTGTATCAAATCAAAAAACAAGGTCGGCAGATGATAATGCAGCGTATTAACGAGATGCACATCATAATGACCTGCGTAAGAATCAAATAAGGAACGAATATAATCGGGAGGCGAGGAGGAGATATGTTTTTGCTGCGTCAAAATATGAATAGTATGACGTACAGCCTCATTATGGGGTTGAACACGCAGAATGTCGCGAAAATGGGATAAAGCAGAGGGTGTTTCTTTCATCATTAAATAGAGATAAGCCAGATTATGATGTGCATCGATCGCATCCGGGTTCACTTCTACCACACGTTGATAATAATTTATCGCCGAATTGATCTCACCTTGCTGCGCTGAGATAACACCTAGATTAAATAATACTTGAGTATCATCTGGTTTTATCTCAACTGCTTTAAGATAATGCTGTTTTGCTTCGTTTAGTTGGCCTAAGGCGAGATAACAAGTCGCTAAATTAACATGGGTTTCGAAATGAAAAGGATGTTGTTTTTCAATATGCAGAAAATGATCGATAGCTGTTTGATAGTGATGCTGTTGCATTAATAAACGCCCAAGCTGAAAATGACTTCCGACATGGTGCGGATTGAGTTCTAATAAAGCGGAAAAAACATTTTTTGCTTCCAATTGGCGGTTTAATTGAAGGAGTGCTAACCCGAGATTGTAATAAGCATCAGCATAATTAGATTGAAGATTAATAGCTGCTTGATAAGCAGCTGCTGCTTGCTGCCATTTCCCTTCTGCAGCATACACGGTGCCTAAATTATTATGAGCAGCAGCGAAATCAGCATGCGCATTAATTAATTCTTGCAATAGGTATTTGGCTTTCTGAAACATTTTCTTTGCTTTATAGATATTCGCTAGATGTAATATCAGGGAAGGCTCCATAGGAACATGCGTGATGGCTTTCTCTATACACTGTGCAGCTTCATCTAGTTTTCCTTCTTCTGCATAAAGTAATCCTAACCAATGCAGGGTTTCAGCATCAGTTGGATTGGCTTCCAGAATAGTGAGATAAGCCTGTTGGGCTTCCGCCAACCGGCCAGTTTGGTGTAATTTTTGCGCTTCAGAAAAATTCGGTGATTTCTTCATAGCATAATATCGTATCTAATCCATCCTTATACTAAAAAACGGATTTTAATGAAACCTTTTTCAAATTTTCTTCGATCTCGTCGCTGCAAGCGGTGGAACAATCTTATCAATTTCATTTGCCAGTCGACTTTTGGTAAAAAGCGTACTCATCAGCGGCACACCTTTTTTCGTATGATCTTCCTTCGTCTCTTCACTGATTTTTCTTGCGCCATTTTTTAAAAATTCTAGAGCAGTTGTAAGATCGGTGGTCTCTAATGTAATCTTTTGATAAGCTTCATCAACCAATGTTTTAATATCATTAATCTTTGCTTCTCGCTCTTTATTTTCACCGTGAAAAAGAGTAACAGATCGATATTGAATGTTTGATAAACTCTGTGCTATCTCATCAAAATCATGGAAATTTTTTAGTATATCTTTAATTTGGCTTTCATTTTCAATTGCAAAACATTTGTCATAGTAATGTCGTATTGCTTTAATTCGGGGAGTATTAGCTAATGGTTGTTGCAATTCGAGGTGATATTTTATTAGGCTCGCTATCTCTACGTGTCCTTTTGCATCGGCTATTTCCATTGGCGTTACCGTAATGTTAGGTGAATCATTCTGCCGCTTCTTATAAGCTAATGCTTTCAATTTGGTGTTGGTGTCAGAGAGTAAAGGATCTCTTTTCAAAGTAGATGTTAATCCGGCGTTAGCCCCATTTTTTAGCAACTCTCTTACGATATTAAAATGACCATTCTGTGCTGCTATCCAAAGCGGTCTCTTATCTTTATTATTTGGACAATCCAGCCTTGCCCCAGCTTCTATTAATTCTTTTACCACCTCGTAATGACCATGATACGACGCTGCATAAAATGGCGTGTCACCCCACTTATCTGAATGATTAAGGTCCACCTTTTCTTTTAACAATTCCTTTAGGATAGCAAGATGACCATTCTGCGATGCTAGCCAAAGTGGCGTACGACCCCTAAAATCCTGCTGATCGACTTCTGCCTTTGCTTCTATTAATGCGTGTACCACCTCGTGGTGACCATTCTGTGATGCTATACCAAGTGCTGTGTTACCACCCCTTCCATTTTGATAATTCAGCTCAGCGCCTGCTTCTATCAATTTTTTTATCGTATCGAAGTCACCGCACTGTGCCGCTACATAAAGCCATGTTATATTAGCAGGATCAGTTAACGTAGCTTTCTCAGGTGTAACATCATGAATTTTTGTCCATTCCTCGTCTTCTTTTAATTTAACCATACATTTTCTCAATGTTTCTTCGTCTGATTTGTTGCAGAAAACTTTTGTTGTGAATATAGCAATTTGATTATTTGAAAAACCACCTAAAAGACCACTTGAAAAACCTCCAATAACTTTCCTAGCTAATTCATCGACTGACGTAAAAGAACGATTAATTTCCTCCGCTTGATTAATATCTACAAAATACCATTCTTTTTTAACGGGATGATAACCGATAGTCATTTCATGATTACCAGACCCTAAAGCCAGAGCAACCGGTTTAGTGACAGGAGGATTTGCTTGATTAATTATTTGCTGTAGGAGACCAAGACAATTTATTAATTCTCCGTGAGAATAAACACCGGAAAAGCTACCAACTTGGCTAATGTCAATACCTTCGGTTTCAAGCATTAGAGGTGCAGTCAGCGGCAAAGAAAACATTATGTCTTGTGTTTTAAGTGTGGCTGTTTTTTCAAAACAATCTGGATATAGGGGCGGCTGGTGAAATAATTCAATACCATCAAAAAAATTGTACATTTCTGATATGATACGCTCATCCAAAGGGAATTGTTGAAATTTTTCATGCCATTTTTTCTGAACAAATGCATTAAACAACAATGATTCTTTTCGTTTTTCAAATTCATCTGCTGCTTTATCTTCCTCAAGCTTACCTTCTTTAATTAATGCATTGATAGCAAATATTAGTTTTTCAATTTTTTTCTTAACTTTATTATCATTTTCCAGTTCTTCTTTTTCTTTACTTGTAAATTCTTTTGCTTGAATAATTTTTTCTCTGAGTTCTTGAAAAATAGCTGCATGACGCTGGATTATAGCATCCACTTTACTTTTAAATTTCTCTACTGGAATACTATTTATAAGATGGTTGCGCTTATTAAAAGTAGCTAAATCATCTGCCAGGATAGCCTGCATTCCCATACCACAAAAACCCTGACATACGCCTGCTGAATCCGGTTTATACTTCAACGCCTGCATTCGTGTGGTAAGCCACTTTTGTCCTAGCGGGATAGGATGAGGCATAATGACCCCCTCGTTTTATGTGATCTCGTTTTATATGATATTTATAATTAAAATATAGCAGATAAAAATTATCTTTTAGCTCAAGGGGACTTTAGCAGGCTAAAATTAGCGTTATTTCGCCTTCCATTACTAAATTCAATACTTTAAGGAAACTAAAATTTAATTTTATTGTATAATATTTGATCAAGCATCCTCTCAAGCTAACAGTTCAATTTTGATAATAAACTGGCTAGAATGTCCTAATCTGCTAAGATAATAGTACTAATGGACAAGGAAGCCCCATGCAACAAGTGATTCATCCTCTTAAGGAACCGCTACACGCGAAACTGATAATGCCCGGTTCCAAAAGTCTTTCATTACGCGCTTTGCTACTCGCTGCTTTAGCAGAAGGCGTATCCGAAATTTCCGACCTCTTGATTTGCGAGGAAACAAAAACATTCATTCAAGCTTTACACCAACTCGGCATCGTCACGCAATTGGATGAAAAAGCCCGGTCTTGCATCATCGCTGGCGGGGCAGGAAAATTTCCGAATAAGCAAGCCACAATAAATTGCCATCACTCTCTCTTAATCACCCAGTTTTTAATCACAGCATGTGCCGCCACTTCTGGCGTTTATTTTTTCGACGGTTCAGATCGATTACATAAACAGCTTTTATCTCAATTAATCGCTATTTTAATTCGTCAAGGCGTGCAATTTATTCCCAGTGATGTCAATAAACTACCGCTTACCATGATGGGTTCTGACACATTAGAGGGTGGTGAAATTTTGTTTGATAACAGCACGCCCTCTCAAATTATTTCTTCTTTATTAATGATCGCACCTTATGCGAGATCGCCATTTACTTTTAAAATATTAAGCAAAGAAAACAATCCTTATATCGAAATGACATGCACTCTCATGGCAGAATTCGGGGTATTAGTTCATCGCATTTCTCAAGGACAATTATTAGTACCCACCCCTCAGCGTTATCAAGCAAGAGATTATGCCATTGAACCACATTTTTCTATCGCTGCTTATTTTTTTGCAGCAGCCGCAGTAACAGGTGGTGAAATTACTATCCAATCCGTTAATCCTTTACAATCAAAACAAATAGACGCAAAATTTTTATCTGTACTAGAAAAAATGGGCTGCCATCTTCAACAGACACCCCATGGGTTCACCCTAAAAGGGCCAAAAACATTAAACGGTGTTGAAGTTAGCATGAAAGAATTCGCTCATACTTTCACGGCTTTAATTGGCATTGCTCCATTTGCTCAATCACCTACACGTATTGCACATATTGGTACCTTGCAACAAAAAGAATTAGATCGCCTGATGGCCGTCAAAACGATTTTTACTAAAATAGGCATACAGGTTGAAACAGGAAATGATTGGATCAAAATCTTTCCCGCTACACCGCTTGGCGGTATTATTAATTCTTTTCATGATTATCATCTTGCTATGGGATTTTCATTGTTAGGACTGAAATCACCTGGTGTAATTATTGATCATGCGGAATGTGTGAATAAAATTTACCCTGACTTTTTCACTTTATGGCAAAAACTTGGGGAGAATACGAGTGTTCAGGTGTAAGATATTACAAATAGCTAAGTAATTGGAGCATATTATGGAAAAAATATCAGCCAATGCCAACCAAGCTGTGATAAGCAATAAAAAAGTTTCTTCAAAAGCACTTGCACAACAACTATTACAATCTGCTGGTATTACCATCAATGGCAGCGAGCCGTGGGATATTCAAGTGCACAGAGATGATTTCTATGATCGGGTTTTTCAAGAAGGTTCGTTAGGTTTAGGCGAATCTTACATGGAAAAATGGTGGGATTGTGAACGGCTTGATATTTTCTTTGAAAAAATTCTCCGAGCAAAATTAGATTCGGTTGCTAAAATTCCTTTCTCTTTTTATATGCGGCAATTATTAGCAAAAGTGATTAACTTCCAATCAAAACACCGCGCCAAAGAAGTTGCATATACGCATTATGATTTAGGCAATTCACTTTTTACAGTGATGTTAGATAAATATATGATTTACAGTTGTGGTTATTGGAAAGAAGCACGCACCTTAGAAGAAGCACAACAAGCTAAACTAGAGTTAATCTGTCAAAAATTGCAGCTTAAACCTGGTTTACGATTATTAGATATAGGCTGTGGATGGGGAGGTTTGGCCAAATATGCAGCAGAAAAATATGGTGTTACCGTTGTCGGTGTGACAATCTCACAGCAGCAATATGACTATGCGAAAGAATTTTGCAAAGATTTACCTGTTACTATTTATCTAAAAGATTACCGCGATGTGCATGAAAAATTTGATCGCGTGGTATCTGTTGGTATGTTTGAGCATGTTGGCCATGCTAATTATTCTACCTTCATGAAAATCGCTCATCGGGCTTTAACAGATGATGGATTATTTTTATTGCATACCATTGGGTCGAATGAAACATCGCCTATGGCTAATGAGTGGATCTTGAAATATATTTTCCCGAATGGCATGCTGCCTTCCATTGCGCAAATTGCTAAAACCTGCGAAAAACTTTTTGTCATGGAAGATTGGCATAATTTTGGTGCTTATTATGATAATACGTTAATGGCCTGGCATGAGAACTTCGCTAAACAGTGGGACAGCTTGCAAACGAAGTATGATGAGCGATTTTATCGTATGTGGACGTATTATTTACTTTCTTGTGCAGGCAGTTTTAGGGCGCGCGTAAACCAATTGTGGCAGGTGGTATTTTCCAAAGCAGGCGTGCCGGGTGGCTATATCGCCCCACGATGAACTATTTTATCGGTGAAACAGACATGACTAATTGCAATAATAATTGGCGAATGTCTTTCATATCGCGAACTAATGCAGCTAATCGGACATAATCAGGGGAAATATCTAATAACTCCAATCGCCCTGGAAGGATGTGACGCACGGCTTGTTCTAAGGCAGCCATATCACTGGTGAAATCGGAATGAATGCCTTTTAAGGTATTGCTTTCAAAATACTCTAATAGAATATCTAACAATTCATCATTCTTTTGCATAACCGTAGCAATTTTTTCAGATACGGCTTGAAATGCCTCTGTCTTTTCGCAAAGTGGTAAGAGGTAATTGATAGAACAACTTATTTCAGCAATCCAATCAAGGTGCAAAAGAAAAAACCTAAACCCCGAACGTAAGCCTGGATTAAATCCGACCTCATAAACCCATTCGGGATAATTACTCGGTAATGCCAATGTTGATTTATCACGAATGGTTTTTAATAAAGGAATAAGGCTTTGACGAAATTCCACATCCAAATGCACAGGAAGAAAGAATTGATTACAGACAATACTGATAGCCGCCCCTATACAAACATCAATAATTTGATTGCGAAGTAACTCCATCGTGGTGATATTCAGCACCACGATAGAAATTAAAACTATTAATACCATAATGATAAATGAAAAAATAATGCCTTGGCGCAATGGTGTACCACGTGTGGTTTGGCTTACTAGAAAAGCCGTTAATATGATCCAACCATTTTCACTGAATGCAAAATAATAATTAACCAGTGCAGCAAGAAAGACGGTCAATCCTACGCTTAAAGCATGACGAGCAGGAAAATAAGTAGGATAGTATTTCATGCTACCTCCTTACATAACTCTTTTAAACTGGAGAGAAAAAATAAAAAAACGATAGGATCAGGTGAGGTGACTTGCAATACATGCAGATACGTTTCTTCTAGACGATATATCGTTTGTTCTAAATCAGCGGTTGAGTTAGGCGAAGTGAAGGAAAGGGTGGTGAATAATTTGTTAAGTTCTTCTGATATAGCTTTAAATTCAGTCAAACAAAGTGAAAACAAATGATAATCTTTTACTCGCCGGCGGAGTTGAGCACAATCAAGAAGGATATCGTAAATTTTTTCTAATTTTAAAATTATCACAGAATTTGCTTGTATAACTCGTAATCTGATGAAAGCTTGCATGAATCGTTTTTTCTTGACGTGTAATCGCCGCTCGAATAAATAAAGATTCGTAGCATATTCTGGCTGTAAGAAACAGAAGAAGATTTCTTGCGTAAGGAATCTTAATTGACGTAAAAGCACCTGGGTACGACAGTTAATTTCATATTGAAAAAAATTCCGCCAAAATAATAGCTGGCAAATTAAGACGATAATCGTAGCTGCCATTGTAAATAATAGTCTGCTTACTTCTTGAGACCATGGAACAGAATGAATAGCAGCAAAAATCGTGAATATGCCAATCAATAAAGTAGGAAAGAAATAGCGGTTACGGCTTTGATTTACCCATGTACCACCTGCAATAAGAAAAAATAAATATAGAGCGAGAACAAAAGCAGAAGGAGCCAATAAACTTGCCAGTAAACTGGTGATAGCTATTACACTACCTGTAGCGGCAATTAAGAGAATGCGTTGGCTAAATGTATTTCCTTCTTTAATCAGAGATAATGCTAAAAGGATGGCAATCATCCAGTAGCTTTGTGCGTAAGGAGAAAAATAATAAATGCAAAACGCAACGGTAACGATGAGGATAAAATAAATAAAATATTTCCAATTAAAAATCATGTTCTTCCTATATATATCTATCTCTGCAAAAATACCCAAAATACAGTATAGGATAAATTGTATAAATTTGCTTGATCTTTAAAGGAGATACCACACAAATCGCTTCTCTCCCTCAAGAAATAGTTGCTTTTAAGAAATGGTAGATTATAATTTTAGAAAAATAAACAATTAACTCATAATAATATCCAAAAGGAACAAAATGAATAATCGATCCTCTTCTCATTCTTTATTTTCAAAACATAATAAACATTCACCTAAATTGCCCCAGGAAATATTTTACGCAGTAGGAGAACCAATAGCATATGTAACGGGCGAGCATGGCGTTTCAGGATCAATCGGCTTTATTTACCGTGACTTCATTCCAGCAAAAGAAATTATCAATGCTTTTCCTAAAGGAAAAGAAATAAAGCTATTCTATAAAAAAGAAGATGCCTTAGAATATGCTAGATATTTACGCACAGGAAGCATGTATGACACCTTAAAACAACCTGCCATTTATAAAGTCCAGTGCAAAAATATTTTGGAAAACATTCAACCTCAAGAAGAAAAAATAATTATTAATGCCGACTCTGAATATCAGCTACGTCACGATAGCAAGAAACGCACTAGCAAAATAACGTATTTCATCGCAAACAGCAAAAATGTTCAACCACTTGAAGGACAACTTAAAATACATGAAAGCGATAAAGATACCTATCATGACTATGAAATAGTTGACTTCTCGAATTTAGAAGCTCGTTTCAAACAAGATAAATGTAAACTTTATTATCATGACAAATGCAGACTGTTTGGAAGAATTGTATTGGCTACCGCTGCCACCGCGAGTGTTGCTGGGTTAGCCTATTTAGCAACACATTTAGAAATTAGTTTCAAGCATTAATAGTTAATATATCCAGTAACCGATGTAATAGTAAAATACACTTCTAAGGCTACTACGGTTTTATCTGCAGACGTTTGCGCTGAATATGGAGAAATCCGGGATATTTAGTGCTAAAAAACAGCGCTAAATGTCCCGGAGAACATGATTGAATAAACATTCTCTTCTATAAACATCTCTACCATTTCCATTTAGGCTGAGCTGGGCTATTAGTTATGTTATCTCTTTTTTCTAACCGAGCTTGGAGCTCTTCATTTTGAGCTCGAAGTTCTCTATTTTCATTAAATAGATCCTGTTGCTCTGATTGTAAAAGCTCATTGACTTTTTCTAGATGGGTAATTTTTGCCTCTAGCTCTTTAATTCTTTCCTCAGGATCTATTGTGGGAGTATCTTTTTGCTGCTCGGTCCCCACCATTTGTGTATTGTTATTATTATTGTTGTTATTATTGTTATTGAGATCCACATTCTTAGATAAACCTTTATAAATAGTTGATGTCGTCCCCATTCTAGAGTTATTTTTTCCGCTAGTCATTGATGGTTTGGCTATTTCAAGCACAGAAATTTCACACTTTTTCGCTGGCGTTTGTTTAAAGATTTTTGGAAAATGAGGTGCAAGTACATTTAACGCTTCATTCACATCATCGAGCGTCCCATGACAGGAACTATAAAAAAGCCGTGTAATACCAGATTCATCTGAACTAACTCCTATTGTTAATTGAAAGTTCCCTCTGTTAATCAAAATTGATTTATTATCTATAAAATCCGTATATTTGATGGAATAATCATTTATTATTCTCTCTTCCTCAAGCTTGCAGCCATTCTCTGAACCGGCGATTATTGATAATCGCTCATTAATAATATTAATTTCTGATAATATCTTTTTACAGGCCAGATAATCTTCTTCTGAAATAAATTGTAAGGATTTTCCTGACTTGAGTAGGACGGTTATTGTATTTGCTTCCATTGCCAATTCGGTAGAATGGATACCATTCTTAATAAACTGATCAACCGCATATTTTGTTAAATATGTTTTATTATTTTCTATTAATTGCATAGATCTTTTCCTTTTAACTTTTAACTTTTAACTTTTAAGAAAACTAGAGCTATGAGCTATAATAATTTCAGTTATAATGCTTCGGAGAGATAAATTATTAAATCACACTAATATTAAAAAAGGAACAAGGCAAACTGTTTTGAAAAATTGCAGTAGCAACGGTTGCTGGCTTAGGCTATTTAGCTACATTGAACTGAAGTCAATAAAACAAGGGGTTGTTTTATTAAGCAAGTCGAGAAAAAAGGGGATTGCTAGCAGCCTCTTTCACCTGCATGCCAGCTCTCGCTGGCATTAACAGGTCTTTTTATTACACATCCTTTTTATGCTTTTTTACATCCTTCCAATATTCTTTCTTTAAGGCATACATCATCACAAACAAGATCACCAAAAAGCCTAATACCCACCAACCAATTTTATGCTGCTCGACATAAAAAGGCTCAGAGGCATAAGCGAGGAAATTAACAACATCCGCGGTGGTAGCATCAAATTGCTCAGGCGTCATGCTACCTTGCTTAACGAGCGTCAACACATCATACCAGTTGGTCTCATCATAATAGATACCTGGCTTCGGAGGAGAACTGACTAAGACTTGATCGCCTTGATAAGCCGCAATAATCCCCGGCATAGCTGTATTGGGAACCAGCAGATTATTCACACCGGTGGGACGGCTTTTATCTTGATAAAAACTATGCAAATAAGTGTAAATCCAATCGACTCCGCGAATATTCGCTTCTAACGATAAGTCAGGTGGCGTAATACCGTAAGGCCAGGTTTTTACATTAATAGGCATTTTGTCATAGGTAATACCTGCTTCTTGCGCGATTTTATCGTAACGCAGATACACCATCGTATGACAAACCATACACGTATTTGCAAAAAACTTCGCACCGCGCTTAACCGATTCCATGTCATAGCGATCAATCGCTGGTTTAGCTAAAACCAGATCCTCTGGTGAAGGCACTTCTGCCCACACGGTGGAAGTAAATAGAAAGAATAAAATGGCTAATATGTAACGCATGCTCATCCCGTCACCCGCTCCGGTAAAGGTTTAGTTTTTTCAATCCTTGTATAAAACGGCATTAACAAAAAGAAGCCGAAATACGCGATTGTGAAAATACGTGCTAAAAACGTACGTAACACTGAAACAGGTTCGTGGCCAAGATAACCTAAGCTCATGAAGCTGATCACAAATACAACGATAGCAATTTTAGACCACATGCCTTTGTAGCGAATAGAACGAACCGGGCTACGATCTAACCAAGGCAACACAAACATAATAGCAATGGCAGCAGCCATCGTAATCAATCCCAAAAATTTATTGGGAATCGCTCTCAACATGGCATAGAAGGGGGTCATATACCAAACGGGTGAGATTTCAGGTGGCGTGAGCATCGGATTGGCCATCACTGAATTATTAGGCTCGATGAAAAGACCACCTAAGGTTGGCGTGAAGAACACCACTAAACTGAAAACAAATAAGAAGACAACCACACCTACTAAGTCTTTCACAGTGTAGTAGGGATGGAAGGGGATACCATCTAATGGGACGCCGTTTTTATCTTTCTTTTCCTTGATGTCTATGCCATCGGGATTATTCGATCCCACTTTATGCAATGCCACCAAGTGGACAAAAACAAGAATGGCTAAGAAAAAAGGAATAGCAATGACATGCAACGAGAAGAAACGATGCAAGGTCACACCTGAAACGTTAAAGTCGCCGCGTAGCCAAACGAGTAAGAAATCGCCGATAGATGGGATGGCACTCGCAAAGGAGGTGATAACCGCAGCACCCCAATAAGACATTTGTCCCCATGGCAATACATAGCCTGTGAACGCTTCTATCAACAAAGCAAAATAAATTACCATGCCGATCAGCCAAACTAATTCACGCGGCTTTTGATAAGAGCCATAAATTAATCCGCGATACATATGCAGATATACCACCACAAAAAATGCAGAAGCACCGGTGGTATGCATAAATCGCAGCAGCCAACCGTACCGGACTTCACGCATAATGTGCTGCACAGACGCGAAAGATTCGCTACCCGTGGGTGTGTATTCCATCACCAACCAGATGCCAGTGAGGATTTGCATCACAAATACGAGCAGTGAAAATGAGCCAAAGAAATACCAGAAATTAAAATTTCGTGGTGCGTAATATTCACTTAAATGTTTTTTCCAAAATTCGGTCCATGGGTAGCGTTTATCTATCCACTCCATAAAACGATTTTTCTTCCTCAACGCGTTCTCAGTCATTATGGTTTTTTAACTCCTTCCTTGCGTTAACTAATGGAAATAGCGCCTTGAACCCCATCTTGATCTTCACCGATCATGATTTCCGTATCACTGGCGTACATGTGACGTGGAATTTTCAGGTTTAAAGGTGCGGGGACGTCTTTATAAACCCTTCCTGCTAAGTCGTATTTTGAGCCATGACACGGGCAATAAAATCCGCCCAGCCAATCAGCTGACACTGAAGCAACATCAGGCCGATACGTTGGCACGCAGCCAAGATGGGTGCAAATACCAATAGCAATTAAGTATTGAGGTTTGATGGAACGATGAATGTTCTTGCAATACGCTGGCTGCTGATCTTGTTCGCAGAGCGGATCGCGTAATCGATCGTTTAGTTTAGCAAGCGAATCCAACATTTCCTGATCGCGATAAATAACCCAAATCGGCATTCCTCGCCAAGGAACAGTGAATTGCTCACGTGGTTTGAGTGCACTGATATCAATCTTAATCGGTGCTCCTGCTGCTTCTGTATCTTCACTCGGTAACCAATAGGAGGCGAATGGAACAGCTGCTGCGACAATACCCAGTCCCCCTACAGCAGTGGTGGCACGACGAAGAAAACATCGGCGCTTTTCGTCTATTTGATCCGTTTGATCCTTCACGCTTGTTATCCTTACCCGATTTTTATCGTTTTAAAGTCCGTAAGTGTAATCTGTCAAAAATGAGATGGCTAGTGTTTCGAATCACTACCTCTCTCATCTTGGCGGTGCATTTATACCGGTGTCTTTGAAAATTTTCAATCAATTTATAAAGGCATGTGTGGTGGGAATTCAGAAATATTACAGATTGGGAGATTGTGGATAAAATAAAACATCCGTGACGAAATAAAAAAATGAAGAAAAAACGAGAATTTTAAGTCAACAAAATCGCCCGCTCCGTAATATCTTTCAACCGCATCAACGTCACCTCATCAATATTCAACGGCGGCAGCCAATAAATCGTATTACCTAATGGCCTTAATAACGCTCCCAACTCAACGGCTTTTTGATATACCTCAAAACCCAAGCGCCGCTTCGGATCATCACTAATCAAATCAGCCGCCACCATTGCACCGATACCTCTGACATTGGTTAAGCGCTGTGTTTTATTCGCAATCTCCTGCATGTAACGCAGCATCACCTTACCGGTTTCATTTACCTGATCACATATATTTTCCTCTTCCATAATCTTTAATGTTTCCAATGCCACACTGGCAGCCAGCGCATTTCCTGAATGGGTATGCGAATGTAAGAAAGATTTTCCGGAAGAATAATCGTCATAAAAAATTTCATAAATAGAAGCAGGCAGCACGACGGCACTTAAAGGCAACCATCCAGATGTTAATCCTTTCGCTAAACACAAAAAGTCAGGTTCGATATCAGCATGATGACAAGCCAACATTTTTCCCGTGCGCCCAATACCTGTCATGATTTCATCAGCGATGAGATGAATAGTATGCTTTCTAGTCCACGCTCGCAGCCGCCTTAATAAATCTTGACTATAAATTTGCATTCCACCCGCACCTTGGAGAATAGGCTCTACAATGATTGCCGTTATTTTATCTCGTAATGGTGTTAATTGCTTTTCAATCATCTGCCAATGAGTTTGACAATCTAACCAAAGAGGATCCTGTATGTGATTGACATAGGGAAGCGAAGAAATTGAACGCGATTCAAATAATAATGGTGAATAGGGATCTCGATACAACCCTAAATCACTCACACTCATCGCACCGACCGTTTCACCATGATAGCCATTCTCTAAGGCCACAAATAAATGACGGTGATTATCGCCTTGAATTTTTCGTGCATGCAAACTCATTTTCATCGCAATTTCAATAGCAGAAGAACCCTCACTAGCAAAAAATACTTTGCTCAAGGAAGAGGTAAGTTGCGATAATTTTTCTGATAATGCCAGAATAGTAGGATTAACTGTATTCGCCAAAATAACATGCTCAAATTTCTCCATCTGCCTCACTAATGCTCGTTGCAAACGCGGATGACCATGACCTAATGATTTACACCACCAACTTGAAATAGCATCAATCACCTTTGCTCCGCTTTTTAGTTCAATCATGCTACCTTTTGCAGTTACCACCTCTAAAGGTAGAAAAGTTTCATAATCTTTCATTTGAGAACAGGGATAAAAAATCGGACTACTGAGCATAGTTAATTTAGTAAACCTCATTTATTTTTATGGTTGACTGTTTTCGAAGACTACCATATAGTTTTTCGCCTAACAATACCAATAGAGAATTACCGATGATAGCAGGACAAAAATGGGATACTCAAAAGGTCAATGCATTATATGAATTGCCCTTTACTCAACTATTATTTGAAGCACAAAAGACTCATAGGCAACATTTTCCAGGCGATGAAGTTGAACTTTGTACACTATTAAGCGTTAAAACAGGTGCCTGCCCAGAGGACTGTGCTTATTGCCCCCAAAGTGCCCACTATCAAACGGGAGTGAGCCGAGAAAAAATAATGGCGTTAGAGAAAGTTATTGAACATGCTAAATGCGCTAAAGAAAATGGTGCTATCCGATTTTGTATGGGTGCAGCCTGGCGTAATCCCCCTAAGAAAGAATTTCCTAAAATATTAGCCATGATCCGCGCTGTAAAAGCATTAGGCCTAGAAACATGCGTTACGTTAGGCATGCTCAGCGAGGAACAAGTTGCCGAATTGCGTGAAGCGGGTCTTGATTTTTATAATCATAATTTAGACACTTCTCCTGAATTTTATGACAAAATTATTACGACTCGAACTTACCAAGATCGGCTTGATACACTACACCGCGTGCATCAAGCAGGCATTAATTTGTGCTGCGGCGGTATTCTTGGCATGGGCGAAACACGAGAAGATAGAATTCAACTTTTATTACAACTCGTCAGGCTTCCACAGCCACTGAAAAGCGTACCTATCAATCGACTCATTCCGTTTGATGGCACCCCATTAGAAAAGAAAAATGACATTGATAATATCGAATTTATCCGCACCATCGCGGTTACTCGTATTATGCTACCGCATTCCATTATAAGATTATCTGCCGGCAGAATTTTCATGTCCGAAGAAATGCAGGCACTTTGCTTTATGGCAGGGGCTAATTCGATGTGGCTTGGCGATAAACTATTGACTGCTCGAAATCCAGAATGTAATGCGGATTTCACCCTTTTAAAAAAATTAGGCTTATCGGCGAAAGAATATGCTGCAGCGAGCTGAACGTCATCTTTTGCGATCGCGTTATATTCACAATGGCAGAGAGCATATTAATTTTTGTAGCAATGATTATCTTAATCTTGCAACGCATCCAGCTATTAAAAACGCGCTAATAAAAGGAGCGCAAGAGTTTGGATTAGGCAGCACGTCCTCGCCTGTTGTCTCCGGTTATTCGAGAGCACACCGCTTGCTGGAAGAAACGTTTGCTAAATTTTTAAATCGAGAGAGGGCATTATTATTTAATTCAGGCTATCACGCCAATCTCGGCGTCCTAACTACTTTCGCTCGCAGGAATAGCGTTATCATTGCTGATAAGTTATGTCATGCCTCTTTAATTGATGGAATTGTTTTATCACGCGCCAACTATTATCGATACCATCATAACAACTTGGCTCATGCAGAAAGCCTGCTCAATAAAATAATGGGGCAAGAAAAATTATTAGTAACTGAAAGCGTTTTCAGCATGCAAGGATCAATTTCTAATATTAAAAAATTAGCGGACATAGCAAATCGTTATCAGGCAATGCTGATTGTTGATGATGCCCATGGCGTTGGGGTATTAGGTGAACAGGGAGGAGGCATTTGTGATTACTATCAATTATCACAACATGCTGTACCGTGCCTGATTACCCCATTAGGAAAAGCACTGGGTAGCATGGGGGCTATTGTTTCAGGTGCAAATGATGTGATTGAGGAATTACTGCAATCCGCCAGAACTTATCACTATAGCACCGCTCTGCCTCCTGTGATTTGTTTCGCAACGGTCACGGCTATCAAAATTATCCAGGAAGAATCTTGGCGAAGAAAAAAACTACAACACCTTATTACATTCTTTAATCATGAAGCCAAAATAAGAAGCCTGCCTTTAGTTTCACATGATGCCACACCCATTAAATCTATTTTAGTAGGTGAGAATAAAACCACCTTAGAATTGCAACATTATTTAATGCAATTCGGTTATTTTGTTTCTTGTATCCGCCCACCTACTGTTCCCATTAACACCGCAAGACTACGGATATCATTAAACTGTGCTCATGAAGAAAAACAGATTATTCATTTACTTGATTTGATACATAATTATGATAAAAGAAAAAATTAAAGCGCATTTTAATAAAGCGAATAAAAGTTATGATGAGCATTGCCAATTGCAACAATATGTAGGCAACAAATTGATTACGTTGCTTAAACCATTTTCTCCTCCTTATGCTAACATCATCGATATAGGATGCGGCACAGGAATAACTACCCAACATCTTGCCAAGCAGCTTTCTTATCAGGCATTTCATGCGATTGATATCGCAACCCAATTATTATCTGTCGCAAACGAGCGATTATTACCCTTAGGGATTCATACATATGAAGGAGATATGGATAAATTATTCTCACCTCCTCCCTATTTTGATATCATTTTTTCTAACATGGCACTGCATTGGAGCATGAATCTAGCAGAGACAATCAACAAAATAGCAGCTCTTGCCAACATGCAAGGTATATTAGCTTTTTCTTTACCGTTACCACGTACGTTACTTGAACTCCAACGAGCTTTTTCTCTGAATAATTTTATCGATGCCAGCAAAATTGAAAATTATTTACGTGATAACAGCTATGAGATTTTAATTCAGCAAACAGAGAAAATAACATTGTCATTTGATAACACCCGCGCGGCTTTAGCATCCATTAAAAAAGTAGGCGCTAATTATGTACAGCATAGAACACGTATTGGATTACGCGGGAAATCTGTTATGCATCAAATTAATTTAAGTAAGATCACTTATGTCATTGGTTACTTTATTGCTAGAAAAAGAGATACTATTTAATATGAAATTATTCATTGCAGGCACGGATACAGAAATAGGAAAAACATATATTAGCACGGGCATATTGCAAGCTTTTAATCAAAGAGGCTTATCGACATTAGGATGTAAACCAATCGCCACTGGCTGCGTGTGGCAACAAAACCAACTACGTAATGAGGATGCCGTGGCGCTACAGCGTGCTGCCTCGATCAAGCTACCTTATCATAGGATCAATCCCTTTGCCTTTGAGCCACCTATTGCTCCGCATATTGCAGCCAATCAAAACCAGCAATTATTAAGCGTTCAAACATTGAATGAGAAAATGGACTATGCGCTAAACTATCCCGCAGATGTTTGCTTAATTGAAGGTGTAGGTGGTTGGTATGTTCCGCTTAATGAGAGGGAAACCATGGCTGATTTTGTGATTGCTCAGCAATTGAAAGTTATCTTAGTCATTGGTATCCGTTTAGGATGTATTAATCATAGCCTCTTGACGTTTCGCGCGATGCAGCACGATGGCGTGGAGGTCATCGGTTGGGTAGCGAATTGTATTCATCCGGATATGGATTATTGCTATGAGAATATAAGTACACTTCAGAACTGGCTGCCTATTCCTTGTTTGGGTAAGGTTGGCTATAAACAATTTCCAGAATATGAAGATGAGATTTTTAATCAGATAAAAGCTAATGCAGCATAAAGATTATTTTTAAGCGCTTGCCGGAAGACAATTGGGTATCAAAGAAACAATAGGTAACCATTTCTTTATCAATTATTATCGATTATAATAATGTAAAATATAAACCTCATCGATAAGGAAACGGCCATGCAAATTGTTACTATTTCTCCAAATTATCAAATAGTTATCCCTAAGGAAATTCGTGAAGCATTACATCTGCTGCCAGGTGAAAAATTACACGTTTTTCGCTATCAAAACCGACTCGAATTTGTACCTGTTAAAGATGTAAAAAAAATGCGTGGATTCTTAAAAGGGATTGAGACAGTGATTGAACGTGATAAGGATAGAACATGAAAAAAAATGTGGTTGATTCTTCTGGATGGCTTGAATATTTTGCGGATGCAGCCAATGCCAGCTTTTTTGCACCTGCAATCGAAAACACGAAAAATTTGATTGTTCCTAGCATCTCTATTCTTGAAGTTTTTAAGCATGTATTGCGTCATTGTTCGGAAAAACAAGCATTTGAAAGCATTGAATGTATGTTGCAAGGTAATGTTGTAGACTTAAATCTTGAAATATCACTAAATGCTGCAAAGCTTGGAGTTCAGCATAAAATCCCTCTCGCAGATAGCATTATTCTTGCAACTGGCTTAGCTTATGAAGCAACTATTTGGTCTCAAGATGCCGACTTTAAAGGGCTTCCATATGTGAAGTATATTTTGAAAAAATAATTTTTGTCACGAATAACAAACTTCATTTCTTTACCACCGACGTATCACCCGACGAAAACGCCCCCATACTCCCATCAGCCAATTCCAACAATAAATGCCCTTGCTCATTAACCCCCATCACTTTCCCTTTAATTTTCTTATCCAGATTATTAAGTGTAATCGTCTGGTGCATTAAGCAATCTGAGGATACCCATTCATGGATAAACGGCGCAAATCCTTGCGCATCAAATTTCTTCCAATAAGCGATTAAATGCTGAATCAATTTC
>Ga0070738_10003002_pt1 | contig 23590 bp, 20 predicted proteins | sample Coa_R2_2_FD_66446 | JGI IMG/M metagenome (GOLD analysis project Ga0070738, IMG submission 66446) | Surface soil microbial communities from Centralia Pennsylvania, which are recovering from an underground coalmine fire - Coalmine... | ecosystem: Environmental > Terrestrial > Soil > Unclassified ... | reverse complement strand
AGCGCAATTCATCAAGAACCCCGGCGCGCAGGTCACCCAATCGGTTAAGCAACTCAAATCCGAGCACCGCCTGGCCCTGACCGGCACGCCCCTCGAAAACCGGTTGCTGGATTTGTGGAGCATTGTCGATTTCGTCCAGCCCGGGTACCTGGGCAACCAGGACCAGTTCGCCGATATTTACGAGCCGAAAGGTGAGAACGCCGAATCGGCACAGCGAATCGCCAGGCGCCGTCTGTCCGCCAAACTGCGCCCGCTGCTGCTGCGGCGGCTTAAGAAGCACGTCGCGCGCGATCTACCGGACCGGATTGAGCAGCGCCGCGACTGCCAGCTGGGTGAAGAACAGCGCAAACTCTACCTGGCGGAGTTGCGTCGCAGCCGCGAGCAGGTCATGAAGACGGTTGCCGAAAAAGGACTCAACAAGAGCAAAATCCATGTCCTGGCCGCTTTGACCCGATTGCGCCAAATCTGCTGCCACCCCCGGCTCGTCGGCAACGACGCCATTTCAGGCAAAACGGAGACGCTGTTCGAACTGCTGGATTCCTTGATTGCTGAGGGCCAGAAGGTGCTTGTTTTCAGTCAATTTGTGCAAATGCTCGAATTGCTGGAGCAGGAGTGCCGTGCGCACCAGATTCCAACGCATATCCTCACCGGTCAAACCAAGGACCGTCAGCAGGTAGTCACCACGTTCCAAAATGATCCGAACGCGTCGGTATTCCTGCTAAGCCTGCGCGCAGCCGGTACTGGCCTGAACCTGACCACCGCCAGCTACGTCGTCCTGTACGATCCCTGGTGGAACCCGGCCGTCGAAGCCCAGGCCATTGATCGCTCGCACCGAATCGGCCAGACCCAAACCGTGAATGCCTACCGGCTCATCTCACCGGGGACTGTGGAAGAGAAAATCTGGGAACTCCAGCAAAGCAAAGCCCAAACCATCGCCGATGTGCTGGGTGAAGAAGGGTTCGCCCGCAGCCTGTCGAAAGCCGATTTGGAATACCTCTTTTCAGAGGATTAATCAGAATCGAGTTGAGGCGCGTTCTGCCGCCTGTTTGGCGATTGCAGGTTAATCATTGGCAAGCGCCGCCGGATCCCCTGGATTTTATTCGTAACGCAGCGACTCGATTGGGTCGAGGTTGGCTGCCTTGTAGGCGGGATACGTTCCAAAAACGATCCCAACGATAGAACAAATCACCAGGCCGATGACGGTCCAGTCCAGCGGGATGACCGGGGTGAGCTTGAGAAAGTACGCCGTGGAGTTGCCGCCCAGGATCCCGGCGACCACCCCCAGAACCCCGCCCACTTCGCACAGGACAACCGCTTCCATAATGAATTGGGTCATGATATTCCGCTTTTTCGCACCGATGGCGCGGCGGATCCCAATCTCGCGAGTCCGCTCGGTCACCGAAACCAGCATGATGTTCATTATCCCAATGCCGGCGGCCAGTAGGGAGATGGAACTGACAGCGCTGACTCCCACTCGCACCGCCATCGTGAACGAGTTAAACTGGCCAATGATGGAATCGTTCGAAAAAAGCTCGAAATCATCTTCGTTGCCGGGCGGAACCTTGCGGACGACACGCAGAATTCCGCGCACTTGTTCGACAGCGTCATCGTAACTGGCTTGGTCGCGGGCCTGGACCAGGATGCTCAGGCTGCGGCGCCAACGCCCAAACCGGTTCATGCCGGTGGTGATCGGCACGATGGCGAAATTATCCTGGTCGCCGTTGAGTTGGCCGCCTTTCGCCTCGAGCACGCCAATGACCAGATAGTTGATGCCGTTGATCTTGAGCCTCTCGCCAATCGGCGACCCGCGCGGGAAGACCGTGCGAGCCAGGCCGTTTCCCAAAACGCAAACGTCACGGGCCCCGTCTACGTCCATATCCAGCAGCAATCGGCCTTCCTGCAATATCCAGTTGCGCGCCGAAAAACTGCCCGGGGTTTCTCCAAACAACTGCACATTCGGGGCTGTCTTCTTGTAGCGGGATTCAATCTCACCGCCCCAGAAGGTGGTCTCGATTCCCACGCTTCGCGCCAGCGTTGCCTTTTGTTCAACCTGCAACCCTTGCGCCATGGTTATGTTTTTCCTTCGCCAGAATTTCTCGAAACCTTCCGGGCCGCCAAAGTAGACCGCAGGCCACTTTTGGATCATGAACGTCTGGCCTCCCAGTTGGCTCATTTGCTTTTCGACATCGCTCTGCATGACGCGCATAGCGGTCATGACGACGATGATTGAGAACACCCCGACCAACACGCCCAGCAGCGTCAGGGCTGAACGCAGTTTGTGCGCCGCCAGGGCGTTCATCGCCATGTGAAAGCTCTCGCGCAGTTCCGCAAGCAGGATGGCGCCACTTTTACCCATCAGTCTCCTGTTCGCAGGGCTTCCACCGGGTTCATGCGGGCGGCCCGCCACGCGGGGAAAAACCCGGAAAGCACTCCCGTCAGCAGCGATACTCCGATGGCGGTCGCAACGATTCCCAGCGAAAGCGTCGCGGGAAAAACCCGCTGGATGCCCAGGGTAGCCGGCCACGCAATCGCGAGTCCGATCAAACCGCCCAACAGACAGATGCTCGCGGCTTCGATCAGGAACTGCACCAGGATTGTTCTTTTCCTGGCGCCAATCGCTTTGCGGATCCCGATTTCGCGCGTCCGCTCGGCAACCGATACGAACATGATATTCATGATCCCAATGCCCCCGACGAACAGCGATAGCCCTGTCACGAAAATGCCCACTGCGGCAATCGTTCCGCCGAGGCGATGGAACATTTTCACAAATTGGTCCTGCTGGTTAATCGCGAAATCGTCCGGCGCGTTCGGCTCCAATCTTCGAACCTTGCGCATCGCCGAACGCAATTCCTCCCTGGCTTCGTCCAATTGCGCCAGTTCCTTTACTTTAACCTGAATTTGGTAGTCGGGATTGCGCCAGAACGATGAAGTGAACTGTTGAAGCGGGATAATAACCTGGTTATCCAGGCTGAACAGACCCAGAAAGGTGCCCTGCTTTTCAAGGACTCCAATCACTTCGAAAGACGCGTCGCCGATCCGAATGCGGTTTCCAATGGCCGAGGCTCTTTGAAAGAGGTTGGCGGCCAGCTCCGATCCGACAACACAAACCGGCCGACCACCGGATGATTCGCCCGCCGACATAAACCTGCCGTCCGACAAACCAACGCTGCTGGTGATCGCGTAAATATCCGTCGTGCCGATCACATGCACGCTGCTGGACACGCGCTTCTTGTACCGAACCGTCTCTTCCGAATCGGCAACGGGCGCGATAGCCTTCGCCATGGTCACCAACTCGTTCAGGCCATTTGCCTGAGTCAATGTGATCGGGCGCCGTTTCTGCATCTTCATCCATTCTTCATGGGAACCGGCAAACCAGTCAGAACGTTCAACATAGAAAACATCGGCGCCGATCGTGGAAATATTTTTGAGAAAGGCCCGGTCCAATCCGGTGATTGCCGCGCCCATGAGGGTGACGGTGACAATGCCGATGACAATTCCCAGGGTTGTGAGGACTGAGCGCATCTTGTTGGCCCGGATGGCGGCCCACGAAATGCCGAGGCCCTCTTTCAACTCGGTGAACAGGTTCATTGGTTCCGGAGCGAGTATTCGGCGAATCCGGGTCAACCCGCGGCTTCGGCCAGTTCCGCGTTTACCGAGACCCTGCGGCCTTCGCTTTTCTCATCGCTGGCAATCAGGCCGTCGCGAATGCGCAGAATTCGGCGGGCATGCCGCGCCACATCTTCCTCGTGAGTGACCACAATCAGGGTGTTCCCTTTGCGAGCCAGCTCCTCGAACAAGGCCAGGATCTCGTTGCCGGTTTTGGTATCGAGATTGCCGGTGGGTTCGTCCGCCAGGAGGATCGAAGGTTTATTCACAAGCGCGCGCGCCACCGCCACACGCTGCCTCTGGCCGCCGGAAAGCTCGTTGGGTTTGTGGTGAATCCGATCGCCTAACCCGACATTCCGAAGCGCATCCAGCGCCACCTGCCGCCGCTCTTCACTGGGCATTCCGGCATAAATCAGCGGCAACTCGACGTTGCGCAGCGCGTCCGAACGCGGCAGCAGGTTGAAGGTCTGGAAAATAAACCCAATCTCCTTGTTCCGAATGTCCGCCAGCTGATTGTCGTCCATTTCGCTGACCTGGACGCCATTCAGCTCGTACTTCCCGGCCGTTGGGGTATCCAGGCAGCCAATCAGGTTCATCAATGTCGATTTTCCCGAGCCGGATGGGCCCATGATGGCCACGTATTCGCCGCGTTCGATTTCCAACGAAACTTCACGCAACGCGTAGATCGTTTCCGATCCCATCTGGTAACGGCGCGAGATTTTGGACAGCCGGATGACGGGCATAGCTCAGTCTTTTTTCTCGCTCCCCTGGGCTTCTTTATCTTTTTCGGACGGCGGAGGCCCTTTTTTAACTTTCTTCCCGTCCTCCAGGTCGCGGCTGATTGCCCGATATCCGCCCGAGACGACTTCCTGGCCTTCCTTGAGCCCATCCGTGATTTCCCAGTAGTTGTCGTCGCTGATACCGATCTTGACCGGCACCATCTTGGCGTGATCGCCTTCCAGGAGGAATACGACTTCGATTGGTTTGGCCGGTCCCTTGTTCTTTTTGTCCGATTTGGTTTCTGCCACGACGTTGCTCGAGCAACAACTCGTGTCGGCTTCGGCGGTCATGTTGGTGCTGGTGGAATTGGTTCCCGAGGCGCTGGAGGCCGCCGTTTTGATGCCGTTCTTTTTTTCCTTTTCCTTCGGCATGCGCGTGGTCACGCTCGCAATCGGAACAGTCAGGACGTTGGTTCGAAACCGTGTGGAAATCTCAGCTGTCACCGACATGCCGGGCCTGAACTGCTCTTTGTCCTGCACCCGGATCCGGACCTGGAATTTCGTGGCTTCCTGGTTGCTGGAAGACGAGCCGCCGGTCAATGAACTGGAATCGTTTGAGGAATTGGCCACTTCGGTCACCGTCCCGTTAAACTTCCGATCTCTGAAAGCATCCACCTCGAGTTGGGCGGTTTGGCCGGGGGCAATGAGCACGACATCGTTTTCGCCAAGGTCCACACGGGCTTCCATCTCATTGAGATCGGCGATGGTCATGATCTCGGTGCCGACGTTTTGAACCGTTCCCAGCACGCGTTCACCGAGCCGGGAGTTGAGTTTGCTGATGGTTCCTGTCATCGGAGAGACGATGGTGGTTTTGTCCAAAGAATCCTGGGAACTGGCCACCGTGGCCTTGGCGCTTTCGACCTGGTGCAAAGCGCTCTCCACTTGGGCTTTGGCGACGTCGAAGGATGATTTGAACCCGATGAAATCCGCCTCCGAGATCAGTTTGTGGTCAAACAAGTCCTTATTTCGCCTGAAATCGGCCTCAGCTCGCTCCAGGTTGGCTTCGGCTTGGGCTTTACCTGCCACCGCCGATTCGTACCCGGCTTCGCACTGGTGCAATTGCGCGACATAGAAGTCGGGTTTGATTTTCACCAGCAACTGCCCCTTTTTAACAAATTGGCCTTCTTTTACCGGGAGATCGATGATTTCGCCGCTCACTTCAGGGCTGATTTTCACCTGCAACACCGGCTGGATTTTGCCGTTGGCCACGACTTTCTCGGTGATATCGCGGCGCGTGACCTTCTCGGTTTGGATAGTAACAACGGCTTCTCGTTTTCGAAACGCCGCTACCCCGCCCAGGCCTGCCAAAACGAGACCAATCAGCGAAAAGACGATAATTCTCCTGCGCTTTGTTGATTTTGCCATTTTAGATACGTATTAAGACACGCCTCGTCGGCTTTTGTTTCATTATTCACCCCGATTCGGGCTCACATCCCCAGTTGGCCCAGGCCCGAAACCACAAAAAAGCATTGTTCCAACACCCAAAATGTCGCCACCAGCCATGCCGCGCGCAGGAAAGGGGCATTCGTCAACCTGGCGAGCCCGACTGCTCTGACTCCCACCAGCCAGATTGCGAACACGTTGCCAGTGATCGCGAACGCATTCCCCTTGCGCGTGGCCTCGAAACTCTTCGTTACCAATGTCACGCCGGCAGCCGCGTCGATCTTTTTCAAACTGACCATCAGGAGCAGTCCCACGATGCCTCCCAAAACGTTGATCATCATCGAGAGACCCGCTATTTCCAGCGCCTTGCCGAACCCCACCTGCACTCGCAACAGTCTCCTGGCCATAATCCAGAGCACTAGTCCCCACCAGAGCACGCTCCAAAAGCTGCCCAGAACAGCCCCAGCCGCTCCGAAGCTCTTCAGGACAGCCGGCCCCATGTAGTGCTCAGCTGTTTGTTTTTCCTTCGCTGTAAGGAGTCCGTCTTTCACTCGTTTTTCAATGAGTTGCTCTTGCCGGGCCTTAAGCTGATTCAGGATCGCTGGATCGGACAAGATTACCCAAACCGACCCAAGGCCCACTAGAGCGCCGAGAATGGCCGGAACAACCCAGTTCGCGGCCACAAAAGGAGAATTCCGGACCTCGGAAAACACCATGCCGGGAACAGCAAAGACGTTGAGCATGCGCGCCAGGAGCGACATGCGGGGCCGGTCTTCCGCGGCCGGCGTCGGCAACGGTGGGGGACTCAAATCTGTCATATCACGCTTTGGCCGGCTCGATTTCCTCAAAACGGCCTTTGTCGGCGTTTTTTCGCGTGCGCACCGGGTCAAACACTTTGCCGTGCATTGAAATGTAAACACCGGGCGGCAGGCTTTGCACTGCCCCGATTGCGGCGCCAATGTTAAAAAAGGCGTCGCTGCCCCAAAAACGGGCCGGTTGCATGGAACCGGTAAGGACAATGGTCTTGTCGGGAATGCCAAGCAGCGCCCGCGCCGTGTCGACCATGGTGTCGGTGCCATGCGTAATGACGATTAGCCGCGAGGGCTCCCTCTCCACGCGCCCTCGGATCAGTTGGCGATCCTCCTCGTTCATGTCCAGACTGTCTTTGCGCAATATCGATTCGATTTCATACTCGAAGGCGACATTGGCGCTCCGAATGGCTTCTTGCACTTGCGGCGGACCCACTTCGTACTTGCTCTTAGCGTCGAAATAAACCTTGTCGATGGTGCCGCCCGTCGTGAAAAATTTGATCCTCATCGGTGATCCACAGCGTCTTGCATGAACCGTCCTGGCGGCGTGGTGCTGCGCTGGTTGGCTGTCCGGCATGGATTCGAACCATGACAAAGAGCTCCAAAGACTCTTGTGCTACCATTACACCACCGGACAAACCGCTGTCACACTAGCTTTATGCTCGCCCCCAGGCAAAGGAAAAGTGGTTTCGAAAAGCTACCCCCAAGCCGTTGTAACTGAGAAACCACGCGTTCCGCGCGCGCTTCAAATGAAGAGGGCGTTTCCGCGCGTCTCCGCCCACCTGCGATGCAACGCAAGTCGTAAACCGGTGTTCAGGGATTATGGCTCAGTTGTGCTGCGATTTCCTTTTGAGACCGTGAAGAGCAGTTCCGCTGCAATCGGCGTCTGCAAGCATCTGTGGCGGGCCCTTTTCAGGATTGCCACTTTTTCGTACCTGGTTTGGCTTTGCTTCAGTTTGCTATTTGAAAGCCGGTCAGAAGTTTTCCATTCTATATTTGATGAAACAATGGTTCTTGTTGGCGATTTGGGTGGGACTTGGCTTTGCCGCGGGGTGCAGCCAAAGCGGGAACGGCACTCCGTCGGCCGCGACCCCCGCTCCTCCAGCCGCAGTGCAGCCGGGAGAACCGACGCAGGCCCAGCCGAAGCTCCAGACGATGAAGATATACATCCAGTCGCAGGAGATGGTTGCCGAACTCGCCCTTACCCAGGAGCAGCAGATCACCGGCATGATGTATCGCACTGCGATGGGTGAAAACGACGGGATGCTTTTCCCGCTGCCTTACACGCAGCGCGCGGCTTTCTGGATGAAGCATTGCCCACTTCCGCTCTCAGCTGCCTACATCGATCCGGAGGGTGTCATCCAGGAGATCCACGATTTGCAGCCTTACAATACCAATTCCGTAGTGGCCGCTTCCGACAATATCCGGTTTGTCCTGGAAACGCCTCAGGGCTGGTTCCAAAAACATCATATCGGGCCTGGCGTCGCCATCACAACCGAACGCGGGCCGCTAATGAAGACCTTCTTTTCATCGCGATAATCCTTCGGCTCAGGCCGATCGCCGGGCGGCCTCAACGGCAACTCGGGCCGGCGCAGGTTCGTTTCAGACGAGCCGGAGAAAACTCACTAAACAAGCTCCAAAGCCGCTGGGTACCTCGGCCGGTGCCCCGATCCGGAGGGCCGGCGGGCGAGGCGCTTTACTTTGCTCAACCCGGGCTCATACTTCCGCCGGTAGAGCGTATGCGAATCGTAACCCTTGCCCTCCTTAGTGTTGTAAGCTGTGCGGCCGCAGATCCACAATGGAAACACCTTTCCAGCGCTGCCGGCGACCTTCCCGTGCCCGGGCCCTCCCCCGAGCAGACCGGCGCGGTCGTCGCCGATTTCGATAAAGACGGCACAAACGACTTCGTGTTGAGTTTTCGAAAAGTCGCGCCTGCCCTGGTTTGGTATCGCCGGGCAGGGCAGGGCTGGGATCGATATGTCATTGATCCAAGTTTTCTCACCGTCGAAGCGGGAGGGGCCGTGCTGGATATCGATGGCGATGGCGATCTCGATGTTGTTTTCGGAGGCGACTGGCAAAGCGACGAGGTCTGGTGGTGGGAAAATCCGTTTCCAAAATTCGACCACCATACGCCTTGGAAACGTCATTTGATCAAAAAGGGCGGCGCCACCCAGCACCACGACCAGGTCTTCGGCGATTTCCTTGGAACCGGCAAACCGCAGCTGGCTTTCTGGAACCAGGGCGCAAAGAAGATTTTTCTCGCAGAAATCCCCGCAGACCCACGGACCTCGGACGCATGGCCGATGACGCAGATTTTCTCGGGTGAAGCCGGAGAGGCGGGTAAAACGGATTTTAAATACCCGGAAGGCATGGCCGCTTTTGATGTTGATGGCGACGGCAAGGTTGATTTGCTGGCTGGCAACTTGTGGTTCAAGCACCGCGGCGGCACCCGCTTTGATCCCATTCAGATCGGGTCCATCGGGGGCCGCGTTGCGGCGGGAAGGTTCAAGCCCGGCAAATACCCGCAGGTGGTGATTGCCCCCGGGGACGGCGTCGGGCCGTTGAGGTGGTACGAGTGCACGGGCAATCCAGAGCTAACCAAAGACTGGATCGGCCACGACCTTTTAACGCGCAACATGGTTCACGGACACAGCCTGCAAGTGGCGGACATTGATGGCGATGGCAACCTCGACATCTTTGCCGCGGAAATGGCCAAATGGACTGAAAAGCGCACTACGCCGGACAATCCAACCGCGACGGCCTGGATATTATATGGCGACGGAGCAGGTCGCTTCCGCGAGACGGTTTTCGCCACAGGCATCGGATTTCACGAGGCCCGCGTCGCTGACCTGAACGGCGACGGCCATTTGGACATTCTGGACAAGCCCTACAATTGGGAGGCCCCCCGCGTCGATGTTTGGCTTCAAATCCCCGGTCCTCGCTAAATTGCTCCTCCTCTTCGCGAGCTTTGACAAATATCGTGAGAGGAAGTACCTGTAAGGACGGCTAACTTGTAAAATCAGATGCACCTTGATCGGCCGCGCTCTGCCGCACGCGATTTTCGTTCTTCGCGTGTCTCGCCCGGTTTTACGCTGATTGAGTTGCTGGTTGTGATTTCCATCATCGTCATTCTCGCCGGCTTGCTCCTCCCCGCATTGAGCGGAGCCAAAACCAAAGCGCGGACGATTTCCTGCCTGAACAATGAGCGGCAACTGGCATTGGCTTGCCAGATCTACGCGGACGAATCGATTGACCGGTTCCCGTACAATCTGGGCGCCGCGGAAATCAGGCAGACCGTTGCGCAAAAATCATTTCTCGACTGGACCAGCACCGTCATGGATTGGGAGATTCAAAATCCGGACAACCCCAACACCTCGGACAACACCAACACCGTGTTGCTGACCCGCGGCGGGATTGGTCCTTACACAAGTCGTTCAGCGGCAATTTACCGTTGCCCAAGTGACGACGTTTTGAGCGACCTACAGCGGCAGGCGGGATGGCAGCGCCGGGTCCGAAGCATTTCGATGAACGCGATGGTGGGGGACGCCGGCGTATTCAGCTTGAACGGCGCCAATACCAACAACCCCGAGTATAGGCAATTTTTCAAGGTGACACAGGTGCCAAAGCCGTCCCGGATTTTTGTCTTTATAGAAGAGCACCCTGACAGTATCAACGACGGATATTTCTTGAATCAACCGGACCGGCTTGGCTGGTTTGATTTGCCCGCCTCCTATCATAACGGTGCGGCCAACCTTAGTTTTACCGACGGCCATTCGGAAACCCATCGATGGCTCCTTGCCAGCACCAAGCGGCCCGCCCGGCCCGGCGGGGCCAACCCGCTGCCTTACGCCCTGGATCCAAATGAACGCGCGGATTTCCAGTGGCTTATGGAACGGACGACGGTCGACTCATATTCCGCTCCAAATAATCCATCCCCGACGGTGAACCCGGGTTGGTAAGCCGCCAACCGTTACAGAACCGGCGCCGTCCACGTCATTCCGTGCGCTTCCGCAACGGCTTTGTGCGTGAGTTTGCCTCCCATGACATTGATGCCGCCGAGGATGGCCGGCTGTCGTTCGCACGCCTCGGTCAATCCGTTATCGGCGAGCAGTTCGATGTAGCGGTACGTCACGTTGGTCAACGCTTGCGTCGCGGTTCGGGCGAATGCTCCAGGCATGTTCGCCACACAATAGTGCGTCACTCCTTCCTCGACATAGACCGGGTCGTGGTGTGTGGTGGGACGCGAAGTTTCAGCGCAGCCGCCCTGGTCGATGGCGATGTCGACCAGAACACTGCCGGGCCGCATGCGGCGTAACATCTCGCGACTGATTAGCTTGGGGGCTCGCGCTCCGGGAACCAGCACCGCGCCCACAAGCAGGTCAACCGAAGGAAGCAACTCCAGCAAGTGGGCTTCGTTCGAGTAAAGCGTGTGAGCTGTGTGCAACGTGATGTCCAGAAACCGCATTCGTTCGAGGTCCACTTCGAGGATGGTGACGTCAGCCCCCAAGCCCTGGGCCATGCGCGCCGCGTTGATTCCTGAAGTGCCGCCGCCCAGCACCACGACTTTGCCCGGCAACACCCCGGGCACGCCTCCCAGCAGGACCCCGCTGCCGCCGTTGTGTTTGGCAAGGAAATAGCCTCCGACAAGGATCGACATGCGCCCGGCGATTTCGCTCATCGGCTCCAGCAAAGGCAAGCGCCGGTTTACCTCGATGGTTTCATACGCCAACCCGGTCACCCCGGATTTTATCAGGGCATCGGTCAAGCCGCGATCCGCGGCCAGGTGCAAGTAAGTGAAGAGAATTTGGCCCGGTCTCAGCAATGGGAACTCGGCCGGCAAAGGTTCTTTGACTTTGACGACCAGTTCGGCCTTTTCGAAAATCGCTCGGTGATCTTCGACGAGGGTTGCTCCTGCGCGGGTATATTCGGCGTCCGGGTAACCCGACCCAGCGCCAGCGTTGCGCTCGACCAGCACCTGGTGCCCGCGTTTAACCAGTTGATACGCGGCGGAAGGCAGCAACGCCACACGGTATTCCTGCTGTTTGATTTCTTTGGGAACGCCAATGATCATGGGAACAAATGGTGAACGAGGTTCAAGTTGAAATGGCTTTTAACTCCGGCTGCTGGAGCTGGGCTTGCGCCCGGTGCACAAGGGCCAGCATTGTCACTGCTGCCGCCGCGTTGCGTTCCGCCTCCTGGATCCGTTGATATTCGCCATAGACTTCGGCGCGCGTGGGCTCCTCCCGAGTTGCCAGTTCCTGTCCCTGGGCGGCGCGCATTGCCAGCAGAATATCGTGGCAGGTGATCGTTTCCATGGGGCGCGCGGGCAAGTACGCCGTCTCGGGCAGGGACGCTTCGACGACCAGCCGCGCGGCGGCCAGGGTTTGCATGACCTGCCGCACGCACCGGCTCGGGACGGAGAGTGCTTCGGACATTTCCATCACCGTGGAAGGCGGTTCGCCGAGGAGAAAGCGCTGGCCCACCAGAGTCATGAGGCGCAACGCGATGAATTCGCGGCCGCGCTGGTTGATATTTTCAACCTGCCGTTCCTCGGCATAAGTGGCGCGGTTTTGGAACGCGTAAGCCACCTGTGCCCCGAACAGGAGAATCAGCCAGGAAAAGTACAAACCAATCATGAAAACCGGGACCAGTCCGAGGCTGCCGTAGATTTTGCTGTTGGAAACCACGCGCGAGACATACAGCACGTTGACCACGTTGTTGAGGTGAAAGAGGCCGCCGGCAATTAAGCCTCCCACCAGGGCCGCGTTCCAGCTGACCTTGGCGTTGGGCATCAGCATGTAAAACGCCCCGAACGTCAGGCACAACACCAACACAGGCAGGAATTGAAAACCGAAATGGAACAGGAAGCTGCCCACCAGCGGCAGTGTGGTTACCCAGCGCCGCGTGCTCTCCAGGTGCGGGCCAGTGGCCAGACCGATCGCCACGGCCAATAAGAGCGGCACCAGGCTCAGCACTCCCCAATACAACACGATCCGCATGAACCAAGTGCGGCCCCGGGTGACTCCCCAGATGTCGTTGAACGTTCCTTCGATGCGAGTAAGCATCGAAATCGCCGCGAAAATAAGCAGCACGCTCCCGGTGACGCCCAGCGCCCCGCTGCGGGTGTTCTGTATAAACTCGTTAATCTTTTTGGCGATAGCCTTCCGCGTTGCAACGTCCGATAAGGAAAACCCCGGCTGGTTGGTGGAAACCGAAGGCGAATTGGTGGACTGGATGGAGACCACGGCGGCCTCGTTTGTGGTTTCTTCCGCCGGAGCCGATTCTTTTAAGGAGCCACGGGCTACGACTGTGCCGTTCTCATTGGTGCTGATTGTGGCTGCCGGAGCCACGCTGGCGACCAGTTTAATGATGAGTTCGTCGATCCGGTTTTCGCCTTCCTGTTTGAGAAAACTGCTGGTGATTCCCACCACTACCGCCAGCACCGGAATGAGTGCCAGCAGGGTGGCATAGGCCAGCGCCGAAGCCCGCACCGGACAACGATTGCGCACGAAACTGCGCCACACCAGGAGCCAAAAATGAATGAACCGCGCCCATCGGCTCGACTGCTTACCCGAGGTCAGCGCATCGTCGTTTAAGAACGCATGGGCACTCGCGCGAAGCTTTTGCAAGCTGGAAAGCTTTTTGGCCATTCCGGTTGCAGCACGCTAACAGAGCATCAGGGCAAGTCAATGGAGCCTGGTCCCATCCGTCCGCTCCCAGCTGCTGGAATGGGATCGTCTTTCTTGAAACGCATTCTGACTGGCTACAAACGAGCCGATGCTCTGTAATAGCGGACAGCCGCGCCAACCGCGAGAATCAGAAAAGAAAGGCAAACCTATGAACCCGCTCGAACAAGACGAATTATTCGAAAACCTCCAGGGATTTCTCAAAACGAAGGGCATTGAGCTCAAGGACGGCAGCTACGTGCAGACTGTCAGGAAGAGTTGCGGCCTGCTTTCCGACGCCATCAACGTCGGTCAATCTGGGCTGAACAAAGCGAGGGCGAAAATCGACCGGAAGTTGGATCAACTGCGGCAGGTCATACACGAGAAGACGGCGCCGCCTTCAACGCCGCCACGACCGTCGAAGTCCGCATCGAGGGAAGACTCACCCGAGAAGAAGCGCCGCGAAGGAAGATCTGCTGCGCGAAAAAGCAAGTCTCGTAAGCGCGCGTAGGGTTGGATGCGCGGCACGTCGCGCCAACAGTTTGCTCCTCCGTTACTTGGTGTAGCTCCAGTGGCTGACTTTCCCGTCCTTGTCGAACTGGATGATCCGGATCTTGGGGCGGTACCCAAAGTTGAACGGAATGAACGCCTCGCCCATGTTGAGGCGATAGACCCATGTTTCACCCTCGCTTGAGGTTTGAATGCTGTCAGTCTTTCCGTACAACGCGATAACCTGGTCCTTGGTCATCCCGACCTCGGGGTCTTTTTCCTTTTGCTGGGTTTGAGCCGCCTTTTGTTCCTGAGGTTTGTCGCTGGCGCATCCGCAGACCAACAAACCGCAACCAAGAACTGCGATGAGTGCTCTTTTCATTTTTGGATTGCCGATTATAAGGCTAAAGCGCCTTGCTTTGTAGGCGCAAGGAATCGCCCCACAGTTTCAGCGTTTCGCGTGATTTGGCAAGCCTTGGAAGTGCGAGATTGCGGCCCGGGGCCGCCCTGTGCCATACTCAGGCTCATCCCGTGCCGGGTTCGCCCGGCCCGGACCCATTTTCAACGCGTCCGTAGCTCAATTGGATAGAGCTTCTGACTTCGGATCAGAAGGTTGTAGGTTCGATCCCTACCGGACGCACCATTTATAATCAACAGGTTATAGAATATTCATTTCTAATCAAAAAACCCGCCTTGGACACTTCTTATTTCAGAAACTTACTCGTTGAAAAGGCAATCAGACATTAGCTCTGCCACTGATCCTCCCTCCTGAGCGTTTTGGGCTCCCTCCAGTAATCCAAGTCCAAAAGCCATTGGTCAGTTTCAGGAGAGCGTTTCAACCCGGTTTCCTGAATGAATTTCTCGAATTTGGCTTTGTCCCATCCATTAAATTTTCCAGTTTCCGCGCCCTCGAACAACGATTCCTTTCCAGGATTTGAGCCACGAAGGCCGGACACCACCCGCTTCACGTGGTCGTCCGTTACACGCTCATAAAGTGTGTGGGACACGCCTGGGCAACGTCAGCCTCCGACGCACCCAAAGTGCGAGGAAAGCAATTGAGCACTCGTCCGAGTCCTGTGTCTTCGGAGAACCATACTTCTCTTAATTCGCTTAACTCTCCACCAAGGGAGTAGGAGGAGGTCATTTGAACCTAGACGAGATCATCGTGCAGGCGACGCGAGCCGGCCTCAAATTCATCATAAAACGGCCAATTGACCATTCAAGGCACGGGAACGCGTCCCATCGCGTTATTGGAGGCAATACGGTCAACAAAACCCAAATCGTTTCACTGCTCCATGCCCAACCACGGTTTCTTAAGCGAAGGAAGCCAGCAAAGCGAGGAAAGCCTCGAAGGAGGTATCCCTTGCACTGATTGCCTTTGCCAGAGGTGTTTCCGGACCTGAGTACCCAAAATCAACGGCTGCTGATCGGAACGGGGCTGAACCAGGGGCCGGCAATCGGTTGGCGTCTTACTCGGGCGAACTATTGGTTGAAGTTTCCGAGCTCAACTTGGATGGAGCAGGATGCAGCATCTGCCAATGACCTCCCCCGCTGGCAAGCCGGCACCCATCCCGCCCGCTCGGGATGGGTCAGCTCCCGAAGTAGCAGGATCCAAAAGGAGTGCCAGTCTCCTCACCCCCGGGCTCGACCACAAAGCTGTGCGCAAACATGCCGGGCAACCTGAGTGGGGCTGTCGGGATGCGAAGCCGGTCGCTGAATCGGAAACCTGGATGAGTTCGGCGAAGCGTTGTGACACAGACAGTGACAAGAACCCCGTTACCATAGCGATTCCATTAGAAGTCCTGAAATCGACTCGGAAGACACCAATGTCGTTCTGATATTATATCAAAAGCGACCTGGATGGGCTTCGCCCAGGCAACGGTACCGCGAACAGCCCGTCCACTTACCGTGCAGTAGTTCAGATGGACGAACGCAGCATGGAGGCGGGGGCGGGGGGAGTCTAATCTGACCGGGGCTTCATAAGTGAGCGTCCTGGCTCTTGATTATTTTATAAAATGGTCTTATTTCGAAACCGGGACAGCGAAACAGACTCAGGTCCTGATCGCTATCTATCAGACTGGAAATTAGAAAACAGCTTAACGAAAGCGGAAGCTCGGCTGATGGATCATCCAGCACTTGGGCGACCCACCCGTTGCATCAAGTCTGTTACCAGAGATGGCGTGACAGACTAAGACGGGGAAGTGCCTTTAGCGTCTCACGCCGGTTGGACCGGGGATGACCGCTGCAATGGCCGGCCCTTGGTGAGCGTCATAACGCATCGATCCGGCGAGGAGGAGAACTGCGTCCCCATTGTGACCATGTGTACTCCTGCCCCTTAGAACTTCACCCCTGCGCCCAGGATCAGGCGGTAATCGCTGTGCTGGGGCACCAATCCGCTGGACTCGGTTTTGGGATCCTGGACGTAGTCCCAGACGAGGGAGACGGTGAGGTCGAGGTGTCGCTTGATTTCAAACTCCAGGGTGGACACAGCATGGTGGGTGTACAATCCCGCTTCCTGGCTGGTCAGAGTGGCGCCAAAGGTCTGGATGAATTTGAGCTTGGGAGTAATGTCTGCCTTAAAGCTCGATTGCAACACTCCCGCCGGGGTTGAAGTGCTGTCCGCCTGCCCTGCCTCCACGGTTTCATACTTGGTAAACTGATAGCTGGGACCACCAGTAAGCTGCCATTCAAGTCCGGGACGATCAAAGATGTAGTAACCAACGCCCAAGCCTGCGGTAACGCGCCGTGAGGTGTTAGCCAGCTGGTCTCGATACCACTCAAGCTGAACCGGTCGTAAAAACCAATCATGGTTCAGTCGTATGTCATAAATCGCGTTGACGCGATGATTGTTGGCGTTCTGGGTACCGTTGACTTCGCTGAAATTTCCGAGGTAGTTAAGCTGGATTACTGTGGCGGGCGTGCGCCGTGCCAGTTCAGCACTGGCGGTTTCAGTGGCCTGCCGGGTGTTCCCGGATTGCAAGGTCAGCCCGATGTTGGCCTTGAGAGACCAGAAATTAATCTCCCGCTTGCCGCCGGGAGTAATGCCGGTGAGTTGGTCCCGCCCAAGCGTAGTCTCCTCTGATCCGAGGACTCTCACCACGTCATTACTGACCACCACGGTGCCGTAAATGGGGTCGCGACCGTCAAATTTGACGAAAAATGGTCTCGACGGATAAACCTGTAGGACATTCTTTAAATCCAGAGACAGGTCTTTCAATTCATCGCTCTCAAACTCGATCTTTCGTTCCTGAATGTAATCGAGGTGGCCTTTGAGCCATTCACCGGATTTGAGCTGGATCCAGTCGAATCCATCCCGGCCGATTCCCGGCGGCTGCCACCCCAAACTGGTATTGACCGAAGCGTCCGGAACTGATTCCGGAGTTGATGGGTGTGGGCTCGCGATTTGTTGTGGCGCAGTGGGTGTTCGCTCCACTTCGCGAACTCGAAGCCGCGGGACCGTTATCCTCCCGCCAATTTCGGACTCGAACACCAAAGTGTTCGCGTTCTCTTCGAGGATTTTGCCGACAAAGCGTTCTCCATTCGTGCCAATGATTACATCGGCCAGCGTCATCCAGGCGAAAGCCGGGAGAGTGAGCGAGAAGGCCAAAGCGCAGCGTTTTAGCAAAGCGTGTCGTCGATACAGTTTCATTGCCGATGGCGATCCAAGTTTAGAACTGGTGACCCAACTCCATATAGAACAAGCTTCCTTCCCTCGATATCCCGTAATCAAAACTCACGATCGTGGCGATGTTCCAGGCCAGCCGAAAGCCGGCTCCGGCGTCGAACTTCCATCCTTGGAGCGTGGTGTCGCGGGCCGAATCGAACACGCGTCCCGTATCAACGAATGGGACGAGCATGAAGCGGAGATGTTGTTTAAAGAGTGTGGTTTCGCCAACGGTCCAGCGCAGTTCCGAATTAGCATACGCGGCGGCGGTCCCAACAAAACGGTTTTGGGCAAAACCACGCAAGGTGGCATAGCCACCCAGGCCTTTGGAATCGCCGTCGGTAGCAGGAATGATTGGCTCAGAATAGAACGGAACATCTCCGAATTGCAAAGCGTAGGTCAGCCGTCCTGCGAGCAGCAGGCGCCCGGGTTCGGGCAACAAGCTGTAAAATGCGCGGCCGCTAAGGGTCATCTGCTGGTAGTTGAAGGAAGAACCAAGCAGCTTGGTGGAAAAACGGGCGCTGATTTGGACCATGAGGCCAGCACTGGGATCCGGCTCAAAATCACGGGCGTCGTAGGTCAAGCCGAGCTTGAGCGCATTGTCCCATCCGCCATCAAACCCCAGAACATCTCCGGCAAGATGATCATTGTACAGCCGAGTTGGCTGCATGATGGCTCCGTCCCGTTGCTCGCCTGTATAATCGTGAACTTGAACATGGGCAATTTGGAGGCCCGCAAGTGGACGCAACCGGCCACCGAGATAGTCACGTTCAACGGTAAGAACGCCATTGGCATCCGTCCTTCGATACTCATTGTAGGAGGCCCACGTTTGCCCATTAACGTTCTGGTTCAAGGCGTCAGTATAACTATCCAAGTCGTGAAATTGTGATGTGGATCCGGGATAGGTAAGCGGGCCAAGGGTGGAATGGCCGGTTCCAAAATAGTTTTCGGAAGCGGTCACAGTGTAGGCTGCGCCGCCACGAATGCGCCAGGGCGTATCGCCGATATACGGCCGATCGTAGCCAATGAACCCGCTGGCATTTCCGCTGGTACTGGCGGTTACCCCGGCGAGCAGGCGCTCCCGGTAAGGGGCGTATCGGAAGAAGGGACTATTGGTGGGGCCATTATCATAGAATTGCGCGATCGCGCCGTAGGTGAGCTTGTCTTCCTGGTTATATCCAATGGCGGGAAACCCGGTCATGTATCGGCCCACCGGTTTATCCTTCACCAGCAGATCGGATAACGGAGACTTGTTTTGCAAGAACTCGGGCGCCGGCAAGAGCGGGGGAAGATTGTTTGTATCCGCAGCCTGGGCTGTTGAAAGTCCGAGCGCATGCCCAAGCGAAACGCCCAACCAGATCCGGGCCAAAAAACCTAACGCAGCATCAAAGCTCAATGGCCAATTCGTTAAACCTCCTGGCTTAGTCATGGTATTTGAGCATCTTACCGGGGGTGGGCGGCGGCGTAAGTCTCGGTGTGCTACTCAAAAATCCACTTCCATTCGAGTCTGGAAAACATTCAGGTTGCCCTCGGGTTGCCGAGCCGAAACGTGCCCGAAGCCGTACTCAAACCTCCATTTCACGTGCGAGTGCAAGTACCAGTTCACGCCGGTCATCATCATGGACAAGCGCCCGCCGTGAACGTCGGTGCTGTCGAGATTGACGAACGAGTACCGCGCGGCGACCTCGAAAGCGCCCCAGCCACCCTTGCCCCAATCGAAATTCTTGTGAGGGATCACCCGGGTGAAGCGGCCATTTTGCCTGTCATAGGGGCGGCTTTCACCTGTAAGAAACCAACTCGCGGAGGCGTAAACACCGTTGAAGCCCGGCGATTGACCATCTTTCTCGTTAACCCACGAGTGAAGATATTCCCCCTGGACGGCGAAGGGGCCCTTCACCCAAGCCGCTTCCGCGCCCGCTACCAGCGCACGGTCCGCCGCGATTTTTCCAGTATCAATAACATAGGGAGCGAGATGGCTTTCGGGGCGAGAGCGATAGCTTAAAGAGCTGCTGGCCGAATAGAGAATATTTGCGCTCAACCCCACGTGCAGCAGCGTGGCAGCGTCCGGGTGTTCGGGGTTTGCCTCGTAGAATGGAAGGGCGGTGAATCGAGTGATGGCTCGGCCGTAGTTCTTAGAAGCGTCACCGGTATCCTGACTGGACCCGGCGGTGAATAGTCCCACTGTCCAGGTAGCGCGCTGGTCAAAGACCGGCCGACCGATTTCAGCACCGGCGTTGACGCCCGGAGCCAAGGCCTCGAGTGGACCCGCCAATTCCATCATCGTAGTGTCCCGACTGCTGGTGACCGCATCCAAACTCATCGGAGCCTGAAATTGGCCGACCTTGAACTCGCCGATCCAGGAGAGGTCTCGAAATGCCAGATAGCTGTTCTCGATGTAGAACTGATTGGGAATATAGCCCAGTTCGACCTCATACGAGACCGGCATCAACAGAAGGCAATCTCCTTGGGCGTAGACGCGGAAACGGCGCACTTCAAAGCCGTCATCAAAGCCTTTGAATTGGCTACCGCTAAGGTAAGCCGCCCCGTCGACCTGAAGCTTGGCGCCGATCTTCGCGCTCATCTTAGCTTCTTCGAGATGGAAAACCCGATCGGTATTCGTGCCTTGAATTTTTTCGCGCACGTCGGACAGCATCTTCGCTCCGGCTCCGGTCAGGGCGCCCTTGATGGGAGTCTTTTGGGACAAATCGACATGCAGTCCTTTCCAGCCCTCCCATGAAAATTTCCATTCAAAGGACTTTTCTTTGCCGTTCAAGCCATGGGTGGCGCCCTGGACTGGCGGAGCATTGGTTTCCACCGTCACCTGGATCTGCTGTTTCAAGCGTTGCGGCCCGGAGTTTGTTTCCGACACAGTGTTTGAAGGGGCGGGCCCAAAAGCCTGGGAAGCGCCGGAAGCAAGGGCACCGGCAGGCGCTAACGTCCCCGCAAGGACCGCGAAAACCAGTGCCGTCAGAAGCCCGGATGCCCTTTTATTGGTCTGTATGATGTCGCTTTTGAGAATCACGACATGCAGGCGGCGGGCGAGGCAGCGCGACGCTTTAGCTTTTCGGAAAAAAATCGATAAACCAAGCCAGTCAGCAGCGCGCTTGTCATCAGCACCGCTATTAGCGCCAACCCCAGGTGAAAGGCGTGATCAACCACTTTTTGAGCGTCCGCAGTTGAATTTTGGCTGAGGCCTTCCAGTTGTGGTACGCTTTGGTTTACCGACTGGACCAAAGTGTTGATATCCTGAGCCATATCCCCGACACGGTCGGCCACCCGACCATAGTCAAGAATGTTGAAAGGAGTCGAGTTGGTGTCGGGCAACGCGGTGGGGCTTGGCTCACCGACTCCGAAGCGCTTCATTAACCCGTCAAACGTGCCCAGCGTTGTATTAAGCGATGTCGACATTTTTTCGCCGGACTGCAAAGCGTGGTCCACCTGGCCAGACAGGTCTCGCAGCTTTCCTTCCTGCTGGTCCAGCGCGGTCAGAATCTCTTTCCGTTCTGTCGAAATGCGATCAGGCAACTGGGCGGGGGTCTGGCTTACGGATTCGGCGGCTCGGCTGATGCGATCGGAGCTTTCGGCAATTAAAGTGGTATTAGTGAGCGCCAGGCGCACCTCGGGTTGGTCGGTTAACCGGTACGCCAAGAGCTCCGTTTGAAGACGCAGGAGAAAGGGCATACGCTGGAACGTAAACATCGCGCGCTCCGCAAGGAGCCTCGTCTTGGTGACTTCGCGCACAGCCGGATCGAGCCCGGCTGTCGGATCCAGGTTTACCATGCCAAAGACGCTGTTCACATCAGTTCCAACCTTGCCCTTGGGTACTACTGCGGAAGCAAACTCCTGCGGCCGGGCAAAAAAAGTGCTGCGGGCTTCGGGATTTTGAACGCTCCACCGGCCAATCGTTTCGTGGAGTTCCTCGATGTAGGCCGGTTTCAGTTCGCTGGCGGCGAGTTGCCAGACGTTGGTCTCCAATTCTCGGCTGGCCGCCAGCCACGGCTGGAGCGCTGGCCGTTCAGCAGACTTCAGCCAACGGTCTTCAACCGCCATCCGGCTGAGTGTGACGATGGCCACCATGTCCAACAGGTTCGCGCTCGGATTGGGACCGCTGGCGATGCTGGTCACAGCGGATGCGGACAATAGTCTGAGTCGAAGAGCCTCGACCTTGGATGCTTCGGATGCGGACTTATTAGCGTAATCTTCCAACGCCTGGGCTGTCTGGAGGGAAAAATTGTCCGTAAAACGTTCAATTTTCACCTGCAGCTCCAGTGGATCTGGCGGTGGCATATTGCCTCTGGGTACAAACGTCGTTACGACATTCTGAGGCGCTCGTAAGACGTTGCAGCCTGGCACCAAAGCTAGAATCAGGATGAGCAGGAGACTTAGAAAGAATGGCGAGTGCCGAGTGGCCAGTGACCAGTGGTTAGTGATGAGTAACGAGCGAATAGTGATAAATGAGAGGAAGCGCCGACTCACCTGCTTTATTGACTTAGCGAGCATAGGGCATCTGCTCTTTTAGCCGGTATGCTACGGGTGGCTCAGGGAAAGCCATTGCTTCATAGGTCGGATTTTGAGAACTCTCGATTTTCGTTCGGCGGCCGTACCTGCCGTACGCTGTGCTGCCAATACTGGTGCTCTTGCTCTCAATGATTGAGATGCCGCCGGCCTTGAACGCTACGCGGACCGGCGTAATCAACCCATTCTCGACGTCTACCTCAGTTTCCATCGGTTCCAGCACAGCGCGATTTTGAAACCTGACCTGCAAATGATAGTGACCAGGCGCAAGCTCCAGGCGCAAAATGCCATTTGGAACTGGTTTAAATTGCGAGAACAGGGTTGTGAAGCTTTGCGCGTGATCATCGAATCGTTTGACTTCCCACCACAAGTCCGCCGCGGAATCGGCGTGGAAATCAACGTAGCCTTTGTTTGCCCGGGCATGCGCCGGGTTGCCGTTCTGAGTGGCACAACCGATCAGAAACAGGGTGAGCGCTATACTCGCCGGCAGGAATGTTTTCGCGGCTGCGTTTTTCACGGCGTTCTGGCGCTATTTGATTAATGGCAAAGCCGATGCCACTTGCAGATCGACGGCGAGATTAATTTGGTTTTCGAGCTGGAAGAAACGGGCTGCCTTTGTCGCGGGAATCGCTTTCTGAAATCGTTTAAAATACTTCCGTTTCAAATCAGTCTTCTTCACTTCGATATCGAAGCTGGCATTCGCCAGTTCGGCTGCTTCTTTTTCGGTCAAGGTCTCGTAGTTTTTGGAGTAGCGCACAATTAGAGCGAGCTTCTGGTCGTTGAGCTTGCTGAGTTCCGCTTCGTATTCGCGGTGAAGAGGCCAAAACTCGACGCCTTGCTCCTCGGTCAGGGGGAGATTTTCGGCGATAATAAGGGTTTTTTGGGTTTTGAGATCCGACCGGGCGAGTTCGATGAACGCCCGCAAATTGCCGGCATCGGGCTGCTCGGCGGAAGGCGCCAGAGACGTTTTTTCAGACGTTTGCGCCAGAGCGCAGGCCCCGGTTAAGGCGATCATAACAGCAGTGCAAGTAAGTTTTAATGTTGCGGTTTTCATACGTGTCAAAAATGGAAAATTTAAGTTGGAGATTTGCCGATCGAGGAAAAGCTCAGTTCGGAACAAGAATGGTTACCGGCTGCATCAAGGTGAATTCGAGAAGTGTTCCCGGCGAAATCGTAATGGTTTGTCCCCGGGTGAGCGCCCCGGCGGTGGCGCCAATGGCTGCGCCCTTGCCGGCATCACCTGCGATGGCACCGATCGCGGCCCCGGCTGCTGCCCCTTTTGCAGCTTTCGCAATCGAGGCTTGGCCCGCCGCCTGGTACCCACTGGTAATGATGGGCATTGGTTGGCCGTTAACGACTATCTGTGCCAGCCGCAGATCGAGTGTCGACCTGCCGACCGCTCGGCCAGCCTGAGTGGAACTCGCTACCCGGCCATAAATAATGGTGCCGCCCTTGAGCGCAACAGCTCCACCCACTCCAAGGTCATATTCCAACCGAGTTGTGAAGGGACTGCCGGCCCCGTTCCTGGAAGAAACGCTGTCCATCATCCGTACCAGCAAGGTCGTTCCCGCGGACAGAGTTACTGAACTTGGTGCCGCCGTGGGAACGGGGGCAGGTGCGGGAGCGGGAGGGGCAGCCACAGGCGCGGGCGTGGTAAACGTGAGCGCGACAGCTTGCGAT
>Ga0070738_10003000_pt1 | contig 23620 bp, 19 predicted proteins | sample Coa_R2_2_FD_66446 | JGI IMG/M metagenome (GOLD analysis project Ga0070738, IMG submission 66446) | Surface soil microbial communities from Centralia Pennsylvania, which are recovering from an underground coalmine fire - Coalmine... | ecosystem: Environmental > Terrestrial > Soil > Unclassified ... | reverse complement strand
TAAAGGAATTGGCGGGGGAGCACCACAAGGGGTGAAGCCTGCGGTTCAATTGGAGTCAACGCCGGGAACCTTACCGGGAGCGACAGCAGATTGAAGGTCAAGCTGAAGACTTTACCAGACGAGCTGAGAGGAGGTGCATGGCCGTCGCCAGCTCGTGCCGTGAGGCGTCCTGTTAAGTCAGGCAACGAGCGAGACCCCTGCTTCTAATTGCTACCAGAGGTCGCAAGGTCTTTGGAGCTAGTTAGAAGGACTGCCGCCGCCAAGGCGGAGGAAGGAAGGGGCCACGGCAGGTCAGTATGCCCCGAAACTCCCGGGCCACACGCGGGCTGCAATGGTAAGGACAATGGGTCCCAACCTCGAAAGAGTGAGGCAATCCTCAAACCTTACCCCAGTTGTGACTGAGGGCTGCAACCCGCCCTCACGAATCTGGAATCCCTAGTAACCGCGTGTCACCATCGCGCGGTGAATACGTCCCTGCTCCTTGCACACACCGCCCGTCGCTTCACCGAAGTTGGGCCAGGGCGAGGTGGCGTCAAGTTGGCGTCATCGAACCTTGGCTCGGCAACGGGGGAGAAGTCGTAACAAGGTGGCCGTAGGGGAACCTGCGGCCGGATCACCTCCTTAGAAAAAAATTCCTCGCGTTGGGAGGGAGACGGTTCGCTTTCTGCGAATCAAGAAAAGAAAAAGCACGAGTCAATTTCCCATTTTTTGAAGGGTGGCAAGTAAGGCCTTGCCAATCTCTTCGAGTTGGGGAAAAAAGCAAGGATGCAGACCGAGATGGAGGACGTCTTGAGTCGAAGGACGTAGCAAGCTTCTGTTCAGCTTGTGATGATCGTCGTGCACAGGTTGCGTAGGCGTTCGTCGATAGCGTAATCATCCGACGCGCTGACGCTGTTTGGTGGATGGCTAGGCTTGGGAGGCGATGAAGGGCGTGGCAAGCTGCGATATGCCTCGGGTAGGAGCAAGCATCCGTCGATCCGAGGATTCCCGAATGCGACTTCGTGAAAAGAATCCCGAAGGATTCTTTTCGTTCCCTTTGGGGAACGCGAACTCTGCGAAAGGAAACATCTGAGTAGCAGGAGGAAAAGAAATCAAAAGAGATGCCGTAAGTAGCGGCGAGCGAAAGCGGCCCAGTCCAAACCGAATCGCTGCAGTAATGCAGTGGAGATGTGGGGTTTTGCTTGCAACGTATACGATCCAATCCGGAGCTAGCTGAAGTTTGCTGGAAAGCAACACTGGAGAGGGTGATAGTCCCGTAAGCATGCAAAGGAATGGGGTCGTGTTGCAAGCAGAGTACCTGGCCTTGGCAGTGGCTAGGGAAGATGGGGGAAAGCTACCTCCAAGACTAAACACTACCCAAGACCGATAGCGCAATAGTACCGTGAGGGAAAGCTGAAAAGTACCCCGAAAGGGGTGTGAAAAGCGCCTGAAACCAAGCAGTTACAGACGTGCATCGCATGAAAGGATCAGATTGTCTGCCTGACGACATCCGAAAGGATGTCTGAAGATGGCTTTCTAGACCCAGTGTGATGCATTCCGTCTAGAAACACGGGCCGGGGAGTTTACCGTCATGGCGAGCCTAAGGATTTTACAGTCCGGAGGCGAAGGGAAACCGACTAGCACGCAGCTGCTTGAATGCGGCGAGGTGCGGGGTCTGAAAGGGCCTGGAGTCATGGCGGTAAGACTAGAAACCAGACGATCGTGCCTCGAGTAGGATGAAGCCGGGCGAAAGCTTGGTGGAGGTCCGAAAGGGTCTTGACGTGCAAATCAGTCCCCTAACTCGAGGCAAGGGGCCAAAAGCCAATCTAGTCTGGTGATTGCTAGTTCCCACCGAAGCAGATCCTAGTCTGGCCTGGGCAGATCGCAACCGACGCTGTAGAGCACCGATGGGAAGCCAAGGGTCCGAAAGGGCCCAGCTTGCTTTCGAACTCCGAAGGTGTCGGCGCGGTAGAAGCCTGGAGACGGGTTTATGTGGGGTAAGCCTCATAACCGAGAGGGGGACAACCCAGACTAAAGTTAAGGCCCCTAAATCTTGGCTAAGTGTCAAACTAAAGAGTGTCTTCGAGCAAAGACAGCAGGGAGGTAGGCTTAGAAGCAGCCATCCTTCAAAAAGTGCGTAACAGCTTACCTGCCGAGCTCGGGGGCCTCGAAAATGGACGGGGCTCAAGCCAAGTGCCGATACTTTAGACAGCAGTGGCATTGCCCTGCTTGTGGTAGGTGGGCGTGGGGGTCGGGTAGAAGCAGGGTCGTGAGATCCTGTGGACCGTTCCCCAGTGCAGATCCCGGTGGTAGTAGCAGCGTAGTCGGGTGAGAATCCCGACCGTCGCAAGGGCAAGGTTTTCCTGGCAACGCGTCGTCGGCCAGGAGTAAGCCGGTCCTAAGTGTAATCCCAACGGCGTTACACGAAGAGGGAAACCCGTTAATATTCGGGTGCCGCCTTGGCGTCGTTTCCTTCGCAAGAAGGATATGTCGAGCCGCTTTTTGCCTTGAGGTAGGGCGAGCAAGGTTGTCGCCTTGTTTAACTTCTCGAGGGTGGGGGAGTGTCGTAATGACGAGAACTCATCCGAGAAAGGAATAGCAGGCCACATGGTCTGTTCGCTCGATCCTGAGGGACAGTGAAAGAAGCGATTTCCAAGATGCCAGGGTGTCCGTACCGAGATCCGACACAGGTGCCCCTAGGTGAGAAGCCTAAGACGTATCGGGTGTACTGCGGGTAAGGGAACTCGGCAAATTAGCCCCGTAACTTAGGAAGAAGGGGTGCCTGCGGTCTTTGCGAGAAGCAGGGATCGCAGGTTGCAATGACTAGGGGGTCCCGACTGTTTAATAAAAACACAGTTGACCGCTAATCCGAAAGGACTTGTACGGTCAATGAATCCTGGCCAGTGGCGGTACCTAAAACCTGGGTTCAACCGGGCTAAGGGCCGCTAAACGCCGGGAGTAACTCTGACTCTCTTAAGGTAGCCAAATGCCTTGTCGGGTGAGTTCCGACGTGCATGAATGGATCAACGAGGGCCCTACTGTCCCTATCCGCGACCCGGCGAACCCACATAACGTGGACGAACAGTCCACGAACTTCCATCGGGGAGAGAAGTCCCTGTGGAGCTTTACTGCAGCTTGTCGTTGCGATGCGGTTTTGATTGCAGAGAGTAGTCGGGAGCCTTCGAAGGAGACCCTCCGGGGTCTCTGGAGGCGAAAGTGTAACACCGGCCTTTCAGGACTGCGTCGCTAACCCCGTCAGGGGGACACCGGCAGGTGGGCAGTTCGGCTGGGGCGGCACCCCCTTGAAAAGGTATCGAGGGGGCCCAAAGGTTGGCTCAGGCGGGTCAGAACTCCGCCGCAGAGGGCAAGGCCAAAAGCCAGCCTGACTGGATGTTCAAACGCGAAACATTCAGAGGCGAAAGCCTGGCCTAGCGATCCTTTGTGTCCTCACAGTTGGGGGCCAAAGGTGACAGAAAAGTTACCCCAGGGGTAACAGGCTCGTCGCGGGCGAGAGCTCCAATCGACCCCGCGGTTTGGTACCTCGATGTCGGCTCTTCCCATCCCGGTCCTGCAGCAGGGGCCAAGGGTGGGGCTGCTCGCCCATTAAAGGGGAACGTGAGCTGGGTTTAGACCGTCGTGAGACAGGTCGGCCTCTACCTGATGGAAGCGGTGGCCATCTGAGGGGAAGTTGTCCCTAGTACGAGAGGAACAGGGCAACGCGGCCTCTGGCGTACCGGTTCTTCGACAGGAGAATAGCCGGGCAGCTAAGCCGTCCTAGATAAGAGCTGAAGGCATCTAAGCTCGAAGCTAGTCCCGAGAAAAGATGACCATCCGTTACTCGCGTTCTTCACCGCAAGGTGGGGGACGCGGGTGCGGTGGAGAGCTGTCGTAGAAGACGACGTTGATAGGAGAGGGGTGTACGCTGGAAGGCTACGGCCGACCAGTTTAGCCCGCTCTTACTAATCGCTCAAAGCGTTGGGTTATATGGTTACGCTTGAAAACGAACTGCGCAAAAACCTGTGCACGGCGTTTCTTTCACAATTTTTTGGTATTTTGCATTATGTCTCTCCTTCTACTTGCTGATTCGTCTCAATAATTTGTAGTCTCTAATTTTGCCTTCTTGATTCGAATGTCTTCACATATTTAATTCATGTTGAAAGATCGCACCAACTTTCATGTTCTCAAAATATTGCGCGAACGGGAAGGAAATTTCTATCCCGCTAAATTTGTAGGCGCGCAGTCTCCCTCTCCATCTGAGTACCAAGTCTTTAAGGTCATGATCTACCGGAGGTGATTCTTTCCAATATCTGCTACTAAAAAGCCATATCTCCTTCTGAAAATGGAAGGAAAGATCAAGGCGATACCTTCTCTTCCCATGTCTTCTGAAAAGGGTTCGGCTGGACAGGCGGAAAACAAGAAGCTCACAAGTGTGATAACTCTGAATTTCAACTCCCGTAAGATAATCAGCGTCATTCTTGAATGCACAAGGTCTCTCCTTAACCTGAAGTGGCGGCCGTTAGAAATAATCATTGTTGACAATGGTTCGACAGACGGAAGTATTGAGTTGATTGAAGAATTTGTAAGAGCCAATCCGAAGGAAGAAGTGAACGTCTATTTTGTCAAACTGGATAAGAATCTAGGATTCGCGAGAGGAAACAATGAAGGGTTGAAAAGAGTTTCAGAAGAAAGTAAATTCATTGCTCTTATCAACAATGACTTGTTTGCATATCCAGATTCGCTTGGGCAACTCGTAGAATTCCTTGATTCGGCAGATCCGACATTGGCGGGATTACAGCCCAAGGTACTCCTGTGGAATGAGAAACTGATTGATTCCGCAGGTGGAATTTTGTGTCCATGGGGAGCGGACGCGATCGGTTCAAATTTTCCGAGCAAGTCCTGCTCAGAACCATACTACGTGAGCCACCTTTACGGCGCATACTCCGTGTACAAGAATGAGGCGATAAGGAGTGCTGGTGGATTATTTCTTCCCGACTTCTTCATGTACGGGGATGATTACGAGCTCGGTATACGACTCTGGAACAAAGGATACAAGCTTGCGTATATTCCAATCGTAGGAGGTAAACACTTCAAAACTGCAACTGGAAGAGCCCATGAATTTACTTCATATTGGGCGGTCAGAAGTCAAATCGCGGTCTCGATCATGTATGCTGGATTCTTGTCGTTGGGAACATTCCCTTCCGTTTTGGGTATAACTGTTTACACTCTCGTGCACGGAACTAAGACGCTCATGCGGGCCGAGATTGACGGAATAAGACAGGGATTGCAACTCTTCAGAAAGCGCAAGAGCTTAGAGGGGAGCGATTCACTGCCTGGGCTTTCCCTAGAAATGCCAAGATTTAGCTTCTCTTTAGTTGATTATGTTTTAGCTTACACTAGATTTCGTTATCTTGTTCGACGACGAATGCTGCAAATCTTACCTTCTAGATACAGATTGACAAATAGCGCAATCTCTTAATCTGCCTTAAAATTCGAGTATACGCTCATACTTCAAGTGAAAAGGTTGCAAAAAAAAGAGATCAAATACCCAAGTAGTTTGTGAGCGCCATCCTAGCAAGGTTTCGAACTGTTTGGCTGAGTGCGAGCAATACCCCTCCATAGATCGAGATGGACACAATCCCAAGAAAGAAAAGTATTGCTGCTTGCTCCACCTTACCTCCGACAGGCACAATGATGAGTGAGAGGAAATAAAGCGAGATGGTGAAAATTATCGAAGCTATTAATATCGCAATTGAAATTTCCTTGCTAAGTGAAATCCTCGCAATCTTTCTTGCATAGCTAAGCTTGAGGAAAAATCCGGCTACTGCAGCACCGCTGCTTGCAATTGCCCAGCACACACCGAGAAAGATGTAGCTTGATAGCCCGAAGATTGAACCGGTAGTGACCAGATTATCAAGTGTGAGAATCCTCACGGCAATCGCAAGAGTGATTAGATAAGCAGCTGAAATCGACAGGTTGATTCTAGAAAGAAGGAAGAGCTTACTTCTCACATAAGATGAGAAACCGATTGCAGAATTTGTATTAGAGTCGATCGTCTCTGAACCGAGTATTATGCTGTCGAGCGTCGCCTGCAACGAGCTGAAAGCTGTTGCAATTATCAAAATCCAGAGAATAGGTGCAGCAATCGAGTAATCGCCGCTGGGCGGCTTCAAAAGGTGGAGTAGTTGCCTGCTCAGTAGGGTAGCACCTATGGTCATTGGAACAAGAAACGCCACCTGAAGTTCCATTACTTGAGTCGATGCTTTCCCGGCATCTTTTCCTGCAAGTATGCTGGGATACAATCCAGAGGCCAAGAACCCTGAATACGATACAGCCGTAGCAACTGCGAGGGCGGCGCTATAGTAAGCGATGGGCAGAGTTGAAAGAGTGAAAATCGCGACTACTTGAAAATCAAGGCTTATCACAAGGGGATGAAGGTTGTTAAGGATTGCAAGCCATCCTGTCCTCACAATCCTTTTGATAACTGCAAAGGAGATTATGCCAAGAGTGATGTCCTTTCGAGTAAACACGAAGAGCGAAACTATCTGTACGATCTGCGCACCGATAACAGCTAGAATCGCTCCCTCGAGTGAAAGGCGGAGTACACGCACGGCCACGAATCCAATAGGAACTTTCGCAACCTCGAACAGAGCTAGCCCCCAGCTCCCTTTAACTGGATTCGTTCCCCATAGAATTCCCTCGAGTGTCGCAGCTAATATGTACAGCAAAACCTGTGGAGTCGAAATGAGGTAATAGAACAGATTCGGATGCGGAGGTGCAGCCTCGGACACTAGTCCTGCTGTGAGATAAGAAATCAGTAGATATACTGGAACAAGTACCGCAGAAAAGATCAGAGATGCAATCAGTACTGTTTTGCCTACACTCTCCCCCCTTGCAGAAAACCTCGTCGTCCAAAAGCTGATGATTACTACGGGAAAATACGAGTATCCTATCACACGGCCAATTAGTCCCCAGAGCCCAAAGCTCTGCTGAGGCAAGGTCGATGTTACGATTACCACGAAAGCTAGACCAGTGATGGCGCTTCCAAGTTTGACCGCGAACGCAACAAGGCCAGCCTCTCTGATTCGGATTTTGCTCAAGAGTAGCTATCACAAATCAATTTTTTGATTGACATTTAGGCGTTTTTAGATTGGTTCACAATTTCCGGCCCAGCCTAAGAAAACCTCCCAAATCCTGCAATAACTGGAAGACTGCAACGTTTCATCGCCAAAAGCGAAATCGGCAATCGAACCTATGGCATGAAATAATAAGAACTTATGCTATGACATGCTCGTTTTGTAAGCTCTAGCTGTCTCAAAATCTTCTGTTGCTTGTGCCTGTTTTCATTATGGAAAAATTGAGAAAAATAGCTTTATGAATTCACCGAGTGACAGACAACAACTGCGTTAGCGGAGAGATAGGAAAAACTCGTGACTTCTAGCGAGCCTAAGGTTTCCATTATTATCGCCACTGTTAACAGAGAAATGGGCGAGAAGGCGCGTAGTAACATCGAGCAAGTATTAGCAAACACCATCTATGGAAATTTCGAGGTTATCGCGGTAGAATATGAGCAGACAGAAGAACTGAAGAAGATCGCAAGTCGCAATTTTAAAATCCTCTCACAAGCCAAGAAATTGAGTTTTGCCAGAAATTGCAATGCTGGTCTCAAATATTCTTCAGGTGATTATTCCTTACTTTTGAATAACGACGTGACAGTTCTCTCGCTAGACTGGCTGAAAAAAATGGTAGAATGCGGAGAGAATGACAAATCTATTGGCATAATTGGTGCGAAATTGCTCTATCCCAGTGGAAAGGTCCAGCATTGTGGTGGATTTGTTTTGAAAAGTGGTGAGTCATTCTTTGTAGGTCATTATGGAAAGGACTTGAAAGTTTACCCTACTGTTCCAACCGAAGTTGATTATGTCACAGGCGCCTGTTTGCTGGTAAAGAAAGCTGTTGTCGAGAAAATAGGGTTTCTCGACGAGGGATTCATGACTTGTTTTGAAGATACTGACTACTGCCTTCGTGCCAACCGTGCGGGATACAAGACGCTAGTCTGTCCGTCTGCCGTTCTAATTCACGAAGAAATGGCAACGAGGAGGTCGGATCCCTCCCAAAAGATTGGCATGAAAGACGATTACATGAGATTCAAAGCCAAATGGATTAGCCCTAACATTGGGTCAGGATCTTTCAAATACGCAACCTATCATGTCCTTCAGAGGATTAGATCGCTCTTAACAAGCTGACAGCTTCGATTGTTTGGCACCAGGACGAAAGCTACTTGTTTCTTGAGAGCTCTTTGGATTTTCATAACCAAGGGAAGAATTGAAACACTTTTGCGAAGTTGGTTGCCCTAAAGTTGAGAATAGGAATCATCCACGGCTCATTGCAAATGATGGGCGGAGGTGAATTTGTGTGTTTGAATGCGATGGAAGCCCTACAGAAAGCTGGCAACACAGTTAATCTCTACACATTCAAGCCCTTCGACTGGAACAGAGTAGATCGAATCCTTGGTCGCAGAGTGAGGCCAGACAAGAGCCATCATATCGAATGTCTTCGTTTTTTAAAAGCCTTCGAGATCTACAAGAATCTAATATGCGGATTCGATCTGAGAGAAATCAAGTCCGAAGTTGATCTGACATTTAACACTCAAGGTGGAAGCCTGATAGTTGACTCCGACCTTGTCTACATGCATTTTCCGCTGAGTCTCCAGTTTGGTGGTTCCTACACCATACTTCCCCTTGAAAGCATGTCTCTCACGAGGAAAATATACACGATTCCGTTCTTCCAAGCGGTTCAATCCCTTGAGAGGAAGCTAGGAAGAACCTTGATTGCGAACAGCAAATACACTGCCTACAACATCAAGAAATGTCTCGGGAGAGAATCGCAAATCGTCTATCCGCCAGTCGATGTCGAAGCTTGTCAGAGATTAGCTGGGAAGCCGCGCGGAGGAAGTAAAGTTCTAAGCATTTCGCGCTTTGCTTCCGGAAAGAATCTTGAACTCATACCTTGGATCGCTTCAAAGACTGATAAGAACATCGAATTCGAAATTATCGGTTCGACTAGCAAAGAAGGTGGAGAAATCTACGATAAAGTGCTTGAAGGAATCGCAAAATATGGAGTCAAAGGAAGGATAACTATCTCTTTCAATGTTTCAAATGCAGAAAAGATGCGGCTTCTCGGTGCCTCCAAGGTATTTCTTCACCTAATAAGATCCGAGCCTTTTGGGATCTCCGTTGCAGAAGCACTTTCAGCTGGATTGATACCCTTGGTGCATCGCTCAGGCGGTCAGAGGGAGATTGCTCCTCCCGAATGGCAATACGAAGACTTTTCTGAGGTGCCAAAACTTGTCTCGAGAGCTTTTTCAGTGTGGAACCCTGAACTTTCTTCAAATCTATCGCGTCTCGCCGCTCGCTTCAAGACCGAAAGATTTTCGAATGAAATCGTAGATCTGGTAAACCGCTTCAGAAAGCGCATGAAAATCTGAGAGAGGCGCTGAAAAGAGAGAAATGGTGAACTGCCCTCGTTGCGGCGAGCATGTCAACTATGTGTATCTGAGGGCAGAGAGTCCAAAGTGTCATAATGGGCATGATATGGGCACATGGGTTCATTGCCTTGAAAAAGGTCATGTATATCTCAGGAACCAATTCACCCAATCCTGTCCTTATTGTGGTGAAAGAGGATTCAAGACCATGAAGGAGGGGCTTGCAGTGAAGTGTCTTCACCCATATGGTGAGGGGAGAATATGCAGTACCCGCCCCTTTGTCTGGATCAAGGAAGGGCCTCCTTGCTTCATGAATCACACAGACTTGATGCAGCTTGAAACGAAAGCTGTGTGAATTTCAAGAAGAAGAAGAACTTTCTTGGAAGGAAAAAAGAGATTACCGCGTGAAGAGGTTTTTAGAACCTTCGCATTCTTATTTGGATGTGCTTTCTTTCTTCCGGCCTATTATTCTGTTGCGGGTTTGGAATCTTCCCTTCTGAGCTTTTTTGGTTGAAAGTCTTGCTATTAGCTCCCGAGCAGTTTGAACTGCAGGATCGTATTTCTCACTCCTTAAGGCAAGCCTCTCGACTCTTAAGAGAAAGGGCGCTACTAGCCTTGGTTCTTTCTCTAGGAGGTACTGGCAGGATCTGACTGCGGCGATCTGCAAATCATTCGTATCGGATGTTTTCAAAATCCAAGACTTGAAGAGCAAGGATGAAGTAGCTTTCGTCCTGAGAACCCAAAAATTTGAAAGTGCAGCTTCTACCTCCGGCAAGAGCATTCGATCTTCGAGGAGTAATGCCCTCAAATTAGAAATTGCCTTTTCTATGGAATCTTGCCCAGTTCTTCCTAGGATTAAACAAGTTGTTGCAACTCCTTCCCTTAGTTCTCGCTTCTCATCCCTTGGGAGTGAGAGGACATACTTCACGAATTTTGCCACAATCTTTGAGTCGTGATTTGAAACAATCAGAGCTATAGTTTTCTTTTCGCTTGAATCCTCTACGTTGCAGAGGCGTAGCAATCCTCTCCAGTCCCGTAATTGGAGGAGCTCTGAAACTCTCAGCTTGTATTCTGTAAATCTGTGAAGAGAAATCGACAATTCAATTCTCAGAATTCCTGATTCGTTTCTTATATCATGCACTAATAGACGCGTCTTTCAGAAGCATGGATCATTTCATCGGTCGCCTTGACGCCTTGCTTTGAAGCAACGTCCAAGGAATGCTTTTTTTGGATAGTTATTTTCCTTTCTGAGTTTGGTGCAACCTTCTTTCCCATTGAAAGCAATCACAGTCATTCCAAGAAAAACGAATTCTCTGAAGCTTCAAGATGTTGAGGTACCATCGCCAAACAGTCACGAAGTCCTCCTCAAAGTGCAACGGATAGGTATCTGCGGAACTGACAGGGATATCATATCTGGATTCTACGGAGAAGCTCCAGAGGGTTCAAGTTACCTCATTTTGGGGCACGAATCTCTCTGCAGGGTTTCTGAAACTGGGAGATTTGTTAGAGGACTCAAGAAGGGCGACCTGGTTGTCCCCACCGTCAGAAGAAATTGCCCTGAGAACTGTCTCAACTGCAGAAATGGAGAGTCTGATATGTGCGTAACGGGGCATTACAAAGAACACGGCATCAAGGGACTGCATGGATTCGCTTCCGACTTTGCTTTGAGCGATGCCTCTTTTGTTGTTAGAATTTCCGAAAGCCTCTCGGAGATTGGGGTTCTCCTTGAGCCGCTCACCATCGTGGAAAAGGGTATCTCCCAGACCTTCAAGATTCAGCAGAGGCGACTCAAATGGAAGCCTGAGAAGATGCTTGTGTTAGGAGCGGGTCCTGTCGGTCTTCTAGCAACTGCGGTACTCAGAATGAGAGGGTTTGAAGTCCATACCGTTGCTACGAGGGAAAGGGACAGCCTCAAGGCACGACTGGTCGAGGAAACGGGAGCAACTTACATCAATTCGAAGGAAACGCCTCTATCCTCACTGGAACACAAGTACGATGCGGTTTTTGAAATTACAGGAAGCCCCTCTGTCGCACTTGAAGCTCAGGCATTGATCCGAGTTAACGGAGTCGCCTGTTTTCTCGGAATTTACAGGCAACAACAACAGTTAGAAGATGCAGGTGCCATATTTACGGACCTAGTTCTTGGAAACAAGGTGCACTTTGGATCTGTGAACGCCAACAAGAGTTACTTTGTTTCCGGCGCGAAGGATCTAGTTTTGATTCAGAAAAAGTGGCCTAGCCTCCTGAAAAGGATGATTACCCGCCAAAAGGAACCCGAGGACTTTGAAGCCGCGTACAGTCCCGAGAGTGAAGAAGAAATAAAGACAGTAATCAACTTTGAATGAGAGCGAGAACGAAAGGTGCTACGATCCACAAGTTTGTAGATTTCATCTTTGATTGCCACACTATGAAGAAGAAGAAGAAGAAGCAGAATCAGATTTGGAAACAGTCTTTCTACTGGCATATGCTTTGTAGCGGCGAAAAACTTCAGGGTTGTCCAAGACAAACCTCGTGAAGGTTCTGAATTTCTCTATTGTGTTTGGATGGAGTCCATGCTCAATTCTCTCAGCGTCTTCTTTAGCTCTCATCTCATCTATTCCAAAGAGCATCAGAAACTTCGTCAACGTTTCATGTTTTCTCCGCATTTCTTGCGCAAGCTTCTTTCCTTTGGGGGTGAGTTTGAGTCCCCTATACTTTTCATGAACCAAGAAACCCTGCTTATCGAGTTTCTTCACTATGCTTGTGACTGTGGGTTTTGAAACATCCATTCGTTCAGCAATGTCCACCGAAGCAGCGTATCCCTTCTCCTCGATAAGTGACTCGATCGTTTCCAAGTAATCCTCTGTTGCCTCATGGCTTCTTCGTTCAAGAGGAGGTCGGCTCCCGCTTTCAAGGCTGCTAGGCGGACTTTTCTTTTGCACTCGTTGATCGCGGGGCATTTTTCCTTTATTCTCTCTCTCAACGAGTGTTTTACTTCTTTGATGCTAGCTCGGCATCTCATATAGATTTAAGAGCAGAGAGGCATTTTCTCTGCCACGTAAAACTCGTAAAGTCTACTCCTTTGTACTGAACCAATCAAAGCGTACTCCATTTCTCTTTCAAAATCTAATTTTTTCTGTTTCCTTCACAACTCTCTTTCCAGTTGGCTATTTTTAGGCCTTACAATGATGAAGGACTTGGGATTAATGCTTACGGTTGTTGCGAAATTTTCATGTAATGATCAAGGAGAAAGAAAGAGAAAAGAGGTCGAATTAGAAAGCATGATCCAAGGTCACTTTTCTCTTTAAGGAGAAACTCTAGTAAAGATTTCCATAAGCCATAATCTTGCTCCAAAAGCTTTGATTTAAGGTTCTCACCTATTTATGAAGCCCGAATACGGCCAAAAGAAAAAGTGAGTGAGGAAAATACTTTTTGGACTGATTCCCCGAATGGTTTCAAGTTGAGAGCGGGCGGCCTGATTATTCGCTCTTGTTTTTTCTGGGCTAGCGGCAATTGCAGAGTTTGCGCATGTGCAGTGTTGAAATGTGAAAAAAATAGTGAGGTAATAAGAAGTGATTCCAATCTTAAGCCTCGTGGGAACGGTTACCCTAGTACTTGTTATGCTTTTCATAGGAATGACTATCGGTTTTGGAAGCTCTAAGCTAAGCGGGCTTGCCTTTGGAGGAGTGGTATTCTTAACGGGCTCTGCGTTCTGGGTAGCCGCTTTGTTTTTCTCATCTTCTCTTTTCAGGATTCCCTTCTTCCCAAAACTTGTCTCCTTTCTGAAGCAGTCTCATCTTGTCACTTCGAATGACGCTGAGATTGGGGCAATCCTCCTTGCCGTTGCAGTATTGGAAGTGGGACTACTTGCTGGATATGGCGCGGGTCGCCGCCAATTCAGTCGTTCGTCGATGGAAGTCGAGCTACCAACTCCAATCGGAGGGAATGGCTTCCGGGGCTCTCCAGGACAAAGCCCCAGTGCAGCATCTTTGGGACAAAAGCAACTACCAAAGTCTTCTCCCAGGATTAGAAATCCAGCTATAACTGAATTTGCAAAGGAATCTGCTAATCCTCAAAAGCAAAATGCGATTCTGGCACCTCCCCTTGCGGCAGCAAGAGTTGAGAGGTCGAACGATCCGACGTTTGTCAACTCGCCACTCAGAAGTGATGAGCGAATAATAGCCGAGCTTTTCTTGTTTGGCCGGGTCTCTGAAATCAGTCCAAAGCTCGACAAAACGAGGCAGGGCGGTTACTACTACGAGGACCTTGCAAGCCTAGGTTGGAGTCCTTCAAGGCAAGAAAGTGCACTGAACTCACTTGCAAGAAGGGGGTATCTCGATCCAACACCAAGAGAAAAGGTGCTTCACTGCCGCGACTGCGGGTCGTCGAGCTTAGAATTTAGGAGCGAGTGTCCTAGCTGCGGTTCAATCAGACTAGTGAAGAAAAAAGTGATAGAGCACTTTGCCTGCGGAATGATAGAGAAGGAAGATGTTTTCAGAAAGCCTGAAAGTGGTGATCTATTCTGTCCAAAGTGCAATCGAACCCTTGAGCTTGTTGGTTCCGACTATCGAAGTCTGGGGCTCATGTACATTTGCCAAGATTGCGGAGCCTTGAATCCTGAGAGCTCACCAAAACTTCGATGTTCGAATTGCGGTCTGATCGTTCCTCCAGAAAGCGAACAGGAAGAGTATCTTTTTGCCTACACTCTTAACTTACAAAACTTGCCAAATTTGAAAAAGGCACTCAAGCCAGTTGAGACCTTTGTCGCGTACTTCCAGGGTCTAGGATACAAAGTCTTTTCTCCTGCATTTGTCAAAGGAATCTCAGGCGAAGATCATGCTTTCGATCTCCTTGTCATGGGTAGCTTGTTCCGCCGGGGTGAGGAAATAATCGGGGGATCCGATGAAAAGAGGAAGACAGTAGTTGAAATTTTAATGTCTGGCTATCCTGCGGAATTGGAGGAAGTCGTCCAAGCGAATGAGAAATTCGGCGATGTATCGCATGACTCAGTTCTCTTTGTTATCCCCTCTTTCTCTGAGAAAGCTCGGAGTTATGCTCTTGCGAGTGGATTGAGATATTTCGAAGGACAGACACCTGAAGAGATACTAAGAAAATTTGAAGAATCTTTATTCAAATCTGGGGATGCTGGATCAAGGAGTGTCACAAATCAGCGGACTCAAATTGCTTCAGCCAATTCCTCCCACATATCTGCTACTGCCCCATTATCTTCCTCCCCGTCCACGTCTCCTCACTCTGGAAGCGTTTGAAGATTCCGTATTTCAGAGAATGTGAAGATTGACCAAAAAACAACCAGCTAGTTGATTGGTCGCGGGTGTCAGATACAATGCACTTCTATCTTATTGTGAGCATGGTAATGATCTAAACTTTTGACTCCGTTGTGCTAGTCAATTGCTGCCCACTCATCAATCATGCTCTCTTTCTCCCTGTGTGTGCAAAGAGATGGAGAGCGGAGAGGATTCAAGTTCTTGCACAGAAATTGCCTGAAACAATCTCAAACAACCGAACTCGCTTAATCAATAATCATGAGCGAGTATGATTCTGATCCTAAGTAAACAATGAAACAAAGCAACAATCAAACAATTGCTTTTTGAGGACATATTATAGAGCACTCAATTTGCCGAGTATATAATGACTATTTAAAGAGCGGATCGAAGCAAAAATTGGAAAAACAGAGAGCAAATCTAGAGAGAGAGAGTAACTTAAGAGAGAGGAGAAGAAGAGCGGATTTGTAAATCAAGGAAAAGAAGAAAGAAGGAGCCTACACTTGGCTCATCGGCACACAAAGATCTACAAAGGTTTTTTTGCTTACGGGGATACTCGGCCTTCGAAAGAAAAAAAGGTATGCGATTTTTCTGGTGTGTATATGTGTAACGGGCGTAATTTAATTCGATGAGCCAGTAACTGAAGTAATCACTTCTAAAGAGAGAAAAGAAACACAGACAAACTGACTAACAAACAAACAAGAAAAAGTGGAAAAAGAGAGCGTTGAGAAAAGAAAAATAGATCAGCACTCAATGAAAAAACTGTGATTAAGCTAAAGGAACATGATGTATCAAATGCCTCCCTTTCCGAAGAATCTGTAACAGCTCTTCCTGTGTTAACCACATTATTATGATGGAGTCTGTGGTGAAAGAACCACAGATTAGGTTCTAAATCAGTTCCGCAAGTACACCCCCTTCTTTGTTAGAATCGGACTAAGGTATAGGGGGAAGAACTCTTCCCGTCGTAGAAAATGAACTAGTTCTGCCTCTTACTATTACCTGGAGAAATGGTTTCGTTCAACAGTCTGCAGTAGGTTGCTATACCACTTAGCTTTGGAATCTGCCTGCTCTAGATTCGTTGAACAACCTGCGCGTCGAGGACGAGCTTGATAATTTCGCAATCGCCTTCCACCTAGAATCGTTGTAATTGGCCAAGGAGATGAAAATTCGGTACGTTCGCGAACTGGCCAGATAATTCACTTCGGATATCACCATCTTGGAAGAGATCACCACGCAACCAAGGTATTGAATGTCGGGAACCCGACTCACCAAATGAATTAACACACTGAATAGGGAAAAAGGGGCTTTACGGGATCTTGAACCTTCTGAATGGCTTGATGAGCGGTAAAGAAATGACTTTCAAGTTCTACTGTCTCGGGCCCGTAAACAGCATTTTCAGCGTCTGTGCGATGCAGATCACAGACTCTTCATGAGTTCTTCGCATCGATGACTTGCTTTATAGACAGGGATATGAGAAATTTAGAAGACCTGAAGGTTCGGGTGATTTTTTCCTCCTTCCTTGCCTCCGCCGGGGAGTTAGACGATAGAAAGACAACAAGGCATTACGACAAGCGATGGATCTATCTAGACCTCGCAGACAGCAATCTGTACTCAGTAAACAATCAGCAAGGGGAGAACAGAGTTGACTTTGAGAAGCTCGCATTGTGCCTTGCGATCTACAAGGCAAACCATGAAGGCTGTCTCGCAGAACACATGCTAATTGCAGGTGTTCGCCCTAATGGAAAGAGGAGAATTACCTTTTTCCCCAGCGCGCAAGTAGATCGCTTGTGGTAAGACAAGTACTGCGATGATTTTCTGGTAACACCATTGTGGGCGCTGACATTGCCTATCTGAAAATTGACGACGAGGGGAATTGCAGAGCATCTAACAGCGAACACGCGATATTTGGAATCATTCAAGATGCAAGCTCGAAAGGAGATCCTGTGATTTATGGGACGCTTACCATGCTAAGGGAACTCGTGTTTAGCAACATGCTTGTTTCTGTTGGAGTTCGATACTGACTCGGTATGGGAAGAGATGACATGATATTTCCAAGCGGGGAATAAATTTTTCCTTACTCAAGTATTGGAGAACTCAGCATTCAGAGGGTTTCATGGCGAGGCACCTGGAGAAGCTAGCTCTCGATACCGAGTGCCCCATTGGCTGCCTGTCACCTACCGCCTTCTGGATTTTGTTTGCGATCCTCGGGATCCTTCTGGGAGCAATTGGTCACCTTTTCTACACCTCTTTCTGATCAGGGAATACCCACATTGCGCTTTCTGAAAATCATAAAGATGCCTTGATTGTAGGTCTATCGGTAATGGTTCTAGCAATGGCCCTGGCGGCCATGATCCGCGATACTATGCGCATGGTCAGCGGCGTGACAAAAATGATGATTGACCTGTTTTTTGGCAGCATTGCTAAAGAACTGCACGCGCAGCTGGAGCGACCCCCTATCGGTAGGAAAGCGGCGGCTACCTCAAGCTTCCAGCTTGGTCCGGTGCACTGTGTTATCACTCGACCGTCCACCAAGACGCTCAGCCCGTTGATCCAGGTTGTGCGCGCCCTAAAACTCAGAAATGGCAACTCCGAAGATGAGCAGCATTGGACAGAGAACTTGCTGCTGGGCGTCTTCTTGGCCGGCTTTCTCTTTGGGCGCGGCTCCAGAGGCCACTGATAAAGGGGTGCCACTTGCTAATCCAAGCCTGCCTCAACGGGAGCCGCAGACCAGCGGAGCATCCGGCACTGCCTTTGACCCCAGCAGATCTGGCGCGTGATGCCGAACGGGTCCTGGCAACAGGGGCTGGCGCGCTGCATATCCATCCCAGGAGCGCTGACGGCCAGGAATCGCTGGCGCCAGAGGACCAGGCCGCCGCGATTCTTGCCATTCGCGATCGCTGCCCTGGGCTCCCGATCGGCGTAAGTACGGGCCTCTGGATCGAACCAGATAGATCACGTCGTCTCCAGAGGATCCAGCAGTGGACGATTCTGCCTGATTTTGCCTCAGTTAACTTCTCTGAACCAGGAGCGGCTGAATTATGCTCCTTGCTCCTTCTACGTGGCATCGACGTAGAGGCAGGACTTGCCACCGTTATGGATGCGCAACGCCTCCTAGAACTTGATTTGGCTGATCGCTGCTTGCGGATTTTGATCGAGCCAGGAGAGGAGGCGGCTGACCTGGCACTTGTCACCGCCGAGCAGATCATCCACTGCCTGGATATAGCCAGCATACGGAGACCAAGATTGTTACATGGCTACGGAGCCGCAACCTGGCCTGTCCTGTGGGCGGCCCTCCAGCGTGGCTACGACACGCGTATTGGCCTGGAAGATACGCTGACTATGCCAGATGGAAGCCTGGCAAAGGACAACGCTGCCCTCGTCTCGCTTGCTATCAGGCAAGCCTGCCAGATCGGGTTGCTCCGTAGTTCATCCGACTGAAGGGAGTACTGGCGGCGCGAGCAACCAGTCTATCCTTGGCTCGCTGGTGAGAAAATGAACAGCGCCTTTCCGATGGCTGATTAGATGCCAAAAAAAAGCAAAGGCTCCTAAATCCGTTCTTTACGGTAGACCAGGGAATTGCTCCTCCTTGCGCCCCCAGAGTAAAGTTGTGTGATTCAAAAAAAGGTGAGATTCCCTCTCTTTCTATCCCATAATCAAGAGATCATATCCCTGATGACGCTGCAATTGTCCCCCAAATTCCGGCGAAATTTCGCTCATTGCTCGCCCCCACTGTTGTCTGTCTTCTAATTCTTCTCTTCACCGTAGAGATAAGAAATATCACATCTGCTAAACACAATTGCATAACTTAACAAGAGCTATGGAAGGGAAAACGAACTAAATTGTGCACAAAGCATCCTGGGATTGCAGTTCTTCAAAATAACACTCAAAGAAGCGAAATGAAGTTTCCGATCACGACTATCTCCCTATTCACTCGAGATGCGAGACAAGGTTGATTCGAAATTTTCACTACAAGCTCTTCGTCCTGCTTTAATCTCCTAGGAGCCTATGAATGGCTCGGGGCTAAGAGACAAAGCAAACCTCGCCCACAAATTTGGATCTATCTCATTATTTGTATCACCACCTAGCTAGCAAGATTCGGTCTATAGGTGCAACTGATCTGACAGTTGCTTTCTTTCGTGAAAGATCACTTGCATCTTTTCAGAGCTTCTCAAGAGAAGGAATGACTTTGGAGAAAACGAGTATGGATCCTGAAAGATCAAAGAAACTCGAGCAGCTTGGGATTACTTATCTTTCACTGGCCGAGAAGTTCGAAAAAGAAAAGGAGTACTCTCTTGCCATCGAGAAATACCTGAAAGTTGTGGACATACTTCTCTTGCTAGCCGACTCATCAGCGGACTATCCAAGATGGCTCAAGCTTACTGATAAAGCGAGCTCCTACCAGAAGAAAGTTAAGATTCTAATCTCTTTAGCCTCAGAAGATACAATGGCGGGAGAACATCCCGAGATGGGGATGTCATCTCAATCAAAACTATCTTCTCAAGAAACAAAACAATGAAAGATTGATACATCCCAATCAGTTTCTTGCGCGACTTCCTTTATGGTAGTGCTATTGTTGTGTAAGAATCAGGAAGATGGCCCTGCAATCCAAAATCCCTAAATCATTTGTTTTTCACTTTCTCCATTTCAGTTCGAATAGGAAGAAACAATTACAATCTAACGGGCTGCCATATTGTTTTACTTTTTTGTTGCATCTATCTCTCTCGATTCGTTTCCAATAACTTCAAGGTGTAAACAAAGATGCCCTTGGTTCTCGGCAAAAATAGGATTTAGCCGCCCTTCCGACAGAATTCGAGTCCTTTGCATGCACTAGCCGGATTGACTAAATCAATCGATTTGAAACAAGCGAGAGGCTGGGAGTTTAATTGGCAACCTTCAGCTTGCTCGAGATCACTATTGACATTCTTTTCTCATGGATCAGAATGATAGCTGCTTTCCTTCTGAGCATAGCTTTCAGCCTTGTGGTAGGAATCCTTGCGGCAAGAAACAAAAGAGCAGAATCGATCATCATTCCTCTTCTCGATGTTTTTCAATCGATCCCCATACTTGGTTTCTTTCCTCTCGTGATATTGGGCATCATAGCTGTAATCCCGGGTCAGCTCGGAGTGAACCTAGCCGTAATAATACTGATTTTCACGAGCATGTCTTGGAACATCGCTTTTGGAGTCTACGAAGCTGTAAAATCAATTCCGCAAGATTACATTGACCTTTCTTCAATGTCAAATACTTCTACTTGGCAGCGCATTACTTCGCTCTACATACCGGCATCAATGAGCAGAATAGCATACAATACTCAGACCTCCTGGGCTGTTGGACTCTTCTATCTTGTATCCAGCGAAATCTTGACTCTTGGCCAAGGACAATGCAGCCCGAGCTGTCAGGTCAATTACGGAATAGGGGTGGCAACAATGACCTTCTATTACATCGACAACAACATAACCGGTTACATTTATTCGGTCGTCGCCCTCATCATTGCAGTAGTTATTTGGCAATTTGTATTCTTGAGAGAGTTTGCTATTTGGGCTGAGAGGTACAAGTTTGTTGAAGAGCCAAGAGCGGCCAAAAAAGATCCCCTAATGAGATTCTATTCTTGGGTTAATCACAGAAGCATTTCGAAACTCTTCCTGTTTACCCATGACAGGGGCGTGACTAGATTCAGTTCGTCGCTCACTAGATTCAGACGAGGAATCAAGTATGCCATATTGATACTCGTCGCAATCTTTGCGGCCTTCGAGGCTGGAGCAATTGCGAGTTCGGGGGTTAGGATCGCTCTTCCTTCTCTCTCACGTCTTGCGAGCGCCGAAGGAACAGTTTTGGCAGGTCTTGCTGTATCATTCTTGCGGGTCTGGTACGTGTACTTCATATGCTCCGCAGTAGCTTTGCCTGCAGGCATTGCTATCGGGCTGAGAAAGGAGCTTTACGAGGCGCTGTCTCCGATTCTAGAAGTTGTTGCCTCGATACCTGCGCCGATACTTCTCCCAGTGATCATAGTGGCCGCTGCGAGGTCTGGAGAGGTCGTAGCTGCCATCATAATCTTTCTGGGGATGATCTGGTACATCATATTCAATGTCATGGGAGGAATAAGGTCACTCCCTAACGAGCTTTGGGAGCTTAGGAAGGAATTCAATGTGTCGAAATGGAGTGCATGGAGGAATATCTACATCCCCTCTGTAATGACCGCTTTCGTGACAGGCTCGATCACTGCTGTGGGAGCTGCGTGGAACACTCTCATAGTTGCTGAGTATTTTGTCCCCTTTAACAGGACTCAACCAGTCACACAGGTGAGCATCGGGATCGGAAAGATCATTGTAATCGCTGCAAACAACGGCGACTTATTGACTCTCACTCTTGCGATATTATCCATGACTGCGATCATAGTTGCATTCAATCTGACTGTATGGCGGCGCGTATATCATTATGTCACGAAGAAGTACACCTACAACAGATGATTATAATGCAAAGTCGCATGACAAAAAGAAACAAAATCCATTCTATTCTTTTCTTTTCCCTCTTTGATTTTGCTTCGAAATAGGAATCGAATGTGATAATTCAGATGATCGATGAAGCAACCAGAAGTCGATATCTCAAAGCAGGAGATTGAATTCTCTCAAACCACGGAGGTGTGGAAAGCACTGGAAATCGAGACTGCAAAAAGACAAGAAATAACAGCGCGTGGGCAATCAGACCTTGAAATCCCGATAATCTCGGTTGAACATGTGAGCCTAGACTACAGAAAGGAAAAGGAGCAGCTACCTGTCCTCGTAGACGTTTCGCTGACTGCTTACAAAAACGAGTTCGTTACGATAACTGGGCCGTCAGGCTGCGGGAAATCATCGCTACTTCGGATCATCGCAGGACTGAGCAAACCTACCTCAGGGGTTGTCAAATTCAAGGAGCAGCCTGTCACAAAGCCTACTACTCAAATCGCGATGATATTCCAAAATTTTGTTTTGCTTCCATGGCGGACTGCCCTGGAAAATGTGATGTTTGGACTTTCCTCAAGACAAGATCTCACAGAGGAGGAAAAGAAGAATAGAGCGCTTAAGGCGCTCGACGACACGGGCCTCAGTGGGTTCGAAAATGTCTACCCGGGCGAGCTCTCTGGTGGAATGAAACAAAGAGTAGGTGTTGCGAGAGCACTTGCTCTTGAACCGGAAGTGTTGCTGATGGATGAGCCTTTCAGCTCCTTAGACAATCTCACTGCAGAGCACCTGAGGAAGGAGATATACTCATTATTAATCAACCCAACTTCGCCAATCCAGACCGTTCTGATGGTGAGCCACAACGTTGAAGAAATAGTGGAGCTTTCTGATAAGGTCGTGGTGCTTTCAGCTCGCCCTGCCCACGTTGTGGCCGATCTAAAGCTTGATCTGCCAAGACCTAGAAATAAAAAGTCACAAGAATTCTTCCAATGGGTGGACAAGCTTTACTCGTTGCTTGCTTAGCTCGCCATGATGTTGAGAAAGGAGAGAGGGTTCTCGATTCATGACAAAACCAAATGACTCAATTCACACGTCTTCTCGCGAGGGAGTCCAAAGCTCAGAAAAGAATGAGGTTGGTGGAAATTCAGGAGCTTCGCAAGGAAACAATGCAAGCTCAAGTATTCGTCCTCCAATGATGCCTGCGAATGTGAGAGCAGGTCAAGTAATAGGGCTAGTCGAGGTAACAGGTGGACTCGGGTCATCAATCGATGTTTCGAAGCTTGCGGATGAATTCTCGGCAAATATTGAGACACTTCTTCCAATTCTCGACACTGCTGAGATGCTTGGTCTGGTGAGAGTTGAAAAGGGTGATGTTTATCTCACAGAATTTGGCTCGAAGTTTCAGAAGACCTCAAGAAACAAAGTAAGGCTCGTTAAGGATATCCTCGCAAAGATAGAGCCCTTCAAGACTGCTGTTGAACTGTGTAATCAAAAGAAATCAGTGTCGGCTAGAGAAGTTTCAGATGCTTTGCTTTCAAAGGGGTTGTCTTGGCATCACTCGCCGGAGATGAACGAGGCACTAGTGCAAGCTCTTTTGATCCATTGGGCAATATACGCGAAGCTTCTAAAATATGACGGACGAACAGGAATGTTCGAGCTCGCGTGAGCTACTAGACAAAGCCTAGAAGAGTGCCAATCAGATATAGAAGCGCTGAGGCAGCGATTCCGACCCCCAGCATCTCAAAGCCGCTCTTCCACGCTTTGCCCTTGATCAAATGGCCTTTCCACCATCCCGCCACGAAGAGAAAGATAAGAGACGAAACGATGGATAATTCTATTGACAGCGTCCTTGAGAGATTCAGAAGATATGCGCTCAGAGGAACGAATGCCCCAATTACAAAGGAAAGCCCCGTAACCAAAGCAATCTTTACTGGATTCTCTAGCTTCTTTTCGTCGAGGTGAAGCTCATGAGTTAGAATATCTTGAAGCCAGACTGTCTTGTCTTGAGCTATTCTCTCAACCACGAGAGTCGCCTCTTTATCAGTGAGCCCCTTTTCGATGTAGAAATTTTTGAGTTCTGATTTCTCTTCTTCAGGCTCGTATTCGATTTCGTGGGCTTCACGTTTGACGTCCGAACGAAAGAGATCCCTTTCAGATCTTGCCGCGAGGAATCCTCCGAAAGACATCGACACCCCTCCAGCAAGCATTGCTGCAAGACCTGCGAACCGTATCACAGACACACCGTAGTTTGCGCCCGCGAAACCAGCAAGAAATGCCAAATTGGTCACGAGCCCATCAGTCATTCCGAGAGCTATATTGCCGATAACTCCTCTACCTCGTATGTGCTTGTGCACCTCTTGAGTCGTTCGTCGCCCTGGGTTGCCCGAGTTCTCCATTCTCTTTGTGTCTTCAGAAACGCCCATGCTCAAGCTATCACCTCTTTGTTTCGCAGGAAAAAA
>Ga0070738_10002996_pt1 | contig 23652 bp, 25 predicted proteins | sample Coa_R2_2_FD_66446 | JGI IMG/M metagenome (GOLD analysis project Ga0070738, IMG submission 66446) | Surface soil microbial communities from Centralia Pennsylvania, which are recovering from an underground coalmine fire - Coalmine... | ecosystem: Environmental > Terrestrial > Soil > Unclassified ... | reverse complement strand
ATAAGCAACTACACGAATGGATTCTTTTCCTCCCGTTTGTTTTAAACCAATAAATGCGCGAATTTGAGAAACCGTATAAAGTCGACGATTAGTATGGGTTCTTGCAACGGGTATGAGACGTTTTTCACGTTCCCAACGTTGGAGAGTCTTGACGGTAACGCCCAGAAGTTTCGCTGCCTTGCTTGTGCTGATAGTGTTTTCCATGGGGCGAATAATACGCTATTATGCGCTTATTGCAAGACTAGAATTTGCTCCTTCGGGGGAAGCTAATTATGATTTTATCCTAATTAATAGCTCTACTTCATGTTTATAGTTACATTTATTTCTGAAACATTATTCATAAGTCATCATTCATTGTTTCTATTAATCCTCCATAATCCCAATCTAAAATCGCTGGTATAGGACATTTAGACGTGCTGATATCTTGAATGCAACCTTATAGAATGCTAGCTTAGTATTGATTTTATTAATAATAACAAATTGAATTGGGAGAATTAAAAATGCTTAGGATAACAAAATCAACTAGAAAAGCGTTAAGCGATCACATGCCCTTTATAGCAAAAAACAATGATATGACTTTGATGAGCTGGAATATATTATGCCAAATGAAATTTAATGATAAATGGAAGTATTTTAATAATGGATTTGGTTGTCACGAAGAATCGGATAAATTTTACACCAATCGATTAAGCCATATTATATCACGCATTGGCTATGCTGCAAAAGATGAAGCTCCAGCCTTTATATGCTTACAGGAATGCCCAGAAACTGATGACCTACGAGCCCAATTTGAAGGAGAGATTAGACAGAATGAAATGTTAAAGAATTATGAAATTAGCTATTTTAATAATATAGAAGATGAATATTTTCTAACTACTCTATATGATGCGCACTCTTATACCATTCAGCGAGAATTAACAGAAAAAATATCCAGTGCCTCGCTAGAAGAAGGTTTGGCAAAGAGAATTTTGCCTCTTGTATTTTTACATAAAAAATCAGGAGCAATGACGTTGATTGTTAATGTCCATGCAAATTTTGGAAAAGAGGTCAAAAAAGACGTTCAGCTATTATGTGAGTTAGCAAAGCAATTAGGCATTAACCATGTAGCTTTTTTAGGTGATTTCAATAGAGATTTAGTACTGGAATCAGATAATTATTCTAGACATGACATCTCTCAAGCATTAGATAGCGAACATCGTTTTGCAAACTTGTTATATGTTAATTCAATTTGTGCATCTTCATTTATAGCTCAATATAATTCCGATAAAAACGAAACAAATGTGGTTATCGAAACAAGAGATGGCATTATGTCAACTTTTCCAGTTGATGTCATATGTATGACAGATATTAATACACCTAACCCAGCCATGACATTTACAAAAGAACTCTCACCGCGATTAAATGAAATTCCGGATGGCTTTTTAGAGCACTTAGAATCTGCGAAAATGTCTAATTTAACAATGACTCCTAAATTCGCATAAAGAGTAGCTAGCAAAGGAAGCTTTTATCTAAGATTGGCGCATTCTCATCCCCGAAATGCGCCATACTTATAAAAAGAACACGAAGGTATTATCTAGATTGCAGCCAGGTCATCAAACAAAAGAGTAATCGCTTGACTATTACCTACTGCTACTACTCCTTGTACGACAACTTTTTCCTGATTAAACGCAAAAGCCTGTCTATGTTTATCCGTCACCACACCACCCGCCTCCAAAACCAATAATACCCCACCTGCAATATCCCATTCATTTTTCGGCCCCAAGCTAAATGTTGCATGCGCCCGCCCCGCTGCTACTAATGCTAATTTATAAGCAATCGAACCCACTTGCTGAACCCGATGATGCCGCTCATAAACCTCCCATTCTCCACGTGCATATTCCGATCGACTAGCTAATAACAATAATTTTTCGGGAATCGTTTTTTCACAAACTAATTTATCATTCCCTAACCATGCTCCTTTACCACGAACAGCATGAAATAATTCACCTTTAGCAGGATTAAAAACCGCCGACAGTACGAGCTGACCCTCTTCCACTAACGCCACTGAAACCGCATATTCAGCTAACCCTTGTGCATATTCTTTGGTCCCATCAATTGGATCAACAATCCACACTCGACGACAAGTTAAACGCTTAGGGTCATCTAGCGTTTCTTCTGACAGCCAACCATCTTCAGGAAAGGCCCGCATTAATTGTTTTTTTAAAATATCATTCCCTACTAAATCTGCTTGCGTCACAATCTCACTATTCGCTTTCCTCATAATAGAAAAGCCTGCTTTTTGTAAGGTGAGAATCGCTTCTCCTGCTTCTTGTATCGCTTGTAAGAGAACGGTTAATTCATGCTCCATACGTTTTTTCTACTCTTCGATTTCTTCTTGCACTTCTTCGTATCGATCGGATGAATTCGTCCACTATCCTGAAAGGATAAACCAATTTCCAGTGCCATGCACGCCGCATGCTACGTAGCTCTCTTTCTAATTCTTTATTTCGTTTCAGCAGGGAATTGATATAACCATACATAGGATAAACTGCAGCAAATTCTTGTTTGACTTGCTGCCAGGCAGATGAAAATTCACTGCTATCAAATGTGACTTCATCTCGTGCTAATCGCATAAGTAAGGTATACAGATGCGCACAAACAGGCGCGATAGCTGCAACAGGATGAGAAATTAAATCAGTTTCGTTGTATTCGTAATGATGCAATTGTTTGTCGAGATAACGATTGGCATAATGGTTCATCTCAGCCGTATCTGTTATCGTCGCGATCGCTAATTGATGTTGAATGCGCTCAAGCTGAAGGCGTGCATTTTCTAACATTAAATCATAACTCACCACCACACGTTTTTTTCCCACTGTATTCTCAATCGCCGGAATTAAATGTGTTAGCCATTGTAATAATCCTACTTCGAGATCGGCTCCACTCACTTTTTGCCAGGAATAAGCAACAGCGAGTGGGTTACGTAAAGCAATAATGTAATTTTCATCCAGCGAAAGTGCCTGAAAAACCTCTTGCCAGAATGGCAGAATCCGGGAAGTGCGCGGATCTTTAAATGCCCAAGCAGAAAGGTGATTCATCCGTTGGGTCAGCAACTCAATCGCCTGATGTTTCAAATCAATTAATGCTTCATTATTACGGCATAAATCATCCATCAAGTGCACACTCATCCACGTATCACCTAAGCGCTGCGCAACACGGCGATTGATGTGATAAACAATATCCTTATCTTCCCAAATGCCTTTTGGGTTCCACTCATTGCTGTTTTGGCTAAATTCATCGCTTAATTCAATGCCTAAGGTTTTTAAGCCACGGGTAATTGCACTGGTGCCGCTGCGTGCCATCCCTAACACCACGAAAATTTCTTTCATGCAATATACCCCAGCAATTTAATTTGCTTAATAATGCTTTCCGTCACTTCTTCGGGACCTGATGAAGCCGTATCAATCGTAATTTCTGCTGCTGTGGGTGGTTCGTATGGATCGCTGATGCCGGTAAATTGTTTGATGGCTCCTTCGCGTGCTTTTTTATAAAGCCCTTTGCGGTCACGCATTTCACAGACAGAAAGCGGCGTGGCGACATAAAGTTCAATAAAACCGCCAACTTCGCTGACCATTTGCCTTACGTGATCGCGCGCTTTAATAAACGGCGCCACTAACGCACAAATCGCAATACCACCATGCTTCGTGACTTCTCTCGCGACAAACCCTACCCGTGTAATATTAGCTTCTCGATCTTCTTGGCTAAAACCTAGACCACGCGATAAATGCGTACGAATGACATCACCATCGAGCAAAGTAATTTGCCTATCTGTCATTTCACGCAATCTCAAGGATAAAGCATTCGCTAAAGTGGATTTACCTGCACTTGGCAATCCCGTTAATAAAACCGTAAATCCTTGTTTATGTCGCGGAGGATGGGCTTTACGTAATTCTTCGATAACAGCAGGATAGGAAAACCAAACTGGAATATCTAAATTCTTATGCAAGCGCTCCCGCAATTCAGTACCAGAAATAGCAGCGGGCGTTTCATCTTGAGGAAATTGATCAACAGGGAAATAACAAGCTTGCTTATGGCTATATACCATTTCTTGAAAGGGTACGACTTCGATCCCTATTTCCTGTTGATGTTGCAAAGCCAATTCCTGCGCAGCATAAGGCGGATAAAACAGTTCACCCGCACGGTTTTTGCCGGGGCCAGCATGATCGCGGCCGACAATAAAATGCGTGCACCCATAATTTTTACGGATAATCGCATGCCATACTGCTTCACGGGGGCCACCCATGCGCATAGCAAGTGGCAATAGACTTAAAAACGCTGTGTTTTCAGGATAGGTTTTTAAGACATGCTCATAGCAGCGTACGCGTGTGTAATATTCAATATCGCCAGGTTTTGTCATGCCGACAACAGGATGAATTAATAAATTGGCCTTGGTTAATTCAGCAGCACGGATGGTGAGCTCTTGATGGGCACGATGCATAGGATTGCGGGTTTGGAAGGCGACGATTTTTTTCCAGCCGCGTTGATGAAATACATGGCGCAATTCTAAGGGTGTATAGCGTAAATGTTTAAAGTCATAATGATGGGGAAGGGAAATGCCTAATAATTTTCCCCCGACGTAAAAATCTTTTATCTGATGATAAAGGTAAGAAACAGCAGGATGGCTATCGTCGGTGGTGGCAAATACAGCTTGTGCTTCGCGGGGCTTATCAGGTTGCCAGCAGTCTTCGACCTGCAAAATTGCTACTAATAAACCTTCGGTATCACGCAAGGCAATTTCATCGCCAGGCTGGAGGGTTTTAGCCAGTTGTTGATCGATATCCAAGGTGATTGGCATAGGCCATAATGTGCCGTCCTGGAGACGCATGTTGGTCAAGACACTTTCATAATCTGCCTGATTCATGAAGCCATTAAGCGGGGTAAAGCCGCCATTTAAAATTAGCTCCAGGTCACATAATTGGCGTTGAGTTAAAGTCAGGGTAGGTAACTCATGGGCGAGATGTTTATATTCTGTTGCTACGGCAGGAACAAGCATATTGATTAAGAGAGCGGGTTTTTCTTGGTCTATGAGAGGGCTGGTTACAGTCGAATCCATAAAAATCATCCTTTTACAAACTAGCTAGATTGATCCGATACACATACTACTTATCTACTTTTTATCTCTGAATGTATAACGTAGGAAGTGTAATAGGTATAAGATGAATAAGCCAGCGCCCATCTATTCCATTGTAAACGATGAGCCACAGCCACACGTCGTTTTTGCGTTAGGATTACGAATAATGAATTGCTCGCCTTCGATATCTTCCTTGTAATCAATCTCCGCGCCAGCAAGGTATTGCAGACTTAATGGGTCAATGAGCAACTGAACCGTTCCTCTCCCTTGATCCCCTTCACCTTCCTCTTCCTCAGGCTGCAAAGAGGCAACTGATTTCGCAATGACGGTATCATCTTCCGCCTGGTTTTCATCAAAGGAAAAGCCGTATTGGAAGCCAGAGCAACCACCACCAGTCACATAAACTCTTAATTTTAAATTAAAATTACCTTCCTCTTGGATTAGCTCCCAGACTTTAGCTGCTGCATTATCAGTGAAAATGACGACGTCGGACATGAGAATACCTCGTTTTTAATGAGGAGCATTATAGCAGATCTTTTCCTTCCTTTGACATAGAGGGACTCTGTCCCTGCTTTTTCTTGATAGTTATTTTCTATTGTAGAAATAAAATCAATTAATTAGATTTAACATGCTAAAACATCGTACTCTGGTCTTAATTCAAATCAACCAGGAGAACCCAACCATGTTAACAGTCGGCGACCGCTTTCCCGAGTTTACTTTAAAAGGCGTCATTTCCACTGATATTAAAACTGCATTCGCAGATTTCACTCATCAAACCCATACCAATAAATGGCAAGTCTTCTTCTTTTGGCCTAAAGATTTCACCTTCGTTTGTCCCACAGAAATCGCTGAATTCGGCCAGCTCTATCCTGAATTCACGGATCGAGAGACAGAAATATTTGGGGTAAGTACGGATTCAGAATTCGTCCATCTTGCCTGGAAGCAGCAAAAAGAGGAATTACACCAATTACCTTTCCCCATGCTTGCTGATCTAAAACGCGATTTATCACAAAGGTTAGGGATTTTAGATCAACAAGAAGGTGTCGCACAACGTGCCGTTTTCATCGTTGATCCAAAAGGAATCATTCGCTTTGCAATGGTCACGGATTTAAAAGTAGGTCGTAATCCGCGAGAAGTTTTGCGAGTACTCGATGCGTTACAAACAGATGAATTATGCCCCTGCAACTGGCAGAAAGGGGAAGAAACAATTGTGGTTGCTAATTAGAGGAGAATTATTATGACCATTGAAACATTGAAAAATGCATTACCTCATTATGCAAAAGATATTAAATTAAATTTGGGCATCGTCTTAAGCATGGATGGTTCGCCTGATTTAAATGCAAAACAAATCGTTAGCATTGCGCTTGCTTCTGCTTATGCTACACGTAACAGAGAAGTGATTAGCGCTATCACGAAGGAGGCTAGTAGCTACTTATCGCCTGAAGAAATCGATGCAGCAAAAGCTGTAGCAACCATTATGGCAATGAATAATATTTATTATCGCTTCACCCACTTGATGGAAGATGAAAATTATCAGACGATGCCGGCAAAGTTACGCATGAATGTGATAGCTAATCCGGGAATAGATAAAGAGACATTTGAATTGAGCAGTCTTGCCGTCTCAGCTATGAATGGATGTGGTAAATGCATGAATGCGCATGCCTTGCAATTGGAAAAAGCAGGTATCAGTAAACTGGGCATACAGTCTGCGGTACGTATTGCGAGCGTGATCCAAGCAGCAGCGGTTGCAAAAGAAATTGCAAATTCACTTAATTGGTTAATACGTGTCAATGGATGCTGACACGTATAACCCTGATTGTTTTCCAATTTTATTTCTCCTATCATGATGGATAAATTATAAAAATCAGGATAAAGCCGTGACCAAACGAAAAGAGGTGAATATTCATCAGGAACTCCTCCTGATCCGCAATGGAAACGGTGTAAAATTAATTAAACCTTCTTCAAGCTCTCCTCCTACCTCTGTTGCCCATCTTATGCAACTTCCTCTTAATATTTATTTTTTAACTCCCGACGGCACCACCTTATCAATGAATGAACCTTGCATTGAATCGTGTGGATTTAATTCCTTGCAAGACTCCATTGGTAAATCACTCTTAGACGTATCCACCCAAGAAAGCGCTACTAAGCTTATCCATAACTGCCATGAAACACTCACCGCCAACCAAATAAAAATCTTTGAAGAATTGAATTTTCGCAAAGATGGAATGAGCTTATCACTACTTTCAGTGAAAGCCCCCTGGTACGATGACAACAATAAAATTATTGGTACCTTTGGCTGCTCTATTGTCTTAGGTAAACATCGTTTAGCCCAATCATTGATGCAGATAGCAGAATTAGGACTCCTCCATCCTTCCCAAGTACTTGGCCCTGCTGCTCCCCCACCTACCCCAAAAGCCATCACGTGCAAAGAACCTCTTTCAGAGCGAGAGCATATATGTGTGGAGTATTTGTGCAAGGGTTTTACCATTAAAGAAGTTGCTAAATACATCGCGATTTCCCCAAAAACTGTCGAAACTTATTTAGATCGCGCTAAGCAGAAATTAGGCTGCCAAAACAAGGCAGAGCTAATTGCTGCTTTTTGCGCCATGAATTAAGTGATCCCAAATCGTTTGACCTCAGCAGGTGATATGACACTTGCTGCCACCCCTGATTTACTAAACAAGCCTGATGTTTGCGCTGCCAACTGGCCACTACTATAATCAGAAGAAGCTTTTTTCCATTGAGGTATTTCTTTTTCTTTTGAAAAATCAAATAAAGTTTGGACATTATATTGCTGTAAAACAGGCGTCTTTTCTTTATAAGTATGATTAATCACACCTAAAATCATTTTTATTTTCCCGCCAACTTGCTCAATCAGATCACAACAGGTGAGTGTTGTTCCACCGGAGGCAATGCCATCATCAATTAAAATGACATCACGGTTTTTTAAATCGCTGTGGGTCGATATCTCTAATACATCTTCTGAATAAGCTGTTGCATAATTCTTACTGATAACTTCTCCTGGAATTTTCCCTGCTTTTCTAATCATTACTAATGGTACTTGCAATATTTCCGCCACCATTGCCGCAGCAGGAATACCTCTGACTTCAGGGGTAGCAATACAGAGATTCGATGAATCTAAATTTAATTTTTCTATTGCCGTCACGAAAGAAGCGACTATATAACCTGTTAACACTGGATTTTCATAAATTTTTAACACATCATAAAATTTATCGACGCCTTTAAAGGGATAATGCTGCAATGCTTTTTGTAGATAATCACGGGGATATTGCCATCTTACTTGATAACGCTCAGGAGAGATGGGCACATCCGGATTGCCAGCTAATTTAGCCCTTTCTTCGGGATAAGTTGTATTGATGATACGTAATTGCATACCTTCTATGTATTTCCAAATCGCTTCTTTAATCCAATTTGTCACACCGATACCAATACAAGAACGCGGCCCAAAAGAATGATGCAAGCCGGATTTCAATAAATTAATATAAACCGCGCCGCCTTTTTCTAAGGTCACAGAGCTTAATGCAATCGGCTGTTGTGGCACGCGGACACGGAAAGGGAATAAGTACGCATTTTTTAACCCTTCTGAATAAGCATTTTTTCTCGCATTCGTCTCATCCAATTCAGCTTTTAGAATAGCCACAAATGTTTCATAGAGGGCATTATGGATAAAATCGAAAACTAAAATGAAATCAAAGGTGTTATCCAGCACAGCTTGATCAATTTTGTTCGCTGGAAAATGGGATTGTTGCAGTTGTTGTTTAAATTGATAAATTAAGCCAGAATCTGCTTGCAGAATAAATTTCGTTAAGGATTGATCTATTTGTGCTAATTCATTTTTCTTTAAATAACGATACAACTGACAAACTTGGGCACCAATATAAGGGATATTCTTCAGGCGACTATCATAAAACGTATAACGTAAGGTCGATAATAAAAGCTGGCGAGTTTCTTTAAATTCATTGGCATTGACTTTTGGCCCAAATAAATATTCGCACCAGAAATTTAGCATAAAATTCTCAAAGCCAATATCTAAATCAAACGTAGGTTTAGCAAATAGTGAGCGAATATGCTTGCCAATCAGCTTATTAATTAAAACTTGATCACCCACACATTGTGCAAAAGCAGAATGAATCGTTTTCCAGATGAGGTTTTTCTCTAAACTTTCAGCATTGAGAAAAGCTTGGGTCGCATTGATATTCAAATCATGGCCATGGGATAAGTCAAAGTGGTGATTTTGATATCCCGTCAAGGTATTGGCTGAGAGGATTTTTTTAATATCAGCTTTATTTTGGATAATATAAAACAAAGTGACATAAGGTAAATTAATTCGAAATTCTGTGTTGTGATATTGCTGCTCTAAACTATCAACGGCCTTATAGAAATTACCCGATGTGAAATAATGATAAAGAAAAGTGAAAAAATTAACTGAGGTGAGAGAGGTCTTCGCCATTGCTGCTTCAACAGATTCTGATACTTCTTCCATGCTACCTGATGAATCAATGGTGATAAAAGCCCCTCCTTTCGTGGCTTTCAATTGCTGAATAACAGGAATAGTTAATTCATTATAAACTCGAATGCGCTTAGCAATCGTGACTTCGTTATCATCTTCACGATGTTCGACTTCCCCACGATGCAACATTCGTTGTTTCATCACTTCTTCGCTGGTATTGAAATACATCACCTTGTCGCAGGGACATATGGTTTTCTCGAATAAAGCTAATTGATTGAGAGTACGAGGGCAGCCATCGATTAAAAAGCCAGCTGCGTGAGGATAACGTTTCATTTCTTCCGCAACCAAATCGATAATCATTTTATCATCTAATAATTCTCCCTTTTTGATAGTGTCCCGAATCATTTTTACAGTATTACTATCTGGCTGACCTGCTGCCTCTTTTACAATACTTCTGACTAAATCACCTGTGGAAATGTGATGATACGCTGTCTTCTCCTCTAACCGTTTGCAATGCGTCCCTTTACCACTGCCTGGACCACCCATGACAAAAATAATTTCTTGCATAAATCACTTCTTTCTCTTTGAGTTATGTAATGTAATGACACTAGGGTAAAAAATAGGTAGGGAATTGTAATGTCAGGAAAAAACCTGACAGACTCTCTAAAACTTGTATACAATGGCCGCTTTTCCATCAATTAAGAGGACACCTTATGCATTGGATCAAAGCTTTCCATATTATCTTCATGGTCACCTGGTTCAGCGGTTTATTTTATCTCCCGCGCTTATTCGTTTATCACGCCATGGCCACAGATCGTATTGGCATCGACCGGTTTAAGATGATGGAAAGAAAATTGTATTACGGCATAGCAACGCCAGGGGCGGTTTTCACTATTCTTTTTGGCGCCTGGTTAATTAGTTTTAATCCGCAAGGGTATATGCAGGCAATGTGGCTCAACCTGAAATTAGGATTAGTCGCGCTGACGGTAATTTATCATATCTACCTTGGATTTTTACTGTATGCTTTTAAAATAGACCGTAATAAGCATGGGCATGTATTTTACCGCATGCTTAATGAAGTGCCCATCGTCTTTCTCGTCGGGATTGTAATTCTAGTTGTGGTGAAGCCCTTCTCTGGCTAGCGTCTGAAAACAAAAGGGCAGGATTTCCATCGGAATAAGCATCAATAATACAAAAATCACTTTCCACTCCTGCCCTCTCTTCTTCAAATAACTCAGGGTTAAAATACATTTCGTCTCTATCTTGTACCACTGCATAATTATCTTGCACTAATTCGTTTAATGGTTTTTTTTCATATTTTGCAGGAGAAATTTGCTGCTTCTCCGGATTATCTGCAAAATCAGCGTGAATAAGGAGTGATAAATCCTCTACTGGCGTCATATTTTTAATTTGTATTTCTTGCTGACCTATCTCTTTACAATAAACATCTCTGGCTGCTAGTAAAAGTTTTATTGCATCAATAGGATCATCTAATTTTTTTCTTACAATCAAATTTGCGATCAATTGTTTGATTTTTATTTCATCTGCCACCAAAAAACTCAAGCCACGCCAATTGAGTGGTATCATGGTAAACACTTTTGCGCCAAAATTGGCTATCCAATCTTTTCGAATGGGATCAGTAGTACCCACTATTTCCCTCAACATCATTTCATGGTTATTTAATAAAAGATGAATAGCAGGCCTTTTAACAAAAAAATCTACCAGAAATAAATCTCTAAACAAAAGAGGAGAAAAAAGCCAACGTGCTAACTTTATATCCCGTTTCCAATTATGTTTTATTATCTGTTCGAGAAAAAATTCAAGATACATTTTTTTCTTTGGCTTTACTCTCAATATATTTTTCTTTATATAACCCCAAGCTTGTGACAATATGCTTTGTGTATATTTTTCCTTTAAAAAAGTAGTTGCTGGAATCACTGTATGGTTAACTAGTGTATTGGCAATAGAATAATTTAAATAAAAAATATCAATTCCCTTCAGCCGTCCTGACAAGGATTGACGCATTAAGAGGATGTGCGCAATAAACAAATGATTCAGAAAATTTCCAAATGCCTTATCAATTTGGTTATTCTCTAAACCACTCACGCTTTTAAATATGTTACTGGTCATATTGAGAGAGAGCATGAATAACGCTCCCCAGGTTACCATGCATGCAAAATTATCTAATAAAATTTTTCTTCTTTGCTCTGCATCCATTTCCAGCTCACTAAGCTGATAATCAATCAAACCAGCACCGTGCGTCTTGGCTTCCAAAATGGGAAGAATAATATCATTACCCATACTTGAAATACCAGGAACAAGCGGTTTTAATAAATTTAAAACAAGAGAGAGAGCATAAATAATATTTAAATCGATGTTATAATCAATGACACTCAACGCATCAGCCACCCTTCTTTTGGAGCTTCTTAATTTATCATCATTAGTATGCAGATTATGTTGTCGCTCCATTTCTCGTCTAGATTCAGTTATATCTTGAGGTTTTCGGGATATCGAATTCGTAATAGCAACACTATAAATAATATTATCTAATTTCATGCGGACCCAATTATGCCAGGTCAGAAAAAGCGAAATTTTCATGATATTGCTGTAATAAGCTGCTATTTCGGAGCCGGCATATCCTTCCACTGCTGCCAAATCATTTCTACGTATGATTTCATCCAATATGCAAAAGCTAGCATAAACAGCGTTGGTATAAAGAGATTGCTTCAATAGGGCTTTCGTTGCTGAGGGAAGAGTTACTGGAGAATAGATATTATTTATTACTCCTTGCACTTGCCTAACGCTTTCGCTAGCAAATTCTCTTACGGAGAGAGGAATAACAGCATTGATTGCTTTAGTAACCGTTTGAGGAATTTTTTTTACAAAATAGGTTAAATACTGGTACATGAATTCCCTCTCAAATAATTATTCCTTTTATTGTTCTGAAAATAGCATTGCTTTCTTAAGAAATTATTAAGTCCGAAAAATATCTGACTTACATTTCCGGCGGGTAAGTATGAATATTGCCTTGAAAATCTTCAACTTGACATCGTCCTTCTACTTCCAAACTAAGATAATTCGGCCCTATCGGTGTTTTACCATACCCCCCAGGTATATCTAACACATAAGTCGGCTGGCAAATCCCCGAAAAACGACCACGCAATTGTTTCATCAATGCTTGGCCTTCCGCTATGCTAGTACGAAAATGCGACGTCCCTTTCGCCAAATCACCTTGATGTAAATAATAAGGTTTAATCCGATTTCTAATAAAACAACGCATTAATTCGCTAAGCGTTTCGATATTATTATTGATATCTTTTAGTAAAATGGTCTGGCTTAACATCGGAATACCTGCATCCACTAACGCTGCGCAAGCTGCTTTCGCCTCATTGGTAAATTCCGCGGGGTGGTTACAATGCAGGACCACATACACAGGCTTATTGCATTTTAAAGCGGAAATCATGGTTTCTGTTATTCTATGCGGCTCCACTACCGGCACCCGCGTATGAAAGCGAATAGTTTCCACATGCTCGATTTCATCTAATCTTTGTATCAGTGTTTGAATGGTAACAGGCTTCAAAATGAAAGGATCGCCCCCGGTAATAATCACCTCCCATATTTCTTTATGCTGCTTAATATAATCAAAAGCAGCCTCTAACGCTTCCTTCGTCAATGTCGCCGAAGAATGCCCTACTTTTTCCTTACGAAAACAAAATCGGCAATAGACGGGACAAACATGTACCGGTGTTAATAAGCAGCGGTCTGGGTAACGATGAACAATACCATTCACAGGAGAATATAATTCATCCCCAATAGGGTCAGCACGCTCCTCCGGCGTCACATTTAATTCTTGTATGCTTGGAATAAATTGCTTTGCGATCGGATCATTTTGATTATTTTTATCAATTTGATTCAACATGTGCGTTGAGATACGAAAAGAGAATTGTTCCACTACTTTATCGATGGTAGGAGCTTCTTTCTCATCGATAAATTTTCTATATTTATTATGCATACATCTTAACCTGAGGTTTAGCTTCCTCCTTGAGCATGGCAAATACTTTTCCTGCAGCAGACCACGTTTTTTCAATTTCGTGCTCCCCATGAACAGCAGAAACAAAACCGATTTCAAAAGCAGAGGGTGCTAAATAAATGCCTTCGCGCAGCATTCCATGGAAAAATTGTTTGAAGCAGGCGATATTACACCGTTTGACATCTTCTTCTGTTTCGATTTGTTTAGATTCTGTAAAAAATAAACCAAACATGCCGCCAATGCAGCTCGCAAAGAAAGGAAGCTCAGCTGCAGCCGCACGTTGCGTTAAGCCGTTTACTAACTGCTGTGTTTTTGCGGCTAATGTTTCGTAGAAGTTTGGTGCCGTAATAAGCTCGAGGGTCGCTAAGCCTGCTGTCATTGCAATGGGGTTACCCGAAAGTGTACCGGCTTGATACACAGGACCTAATGGCGCAATCGTCTGCATGATGTCACATCGGCCACCAAATGCAGCGGCAGGGAAACCACCGCCAATAATTTTGCCTAATACAGTTAAATCGGGCGTGATGCCAAAATGCGCTTGTGCACCGCCTAAAGCCACTCGGAAACCAGTAATAACTTCATCAAAAATCAGGACGCTGCCATATTGATCACAGAGATCACGTAAGCCTTGCAAAAAGCCAGGAAGCGGTAAAACAAGGTTCATATTTCCAGCAACCGGCTCCACAATAACGGCGGCGATTTCCTCCCCATAGCGCGCAAATAAGGAGGTCACTTCCTCTAAGCGATTAAATTCAGCCACTAAAGTATGCTGCGCGATACTCGCAGGCACCCCCGCTGAACTGGGAACACCCAACGTCAGCGCGCCAGAACCTGCTGATACTAATAAGCTATCCGCATGTCCATGGTAACAGCCAGCAAATTTAATGATTTTATCGCGCTTGGTGAAACCACGCGCTAAACGGATGGCACTCATTGCAGCTTCTGTCCCCGAACTTACGCAGCGAACCATTTCCATGGATGGCATTAACTCCCTGATTTTTTGAGCTAATTTCACCTCAATTTCTGTAGGTGCCCCAAAACTAAATCCCTGTTGCAAAGCCTCCATCACTTTTTCCTGGACATAAGGATGCGCGTGACCAGCGACCAAGGGGCCCCAGGAACAGACATAATCGATATATTCATTGCCATCTGCATCGATGATATACGGACCCTGCCCTCCTCGAATAAACAGTGGCTCCCCCCCTACCCCACGAAAAGCTCTAACAGGAGAATTCACACCACCTGGGATAAGTTGTTGAGCTAAGTCGTATAGTTTTTTTGAATTTGTCATAGCGCTTCCTTATAATCAGCCACAAAAGTGGTCACATTCTATCTTAATTAACTCAATAATCGAAGAGAGACGATCCATGCCTTATAAGCGTTACATGTGTTTATTATGTGGTTTTATCTATGACGAAGAAAAAGGTTGGCCTGAAGACGGAATTGCTCCCGGTACCCGTTGGGAAGATGTCCCACCTGCTTGGCAATGCCCAGAATGCGGTGCCACGAAAGATGATTTTGAAATGATTGAAATAGCCTAATGCTATAATACCGAAAAGCCATCGTAGTCTTCCCACGGTCGTTCTTCATACCTCAGGGCGGTGACCTCAGCAAGCCGTGGCCCAGTTTTGAGCCAAGTATGCAGTTTGGCCAGACTTTCTTTATCGCCACAAGCTAACACTTCTACCTCGCCATTGGGTAAGTTACGGACCCAGCCGGTGAGACCAAGCTGATCGGCTTGTTCTTTAGTGGAAGCACGAAACCATACGCCTTGGACTTTACCTGAGACATAATAATGCATACAGATTTGGGTCGTCATAAAAGGATCTCTCTGGAAACTAAAACTATTTCACAGTACCATGAAAAAAATAATTCGGCAGAACTTTCATGAACACTTATCTCATTGCTCCTTCGTTATTATCCGCCAACTTCGCCAAATTAGGGGAAGAGGCTGAAAAGGTCCTGACCGCTGGGGCGGATATGCTCCATTTGGATGTCATGGACAATCACTATGTGCCCAATTTAACAGTTGGCCCATTGGTTTGTGAGGCATTACGGAAACACGGCATCAAAGCACCTATTGATGTACATTTAATGACACGACCAGTAGATAGGCTTATTGTCGATTTTGCTAATGCAGGCGCGACGTATATTACCTTTCATCCTGAAGCTTCCGACCATGTTGATAGAAGCTTAGCTTTAATTCGTAAGCATGGCTGTAAAGCAGGGCTTGCGTTGAATCCTGCTACGACTTTACAGTGCTTGGAGTATGTATGGGACAAACTGGATTTGGTGCTAATTATGTCTGTGAATCCAGGCTTTGGCGGTCAAGCTTTTATTCCCTCCGCGCTGGATAAAATCCAACAGTTAAGACAAATGATTACTGCTTACAAACGCGACATTCGACTTGCAGTCGATGGGGGTGTGAAAGCGGAAAATATTGCTCAAATTGCTCAAGCAGGAGCGGATACTTTTATTGCTGGTTCTGCCATTTTTCATCATGCTGATTACCGAGCAATAATCACTCTTATGCGTCAACAATTAGCGGAGATAGGATGATGCAAAAACCTAAACCCACCGCGGGTATGCACCATGTCGCCTTATTTGTGAAAAATTTTGCGGAATGCGCCCATTTTTATACGGAATTATTGGGAATGAAAGTAATGTGGCAGCCGGATGCTGATAATCTTTATCTCACCTCAGGCAATGATAATTTGGCTTTACATCGTGCACGAGCCGATTTTGCACCTGGAAAAGATCAGCATTTAGATCATTTGGGGTTTTTCTTAAAAGAGCGACAAGACGTGGACCATTGGCATGCGTATTTGCAAGCGAATAAGGTAGAGATTAAAGCCGCTCCTAAAGATCACCGCGACGGAACAAGAAGTTTGTACTGTGCCGATCCAGATGGAAATGTGGTGCAGTTAATTTATTATCCGTTCCCCTAACGGCACCCTCGATAATTATATCTCCCGCACTTTTTCTGCTGATCCTAACAACACCACATCAGCTGTGCGTTTAGCAAAAATACCGTTTTCTACCACCCCCACTATTTCTTTCAATTTCTCTTCCAATTTAAGCGGATCTAATAACTTGAGATTATAAACATCTAAAATTTGATTCCCGTTATCCGTCACAAATCCTTCACGATAAACAGGATCCCCCCCCAGTTTCACAATTTGCCTTGCTACATAACTGCGAGCCATGGGAATTACTTCCACAGCAACAGGGAATTCACCTAGCAAATCGACATATTTACTCTCATCGGCAATGCAAATAAACTTCTTCGCTACCATTGCCACGATTTTTTCCCGCGTCAATGCGCCTCCGCCGCCTTTGATCATTTGCTTAGCTGCATTCACTTCATCGGCGCCGTCTACATAAATTGGCACCTCACCTACGGAATTTAAATCTAATACGGGGATAGAAGCAGCTTTTAGCTGATTGGCCGTTGGCACGGAACTTGCCACGGCGCCTTCAATTTTATTTTTAATGGTTTCTAATGCCTTAATAAAATACGTCACGGTGGAACCTGTTCCCACCCCTACAATCATCCCGTCTTTAATAAAACGTAAGGCTGCGTGAGCGGCAGCCTGTTTCCCTGCTTCTTTGCTCATAATATGTATCCTGATAAGTCTTCATCTTTCACTAATGCTTGTAAGCGCTCATTGACATAAGCAGCATCAATATTCACTTCTTTATTCGGCATTTCCGCTGCAGCATAAGACACTTCTTCTAACAAACGTTCTAGTACCGTATGTAACCGTCTTGCACCAATATTTTCGATACGTTCATTAACATGCCATGCAATTTCCGCAATACGACGAACACCATCGGGTAGAAAGTTGAGTTTAATGCCTTCTGTGCTTAATAGCGCAGTATATTGTTCGGTTAAGGATGCTTGTGGCTCCGTTAAAATGCGCACGAAATCATCCGTCGATAGCGATTTCAATTCGACTCGGATGGGTAAACGACCTTGCAATTCGGGAATCAAATCGGAAGGTTTAGCAAAATGAAAGGCACCAGAGGCGATAAATAAAATATGATCGGTACGAACCATGCCGTATTTAGTCGATACAGTGGAACCCTCGATAAGCGGTAACAAGTCACGCTGTACCCCCTCACGGGAAACGTCCGCACCTGCATATTCAGAACGCTTAGCAATTTTGTCGATTTCGTCTACGAACACGATGCCGCTTTGTTCCACACTCTCAACCGCACGAGCTTTGATTTCTTCGTCATCAATTAACTTGGCAGCTTCTTCTTCACGTAAAATTTTTCTAGCTTCAGCCACTTTAAGCTTACGCATTTTTTTGCGATCCGCGCCTAAGTTTTGGAACATGTTTTGTAATTGACTGGTCATTTCTTCCATACCAGGTGGTGACATGATTTCCACTCCAAAGGAAGCTGCTGATACTTCAATTTCAATTTCTTTCTCATCCAGTGAACCTTCCCGAATTTTTTTACGGAATATTTGTCGAGTGCTAGAATCTTCTCTTACTGGTTCATGCGGTTCACCCACAAAACTGCCGCGAGGTGGCGGTAATAAAGCATTGAGAATACGCTCTTCGGCTGCTTCTTCTGCCAATGGTCGCACTTTCGCAAGTTCTTTTTCACGCACCATTTTCACAGCCATATCAATGAGATCACGGATAATCAATTCCACGTCGCGTCCCACATAGCCTACTTCTGTAAACTTTGTGGCTTCAACCTTAATGAAGGGTGCATCTGCTAATTTTGCTAAGCGTCGTGCAATTTCAGTTTTTCCTACACCAGTAGGCCCTATCATCAAAATATTTTTCGGCATAATTTCATCGCGCAACGATTGCGGTAATTGCATACGCCGCCAACGATTACGCAAAGCAACAGCAACAGCACGTTTCGCTTCTGCTTGACCGATAATATGTTTATCTAATTCACTTACAATTTCACTCGGTGTAGGAGTGGTAGGAATGGTCATCGCCATAATAGGTTCACTCATTTCGTCGTTATAAGGTAGGTTTTTGGGTAATATCATTCTAAGGTCTCGATAGTGAATTGGTGATTCGTATAAATACAAATTCCCGCGGCAATTGCTAATGATTTTTCGACGATCATTTTTGCATCTAATTCAGTATTTTCGAGAAGAGCTTGCGCGGCTGATTTAGCATAAGGGCCCCCTGAGCCGATAGCAATTAAACTATTCTCAGGCTCAATGACATCGCCATTACCGGAAATAATGAGGGAGGCTTTTGTATCTGCGACAACCAGCATCGCTTCCAGACGACGCAGCATGCGATCGGTACGCCAATCTTTCGCTAACTCAACGGCTGCACGCACTAAATTACCTTGATGCGTTTCGAGCTTGGCTTCAAACCGTTCAAATAAAGTAAACGCATCCGCCGTTCCACCGGCAAATCCCGCTAAAATTTTATTATTGTATAAGCGACGCACCTTACGGGCATTGTTCTTCATAATGATGTGGCCTAATGTTACTTGCCCATCACCCCCTACCACGACGGTACCCTTGCGCCGTACGGAAAGAATCGTTGTACCATGCAGGTCTGCCATGGTAATTGTCTCCTATTTTTATAAGTTGCTATGAGGTGTATATAAGGCCATTTATTCACTTTACAAGTTCAATGACGGGCATATAATGAAATTCCTTTTTTCTATGAGTGTCAATGTCATGCGTCAAAATAATCGAAGCCCGCACCAATTACGCCCTATTCGTATCACCCGAAAGTTCACTAAACATGCTGAAGGATCAGTTTTAGTCGAATTCGGAGAGACTAAAGTGATTTGTACAGCGAGTGTGACGTCTGGCGTGCCACCTTTTCTTAAAGACTCAGGACAAGGCTGGGTGACTGCAGAATACGGCATGTTGCCGCGTTCCACCCATGATCGTATGCAGCGGGAAGCAGCGAAAGGTAAACAGACAGGACGGACGCAAGAAATTCAACGGCTCATTGCCAGGTCATTGCGAGCAGCAGTGGATTTAAAAGCGCTGGGGGAAAATACCATTGTTATTGATTGTGATGTGATTCAGGCAGATGGGGGAACACGGACAGCTTCCATCACGGGCGGCTGTGTCGCACTGCATGATGCTATTGCCTATATGAAAAGTAAAAATCTCATCACTGGGAACCCCTTCCAACAATGGGTTGCCTCTATTTCCGTTGGTATTTATCAAGGTGAAGCTATTTTGGATTTAGATTATTCGGAAGATTCCCACGCGGAAACAGACATGAATGTCGTCATGACAGAACAAGGCAGTTTTATTGAAGTGCAAGGAACCGCCGAAAAGGGAACCTTTACGCAGTCGGCCCTCGACCAGATGTTGGGGTTGGCAAAGCATGGGATTCTGCAGCTGATTGCGATTCAGAAGGCTGCAGTCTGAATAAGCCAAATTTTTGCTGTAATGTAGTAAATGCTTTTTCTCGAGCTTGGTGAAATAGCTGTGCATCACTTTCATTTGGCTGAAGGCGATAAAGCGTTTGCAATTCACTTGCCATTTTCTCATCGAATAAACGTTGCAAAGACTGGTCTTGAGATAATTTACCAAAGAGGTAATCTTCTAACTCTTCTCCTGACTTCGAATCGCTTAGCGTCTCTACGGCAAAAGGGCTTGGCAATACATTTAATCCCGCATCACCATCGGCAGAAGTATCTTCAGGGATCAATACATTCCAATGATCCCCTTCACCGCTTCCACGATTAATTAACGCTACATGAGGGGCATGCTGAATTTCTTCGCTTGGAGTACTGGCAAGATAAAGACTACCAGCACGTTCAGCATAAATATCGACATTGACTTTAAAGAAATCACGGCCTAATTCCTCGAGCAACCCTTGACGCATGGGTACTTTATCAACAGCTTGCTGCATGGTTTCTGTCACTTCTTGCTCTGATGCGACATTTTCAGTGACGAGTTTATCCGCATGAATTTCCGTCGCTAAGGTACGGATAGCGGGCCCTAGCGTCACCACCATGGCAGCGATTTCTGCTCGGCTCGTTTTGCTCGCAACATACTCTCGAAAGGACTCGAATGTCATAGCAGGTGTCAATTCAATTTTCCGAATGAATTCTTTTAGCGGTTCAGCCAATTCGCCATATTCACCGTTGTCGTAACGGCGTTGTCTTAAGATAGGTAAGCTTTTATAAATAGCCTCAAGAAATCGATTAAAAGTTGCAACCGAGGTACGTAATACAGGAAGCTTGTCACGCAAGATGAGATCAAGAATCCCAGCAGCTAAAGCATAAGGACCACAGTTCAGGTCGCCAATTACAGGTACTTCATGGTAAAGAAGGACCTCAGAGATTCGAATTCTCCGGGCTTTAGTAAATCTATCAGTATCGATTAAATTAGGCATAGTAGGTTAATAATATAGGAATTTTATTAATATAACCTTAACGCAATTTCCCGGTCAGATCTACCGTTTATGGCTGGCTTCCGTAGTAGGCTGATGTGTTGATTCTTCCTCCAATTTGGAAGAGGGGTGTTTTGATGACCGATTGGCAAAGAGCCCAAACTCTTTTAACCCTTCTACCGCCGGCAGCTCTTCAGATGGAACCACTTGGGTCGGTACTGCTTTCCGTTCCCACTCACTGTCAGCGTTTAAAATAGCCACCACATCTAGAGGTTCTATAGGTGCTTGAATGGTATACGGAGAAAGACTTGCTTTTACCTTCTGAGGTACCAATAATTTAGCATAATCTTGAAAATGCGTTTTAGGAAAAACGGTATCAACCGCCTCCTTGGCTGCCTTTATAATGCCATATCTGGCAGCATGCCGAATGCTAAATTCTCCCTCTGCATTATGCTCAATTCGTATACCAGCCTCATAGCCCCGGCTCATTGTATACAAAATAATCACATCCGAGAGATGAGGATCATTTCCCAAATCTCGCTTTGCTGCTTCCAATACGGGGATAAGTTTAGCTTTAAGATCGGCGGGTTCCATTGCGTTAATTTCAATAATCCTAGTCATGGCGCTTCCTCTTTTTGCCTTCATACTTTTATTGTAGTGAATCTCAGCTTAAAAAAGCCTTAATCTGGTTTTTTTATGGTCAGGAAACGATCATATCATATTCTACTACGAGAGGAGCATGGTCGGAAAAGCGTTGATCTTTGTAAATAGATGCTGATTTTACTGTAGGCTTTAGTCCCGGGGTAATAACCTGATAATCAATTCTCCACCCAACATTCTTCTCCCACGCGCGGCCGCGATTAGACCACCATGTGTATTGCTCAGGTTCTTGATTAATTAGACGAAACGCATCAATAAATCCCATTTCGTCAAACAAGGTGTCCATCCAAGCCCGTTCGTCTGGTAAAAAACCTGAATGGGTTTGGTTAGCACGCCAATTTTTTAAGTCTATATTTTTGTGAGCAATATTCCAATCACCGCTAATAATCCATTCGTGGTTAAGCTGTTTGAGATGAGAGGCATAGCGTGCTAGGAAATCATATTTGACAGCTTGCCGATGGTCTCCTGCTGTGCCTGACGGCAAATAAAGAGACGCCACCCAAACACGGCCTAAATCAATCGCTACATACCGCCCTTCTTGATCTGCAGCGTCAAAACCCAACCCCCTAACAACTTGTTTCGCTTCATGACGTGAATAAATACCCACGCCGCTATAGCCTTTCTTTTCAGCACAATGAAAATAGGCATGATACCCTTCTAATGCGAGGGAAGGATGTTGCAAATCGGCATCTTGTGCTTTTAATTCTTGTACACAAATGACATCTGCATGCTGGTTTTTTATCCACTCAAAAAAACCTTTACGCGCGGCAGAACGAATGCCGTTTAAATTGATGGTGATAATTCGCATGATTTGAGCTGATCACAACTGGTTTCTACGGACCCTTATTAAAATTCTGTTTGATGGTAGAGTCAAGCCCTCATTATCAGATTGGAAAGTTAGGAAGGCTGCGCATAAAACACTTTACGTTTATTTAATGGCTGCACGGGTCGTGCATTCACACCGCCAGCTGCCTTACGTAATTGTGCGATTTGTACATAGGAAGCCATAATAGGTTCAGCCATCACAATCCATTGCACGCCTTCCGTACAAGGCGGAGTGGTCAGTGAACCATTGTAAGCATAGTAATCTTGTTTAACAGGTAATAAATCAGCGGGATTGATTTGCTCTTGAACAGTATGCGCCACTCCCTTATCCGCTGGTAAATGCTCGATGATTTTTTGTATCGCAAGAGTAGCTTCCCCGCCTTTTACAAACACCCCTATCACAAGCAAACCGCCAGACTCATTTTGGTGGACAAAATGCACCTCGAGCGGAAAAGCTTGATTATGCCACGTATGTTCACTGGGTGAATGGAAATGGAGTTGAATCAAATGATAACGATTACCGGCAAAGGTGAGGACTTCAGAGGGATGGTAAGTAGGAAAATTCAATTGAATGCTATGGCCTGTATTAACAACTAATTGGTTAGTACCAATGGTTAAATGAGTGGGGCCATCTTCCAGAATCGTCATGGGAGCAGCTTGGTAGTGAATAGAAAGCTGATTATCTGCTTTAATGACTTTTTTATTAATGTTGATTGGCGATTGGGTTTTGCCCCGGGCACAGATGGCAAAATCAGGATCTAATTGCCCCCAACGCTCAGGGTCCGTATTGCCTATATATCCCCATTTGACTTTGACCGCAGCCTCATCCGCCGCAGCATACAGAGAACAGCTATAGCCTAACACTCCTATCGCAACCACTAAGCTGTTTAATATCTTTAGCATCCTAGCTCTCCGGACATAAAAGCGGGTGATGGGAATCGAACCCACGTTAAGAGCTTGGGAAGCTCCCGTTCTACCATTGAACTACACCCGCGTGGTGTGAAGTTTTATATAATAGTCATGATCCAATGTAAAGGATAACCCGCCTATGACTGTTCACAATGCAGAAATTGCGGAAAAATTTAACCATCTGGCCAATCTATTAGAAATAGAAGGAGCGAATCCCTTTCGGGTACGGGCTTATCGTAATGTCGCGCGAATTATTGGGGGATTGACTAAAAACATAGCGGACATGCTAGCAGAAGGAGAA